>Ga0207688_10001862_pt1 | contig 11290 bp, 13 predicted proteins | sample KBSMiscanthusM4_FD_184296 | JGI IMG/M metagenome (GOLD analysis project Ga0207688, IMG submission 184296) | Miscanthus rhizosphere microbial communities from Kellogg Biological Station, Michigan, USA - M4 (SPAdes) (version 2) | ecosystem: Host-associated > Plants > Roots > Rhizosphere ...
CCGCCGGGACGCGTCAGCGCCGCCATCCGCTCGAGCGCGAGCAGCTGGTCGCGGAGGTGGATGAGCACCGAGCCGCAGAGCACGACGTCGAAGCGGCCGAGGTCCTCGGGCCGGGCGTCGTAGACCGAGACCACGCGGCGGTCGACCCGCGAGCCGAGGATCTCCCGCGCGAGCGCGAAGCGTGCGCCGCGCGGCTCGGCCGGGAACGCGGTGGGCCGGCGCCGGGGCGGCCAGTCCAGGTCGCGCTCGTCGTCGAGGTCGAGCGCGACGACCTCCGCGCCGCGGCGCTCCATCGCAAAGGCCCAGAAGCCGTCCCACGTCCCGACCTCGAGCGCCCGCATGCCGTCCATGCGCGCAGGCAGCCCGTAGTGGCCGACGTAGGGGCGCAGGTCGAACAGCCCGTCGGTCACGCGCCCGGGCGCGAGCTCGAGCGCGTGGTACCACCGCATGCCCATCGCCCGCTCGAGCGGCTCCACGAGGCGAGGGTAATCGGCCCCGCCGCGCGCTAGCGTCGCCACCGTGCGCATCCTCGTCCTCGGCGACCGCGACCCCGCCTACCTGACACACCGCGAGGTCGACGCGGCGCTCGCGCTCCTGCCGGGCACGCACTGGACGGCCACCGACGACCCCGCCGCCCGCGACCTCGACGGCGTCGATGCCGTGTGGCTGCTCCCGGGCACGCCCTACCGCGACGAGGACGCCGCGCTGCAGGCCATCCGCCACTGCCTGGCCACCGGCACCCGCTTCCTGGGCACCTGCGGCGGCTTCCAGCATGCCTGCCTGGTGCTCGCCCGCGATCGCGGTGGCCTACCCGAGGCCGCCAACGCCGAGACCGAACCCGACGCGGACGCGCCGGTCATCGCGCCGCTTGCCTGCACGCTCTACGGCGAGGTCCGCACGGTGACCCCGGTCCCCGGCACGCGCTTTGCCGAGCTGGCCGGCACGGCGCCGTTTCAGGGCTACCACCACTGCGGCTACGGCCTGAGCGCCGCGGCCGCGACGGCCCTCGAGGCCGCCGGCGTGACCATCGCCGCCACCGCACCGGACGCGGGCGTGGAGGCGATCGAGCTTCGCGACCACCCCTTCTTCCTCGCCACCGCCTTCCAGCCCCAGGTCGGCGTGAGCGAGACCGGGCGCCTGCCGGCGCTCGTGGCGGCACTCGCCGATTAGGGTTCGGAGCCGATGGCTCCGGAGATCGCGGTCGTCGTCGCATCCCACGACCGGCCGCTGCGGTTGCGGTGGCTGCTCGAGGCGCTCGCCGACCAGACGCTCGCGCGCGACCGCTTCGAGGTCGTCGTCGCGCACGACTCGAGCGGGGCCGAGACCGACCAGCTTCTCGAAGACCACGCGCTTGCCCGCGCCGGCACCCTGCGCCACGTCCGCCGCGCCCCCGGCTCGAGCCCGCCCGGCGCCAACCGCAACGCCGCCTGGCGCGCCGCGCGAGCGCCGATCGTCGCCTTCACCGACGACGACTGCCGCCCGCCGCGCGAGTGGCTGGCCAACGCCCTGCGCGCCGCCCAGCGCCACCCCGGCGCCATCGTCCAGGGCGCCACCCAGCCCGACCCCGACGAGCACCGGCTGCTCTGGGCGCCCGTCCACCACAAGCAGAACATCGCGCCGCCCACGGCCTGGGCCCAGACCTGCAACATCGTCTACCCGCGCGCCGTGCTCGAGCGGCTGAACGGCTTCGACGAGCGCCGCCTCGTGGGGGAGGACGCGGCGCTGGCCGCCGCCGCTCGCGCACACGGCATCGACTACGTGGGCGAGCCCGACGTCCTCACCTACCACGCCGTCGTCCCGGTCCCGCTGCCGCGCTTCCTACGCTCGCTGCAGCGCTGGGAGGACCTGCCGCTGCTGGTCAAGGAGCACCCGGAGATGCGCCGCCACTTCCCGCTCGGCCTGTTCTGGAAGTGGACGCACGCGTGGCTGCCGCTGGCGCTGCTCGGCGCCGCTCTGGCCAGGCGCACGTCCTTCCTCTCGCTCCTGCTCGCCCTGCCCTGGGCCAAGACCTCGCTGCCCTGGTACGGGCCGGGCAAGCGCAACCTCGTCTTCCGCCTGCGGCAGGCCCCGCGCCGCCTCGCCATCGACGCCACCGAGATGGCGGTGCTGGCCCGCGGCAGCCTGCGCCACCGCGCGCCGCTGCTGTGACGCGGGTCGCGCTGCTCACCCCGACCTACTGGCCGGAGGTCCGCCGCGGCACCGAGCGCTTCGCGCACGAGGTCGGCGTGGGCCTCACGGAGCGCGGCGACGACGTCACGATCGTGACCAGCCACAAGGGCCGCCCGGCGACCGCGACCGAGGACGGGATGCGCGTGATCCGCAACTGGCGCCCGCCCGACGGGCGCCTGCGCCGGCGCATGTTCGAGGACTACCTGACCCACGTGCCCTTCGCCTACCTGTCGCTGCGCCGCGGCGACTACGACGTCGCCAACGCGCTGTTCCCGTCCGACGGCGTGGCCGCCGCGCGCTGGTCGCGCGAGACCGGCAGGCCCGCTGTCCTCTCCTACATGGGCATCCCCGACCGCCGCAGCCTCGTGGACCGGCGCTGGCGCATCCGCATCACCCAGGACGCCATCGCGGGCGCTCGGGCGGTGGTGGCGCTCTCCAAAGCCGCCCAGGACGCCTTCGCGCGCTGGCTCGGGGTCCAGGCGCGCCAGATCTATCCGCCGGTCGACGTCGAGACCTTCACCCCCGGCGGCCAGCGGGCGCCCGAGCCGACGATCATCTGCGCCGGCGACCTCTGCGAGCCGCGCAAGCGCGTCCCCCTGCTCATCGAGGCCTTCGCCCGCGTGCGCCGCGAGCGCCCGACCGCCCGCCTGCTGCTCGACCGTCCCCGCGATGCCGCCGTCGCGGCGCGCGTCGTCGGCGACGCGCCCGGAGTGGATCTGGTCGACATCGACGACCGCATCGCGCTGCGCGACGCCTACCGCCGCACCTGGGTCTCGGCGCTGCCCAGCTTCGGCGAGGCGTTCGGGCTCGTGCTGGCCGAGGCCATGGGTTGCGGCACGCCGGTCGTGTGCGCGCGGGAAGGCGGGATGCCGGAGATCGTGGACTCCGACGCGGTGGGGCGGATCTTCGACGAGGCCGAGCCGCCGGCGGTCGCGCGCGCCCCGCTCGAAGCGCTGGAGCTGGCCGAGGACCCGGCCACGCCCGCCGGTTGCCGGGCCCGCGCCGAGCACTTCTCGCGCGCCCGGTGCGTCGACCAGTACCAGTCGCTTTACCAGGACATCGGAGCCGCCAGATAAGGTCGCGCCATGACCATTCCATTCGCCAGTTACTCGCTGGGCGACGCGTTGCTGACCGTCCTCGAGATCTTCCTTCTCGTGATCTGGATCTGGATCCTGATCACGATCATGATCGACCTGTTCCGCGACCCCGACACTTCCGGTTGGGCGAAGGCGGTCTGGGTGTTCTTCCTGATCTTCGTCCCCTACATCACGGCGCTGATCTACCTGATCGCCCGCGGCAAGGGCATGCGGGACCGTGCGATTCAACACCAAGCCGACGTGCAGAAGGCCACCGACCAATACATCAAGCAAGCCGCCGGAACCACGCCGGTCGACGAGCTGCACAAGCTCTCCGACCTGAAGGAGAAGGGGGCGATCTCCGACGAGGAGTACGACAAGCTCAAGGCGCAGATCGTCGCCTGAGCACGCTGAGCGGGTAAAGGGGCCTGGGTGACCCCCGAACCGCTGCAGGAGCTCGTCGAGCGCTACGACCCCGAGGTGTTCGACGCGACCCGGGAGGAGACCCGGGTGCGTCTCGCCACGACCGGCGACGGCGCCGCGGACGCGGTGATCGTCGGCGGCGTGGCGCGCCTCGAGGACGCCGACGGCGACCCCGACGCCGTGCTCACCGCCGACGCCGCGACGTGGCGGCGGATCGCCGAGGACGTGCGCGGCGGGATGGACGCGTTCCAGCGCAGGCGCCTGACCGTGCGCCACAACCTGCACGTCGGCGTCGGCTTCCTGGCCGCCACCAGCGGCCAGGACACGCCGGGGCGGCTGGAGTTCGAGCGCGCGGACGGGCTCTCCTACCTGCAGGCCGGGGTGGGCGATCCGGTGCTCCTGGTCCACGGTCTCGGCGGCACCAAGGTCTCGATGCTGCCCACGGTGGCGGCGCTCGCGCCGCAGTTCCACGCCATCTCGGTCGACCTCCCCGGCGCCGGCGACTCCGACAAGCCGGTGGGCGCGCCCTACGACCCGCGCTTCTTCGCGGCGTCGCTGGTGCGGTTCCTGGACGCGCTGGAGATCGACCGCGCCCACGTGGTCGGCAACAGCCTGGGCGGGCGGGTCGCGCTCGAGCTCGGCCTGCGCCACCCGGAGCGCGTGCACCGCCTGGCCCTGCTGGCGCCGTCGCTGGCGTGGCGGCGCGACCGGCCCTGGGCGCCGGTGCTGCGCCTGGTGCGCCCGGAGCTGGGGCTGCTGCAGCCGGCGCCGCGGCCGGTGGTCGAGGGGATCGTGCGCCGCCTGATCCCCGGCGGGCAGGACGGCTGGTCGGCCGCCGGCGTGGACGAGTTCCTGCGCGTGTACCAGACCCCGCGCGGCCGCGCCGCGTTCTACGCCGCCGCGCGCCAGATCTACCTCGAGGAGCCCGAGGGCGACGACGGGTTCTGGCCCCGCCTGCGCACGCTGCAGCCCGACGCGCTGTTCGTGTGGGGCCGCAACGACCAGATCGTGCCGCTCGCCTTCGCCCGTCACGTCAGCGAGGCCGTCCCGGGCGCCCAGCACGTCGAGCTGGACTGCGGCCACGTGCCCCAGCTCGAGCGCCCGCGCGAGACGCACGCCGCCGTGCTGCGCTTCTTGTCCTGACGAGCGCTAGGCCGGCGTCGGCGCCGCGGAGCTCCCGCCGCGCAGGTAGCCGAGCACCTCGCCCAGGAGCCGGCGCTCGAAGGCCAACGTGGCCAGTTGACGAGCGTGCCCCGCGCCGTGTGCTGCCGGAGGTTGTCGACGCCGGACAGCTCGGCGCGGCGCCGTATGGCGTCGCCCAGCGGCGATTCCGTGTTCCCCCTGCCATTCCCCGTGCCCCGCGGGCGAGCTACCAAGCGGTCAAGTAGGCCTGCGCCACCTCCCGGGCGGCGCGCTCCTTGGCGCTCACCCAGGCCCGCGGGCCCAGCCACGGGACGCCGGGCGGTACGGCCCGCTGCAGCCGCCCGGTGAGGCCGCGCGACGCGGGCCGCGCGAGCAGCGCCGCGAACCGGTCGTGGAAGTAGGGCGGCAGCTCGGGGTGCTGCGCCACGAACGCGCGCTCGGCCCGCGCGAGCACCGGCATGCGCGCCCGCCACTGGGCCAGCGTGGGGGCGATGAGGTGCTCGGCCCGGGCGTCGGGGTCGTAGCGCAGGCGGAACCCGTCGTGGGAGAGCCGGTAGGCCAGGTCGAGGTCCTCGTAGAGGTACGGGAAGCGCCACGCGTCAAAGCCGCCGGAGCGCTCCAGCAACGCCCGTTTCACGGACACGTTGGCGGTGTAGAAATGCCACCATCCCGCCTCCGTCCCCTCGATGCGGCCGTAATCGAACTGCACTCCGTCGTCGAGCCATTCCATCAGCGGGGTGGGCCGCAGCGCGTCGGCCCAGCGCACGGGCCCGAGCAGTCCGACGCGCGGGTCGGGCTCGCGCTCGTGCAGCGCGAGGTGGCGCGCCACGAGGTCGGCCGCGGGGAGGACGTCGTCGTCGGTGAACAGGACGACGGGGGCGCGCGCCGCCCGCCAGCCCGCGTTGCGCGCGCCGGCGGCGCCGGGCTCGGTGGCGCGCAGCGAGGCCTGCGGCACTGCGCCGGCCCGCGCGTCGGCCACGACCAGCACCTCGACGTCGGGCCCGCGCAGGCGGTCGAGCACGCGCTCGAGCGTCGGCCGGCCGACGGTGGGGATGACGACGGAGAGGTGCGCCACGGCCGTGGATGACATCAGGGTCGACCCCGACCGCGAGCTGGGCGAGCTGCGCGAGTACCTGGGCGACGACTACCGGCTCGCCCGCCTGCAGCGCCACCAGGTGGGCATGGAGGAGGAGCTGGCGCAGCTCGGCGACCCGCAGCGCCTCTACCGCGAGTCGCTCGCCTACCTCTACGACCTCACCGTGTTCGCGATGAGCCGCACCAAGGAGCCCTACCTGGACGCGCTCGCCGCCGCGGTGCAACCGCCGGCGCGCGTGCTCGACTACGGCTGCGGCATCGGCTCGGACGGGCTGCTGCTGCTCGAGGCCGGCTATCGCGTCGAGTTCGCGGACTTCGCCTCGCCCTCGACGCAGTACCTGCGCTGGCGCATGCAGCACCGCGGCCTCGACGCGCCGTTCCACGACCTCGACCGCGCCCCGCCCGGCGGCGGCTTCGACCTGGCGTTCGCGTTCGACGTCATCGAGCACGCGCCCGACGCGCTCGCCTTCCTCGGCGAGCTCGAGTCGCGCGCCCGGCTGGTGCTCGTCAACTTCCTCGCGGGCGAGGACCGCAACCCGCTGCACGAGCCGCTCGACGTCGACGCGCTGCTCGACCACGTCACCGCGCACGGCCTGCGCCGCTACCGCGTGCACCACGGCCGCTCGCACCTCGTGCTCTACGCGCCGCGGCGGCGCACCCCGGTGCGCTCGCGGCTGGTGCGGCTGCGCGGCGGGCGAGTGGCGCGCTGACCCGGTCGCCCCACTTACCATCCTCGCGCCATGGCCCAGCCGCGCGTTCTCGTAGGTGCCGACGCGCGCGGCGCGCTCGGCCGCCGCGGCGAGGCTCACGGCCCCTTGCGGGCGTGGTGCACGACGTGGGGCACCGACCAGCCCTCGGTCGAGCGCATGCGGAAGCGCCCGTGCCGGCGCACGTCGTCGTAGCCGGCGGTCCACAGCATGCGGCCCCAGGTCTTGATCCCCGGCAGCCAGAACACCACTGCCGACTCGCGGTCGGCGCGGTAGCGCGAGACCGGGAAGGGAACGAGCGAGGCCAGGCGGTCGTACTCCTCCGCGGAGATGAGCAGGCCGCCGGGCTTGGTCAATGCGGCCATGCGCTGCAGGGCCAGGAGCTGGTCGCGCAGGTGGATGAGCACCGAGCCGCAGAAGACGAGGTCGAACTGCCCGCCGAGCTCCTCCGGTGTGGCGTCGTAGATGGACAGGTTCCGCCGGTCCACGTTCGCGCCCAGCAGCTCGCGGGCCAGCGCGAAACCCTTGCCCCGCGGCTCGTCCGGGAACGCCGTGGGCCGGCGCCGCGGCGGCCAGTCGAGGTCGCGCTCGTCGTCGAGGTCGAGGGCCAGGACCTCGGCCCCGCGGCGCTCGAGCTCGAAGGCCCAGAAGCCGTCCCACGTGCCCACCTCGAGGGCGCGCAGCCCGTCCAGCCGCTCGGGGATCCCGTAGGCCGGCACGTAGGGACGCAGGTCGAAGATCCCCGGTGTGACCTCCCCGCCCGGAAGCTCGAGCGTGTGGTACCAGGTCTGCTCCCTTGCCCGTTCAAGGAGCTCCACCACGGGCGTGATGTTGCCATGATGCGCGCCGGATGGCGGAGGTTGCAGTCGACACACCCGTGGTGATCCTGTGCGGCGGGCGGGGAACCCGTCTGCAGGAGCGCACGCAGTCGATCCCCAAGCCGCTGGTCGAGATCGGCGGCCAGCCGATCGTCTGGCACGTCGTGCAGATCTACGCCGTCCAGGGCCTGCGGCGCTTCGTGCTCGCCACCGGCTACAAGCACGAGGTCGTGGAGGAGTCGGTGCGCGGGCTGGAGTGGCCCGAGGGCATCGACGTCCAGTGCGTGGACACCGGGCTGGACACGCCGACCGGCGGGCGCATCAAGCTGCTCGAGGAGCGCGTGGGCAACGCCCCGTTCTTCGCCACCTACGGCGACGGCGTGGCCGACGTCGACCTCGCCTCGCTCTACCGCTTCCACCGCGACCACGGCGGGCTGGCCACGATGACCGTCGTGCGGCCGCTGCTGCAGTTCGGCGTCACCGAGCTCGACGGCGACGGCGTGGTCTCCGGGTTCCACGAGAAGCCGCGCTCCGACCACTGGATCAACGGCGGCTTCTTCTGCTTCGAGCCCGGCGTGTTCGCCTACCTGGATCGCTCCAGCGCGCTCGAGCGCGAGCCGCTCGAGGGCCTGGCCGCCGACGGCCACCTGCGCGCCTACCGGCACACGGGCTTCTGGGAGTGCATGGACACCTACAAGGACGCGGTCGAGCTCAACGACCTGTGGGGCGAGGGCCGCGCGCCCTGGAAGCTCTGGGCGTGAGGAAGGCCTTCGTCACCGGGGCCTACGGGCTGCTGGGCGGCTGGCTGTGCAAGGCGCTGCTGGACGCGGGCGTGCGCGTGGTGGTACTCAAGCGCGACGAGGTGCCGGTGTCGGCGCTGCAGCTCGAGGGCACCGAGGCGCGCTGCGCCGTCGTGCACGGCAGCGTCACCGACGGGGAGCTCATGGCGCGCGTGCTGACCGAGTACGACGTCGACACCGTCTTCCACCTCGCCGCCCAGACCATCGTCGGCGCCGCCAACCGCTCGCCGATCTCGACCTTCGAGACCAACGTGCGCGGCACCTGGCTGCTGCTCGAGGCGTGCCGCACCGACGGGCGCGTGCAGCGCGTCGTCGTGGCCGCATCCGACAAGGCCTACGGGCCCAACGACGCGCTGCCCTACCGCGAGGACTTCGCCCTACAGCCGCGCTACCCCTACGACGCCTCCAAGGCCGCCGCCGACCTCATCACCCGGTCGTACTGGCACACCTATGGGCTCCCGGTGGCCATCACCCGCTTCGCGAACCTCTACGGCGGCGGCGACGCCAACACCTCGCGGCTCATCCCCGAGGCGGTGTCCGCCGCGCTGGCGGGGCGCCGTCCCGTCATCCGCTCGGACGGCAAGGCCGAGCGCGACTACCTCTACGTCGAGGACGCCGTGCAGGCCTACCTGGCCATCGCCCGCGCGCTCGACGACGACGGCCGCGCCCGGGGCGAGGCGTTCAACGCCGGCAGCGGCCGGCCGTGGTCGGTGCGCGAGGTGGTCGAGCTCGTGTGCGAGGCCGCGGGCACGCGGGTCGAGCCCGACATCCGTGGCACGGGCACGCCGGCGGGGGAGATCGACCGCCAGTTCGTGGACGGGACGAAGCTGCGCGAGGTCACCGGCTGGGCGCCGGCGGTCGACCTGCGCGACGGGCTGATCAAGACCGTGGACTGGTACCGGAGCCACCCCGAGGCGCTGATCGAGTGACGCCCGGGACGGGGGGGTCAAGTCTTTCCTTGCGACACCGAAATCCAGTGCGGCAATGAAAGACTTGACCCCTGACGTTGCCGTCGTGGTCGCGTCGCACGACCGCCCGCTGCGCCTGCGCTGGCTGCTCAACGCACTCGAGGACCAGGACCACGACGCCTTCGAGGTCATCGTCGCCCACGACTCCAGCGACGAGACCGAGGCGCTGCTGCGCGACCACCCGCTCGCGCGCGCCGGCGTCCTGCGCCACCTGCGCTTCGCCCCCGGGCCCGGCCCCGCCGCCAAGCGCAACGCGGGCTGGCGCGCCGCCCGCGCCCCGCTGGTGGCCTTCACCGACGACGACTGCCGCCCACCCCGCGACTGGGTGGCCAACGCCGTGCGCGCCGCCCGGGCCGCGCCCGGCGCGGTCGTCCAGGGCGCCACCGAGCCCGACCCCGACGAGCGCAACCTGCTCTTCCGCGCCGCCCACGTGCTGACCCAGCGCGTCGATCCGCCCGACCCCTGGGGGCAGACCTGCAACATCGTCTACCCGCGCGCCCTGCTCGAGCAGCTGGGCGGCTTCGACGAGGCCCTGCCCGTCGCCGCCGGCGAGGACACCGACCTCGCCCTGCGCGCCCGCGCCGCCGGCGTGCGCCTGGTCGCAGCGCCCGACGTGCGCACCTATCACGCCGTCGACCCCGTGACCCTGCCCGCGGCGCTGCGCAACGCCTGGCGCTGGCAGCACATGCCCTACGTCGCCGCCCGCCACCCCGAGATCCGCCGCGAGGTGCTCCTGGGCCTGTTCTGGAAGCCCGAGCACGCGTGGATCCTGCTCGCGCTCGCCGGCCTGCTCGCCGCCCGCCGCTTCCCGCTCGCCGCCCTGCTCGTGCTGCCGTGGGCGCGGCTGCGCCTGCCGCCCTACGGCGCCTCGCGCCGCGGCCGCCTGCGCGCCGCCGCCGAGCTGCCCGGTCGCGCTGCCGAGGACGTCGTCGGGGTGGCGGCGCTGGCCCGCGGCAGCCTGCGCCACCGGACCGTGTTCCTCTAGCCGTGCTCCCGTCCGCGCGCGACCGCATCGCCGGCTCGGTCGGCGACGACGACCTCGTCCTCGACGTGGGCGGCTGGGCCGAGCCGTTCGCGCGCGCGGACTGGGTCATCGACCTCGAGCCCTATGCGACCCGCGGCCTCTACGGCGACCGCGTCGCCGCGGGCGCCGAGCGCTTCACCGCCGACACCTGGGTCGTGCGCGACATCTGCGATCGCGAGCGCTGGCCGTTTCACGACGGCCAGTTCGCGTTCGCGATCTGCGCGCACACGCTCGAGGACGTACGCGACCCGGTCTGGGTCTGCGCCGAGCTGCAGCGCGTCGCGCGGGCGGGCTACGTCGAGGTGCCCTCGCGGCTGGAGGAGCAGGCGCTCGGCGTCCAGGGCCCGTGGGTGGGGTGGTCGCACCACCGCTGGCTCATCGACGTGGAGGACGGCGGCCTGGCCTTCGCCCCCAAGTCGCCGCTGCTCGATCACCGGGCGGCCGACCGCTTCCCCGTCGGGTTCCACGCCACGCTGACCCCGGAGCAGCGCGTGACGGCGCTGTGGTGGGAGGGCGCGCTGCCCGCCCGCGAGCGCTTCTTCGCCGACCCGGCCGCCTACGACGCCTACCTGCGCGACTTCGTCGCGGCCCACCGGCCCCGCCGCATCCGCGCCCGCCCCTGGGTCGCCGCGCACCGTCGGCTGGCCCGCGAACGCTGGAACCTGCGCCGTCGCCCCGATTTTCATAGGAGATGGCGCACGTAGATGCGGGCCTCGCTGTACCTGTGGCACGTGCCGATCCTCGACGCCCTCGGCGGCCCGTACCTGAAGCAGGTGCCGGTGTGCCTGGCCGTCGCCTTCGTGTCCTACCGGCGGGTCGAGGCGCCGTTCCTGCGCCTGCGCAAGCGCTGGGAAGGAGGACCGCGCCGGATCACGGCCGAGCCTCCGCCTGGGTGGCGGGAAGAATCCCGCCCGACGGAAGCCGCGGGGTCCCCGGTGGCCCCGGCCTGAGCACGACGCGGTCGTGCGTGAACACCGTGCGGGTGGCGGTGGACGGGGGCTCGACGGCCCAGCTGGTCGTGGCCGACGAGGGCGACGGCATGGCGCCGGATGTCGCCACCCGGGTGT
>Ga0207688_10001867_pt1 | contig 11275 bp, 13 predicted proteins | sample KBSMiscanthusM4_FD_184296 | JGI IMG/M metagenome (GOLD analysis project Ga0207688, IMG submission 184296) | Miscanthus rhizosphere microbial communities from Kellogg Biological Station, Michigan, USA - M4 (SPAdes) (version 2) | ecosystem: Host-associated > Plants > Roots > Rhizosphere ...
ACTCGCCGAGGAAGAGAAGGCCTACGACATGCTGTACTCCGACCTCGACGCGGAGCAGCAGCGGATCTACGACGAGTTGGTGAGCGCCGGTGTGTTGCCGGATCGGACGGTTGATCGTGTTGCCGATTGATCCGACAGCTGACCGGAGTCGACGCGCCTGGCTTGCGTGCCCGCGCTGCAACCACGGCGCTCGCTGCGGTGACTGCCAAAGCGCCAAGAATTGCGCCACCCACTGGCAGTACCTGTTGAGCAACAAAGGCACGCTGGTCCACCTGCAGTGCCCTGATTGCGGTCACCTGTGGTCGATCGACACCCGCGACCGCGCCATCCGTCGCTTCAAAGCGGCCTGAGCCCTTACGACGCTAATACCATCAGCGACGGCGTGTTCGACCGCCAAGCGGCAGCGTTAATTGAACCGAGTGATGCCGTCCAGCCGCCCGACAGTTCTGGCCTATGGGCCTAGGTGTTGCGCCAGTGCAAGTTTGGAGCAGACGCGATGAAGCAGGTGCCGCTAAGCCGCCAGCTGTACGCCGGTGCGCGACCGGCCGGCCATCCTATGAACGGCTCGCCGGTCAGAACGTCGCGTTGCCTGTAGCCCAGGGTGACGGCCGCCCTTGGTGAGAATCTGCATTCCACGTCCTAGCGCGGCGGTAAGCTGCGCCTCAAGACTGACAAATCACTTATTACGTCATATGTCTACTGACATTGTGCCATCGATTGCCGCGCGGATGCGAGAGCTTGACATATAGCCTCCAAGACGCGCATCCTGACGTTAGACGAGAAATGTCAGTCGTCATAAGTGACTCGGCGGCGTGTATGGCTTCGATGGGCCGATACGGCATGGAGGTTTGTGAAATGCGGAAGCAACAAGGGGCATCCGCCACGACCTCGGATGCCGTCGATGGGTCGTTACCCGAGGCTCCGGTGGCAGCCCCGTCGATTGAGGTGTCGACTCCAGAGGTCTTGATCACCGAAGACGAAGTGGTTTTCAGCACCACCGCCGCTGTGGCGCCGCAGCGTCAATGGGCCGGCCGCCGACTCCTCGCCGGCCTATGGCGAGCGTTGGCGGGATGGAGGAACCCATCACACCGGCATCCGTCCTGCCCGCCGTACTACCTCGAGCGCGCCCGTTTGTCCCGTGAAATCGACCGCTTGTGAACGCGGTGGCAAAGCTTCAGCCCGGCTGTACTCATCGCCGCGATCGCGATGTGCAGCCCTACCGCGTGTTGCGCGACCGTTGCCGAGCAGACTTTGCTCCAATACGCTGGCCCCACAATGATGTGCACGTAATCACGGGCGACGGCGTGCAGTTGGCCGTGCGCGACTACGACCCTCCCAGCCGTACCCAACCCGTCGTCGCCTACGACCACCGCGGTCACGGCGACTCGAGCGCCGCTTCCCATGGGCACCCCTGCCACGCGGCAGTCGAATGATGTTTGCCGCCAAGCAGATCGCCGCACGCCGCAACGTCACTTGCCCCGCCGACGATCGTGGGCTTGGGACGGCATGACCGAGCCGCTGCGCATTGGTGTCGTCGGCGCCAACGCATAGCGGCTGGACCAAGGATTCCCACATTCCGGCGCCGGCGCGGAAGGTCTGTGCGTCCGTGAAGCCGAGGCGTACCAGCCCGCTGAGGAGCTCGCCGCGGCTGAGGCGAAGAAGCCTAACCGTGGGCGCCGACCTACCGCAGTTCTTGCGGCGACGCAAGCGGCTCGGCGTTGGCGTGTCGCAAAGATCAGGCATCGTTCCGAACGTGAGTCCGCGAGCGGGTTGGCGGTGAAGTTCCTACTGCGCCGCGACGCCGAGTTCGGGAGCTAGCGCGGTCAGGATTCGCATCCGATCCGCCGTCGGAACTGCATGCACGACAAGGTGTGAGGCGCCGGCCTCCAGCTGAGTGCGCAACTGCTTCGCCGCCGTGGCCGCGTCACCCTGTGCCACCAGAGCGTCGACCAGCGTGTCGCTACCGCCGCCGGCCAGGTCCTCTTCGCCAAAGCCCATTCGGGTCAGGTTGGCGCGGTAGTTCGCCAACCCGAGATTCACCTTGATGGCGTCACGACCGGCGGCGCGGGTGCTGTCCGGGTCACCGAGGGCCACCTTGTGCTCCACCGCCAGCAGCGCGTCCGGGCCGACCAGCTCGCGCGCCCACCGTGTATATGCCGGGGTCACCAGGAACGGGTATGCCCCGACGGATCGTTCAGCAGCCAGTTTCAGCATCCTCGGGCCGAGCGCGGCCAGCGCCCGCCGCTGTTTCGGAACGCGACGCTCGTCCAAGACGTCCAGGTAGTCAACCAACGCCTGATACGGCGATCGGAAATCGGCCCCGAACTCCCGGTGCCCCGCGCCGATACCAAGCAGGAACCGCCCGGGGTAGGCCGTCTCAAGCCAGTGGTACGTGTCCGCGACGGCTCGTGCGTCCATGTGCCAGACGTTCACGACACCGGTGGCCACGACCAGCGTCTCTGTCGCTGCGAGCACCCGCTCCACGGTGGTCAGGCGCGCTTCGCGCGTTCCCGCGATCCACAGAGCTGTGTAGCCGAGCCGCTCCACCTCGGCTGCCGCCTCCGGTGTCAGTTCCCGCTCGACGTAATGCACCCCGGTCGTGCCGAGGTTGATCGCTGTTGCGGTGTCGCTCATTGATGAGCTCCTCACTTGTCGTGGACACTCAGCCACTGGTCACCTGGACCTGGTTCAAATCGCTGACTGACGCCTTCATCGGCCGAAACCTATGGCCGCGAATGCATTCATTACCCGTCCCACACCGACGCGTCATCCGGCGGATAATTGGCGCAGTTATCGGTTTCCTTGGCGGCAACCCCCTTGTTGTTGAAGAAGATCTTCGCCCAATTAGGCCACGACGCCGTCATGGGATCGGCGAAATTCGTCACCATCTGCTCCGAGTAGGCCCCACGGTCCTCAGGGCTCAAGGAGTAGAAATGGTGCGCGTTGTCGACGGCGGCCCGCTGCACCTCAGCCGACTTGTTGTGCTTGTCGATGATGTAGCGCTCGTAATAGATCGGCTCGAAGTCCCTTGCGGCAGCAAGGATCTGCTCTGCTGTGCAGGTCGTGACGATCATGCGGTGGGGGATTGGGTAATCGTCGGTCGCGTCGGCCGTTGCCGTTGCGGGCAACCCTGTCGCGGCGAATGCTCCTGTGAGGAGCACAATTCCGGTTCGAAGAGCGAGGAATTTATTGTCTCGTAGCGCGCGCCTCGGTCGGTGCATGTGTGCCTCCTCGAATTTCAGCGGTTTGGTTCGGCGACCGCGGTCAGCATCGGCATCAGGTCGGGGCAGTATGTGCGGATGGCGGCGGCGAGGAGTTGCCATGTCTGCGCGGTGTCGGTGCCTCGTGGCAGGTTGTGGGACAGGAATTTGGCCGACTTTTCGGCGGTTGTGTCCAAGCCGTTGCTGAGTCGCTTACAGGTGATCTTGGCAAGCCACGCGTTGTCATCGCGCTGTCCGTAGATGCCGTAGCCGTGCAGCTGATTCGCGAAATCGGTGTCGACGTCGGCGTGCGCCGGGGCGGCTAGCGTAAACGCGGCGGCCATGATGGACGAGAGTGCGAATAGCTTTCCGTATCTCATTGCTGTCCTTCGGGACTCATCGCATTCAGCCGGAGCGGCTGAGTGGTGGTCGTGTCTTCTGCCGCCCGACCGCGGGCGGGGGCGCTAACGGCCGACTGGGGGGCGGCGTGGGTGTGTACTCGTCGTGGCCACCAGAACCAACGTCCAAGCAGCGCAGCGATGGCGGGCGTCATGAAGGACCGCACGACGAGCGTGTCGAAGAGCAGTCCGAGCATGATGGTGGAGCCGATTTGGCCGGCGATGCGCAGGTCGCTGCTGATCATCGACCCCATGGTGAAGGCGAACACCAGCCCGGCGGCGGTGACCACCCTGCCGGTGCCGCCCATGGAGCGGATGATGCCCGTCTTCAGCCCGGCGTGGATCTCTTCTTGGAACCGGGAGACCAGCAGCAGGTTGTAGTCAGATCCCACGGCCAACATGATCACGATGGCCATCGGCAGCACCAGCCAGTTCAGTGGCATGTGCAAGATGTGCTGCCAAAGCAGCACCGATAACCCAAAGGAGGAGGCCAGCGAGACAGTGACCGTGCCGACGATGACCGCGGCGGCGACCAGGCTTCGGGTGAGGCCGAGCATGACCAGAAAGATCAGGCATATCGATGCGGTGACGGCGATCATCAGGTCGTACATGGAGCCGTCGCGCATGTCCTTGTAGGTGGCCGCGGTGCCGCCCAAGTACAGATTGGCACTCTCCAGGGGTGTTCCCTTCACCGCCTCGCTTGCGGCCTGCATGATCGGGTCGATGTGCGAAATGCCCTCGGGGGTAGCGGGATCGCCCTTGTGAGTGATGATGTACTGCGCGGATTTGCCGTCCGGGGACAAGAACAACTTCAGACCCCGGATGAAATCCGGGTTCTGGAACGCCTCGGGCGGAAGGTAGAAAGAGTCATCGTTCTTGGCCGCGTCAAAGGCTTGCCCCATGGCGGTGGCGTTCTGGGAGAACGCGTCCATTTGGTTGATCAACCCGGAGAACGTGCTTGCCGTCGTCATCGTGAGTCCGCGCACCGTCTTCAGGGTGGCGATCAGCTGCGGCAACTGGGCATCTAATTGAGGCAGGAGCACATCGACTTTGTCGATGTCTTTGGTGACGTTGCCGATGTCGTCGGTCAGCTTGTCGATGCCGTCCAACCCGTCGAATATCGATCGCAGCGACCAACAGATCGGAATGTCGAAGCAGTGGGGTTCCCAATAGAAGTAGTTGCGGATCGGTCGCCAGAAGTCGTCGAAGTCGGCGATGTGATCTCGCAACTCGCTGGTGTCGGACTGGATTTGATGGGTCTGGCCAGTCAAATCATGAGTGACGTCGGTAAGTTGATGCGTAAGTTCTGCGACACGCTCGGTGACGTTGATGGTGACGAGTAGCTCATCGCTGATCTTGCCCAAATTGTCCATAGCGTCGTGCATGTATTTCAGGTTCAGAATGGTCTGGCTGCTTTGCATGCTGATCTGAAACGGGATCGAGCTGTGGTCGATCGGGGTGCCCAGCGGTCGGGTGATGTTCTGCACCCGGGCGATGCCGGGAATGTGGAAGACGCCGCGGGCGATGCGGTCCAGCACCAGCATGTCGGCCGGATTGCGCAGATCGTGATCGGCCTCGACCATCAACAGTTCGGGCTCCATGCGGGCTTGCGGGAAGTGCCGATCCGAGGCGTGGTATCCGATGTTGGCCGGGGTGTCGCCAGGAATGTAGTAGCGGTCGTTGTAGTTGGTCGTGTACGCCGGCAGCGCGAGCAACCCGACCAGGGCGACCAGGGTGGTGGCGGCTAGAACTGGTCCGGGCCAGCGCACGACAACAGTGCCGATGCGGCGCCACCCCCGCTCGCTGTGGGCTCGTTTGGGGTCGAAGACACCGAACCGGCTGGCCACGACAATTATTGCCGGCCCCAGCGTCAGCGACGCCGCCAGTACCACCAGCAGACCCAACGCGCACGGCGCGCCGAGGCTGCGGAAGTAGGGAAGCCGGGTGAAGCTCATGCAATACATCGCCCCGGCGACCGTCAGGCCCGATCCCACGATCACATGGGCGGTGCCGCTGAACATGTTGTAATAGGCGGCTTTACGATCCAATCCCCGCGATCTGGCCTCCTGATAGCGGCCAACCCAAAAAATCGCGTAGTCCGTCGATGCCGCAATCGCCAGCACGATCAGCAGATTGACCGCAAAGGTGGACAGGCCGATGAGGTTGTTATTGCCCAGGACTGCGATCGCACCGCGCGCGGCCAGCAATTCCATCCCGATCGTGAAAAGCAAGATGACAGTGGTGAAAAACGAGCGGTAGACCAGCAGCAGCATGACCGCGATCACCACCAGGGTGACCAGGGTGATCTTCTTCGCACCTTCGTCGCCGTACACGCGCCGATCGGTGGCCAGCGGCCCAGGACCGGTCACGTAGGCCTTGACTCCCGGCGGCGGGGGCACGCTGTCGACGATGCGCTGCACCGCGGCCACCGAATCATTGGCTTCGGTGCCGCCTTGATCGCCGCGCAGATTCAACTGCACATAGGCGGCCTTGGCGTCAGCGCTCTGTGAGCCCGCCGCGGTCAGCGGATCGCCCCAGAAGTTGTTGATATGCTCGATATGCGTCGTATCCTCGGACAGCTTTTGGATCAGCGTGTCGTAGAAGCGGTGCGCGTCATCACCCAGCTTGTCCTGACCCTCCAACAACACCATCGCCGTGGTGTCGGAATCAAACTGCTGGAAGTTCTTGCCGATACGCATCATCGCGATCGTCGACGGAGCATCCTTGGCGGTCATTGGCACTGAGTGTGCCGCACCGACCTCTTCCAGCTGCGGTGCAACAACATTGACCACCACCGTCAGTGCCAACCAGCCCAGGACGATCGGTACCGACAACCATCGGATCGTGCGCGCAATGAATGGCCGCTTCTCCGCGCGGGAGGGCAAGCTGTGTCGAATGCTCATGCGGACTTCACCAAGCAAGAGGTCTGAGCATTGTAGGCATCCACCGAATGCTCATCGCGCACGTGACCATTGACCGTGATACGGCAACCAATGGTGTCGCTGTCCCCCTGCGCCACCACATTCGCGGCCACCGCGGTCAGCGTCGTGACGAGCTCGAACGACCACGGCAACGTCGCGCCATCAACACGTTGCGGCTGAGCATCCGCGTCCAAATAGTTGATGTCGGCGACTGTCCCAGCCGGGCCGTAAATCTCATACAACACCCGTTTGGGGTTGAACTGAACGATCGCATCGGCGTTGCCAACATCGGGACGGTACATGTTCGAGCCGAAGATCCCATGTAGCCGCGAGACGGTGAACGCCGCGACCGCCACCACGATCACCATGACCAGAGGTACCCATGCGCGCATGACAAGGCGAGTCATAGCACTCCTTCGCTCGAGGCCCGAGACATGGCCCACATCACTGGTTGACAAATAACGTAAAGTGTCAGTAGTCAGTGTCTAGCGGGGGTAGTCACGTGTCAAGTCGGCGACTATCCGATAACACGTGGCCCAAAAGTCACCGGACGGCTGACGTAACATGTAACATGGCGTTCATGCCTCGAGGATCACGCAGTCAACCAGCCGAATCCGCGAGCACAGACGATGCACGCGAACGCATCCTGGCCGCCGCGGAACGCTGCATCGATCGTCACGGAATCCGCAAGACCACGATGGACGACGTTGCGTCCGAGGTTGGGCTGTCGCGGCCAAGTGTCTACCGCTATTTCGCTGATCGCGACGATCTGCTCGTCGAACTGATCGCACGGCACGCGCGAGCCATAAATGAGCGGGCGCACAAGTCGATCTCCCGGCAGAGCAGCCTGCCGGATCAGCTCATCGAGGGTGTGCTCAACATCGCCGACAATGCCCGCCGCGACCCGCTGACACGCTACGCGATCCACACCGACGGCTCAAGCCTCAGTCAACGACTGAGAACTTCGGGGATGTCGGATTTGATGAGGGCCGAGATCTGGGATCCCTACCTCGACACTGCCATCGCCAACAACGAACTGCCCCCCGGCCTGCCCCGGTCGGACATCCACTTGTGGTTGGGTAATCTCACGAAGATGGTGATGCTGGGAATGGAGGATGGTGAGGGTGACCTCAAGCGCTTCCGGTCCATCCTGCGTCGCTTCGTCGCGCCCGCATTCGCCGGCTCATCCGTCCCATGACGCGGTAGTCCGGCTCGGCCCCGCCTGATCGTTCCCGAACGACCCCTCGCCGGGGTCGCTGCCAATCGGCTCAACGTACCTGCTATGGCCCGGACCTCGCGTCGCGCCAGCGAGGTGGCGATACATATGACGATTTGCGTCATATGGTTACCGATGCAACAAGCGGCGGCCTCATCGCTTGACAGTCCCACCAGATGAGTGCAGACTGACACAAAACGTTATTCGTCAGCATCCACCGCGTCGGGAATTCAAGCCGTTGCCGCTGTCGGTGGGGGAGAACGCCGAGGAGTGTGATGAACGGACTTGGCAGACAGCGTCAGCCGGCTCAGTCGGCCGGCAGCATGCTTCGACGCGCTTAACGTCAGCGATCACTGGCCGATCGGTCACATGGCCACCCTGTAGACATACTGCGCGGATCTCAAGGGCGTTGCCCCATACCCACCAGCTGACCAATCGGGCGGTAGCGGCCCGCTCAATGACCAATCATGTAGAGAAGTGCCTGCCATGAAATTAACAGAACTCCCTGAAAACCTCTCCGCTGCAAGCATGTTAGGCCCGCCGGCACATGCCGAAGTCGCCCCTGACTCCGCGAATCAGCTCTACGCATACGGCTGTAGCCATGTGGATGCTCACCACAAGTGACGGACGGCGACTAGCCGATATTCGTTCGGAGATGGATGCCCGCCGCATCGTGCACACGCTGGGCATCACACAGTTGCGCGGTCCCTACTCCTGGGACGTTGTCGACAACCAAGGACGATTGTTCGTCGCTGAAATCAGGCATCGATCGGGCGGTGGTGGCCGATGATTGTCGGGCGCAATCCGCGCAACCCGGTTATTGGCGATACCGTGCTGCTACGGGCCGACAATAGACGCGGCGTCGGCACAATCGTCGACACGGACGCGATTAGGTACAAGGTCTACTGGCGCAACGGACGAGGCCAACTGTCTTGGCATCCCCGCCGCGAGCTGGCGATCCCTCGACTCGATTACGGACAGCGATGGCCATGACGGTCCTGAGGGCGCAAGTGCCCATGATGGCAATGGTTTTGGAGGCTTCGAAGGAATGCAAGTGAATCTTCATATCGGTGACAAGGTGCAAGTGGGGACCCGCGTCGGCACGATCACGGACGTCGGCACGATTCTCGTCGGGGTCAAGGCAACCGACGGTAGCGTGCGCATGGTCTGCCCGTGGGAGTTAGTAAGGACACGTGGCAGGTGATCGAGCATGAAGTCAGTTTGGCCTGGGCCCTCGCGCTAACTGCCAAGCCGCACCTGGACGACGTTGAACGCAACGATATCTTCGTGCAAATCGGCGCTGGCGAAACGTTCGCGGCGATACGCGAACTACTCAAATGGGTTGCCACAAAACGAATTCCTCTGGGGCCCGATCTGGTGCAGTGGTGCGTATCGTGGCTGGACGCCTACGTTGGGCACGAGGATGAGCGTTACCTTCGTCGCCTGATCGAGGACGTTGTGTCTCCAATCGCGATTCAAGCTTGGGCAACGTTTGCGGTCAATCGGCTGTCGACATCACCGCAGCGACGAGACAGCCGGCCGTGCTTACCAGGGTCTGAGGCAGACAGAACGCGGGAGTTCGACATCAGGCACCGGGTGAGCGGGGTGTTCGACCCGGACCATGCACGTCGCGGCCTGACTCCTACGGCTCGGGTACTTGGCGCGGCCACTTCGCCCAGGGCAGCTCGGAACCGGCGGCGGGACGCATCCGATCCAGCACGGTCCGCAGCGGCGGCCAGGTCGCCCGGCCCCGGCGGGTTGTCGCGTAGGCCGTGAATATGACTTTCGGTTCAGAGAGCGGAAGCACCTTCACCCCGACGGTGGTCGGCCTGCCGATCGGTAGTAGTCCCACGCCGAAGCCGGCGATGATCAGATCCTCCACCAGCTCGAGGCTGTCGATCTCGTGCGCGATTCGCGGGACGAAACCGGCCAGGGCCGCCAGTGTCCGCACGGCATCTTCGTCAGCGGTGTTGCGGGAGTTGACGATCCACGTTCGATCGGCATAGTCGGCGATCTCCGCCTGCCCGTCCGATGTGTCTGCCGGCACGCCTAGTCCCCACGGAACCGACCACAGCGCGACCGTTTCGAGCACTGGACTCGGCGAGGCGGGAGCGAGGTTGTAGTCATAAGTCAGCGCCAGATCGAGGTCGTCGTCGGTCAGCAGCGCGAAGGCCTCGATGGGTTCGTACTCGCTGATCACAAAGTGGATCTTTGGGAACCTCTCTGCGAGCTCGGTGACGATCGGCAACAGCGAAAGCCGGATACCGGTCGCGAAGCCGCCGACGCGCACGGTGCCTGCCGGCTCGGTGTCCGGGTCGAGGTCGAGGCGTGCGCTGTCGACGGCCGCCAAGATCGTGACGGCGTGTTCGGCGAGGCGCTGCCCCGCGGGTGTGAGCCGCACCCGTCGTCCCTCGGGCTCGATCAGTTGCGCGCCGGTTTCCTTTGCGAGCGCGGCGATCTGCTGTGACACGGTCGACGTCGTCAGATGGTGAGTGTCAGCGACGGCCCGCATCGAGCCGAGCCGCGACAGCGCGAGCAACAGCTGCAGGCGTCGGGTGTCCATCAGTCAATTGTCCTAAAAGCTAAAGAGAACAATCTCAAATTGACGCGATCATTGAACGATTGACTGACGCTGGGATCGTGTTGCGGTGAGCGATGCCAACAGCGAACTGAATACCTAGCGGCCGATGTCGGCTTCGTGGACGGCTAGCCGGTACCCCACCGAGGGATCGTTCTGCAGAAACTCGCCTTGTTCATCATGGAGTTTCTTGCGGATACGGTATGCGTGGACCTTGAGGTAGTGATGTTCGTTGATGTACCCCGGTCCCCAGATACTCTCGAGGATCATTCGGCGTGTGCAGACCTTCCCGACGTGGCGGGCGAGGTAGGCCAGAAAGTCGAACTCTTTGGGCGTGAGGTCAATCCGTTCACCTCGGTAGCTCGCTTCATAGTGCAGCAGGTAGAGCGTTAGTGGGCCGACGTCGGGCTGAGTGATCGGCTCGGCCTGATCGCTGGCGTGGTGGCGAAGCGCGACGCGTAACCGGGCGTCGAGTTCGCGCATGCCGAAGGGTTTGGTGACGTAGTCGTCGGCGCCGCCGTTCACGGCTTCGACCTTGCGGTCTTCTGATCCGTCTGCTGACAGGATGATCACGGGTGTTTGGGTCCATCCCCGTAGTTGATGGAAGACCTGCATACGATATCCGGGAGCCCGAGGTCGAGAACAACCACGGCGGGCGGGTAGACGGCCGCGTCGGAAAGACCGGCGTCACCGGTCGCGGCGGTACGGACTTGATGGCCAAGGGCACGCTGTCCGACGCGGCATGGCGCCAGCAGTGCGGTGTGTCGCCGTCGTTGACGAGGACGGTCGCCATTTCAGTGCTCCTCGGGCAGGTCTGTAATAGCGAGGGCGAAGCAGAAAGTGGCGCCGCCTCTGGGGACGTTATCGACCCAGATCCGTTGGCCGTGCGCGTCGAGGAAGGTCTTGGCGATCGCCAGTCCCAGGTCGGTGCCGGTGTCGGCTTCGCGGCGAAGGAAGAGGCC
>Ga0207688_10001869_pt1 | contig 11275 bp, 8 predicted proteins | sample KBSMiscanthusM4_FD_184296 | JGI IMG/M metagenome (GOLD analysis project Ga0207688, IMG submission 184296) | Miscanthus rhizosphere microbial communities from Kellogg Biological Station, Michigan, USA - M4 (SPAdes) (version 2) | ecosystem: Host-associated > Plants > Roots > Rhizosphere ...
CAGTGCAGGCCCGGTGCTATGCAACCGGCTCGCCGACCCGAGGAACAAGCCGGTGCCGATCGCACCCCCGATCGCGATCATCTGCACGTGCCGTCGGCCCAGCGACTGTTTGTAACCGACCTGCTCGGCGTTCAACGAATCCTGGTGGGTCCCGGTCTGGGTCATAAAACCTCATCCCCGCAGTAGGCGTTTGGCCCGCCGCGCCGCACCGAGCGATCTCCGACGAACCCGCCGCCAGGATGCGCGGCGACCGACGGCCCGTCCAGTGCACAGTTCGATGAAGATCGTGGAACGTTTCCGTCGTGATCGGATGAATCGGACGATTCGGACGCGTAGACGACGTGCGGGACACCTGTATCGAGCCTCGGCTCGCAGTACCGTGGCCGCGGCGAGCTCGGGGGACCCCGACGCGCGCCCGAGCTCGTCAAGCAGTTCGCCCTGGCGCAGAGAGGACAGCACGATGCTCGTCACCGTCATGGGGGTCTCCGGTTCCGGCAAGACCACCGTCGGCGCGGCCCTCGCCCAGCGCCTGCGCGTGCCGTTCGCCGACGCCGACGACCTCCACCCGCCTGCGAACGTCGCCAAGATGTCGGCGGGCATCCCGCTCGACGACGCCGACCGGCTCCCGTGGCTGCGGACGGTCGGCGCGTGGCTGGCGGAGCACGCCGCGGGCGGCGCCGTCACCAGCTGCTCCGCCCTGCGCCGCAGCTACCGCGACGTCCTGCGGGAGGTCGCACCGGAGCAGGTCTTCGTCCACCTCGCGGGCAACCGCGAGGTGATCGCCCGCCGGGTCGCGGGCAGGCCGGGGCACTTCATGCCTGCCGCGCTCGTCGACTCCCAGTTCGCCACCCTCGAGCCGCTCGACCCCGACGAGCGGGGGGTCACGCTCGACGTCGACCAGCCGATCGACGCGCTGGTCGCCGCGTGCGTCGCAGCGCTCGGAGTGCAGGGAGCCACCTCGTGACTGCCTGGTCGTCTGACGGGACGTGCACGGGAACCGGACGCCGGTTCCCGCGCACGCCACCGCGTCAGGTACCGGGAGCGATGAAGAACTCCAGAGCGATGTTGTCGGGGTCGCGGAACGAGAGGCCGCTCCCGTAGCCCGCCTTCTTGATCCCGCCGTGGGCGATGCCCAGCTCGTCGAGGCGGTCGCGCCACTGCTCCAGCTCCGCCGTGCCGGAGAGGGCGAAGCCCACGTGGTCGAGCCCGGTGCGGCGTTCGTCGAACGCGTCGCCGGACTCGGCGCCCATGTGCGTGTGGAGCCCGAAGAGCTGGCCGCCGTCGAGCAGGAACACGGTGTGGTGGAAGGCGCCGGACTCCTCGTCCTCGTCGAGCACGGCCTCGGCGCCGAAGAGGCGGGAGTACCACTGCGTGCTGCGTTCCAGGTCGGAGACGGTGATTGCGACGTGCTGCAGGCCGGGGAAGGCCACCGGGGGCTCCTTTGCGTCGGGTGCGTCGGGGACTCTGCCCGTCACACGATGCTCCTCGATCTCCCGCCGGGGAACCCGCCGGACGGACGGGTCAGCGGAGGGTCCAGCCCACGCCGTCGGTCGGGAGCGCCGCCACGATGACGTTGTCGAGGTAGCTGCGCGCGGTGTGGTCGAAGGCGCCGCCGCAGGTGACCAGCCGCAGCTCCGGGCCGGGTGTGGGGGCGTACACGAGGTCGGTGGGGAACGCGGCCTTGGCCGCCTCCACGCGTTTGGTGACCGTGAACGCCGCGACGCTGCCGTCGGCCCGGACCACGTCGACGCGGTCGCCTGCGCGCAGATCGCGGAGGTGGAAGAACACACCGGCGCCCGCGCGCGAGTCGACGTGGCCCGCCAGCAGGGCCGGTCCCGTGCCGCCGGGCGGCGGACCGGCGGCGAACCAGCCCACGAGCGCGGTGCTGGTCGGGGGCACGAGCGCGCCGGTGGCGTCGGTCGCGATGGTGGTGATCGGCGCATCGACGCCGATGGCGGGGATGACCAACCGCACCGGCGCCGGAGCGGGCAGGACCACTGGCGGGGCGGCGGCCGGGGCGGCGGGCCGTTGGACGGGCAGCGCCCGCGCGGCGCGGCCGGGGGCAGGCGGCCCGTCGGCGGTACCGCCGAAGCCCGTCTCGATCCCGCCCGTCGGCGCGGCTCCGCCGCCGAGCGCGTCGGTCTGGACCTGGCCCGCGAGCCCGCCGCCGCGCTGCACGACGATCACGGTGTAGACACCGCCCGCGGCGAGATCCACCGGCAGGGTGAACGGCGCCCCGTTGGTCGGCGCCAGGTCGATCGTGCCGCGACCCGCCGGAGCGGTGACGTAAGGGGTAGCGGTGGCGAAGGCGACCGGCCCCGTCATCGGCTCGCCGTGCCAGGTGGCGGTGACCGATCCGGCCGTCTGCGCCCCCTGCAACACCCGCACCCGCGCGTTCCCCGGCCCGGGCCGGGTCAGGTCGTCGGTCAGCAGCGTGATGCTCGCTCCGGCCTGCGGCCCGAGGACGGCAGCGGTGTAGGCCCGGCCCTGTTCGGCGCGCACGGTGCCGGTCAGGAGCGGCGCCGCCGACGGGTCGGCGGACGCCCGCATCTGCACGGTGTAGGTGCCGGGATCGACCGTCTGGTAGGTCGACACCGCCCCGTACCCGACCCCCGTGAGCTGGTAGGTCCGGCCGGTGAAGCCCGTGACCGTGACGTCCACGTTCGGGGTGTCCGGCGAGAGGTGCGCCAGGCGCAGGTACGTGCCCGTGGCCGCCGCCGCCGTGGCGGGCAGGAGCACCGCCAGGACGAGCGCCGCCGCGGCGAGCAACGCGACGCGGCCGAGGTGCTGACGAGACATGGGTCCTCCTGGTGTGCGGCCGCTACGAGCCGAGGAGGCCCGACGGGGCGGGCACCGCCCAGGCCAAGGCCGTGGTGTTGCCCGCCGTCATGACGAGCGGGGTGAACGGCGGCCGTTGGGACCGCACCCAGGCGAGGGCCTCCGCGTCGAGCCCGGAGAGCACGACCTGGTGCCGGGGCAGGCCGGGGTCCTCGCCGGACACGGCCGGGAGGTCGAGCACGTGCACGGGTTCGCGGGCGGCGAGGACCGCGAGCACGAGCAGCGCCCGCGGATCGGCCTGCCCGTCCCGCAGCACGGCACGCGCCGGGGCTTCGACGCGGACGGCCGGGTTGTCGAGGAGCTGGCGCCCCCACTCGGCGCTGACCGCCGCCTCGCGCCCGGTGTCCGGGTCGGTGCGGCTCACGGCGAGGGCGTCGGGCCCGTCGCCGAACCGGGCGACGGGGCGGCCGGGCCCCGGCGCACCGCGGGTCACGACGAGCGTGCCGCCCGGCCCGAGCCGCTGCGGCGCGACGCCGTCGCGGATGAGGTCGGCCCGGACGTCGGGCGGCACCTCCAGCACCGTGGCCGTGTCGGTCGCGGCGTTGATCCACGCCGCCAGGGCGACGTGCGGACCGCTCGGCGGGAGCGCCGCCACCGCGCGTGGCGGCATGATCACGAGAGCGACGGCGGCCACCGCGACGGCGAGTGCGGCGACGGCGAGCCCGACCCGACCGACGTCGCGGAGCCGTGCACGCCCCGGGCGCCGGACGTCGAGCACGTCGCCGGCTACGCGCTCGCCCGTGCCGTGGTCGACCGCCACATCGGCACCCCCGAGTCGTCCGCCCGGTCACCCGACCGGCGCCGAGTGACCTCGGTCGGGTGTCCGTGCTCGCCCCGGCACCGGTTCGCCGATTCCCGCGATGTCACCGTGATGGCCCAACGCGCGTCGGCCACCCACGAGCAGCCGACTTGCGCTCAGGGTGCGGCGTGCGCTTCCAGGTCCGCGACGTCGACCCACTCCAGCGTGCGCGCGTGGGTGGCCGCGAGCACCACCGGTGGCGCGACGCCCGCGGCGTTCGCCTCGGCCCACCGGCTCGCGCACAGGCACCAGCGGTCGCCGGGCCGCAGCCCGGGGAACCCGAACTCGGGGCGCGGGGTGGACAGGTCGTTGCCCGCCTCCGCGCTGAACCGCAGGAACTCGGCCGTGACGACGGCGCACACCGTGTGCACGCCCATGTCCTCCGCGCCGGTGTCGCAGCACCCGGTGCGGTAGAAGCCCGTCATCGGGTCGCAGCCGCAGGTCTCCAGCTCGTCACCCAGCACGTTGCGCGCCATCGCACCATGCTGGCAGACGATCAGCCGTGGCGGCTGAGGTCGCGGAAGAACCCGTCGATGACGTGGAGGTCGCCGGAGCGCGTCACGACGTCGTAGACGTGCTTGCCGACGGCGAGGTCGAGCACGCCAAGGCCGAACGGCGAGAACACCACCGGCCGGTCGGCGGGCAGCGCGACCCGGCCGTCCATCACGTCGGCGAGGGTGCCGTCGACGAAGTCCCGGTTGCCCACCCGCTGCTCGGCGAGGTGCGGTGACGTGTCGGCCTTCAGGCAGTGCTCGACGTCGTCGACGATGTTGGTCGAGGCGAGGATGATCTCCGGCGACAGGTCGCGCAGCGACACGTGCAGCACCAGCGGGTTGTGCGCGAACCACGCGGGGTCGTGCACGTGCGGGGTGCCCGCGACGGTGGCGAAGACGACCAGGTCGCTGGCCCGGATCAGCTCCTCCGCGCTCCCGTGCACGGTGACCCGGCCGCCGGTGCCCGCGCGCTCCAGGTAGCCGTGGAACCCGGCGGCGCTGTCGGCGGACAGGTCGAACAGCCCGACCTCGTCGAAGGACCACCCGGTGCCGTGGAGGAACGTGTGCACGTAGCGGTTGATCAGCCCGGTGCCGATGAACCCGATGCGGGTCGGACGGCCGTGCTCCCGGCTGAGCCAGTCGGCGGCCAGCGCCGCGGACGCGGCCGTGCGGGTGGCGCTGATGATCGAGCTCTCCAGCACCGCGAACGGGTAGCCGGTGTCGTGGTCGTTCAGGATCAGCACGGCCGAGGCCCGCGGGATGCCCGCCGCCACGTTCTCCGGGAAGCTGGAGATCCACTTCAGGCCGTCCACCCGGACGTCGCCGCCGATCGAGGCGGGCAGCGCGATGATCCGCGACGTCGGCCGGTCCGGGAAGCGCAGGAAGTACGACGGCGGGTTCACCGAGTCGCCCGCGCCGTGCAGGCGGTAGGTGGCCTCGACCAGCTCGACGACCTGCTTCTCGCTCCCCTGCAGCGCCTGCTGCACCTGGGTACCCGAGATCACCGCGAACGGCGGGGGCACGGCGGTCATCGCGGGCCTCCCTGCGGCGCGCAGGCGGCGACGTTCACCGGCTCGGTCATCCCGACGAGCACCTCGCGCTGCCCGTCGTAGGGCTCGCGGGCGTGCGCGCAGCGGATGTTGTCCACCAGCAGCAGGTCGCCCGGCTGCCACGGCTCGCGGAGCGTGTGCGCCTCGTACACGCTGTTCAGCAGCTGGACGATCTCCGGTCCGACCGGCGCCCCGCTGCCGAACCGGGTGTTGAAGGGCAGCCCGTCGCCGCCGTAGGTGTCCACCAGGAACTCGCGGACGTCCGGTTCCAGGGTCCACTCGTTCAGGAACGCGATCTGGTTGAACCAGCTGAAGTGCCCGGTGACCGGGTGCCGGGCGATCGCGGCGCGCCGCTGCCGGGTGCGCAGCCCTCCCCCGGGCTGCCACTCGAACTCGATCCCGTTGTTCCGGCAGTAGTGCTCGACCGCGGCCGGGTCGGAGGTACCGAAGGCCTCGGCGTACGACGAGCCGATCTCGTCGTTGTAGTTGCGCACGAGCATCCAGCCCTCGCGCTCGAACCGGCCGACCAGGTCGCGGGGCAGCGCGTTCAGCACCGCCGTCGCGTCGGCCACCGGTGTGGCCCCGCCCGCCGCGGGCGCGGTGAGGCAGGCGAACATCATCACGCCCGGGAAGTCCGTCGCGAAGCTCTGCTCGTGGTGCATGCACATCTGCTGGTTGGCAGGCCACTTCGTGGAGCCGAACACCCCCGGCTGGTGCACGGCGCGGGGCGCGAAGGACTCGCGCTCGGGCAGCAGCCTGCCTGCGGAGAACGCCCGGAACACGTCACCGATCTCGGCGTGGCTGCGCAGCCCGAGCCCGCGGACCAGGAGCGCGCCGTGGTTCAACACCGCTTGGCGCAAGGCGTCCCGGTGGGCGGCGGTCCAGTCGGCGGCCCGGCCGCCTGCCTGCACGGCCAGCAGCGGCGGCTTGCCGGGTGCCGTCTGCACGGGCAGCGGCGGGGCGGTCGTCGATGGGGACATGGTGCAGATACCTCTCGTGTTGTCGCTGGGTGTCAGCGGCTGGGGAGCAGTCGCGTTGCGCGGTGGACCACCTCGGCCGCGGCGTGCGGCCGGGTGCGCAGGAAGTGGTGACCCCCGTCGGGGAGCAGTTCGAGATCGACGTGCTCGGCCACCACCTGCCACCCGTGGTGGGCGGACCCGGCGGTGCTCGGGTCGTCCGCCGCGAGCACGACCGTCACGGGGACGGGCAGCGGGGCCGGTGCGGCGTCCATCAGGTCGGCGAAGTAGCGGTGCGCGGCCACGCAGTCGTGCCGGTACGCCGCGCCGACGTGCTCGGCCTGCTGCGGGGCGAACTCGCCGTAGCCCGCGAGCCCGGCGGCGATCTCCGCGTCCCCCTGCGCGAGGAGGCGGTCGGCCGCGGCACGGCGTTCCCTCGCGTCGCGCGGGAGCTGGGCGGCCAGGAACAGGCGCGCCACCTCGATGCCGCGCTCGTGCAGCGCCCGGGCGGTGGCCACGGCGAGCGCGGTGCCCGCCGAGTGGCCCCAGAGCATCACGCGGGTCAGCCCGCGCTTGGCCAGCTCGGTGTCGAGCTCCGCGACGACGCGCGCCACGGTCTCACCGATCGTCGCGAACGGCTCCCGCTCGGCGGCGAGGTCGTGCCCGGGCAGCTCGACGGCGAACACCGCGAGCCCGGCCAGGGCGTCGGCCATCGGGCGGAAGTTCACGGCGTTGCCGCCCGCGTAGGGGAAGCAGACCAGCGCGGCCTCCGCAGCGGGCGGCTCGGCGAGGACCTGGAGGAGCCCGGTCTGCCGCTCGGCCCGGCCGTCGATCAGGGCGGCCAGGTCGGCGAGCACCGGCAGGCGCGTGATGTCCTTGAGCGACACCTCCCGCTTGAGCCCGATGACCACCTTCACCGCGGTGAGCGACGTGCCGCCCTTGTCGAAGAAGTGGTCGCGCCGCCCGACCTGCTCGACGGGCTCGCCGAGCACCGTCGCCCACACCTGCGCGAGCCGCTGCTCGGTCGGGGTGGCGGGCGGCTCCACTTCCTCGTCCGCGACGACGTCGAGCTCGGCGGCCAACGCCGTCAACGCCTTCTTGTCGATCTTGCTGTTCGCCGTCAACGGCAGCGCGTCCCGGTAGTGGAACGTCGTGGGCACCATGTAGCCGGGCAGCGAGGCGCCGAGCCGCTCGCGCAGCAGCTCGACCGGGAGCGGCCGGTCGGCGGCGTAGAACGCGACCAGGTGCTTGCTCCCCCCGGCGGGCTCGGCGACGACGACGGCGCCGTCACGCACACCGGGCACGCGCAGCAGGGTGTTCTCGATCTCGCCGATCTCGATGCGGAACCCGGAGATCTTCACCTGGCTGTCGCGGCGGCCGAGGTACTCGAGCTTGCCGTCCGGGCGCCACCGGCCGAAGTCGCCCGCCAGGTAGAGCCGCTCGCCGGGGCGGTGCGGGTCGGTGAGGTAGGCGGCAGCGGTGCGGTCGGGGTCGTTGATGTAGCCGCGACCCACGCAGACCCCGGAGAACACGATCGCACCGGGGGCGCCGAGCGGGACCGGGCGCAGCTGCTCGTCGACCACGTAGACGCGCACGTTCTGCACCGGCCGCCCGAGCGGCACCGAGCGGCCCTCCGGCGCCGAGCGCATGACCTCGTGGTTGGTGTCGTCGGAGGTCTCGGTGAGGCCGTAGGCGTTCACCAGCTTGACGGCGGGCAGCAACGAGAACCAGCGCTGGGCCAGCTCCAGCTTGAGGGCCTCGCCGGTGACGGAGCAGCAGTGCAGGTCGGGCAGCGCCTTGGCGTTCTGCTCCAGGTAGGTCAGCACGACCTCGAGGTAGGAGGGCACGAGCTGGGCGACGTTGACCCGCCCGTCCGCGACGGTGTCGACGAAGCGGGCCACGTCGAGGATGACGTCCTGCGGCACGATCAGGGTGCGGCCGCCGACCAGCAGCGCCGAGATCAGCTGCCAGAGCGAGATGTCGAAGCTCTGCGGGGCGGTCTCGGCGACGGTCTGGCCCTCGCCGATCTCCAGATCGGCGATCTTGGCCTGGAGGTGGTTGAGCATCCCGGCGTGCTCGCACATGGCGCCCTTGGGCTCGCCGGTGGAGCCGGAGGTGAAGTAGATGTAGGCGAGCTGGTCGGGCCCGACCGCGAGGCTTAGGTCGGTGTCCGGGTGGTCCTCCGCGTAGGCGTCCGCGATGAGGAGCCGCTGCACCTGCGGCGTCGCGAGCAGCGCCTGGTCGAGGGTGGCCGTGCTGCCCGGCTCGGTGAGCACGAACGCGACCTCGGCGCGGCGCAGCACCCCCGCGATCCGGTCGGCGGGCAGGTGCGGCTCGACCGGGAGGTAGACGCCCCCGGCCTTGAAGATCGCGAGCACCGACGCCATCCAGTCGAGGTTGCGCTCGGTGGTCACCGCGACCACGCCCTCCCGGCCCAGTCCGCGGGCGAGGAGCGCGTGCCCGATCTGGTTGGCCCGCGCGTTCAGCTCCCGGTAGGTCCAGCGCCTGCCCGCGCACTCGGCGGCGACCGCGTCCGGGTGGGTGCGCACCCGCTGCTCGAACAGCTCGTGGAAACGGAGGTCGGGCAGCTCGCGGTGCGGGCCCGCCAGCCCGTCGATCTGGAACGCGACCTCCTCCGCGGAGAGCAGGCTGTGCTCGTCGGACGCGGCGTCGGGCTCGGTGACGATGCGGTGCAACGCGGTGAGGTGGTAGCCCGCGATGCGGGCGGCGGCCTCGGCGTCGAGCGCGTCGCGGCGGTAGCGGACGCACAGCTGCGTCTCGGTGGCGGACACACCCAGGACGGCGTCGCCGGGCAGTTCGGCGCCGCCGAACACGGCTTCGGGGCGCGCCGCCTCCACCGGGAAGTCGGCGTGGGCGAGCAGCTCGCGTTCGGCGTCGCGCGTGCGGTCCAGCAGCTCGCGCCACGTGGCGGGCCCGGCGGACAACGGGCACGGCAACGGCCGTTGCCTGCCTGCGGGCACGTAGCCGGTGACGACGTCGGCCTCACCGGACAGCGCGGCCAGCACGGCGGCGTGGGCGGTGAGGAGCAGCGCGCCGTCGACGGCCGCCTGCAGCTCGGTCGGGATCGGCGCCACGTGCTCGCCGACCCCGGGGGCCGGGTCGGTGACCCAGCGCGGGACGGCGGTGGTGCCGCCTGCGGCGAGCACGCGCGTCCAGTACTCGCGGTCATCGGCTGCGGGGTTCTGCATGCTTTCTCCTTCAGACCGCACGAACGGCCCGCGAGGGCAGTCGGCCGGAGCGCGTCCGGTGTGCGATGCGTGGTGTCGGACGGGGAGCGGACTGCCGCCCCGGAGCCTCGAGCTCCATGGCGGGGTTGCCGCCCCACCGGGAGCCGGAGGGCACTTCGGAGCCCTTCATCAGGAACGAGTCGGCCTGGAGCCGCACACCCTCGCCGATCTGCACGCCGTAGTGGACGAACGCGCCCACCCCGAGCGTGGTGCCTGCGCCGAGGGAGCTGCGGTCGGACTTGAACGCGCCGTCCTCCTGGGAGTGGCACTGGACGATGGAGCCCGCGTTGAGCGTGCAGCGGTCGCCGATGGTGACGAAGCGGCGCTCGGTGAACGTGCAGCCGTCGTCGAACACCCGCTTGCCGATCTTCGCGCCGAGCATCCGCCAGACGACGTTCTTCATCGGGGTGCCGTTGAACAGCTGCGGGAAGCGGTCGGCTCCGAGCTTCCAGAACCGCTCGTGCCGCCAGAACGCGCGGTCGTAGATCGAGCAGCCGTCCGGGCGGTGCACCATCATCCGCCGCACCAGCCGGTCGATCAGGATGAGGTAGCCGGTGGAGAGCACGAGCACGACGGAACCCAGCAGCGAGACCAGCAGTCCGAGCTCCGAATGCAGGTCGACGGCCATGAGGGTGAGCACGGTGGTCGCGGAGGTGAGGATCCAGCGCGACAGCAGGAACATCAGGATCGTCAGCACGTTGTGCCGGTTCTTGCGGCGCAGCAGGCGACGCACCTCGGCGGGATCGGTCACGTCCAGCTGGTGATCGCGTTCCACGGTGCGGGGGATCTCGAAGCTCGGCGATCCGAGCAGGCCAACGCCCTCCCGGACCTGGCCGTCCATCGGCACCATGACCTTGGTGGCGAGCAGGCAGTTGTCCCCCGTGCGGCCCTGCGCGGGGTAGGCGACCCGGTTGCCGAGGAAGTTGTGCGCCCCGACCGCGACCTTCGAGACGCGGAAGTGGCTGGCCGAGTACTCGGCGTTGATGAACGACAGGCCGTCGGCCACCACCGTGCCCGTGCCCACCTGGCTGAGGAACGGGTTGTCGTGCTGCACCGCCGAACCGAAGTTGGAGCCGGTCTGCACGACCTTGCCCAGCTTGTAGCCGATGCTGCGCAGGTAGCCGACGATGAGCGAGCTGTCGCCGAACAGCTGCACGAAGTAGCGGCTGTTGGTCATCCGCCCGATGCGGCGGTGGGCCCAGTAGTGGATCCCGTAGAGCTTGTACTCGCGGTCGGGCTTGACGAGCACGCGCAGCAGCCGCGGCACCGTGGTCACCATGAGCAGGCGGAGCAACAGCAGGCCGAAGAACAGCACGGTCGACACCAGCAGCGCGTCTTGGTAGAAGCCCCAGGTGGCGATGGCGGCGGGCGCCGGGGAGATCAGCGCGGCCAGTTGCGGGACCTGCTGGAACACGAGCACCGGCACGGCAAGGGCGAGCGGCAGCGTCACCGCGAGCATGAAGAGCACCTGCAGCAGCGGCAGCAGGAACCGGCGGAAGAAGCTCAGGCGGGTGCTGCGGACGGTGCAGTAGTCGATGGTGGTCGGCTCGGCGGGCGACCCGTGCCAGTGCGCGCCCGCGGGCACCGACTGGCCGCTGTGCAGCGACGACGAGTGCCCGAGCTGTGCCCCGTCCCCCATCGACGTGGCGATGTCGAGCACGGTCATCTCACCGACGACGACGTCGCGACCGAGTGCGACCGGGCCGACCTGGATCACCCCGTCCACCGCGCGGTAGCCGGAGATGACCGCGTCCTTGCGGATCACCGTGCCCGCCCCGATCGTGAGCATGTCGGCGCACGCCGGGACGGTCGGCGAGAAGATGACCGCGCCGCGGCCGATCTTCGCCCCGAGCATCCGCAGGTAGATCGAGAAGATCGGGCTGCCGCTGAA
>Ga0207688_10001873_pt1 | contig 11264 bp, 13 predicted proteins | sample KBSMiscanthusM4_FD_184296 | JGI IMG/M metagenome (GOLD analysis project Ga0207688, IMG submission 184296) | Miscanthus rhizosphere microbial communities from Kellogg Biological Station, Michigan, USA - M4 (SPAdes) (version 2) | ecosystem: Host-associated > Plants > Roots > Rhizosphere ...
GCGAGGCCCTGCACATGCATCAGCTCGGCGGCGGCAAGGACGATGCGGTTGCGAGTTGCGGCGCCGCGTGATGTCAACTTGGGCCGCGTTACGGGGTCTGTCTGAGGCGGCACGCCCTAACTGTAACTCCGTCGCTACCCGGTGGACGCCACCCGGCGAACATCTGCCCCGGATTGGAACATTTCGTCCGATACGCCGTGCGGAAGCGGACGTCCTGCGGCCTCACTCAGCGTGAGGATGGTGAGAAGCGAGACGCCTGCGGCCGCGTTCAGCATCCGCCCCCTGCCGACGCGGTCCGACTGCGCGGCCAGCGGCAGGACGAGAAATCAGCGCCACCAGACTGGCCAGGGTGCTGGAAACGAACGCGTTGGTCTTGGTGAGGTGCAGCGTCTCGATGAAGTAGGTCGGCAGGAACGTGAACACGACGTAGTAACCGATGGTGAAGATGATCATGAACGTGACAGTCAGGCCACGGCGCTTCTCGGACGCGAACTCGGCCCGATACACCGCGCCACGCCGTATTCGCCGCCCGCAGAGAACCCCTGCCGGCCGCATGACGTGATTCAGGCCGAGGGCGTCGGCCTGTTCTCCGGCGAGCAAGCGGTCGAGTTGGGGAGCGATCAATGGCCGAAGCCCTGCGACGATCTGCCGGTTGCCTTCGACCGCGCACACTGATTACATCCGGACCCAACGGGACCGGTTACCCACACACGTCGAATACTTCACGCAGCAACTCGATTCGGGTACGCAGCGCTTTTGTCAGCCCGGCAACGACGACGTCGTCTCGCGGCTCCCGAACGGGCCGACGAACTGGCCGGAGATGATTTCCGGTCGTCGCCGGTGTCTACATACCGGACCGATTGGAAGGAGGTACGGCGATGGACTTGCCGCCGATCGTCACACCACAGGAGTGGGACGCCGCCCGCCAGGAATTGTTGGTGAAAGAGAAGGAGCTCACCCGCGCCCGTGATGCGCTGGCCGCACAGCGCCGGCGGATGCCGAGGGTGGCGGTCCAGAAGGATTACCTATTCGACGGGCCCGGCGGTCCGGCCAGCCTGCTTGAGCTGTTCGATCGCAGGCGTCAGCTGATCGTCTACCGCTTCTTCTTCCAGCCCGATGTGGACGGCTGGCCCCACGCCGGTTGCCCTGGGTGTTCGATGCTTGCCGACCAGGTCGGCCATCTGGCACACCTCAACGCCCGCGACACCACGCTGGTGTTCGTCTCCCGTGCTCCTCAGGACGCCATCGCGGAGCTGAAGAAGCGGATGGGCTGGGACGTGCCCTGGTACACCATCACGGATTCGTTCGACGCCGACTTCGGTGTCGACGAGTGGCACGGCACCAACGCCTTCCTGCGCGACGGGCAGTCGATCTTCCGCACGTACTTCATCGACAACCGCGGCGACGAGGCGATGGGCAGCACCTGGGCATATCTGGACATCACCGCTCTCGGCCGTCAGGAGGAGTGGGAGGACTCGCCCGACGGGTATCCGCAAACGCCGCCGTACGTATGGTGGCACCGGCACGACGAGTATCCGGCCGCTGGTCGCTGACAGCACACTCGCAGGCGGACCGGGATCCTCGGCGAGGAGACTACGTCGCCCAGAACGGGCGAGTGACCAGAACGTAGAGCGCCAGCACGGCCAACGGTGCCAGCAGCGGCACCCACGGCAGCTGAATCGGAAGCGACGCGGCCGCCAGCCCCGCAGCGGTAAACCCCACGGCGCCAAGCACTGTCGGTGACGTCACCGCAGCGGTGTGCCGCAACACCAGATACGCCGCAGCGCACAGCCCGGACGTCGCGGTCAAAACGGGAGGCGCGTCGGCGAGCACGAGCACCGCAACGGTGGCCAGCACCGCGATCGTGGCGGCAGGACGAAACACACTGCCCGCCAACACCGCAGCCGCCGCGACAACCGCCGCGACCAAACCCGGGCCGTCGGCCTGCACCGCAGCCGACGCCACCATCACCAACCCGAACGCCGTCGAAACGGCCCGGGTGACGGGTGAAGCCGCGAAGCTCATGTGCGCGCCGCCCGCCGCCGTAATGGCCTCCGATGATCGGGCACCAGCTGCATTGCCTGATCGAGCGTGGCATCGCCGCGCCACGACACCACGTCGACGCCGATCGTGCCCATATCGCGGTACATGAACGAGCGCTGCAGCGACCACATCCTGGCGACCAGCCGGTCTCGCTCCTCTTCGAACGGCGCGCCCTCCAGCACGTCGATGGCGACGACGGTGTGACCGCGCTTGCGTAGGTCGATCAGCGCTAGCGCGAATTCGGTGTCGAGCATCGTGGAGAACGCGATGACGATCGCGCCGGGCGGGACGGCGGCCCGGGGCGCCAGCGTGCCGGGCGTGGTCTCGAAGCCGTCGCCCGCGGTGAGCATGGCATCGAGGATCCGGTAGAACTGTCGACGCCCGATGTCCGCGCCGAGCCAGCGCGGTTGGCGGCCGCCAAGCGCGACGACGCCCGCGCGATCGCCGCTGCGCAACGCGCTCTGCACGACCTGTACTGCGCCGCGCGCGATGCGGTCGGTTGCTTCGGTCGCCGGACCGGGCGGCTGCGGATACCCGTCGATCAGCACCACGACGTCGGCGGCGCGGTCGGTCAGCCGCTCCGTGACATGCAGGCTGCCGCGCCGCGCGCTGACCGGCCAGTTGACCGTGCGCAACTGGTCGCCGGGCACGTATCGGCGGACATCGGCGTACTCGACACCAGGCCCGATGTGTCGCGTCAGGTGGGTGCCGAGCCGGTCGAGCAGTTCGGTGCGTGGGGTCGCGGTGGACTGTGGTGGCGCCAAAGGGAACACGAAGACGTTGGCAGCGTCGACCACGCCCGTGCCCACGACAAGCCCGCCGCGCCCAAGGACTCTCACGCGGGTCACGATCGGATACCGGCCCCACTTGTCCGCGGAGACGGCGACCGTCTGCCGCTGGCGGGAAGCCGGCTCGACCCTCTCGAGCCGCATGCCGTCAACGGTCTCGAGCGTGAGATCCGCCGCCACGTCGCCGGTTTCGGTGTCTTCCCTGACGGCCCACACGTCTAGCCGGGACTCCTCGGACTCGAAGCACCGCGCAGAGCCGGGCTCTGCGTGCACGTGAACCCTCGGCACCGTGCGCTGCCACCCGATTGACACCAGGACGCCTACCAATGGAGCCGCGAACGCGACGAGCTGCCAGTAGCCGCCGATTACGGCGACCGCGAGTGCGGCCGCGGCAGACGTGATGACTGCACGTGTCAAAGGCGATGGACGCCAGCGTAACTCGACTTCGGTGCTGTGACTCTCGATCACGCCGTCAGCCCTTGGTCAGTTCTTTGTTCGGGGAACCGGCAGGCGTCGCAACAGTTCCTCCACGACGTCGGACCCATGTACTCGCCGCACCCACATCTCCGGTCGCAGGCTGATCCGGTGCGCCATGGTGGGTACGGCCAGCGACTTGACGTCCTCGGGTATCACGTAATCCCTGCCGAGCAGCAGCGCCCTGGCACGGGCGAGTTGGACCAGGTCGAGTTCTGCGCGTGGGCTGGCACCGACGGCAACTTGCGGATGCTGCCGCGTCGCGGTCGCCAGTGACACCACGTAACGCAGCACGTCGTCGTGCACGGTCACCTGCTCCACCGATTCGCGCATGGCGATGAGGTCGTGCGCGTCGACGACCTGATGCACGGCCGGCCGGGCCGAGCCCCGTTCGAGGCGTCGACGCAGCATGTAAGCCTCTTCCTGTTCGGACAGATATCGCAATTCGAGTCGGATCGAGAAGCGGTCGAGCTGTGCCTCGGGCAGCGGGTAGGTGCCCTCATACTCGATCGGGTTGTCGGTGGCAAGCACGATGAACGGCACCGGGAGTTTGTGGGTGACACCGTCGATGCTCACCTGCCCCTCGGCCATTGCCTCCAGCAGCGCCGCCTGGGTCTTGGGCGGTGTTCGGTTGATCTCGTCGGCGAGAAGCAGGTTGGTGAAGATCGGCCCGCGGCGGAATTCGAAACGCCCCGACTGCATGTCGTAGACCGTCGAGCCGAGCAGATCGGCCGGCAGCAGGTCCGGCGTGAACTGCACTCGCGTGAAGTCAAGGCCCAGCGCCGCGGCGAAGGACCTGGCGATCAACGTCTTGCCAAGGCCGGGCAGGTCCTCGATCAGCACGTGTCCGCCCCCGAGCACGGTCGTGAGAATCAGCATGAGCGCACCGCGCTTGCCGACGACCACCCGTCCTATCTCGTCGAGCACCGCCTCGCAGTTCGCGGTCGTCGTCGCAGCGGGCAGCCCCATATTCGCCGTCATACCTGCTCCAACCGTCGCAGAATTTCATCGAGGGCGTCCCGGCCGGGACCGGGTTCGTCCTCGCCGGTCCGGGACACGTTCTGCGGATCCACCCACGCCCACAGCTCTGCCCCGAACAGCATGGTGCCGGTGGCGTGAAACGCCGCGTGATTCCTGGCCTGCCGCTGTCCGGTGGCCAGTTCGAACTGTCGGGCCAGCATCGGACGCAGGTGCCTGTCCCAGTCTCTCCGCGTGGAGTCCGACCGGCTGATCAAGGTCTCGGTCCGAGACAGCCAGCGGCGCAAGGACTCCGCGGCGTCATTGGTCAATGCGCTGTCGGACCCGTACCCGGGTTCGCGCACGAGGTAGAAGCGTAGCGCCAGCAGCACCAAGGCGACCATGACACCGACCACCACCAGCACGAGCTCGCGGTCGAGCACCGCGAACGCCGCGACCTCGACCAGTACCACGACGAAAACCCCCGCAGCCACAAGCTTTTTCATGCGATGCTCCGCAACTCAACAAGCACGAGCCGTAGCGCGTCGACCGCGATATCGCGATGTCCCTCGTTCATCACATGCGGGGAGAACCGCGCCTCCTCGAACAGCTCGACGAGCTGAGTCGCGCTGTCGGCACGCAGCGCATGGTGGGAGACGGCTCGGGCCAGTACCTCCGACGGGGTGTCGCAGTCCAGAGGAACCGCGCCGGGCACGTGTGTCAGTTCGCGCTCCATCGCGGCGTAACACGCGATGATCGCATCGCGCGGTTCGCGGCTGAGGTCACCGATCTCGGCCAGGCCGACTTCGGCTGCCCGCGCGAGTGATTCCGCCGCGCCTGCCTGGGCGGGAGCTTCGGGAAATTCACGGTCGGACGCCCACGATGTCGCAACGCGATGCCGCCTGCGCGACGTGACGGCCGTGCCGACGACGATCAGCGCCATCAGGATCAACATCGGCGGAACAAGGTAACCGATGACGTTTGTACCCCGGTCGTCCGGTGAACCTGGTGGCCGCGCCACGGGATTGGTGGTGGGCGGAGCGCTGCCGGGGTCCGCGATGGTCGGCGTTCCCGACGGTGGCTGATCCCCTGGACCGTGCACGCCCAGCCGGTTCAGCAGCATCACGAGCAGCAGCCAGGCGATGACCGCGGCGAGCGCGATCAGCGAGAAGCGCCACGTCGGGCGCCCCATGGTGCCCCGGCCCTCGGGTAACCGCCCGGGTCCCGGGCGCCGCGCCTCGCGATTGCGCAACCGCGCGATGATCGCGTAGCCGATGATGGCGACCGAGATGCTGAGCAAGGCGACGTCGACGACCAGCGCCGCTGGGCTGCTCTGTGGCCGCTGTCGGTCGGCCACCGGTTCACTGCCGGGCAGATAGCCGCGCAGCGCCCACGCGGTGGCGAACAACAGCGCGATCACCGCTGTCGCTCGCGCTGTCGACTTGTCGATACCGGCCATCGGCACACCAATCGGCTTGGCTTATGCCCATCCTGGCACGTCCGCGGATCCGGGCAACGGAGATTCCAGCTGCGTCCCGCTCCGACGACGTTGCGCCAACGTTGCATCGGCGATACGTTGCGATATATCGGAGCCGCGGCTAAATTTGGCGCAGTGACCACCACACTGCAGGACGCCAGAGTCGCGTCCGCCCTCGACCGGATGTACACGGAGTCCACCGAACAGTTTGCCCGGCTTCGCGAGAACCGCGACTTGTTCGAGCGCGTCGCCAAGGCGAGCGCGCAGGAGCGTGCCGACGCGCTCAGCGACATCTACATGCCAGTGACCCCCGACGCCGGCCGGTTGCTGTACGCGCTGGTGCGGGCGACACGGCCGAGCACCATCGTCGAGTTCGGCATGTCCTTGGGGATCTCGGCGATCCATCTCGCATCGGCGGTGCGCGACAACGGCAGCGGTCGCGTCGTCACCACGGAACTCAGCGGGGCGAAGGTGACCGCGGCGTCCAAGACGTTCGCCGAGACAGGGCTCGACGATCTCATCACCGTGCTGGAGGGTGATGCGCTGACCACGCTGGCCGATGTCGACGGCCCGGTCGGGCTCGTGCTGCTCGACGGCTGGAAAGAGCTGTACCTTCCGGTGACCAAGCTGCTCGAGCCGAAACTGTCGGCGGGGGCACTGATCGTCGCGGATAACACGTCGATGGACGACACCAGGCCGTACCTGGACCACGTGCGGGATCCGGGTAACGGCTACGTGAGCGTGAACTTCCCTGTCCGCGAGGGTGACAGCATGGAGATCAGCTGCCGCGCGATCACTTGAGCGCGTCGAGGAACGCGGAGATGCGTGCGCGCGTTTTGTCCGACTTCCAGAGCGCGCGCACATTCGCATCCACCGCGGCACTGGCGTCGATCGCCTCGCGGGTGTGCCGGTGCAGCTGCTCCTTCATCGCGGCATAGGCGGTGGGCCCGTGCTGCCCCAGCCTGCGAGCGACGCCGACGGCTGCGCTGAGTAGGTCATCCGGCGGGACGATTTCGTCGATCCAACCGCGCCCGGCCGCGGTGCGCGCATCGATGTTGTCGGCCTGCAGGACGGCACGTGTCACCGAAGGGCCCATCGCATATCGGCATATCTCGAGCGCCGCGACGGGGAACGGCACACCGACCGCGACCTCGCTGAGACCGATCAGGCCGGTAGACATCAGCCGGACGTCGGCGGCCATCGCCAGTACGCAGCCGCCGGCGATGGCGTGCCCGTTGATGGCAGCGACCACGGGTGCCGGGTGGTCGAAGACCGCGAGGAACGCTGCGGAGACCGCGGCAAGAAAGCGGTCGGTGTAGGTGCCTCCCCCGTCGAGGATCGCGCGCAGGTCGACGCCCGCCGAGAAACAGGCACCCGCCCCTGTGAGGACGATCGGCCCTTCTATGCTGCGCATGGTGGCGACCGCGTCGTCGACGAGCCCGACATCAAATGCGTTCACGGGCGGATTGTCGATTCGGACGGTTGTCACGCCGTCGGCGAGTTCTGCGTCTATCACGGATACCTACCTCCGCTGTTTCTTGGCTTCCCTGACCACCGCCGCCGCGTCGCGACTGGACTGCTTGCCCTTGTCGTAGGCGTCTTCGGCTGCCGCCAACGCGCGTTCGGCATCCTGCAGTCTTCTGCGCGCATCGTCGCGGCGCAGCCGCGCGGCCGCGAGGTCTGATTGCAGCTCGGCCAGCGCGGCGTCCGCATCGGCTTTGGCGCGCTCGGCAGCGGCCAATGCCGCCCGCGCCTTCTCACGTTCGCGCCGCGCGGCGTCGGGCTTGTCGTCGCGCTTCTTGTCGCGCTCCGGCTTTTCGGTCGGCTGCTTGCGCGCGGCTGGCTTGCGTGTCGTGGTGAAAACCATTGCCGTATCTCCGAACTCGCCAAAGCCGGACCACTGCTCGGCCTTTGTCAACCTGCCAAGGCGAGACGCGACGTCCGGGTCGGCGATCGCGGCCTGCAAGGTTCCCGTGACGTCGTCGCGCAGCGCGGCGGTCGGATCGGCCAGCTCTGCTTCCTCGAATGCGGCCCGTGCCACGTCGTCGACCAACCGGCGCTGCTCGGCGGACAACGCCCGGATGCGGTCGCCGTCCATCGCAGCGTGGGCGTCTTTCAGCCGCTCGCCGAGCCCGGTGAGCCGCGTTCTGATGTCCCGGTTGCTTAGCGCGAGCCGGTTGACGACCCATGCCGCCGTCGTGGGCTTCCGCGCGGCGGAGATCTGATTGGCGGTGTCGTTATCGCCGCGCTGTTTCGCCGATGCGGCGAGCTTTGTGCGCAGCGAGGTGAACTCCTCCGGCTTGATCTCGTACAGCTTGTCGAGTTCGTCGGCCATGGCTCCCATGATCTTCGCCGAGCGCACAGTTGTTGCGCGTAAACGTCGAGATGACCGCCAAACAAGCGTGCACTCGGCAACGATGTGAGCCGTGAGCACTCAGCAGGCATTGCGCCCCGCCATCGTGGTCGGCGCACTCGGCGTGGTCTTCGGTGACATCGGCACCAGCCCGATCTACACGATCCAGACCGTGTTCAATCCCGGCGACCCGCATCCCGTGCCGATCTCCACGGACAACGTGTACGGCGTCGTGTCGACGATCTTCTGGTCGGTGATGATCATCGTCACCCTGACCTACATCACGCTGGTGATGCGCGCCGACAACAACGGCGAGGGCGGGATCATGGCACTGATCACGCTGCTGCGGCGATGGACCGGCAAGCGTGGCCGCCGCACCGCGATGATGCTGGCCGCACTCGGGCTGTTCGGCGCTTCACTGTTCTTCGGCGACAGCATGATCACACCCGCGATCTCCGTGCTGTCCGCCGTCGAGGGCCTCAAGGTCATCCAGCCCGACTTCGAAGATTTCATCGTGCCGATCACCGCGGTGATCATCGTGGCGCTGTTCACCGTCCAACGGCGTGGCACCGCCGCCGTCGGACGGTTCTTCGGGCCGGTGATGATCGCCTGGTTCGTGGCGATCGGCGCGTGCGGAGTGATGGGCATCGTCGACAATCCCGAGATCTTGAAGGCGCTCTCGCCCACCTACGCCGCGACGTTCCTGTCGGACCACTTCCATATCGCGTTCTTCTCACTCGCCGCGATCGTGCTGTCCGTCACCGGCGCGGAGGCACTGTATGCCGACATGGGCCACTTCGGCCGCAAGTCCATCACCTTCGGCTGGCTGGGCCTCGTGCTTCCTGCCTGCACGCTGAGTTACTTCGGTCAGGGTGCACTCGTGCTTGCCGACGAGTCGAAGGTCAGTGCACCGTTCTTCCTGCTCACCCCGGAATGGGGGCGGATTCCGATGGTGCTTCTCGCGACCGCGGCGACGGTTATCGCGTCGCAGGCGGTGATCACGGGGGCGTTCTCGGTGGCGTCACAGGCGGCTCAGCTCGGCTACCTGCCGCGGCTGCGCATAGAACACACCTCGGCGTCGACGATCGGTCAGATCTACGTGCCGTGGATCAACGGTTTGCTGATGGTGATGGTGCTGATCCTCGTTTTCGCATTCCGTAGCTCCGCTGCGCTGGCGTACGCGTTCGGCATGGCGGTGACGGGCACGATCACCATCACCACCACGCTGTTTTTCTACTACGCCCACACCCGGTGGGGCTGGCGGCTGCCGCTGGTGCTGATCGGCGGCGGGTTCCTGTTGCTGGTGGACCTGATGTTCTTCGCGGCGAACCTGACCAAGCTCGTGCACGGCGCGTGGCTGCCACTGCTCATCGGCGTCGTCGCGTTCACGGTGATGACGACCTGGCAGAAGGGCCGCGAAATCGTGACGCGGGCAAGGGAAAAGGCCGAGGGACCGCTGCGTGAGTTCATCAACGGCCTGCGCGAGTGCAAGCCGCCGCTGGTGCGCATGTCCGGCACGGCGGTGTTCCTCAACCGCGGAAAGGAGACGGCACCCCTTGCGATGCGCGCCAACGTCGAGCACAACCGGGTTCTGCACCGGCACGTGATCGTCATGTCGATCGACACCGTGCCGGTGCCGCGGCTGTCCGATGACGAGCGGATAACGATTGACGAGCTCGGCTACAAGCAGGACGGCGTCATCCACGTCAGCGCGTGCTACGGGTATATGGAGAGGCCGAACATCCCGGCCGCGCTGCGCCTGCTCGACCCCGCGCATACCGAAGGCAACATCGACGTCGATGCCGCGTCGTACTTCCTGTCCAAGCTCGAGCTGATGGCGGGTAAGGAACCCACGATGACACCGTGGCGCAAGCGGCTTTTCATCGCGACGTCCTATATCACCGCAGACGCCGCCGCGTATTTCAGCCTGCCGCTGGACCGCACGGTGATCATCGGTTCCCGCATCGAGGTCTGAGGCTCAGTCGTCGTCCTTGTCGCCTTTGTCGCTCTTCTCGTCTTTGTCGTCCTTGTCGCTCTTCTCGTCCTCTTTCTCGCCCTTGTCCTCTTTGTCGTCCTTATCGTCCCTCTTCTTTTTCGTGTCCTTGCCCACCTCGATCGTGGCCCAGTGACCCGGCGAGACGAAGACGCTCCACTCCCCGTCCTCACGGCCCAGCTTGAGTACACCTCCGTCGACTTCCCACTTGGTGCCGTCGTCGTAGTCGGACTCTTGCCCGTCGGTGTATGTGAGTTTGAACGCCATGGTGAGGCCTCCGCTTCAGGTGGTTGCTCAAGTCGACGTCCTCTGAATACCCACATTCGCGCGTGCTCAGCCCAACGGAGACAGGCCCGCGGCGGAGAGCGTGTATGCGCGGTGGTCCGGCCGCCCGCCGGTGGCGATCTCCAACACGGACTTTCCGACCTGCTCCGCCGTGAGGGCGGGCCGCAGGGACTGAACGAACGTGTCGACGTCGACGCCTTGCCGCTCGGAGTAGGCCGCGACGGCCTTCGCGCCGAGTTCAGTCGACGGCGTCAACGCGGGCAGCACCGAGACGAACTCGATGCCAAGTCCCGCACGTTCCGACTCGAGCGCCGCGTAGCCGGTTATGAATCTGACGGTTGCTTTGGACCCCGCATAGCCGCCACTGAGCGGCGAGCCATTGATCGCCGCGCCGCTGGAGAACGCTACGACGGTGCTGCCGGGTGCCAACGGGCGCCGCAGTGCCTGGCGGATCCAGTGGAATGCCTGCGCTACATCGACATTCCAGTTCTGGCTGAAGGACTCCCAGGTCTGCTCCTGCAGTGGGCTCATCCGGGGTGCGGCCCCGGCGCAGAGCACCACCGTGCGGGGCTGGTGCTCGTCGATCAGTCGGGGTGCAGTAGCGGGGTCGGCGGCGTCCGCGGCGACTGCGGTGAAGTCGGCGAGTTCGTCGCGCAATGTGTCGAGTTGGGCACCGTCGCGGGCAACGCCGACGACGCGTGCACCGGCTGCCCCGAGGGCAGCGGCGATGCCGCGGCCGAATCCGCGACTGGCGCCTGTGACGATCGCCGTGGAGCCGGCCAGAGAGTTGTTGGATTGGTTCATATCGAGTCAGATACGCATCACGGGCGGGATTCATCGGTTCACCCGCGATGAATTGGAGTCACCGGGCGTATCTCTATTGAGGGAACATCT
>Ga0207688_10001877_pt1 | contig 11250 bp, 11 predicted proteins | sample KBSMiscanthusM4_FD_184296 | JGI IMG/M metagenome (GOLD analysis project Ga0207688, IMG submission 184296) | Miscanthus rhizosphere microbial communities from Kellogg Biological Station, Michigan, USA - M4 (SPAdes) (version 2) | ecosystem: Host-associated > Plants > Roots > Rhizosphere ...
TCGTGCTGCAGCGAGTCGAGACGCAATTCCACAAACTGGCGTCTAACACGACGCGCTCGTGTCCGTGCTACTCGCGTTTACGCGCGTCGCTGACGATGCCGCTGATGACCGGCAAGACGAACGTACGCCCAGTTGATGGCCCAGCCGTGACCGACCGCGATAAGCACTAGGCCGAGGATGTAAACGATATGACCCAGAAGTGGACGGTCCTCGCCTAGGCGCTTCCCCCACACCGAGGCAGCAGCGCCAGCCGGACCTATCAGGAACCACCAAAAGGGCCGTCGCCTGAGGAAGCTTAACGAGGTGGTGTCGTCTGCCATTTCTGTTGCCGCTCCACTTACATGGCCTGTTGTCCAGTTTAGAGCGCACAACCAAAACATTTATTGGGGCCATCGGCGGTCCTGATTGCCCGTAAGCCGTAGCCCAACGGGTGTTCCTACAGTGCGAAGCGTCTGTGGATCCTGGGAATGGTCTCGCGGACACCCGGGGCCGTCAGGGCTGTCCCGAAGCCGCGTGTGCACCTTGCCCACCACGACACTGACTAGTGAGATCTGCCCGGCGACAGTACCGGGACGTGCGAAATCGAGCCGATTTCCCCGCCGCTGGCTAACTTCCGATAATGGGTGCCACCGCGAGAGACCGATCCTTTCATGATGCGACCAGCTCTCGAAGCTCGGCGGTGACGACGTAGACACGGCCGCCGAGCCTGCGCACCGGCAACTCGCCCGACGCTGCGAGTCGATATGCCGCTGCGCGGCTGATGCCCAGGATGGCTGCGGCGCGGGGGACTGCAAGCAGCAACGGCAGTTGGTCAAAGACGTTGGTTTCCAATTACGTTACCTTTCTTCGATATTCGCTGTCTTCTGGTCGACCGACAGTGGCCGCTTCTGTGGACTGCAGCGGGGGCAGAATGCCGCCGCCTCAGTTCCATCCGGGAGTGTGACGATGATGGTCCGGGATTGCTCGTCTTCGCACTCGCCGCACCAGGGTGTCTTGCGCCGGAGCGAGGGACTTGGCGGCACGGGTAACTCCGCGAGACGCCGTGCAAGATAGCAAGAGAACTTCTCGTCTGCCTTGTTTGCAGCAGACGGAGTATGAGCCTCATCGTCGGCGAGCCGACGCGGATGCCTGTCGCCGAGTAGAGGGCTTTCCAACTCATGCTTGCGGTGTGGTCGAAGGCGTCGCGCGGCCGGCCGCGCTGTGATGCTCTGTCGTACGGTGTTCCACGTTTGTCACGGTAGGACCGACCGATCCGAACCGTCTACACCAGCAGCGATATTCGACGACAGATTCATCAAATGAGTCTAAATTCAACCCGTTTCGCCCGGCCGTGTTGAATCCACCGTGTCGTTGGCGTCTTATCGCTCGGGCTCCGGTGGACCTAGGGATTAACAATCTACATGACTTGGAAAATGCTGTTACGTGTCGTACTCGCTTGAGCGGCAAACGATCTCAGCGCCTCATTGTGCTGGCTAAGGCCGGTCGATTCCTGGCGATTGCCGACCACTTTGGACGAATAAACGACAACTGGAGGGCGCTGCCGGTAACCGGCCAAGCAGCTACAGTTTCCTCGCAGGCGCTGTCTCTAGCTCCTCTAATGAGGCTTTAGGAGAGCCTGCAAGCCCTCCTCGCCGTGGTGCCGAAAGGTGCTCTGACCTGGCGATATGACGCCATCCGGCACCATGCGAAACCACGGCGTGTCGCGGATCCACCGACCAAGCGCCGACCATAGATCAGCGTTCGATTCCGGGCTCAGTAGCGAGCGAAGCCCCCGGCTGCAACCGAGAGCTCCATCACGGAGGCAAATGTGAAAACCACCGTTCTTGCGCGCGTGAGAAGTGTATCGCGGGCACTCGACGACAGCCGATGCCACTCTGTACCGCCATCACTATCGGAACCAAGTGGACGAGAGCAGTAGCGAACGACTTGATCAGCGGTCAGCACGATAGTTCCGTAACCGATGATCGCCCGGTAGAAAGGTGTTCGTTAGGGTCGGTTTCGGCGGCACCGAACACAGCGCCGATGACGCGCGCGGGTCAAATTCGCCAATCGTGTTGTTCAACGTGAATCCTGCTCATTCCGGCTCCGCCAAGCCGTTAGAACGTCCAGCCCTGCGCCTCGATGTACTCCATGAGGTTGAGGTAGGGCGCACCGAGGTCACTGCACACGTCGGGGATGTGCGGCCTGTTCATGTTGCCTGTCGCGTTCTCCTCGGTCACTACGGTGCCGTTGTTGACCATCGCGATGACGAATGGGTCGGCGGCGCTGCGCCTGCCGCCCTGGCCGACCAGCCGAGGGCGCAGGTTGAGAATCTGCGTGGCGCTCTGCTGTATCGGGAGTTCGAGCGGAACAATAGGTCCTTGCGCGTCGGCCCACTCCCTGGCGTCGTCGTCGCGCCTAGCCAGTTCGCGCTGCACCTCGTCCACCGATCTGCTTTGGCCGGCTGCGATTGCGTCCTCGATCTGCGCCCAGAGCGTGAAACACCGTGGGCCGGAACAGGTCACGCCGCCCATTGAGGATCGCGCTGGTGTCGAAGGAGTAGAACTCGTCGGTCAAACCACGCTCCGCAGCTCGGCAGACTCAGCCAGCCGGGGAATCTGGCTCACCTTGGCGTCCAGGTAGATCGCGGCGGTGTTGCTGTCTATGACGCGGCGGCGGTGGGCGTCGGTAACCGCGCGCACGTACGCCTTGCCGAGGTTGCGCACGGCGCTTCGGTGCCAGTCATCGCAGTGGCCCGAGTGCGGTCGGCTTCGTCGTCGTGGGCGGCGATGACTCAGCGCGGCGCTGGCGGTAGAGGTCGACCGGCACCAGGCCGAGCGTGCTCAGCCGTCGAAGGAACGCCTCGGCGCTCACGCCGAAGTGCGCCGCGACTGGGCGCAGCGTGTCGTAGTCCCACGACGCCGGAATGTCGCCGCGAGCGATGACCTCTGGCGTTGCTCGCACCTCGGCGGCGGGCATCAGCACCGCGGCTGCAATGGCGTTGCACCGCCACGAATCAGCGAGAAGGCCATGAGCGTTTCACCCTCGATGCCATCCTGGCCGAAGAAATGGCGGTGGTTGACCTCGACGTCCGCGATGACCGCGCACTGCTCTGGGTCAAAGGTGAGGACACCGCCGCCTTGTCACTGGATCAGAAGCGCGCCGTGGAGAACATTGGTCGCTCACCGTGGCTATTCCAACCCCTATCCGCCCCCGGCGGGGGCGGGCAAGACCACCTCGATGCGCGCACTCGTCTCGGCTGCGCACCGCCGCCACGGCGGGACGGTGCTGGTGCTTGCGCCCACCGGTAAGGCCGTCGATGTTGCGGTGCGTGAAGGCGCCGGAGACGAGGGCTCGACGATCGCCAAAGGCCTTCAATTACTGCGCGACAGGAAATTGGAGCTCAGCCCTCAAAACGTGGTCATCGTCGATGAAGCCGCCATGGTCGGCGCCGACGACCTGCGCCAACTGCTATCCGCCACCACCGCAGCCGGTACCAAGACAATCCTGGTCGGCGACGCGCACCAGCTAACCCCGGTCAAAGCCCGCGGCGGCATGTTCGCCCAACTATGCGCCGATCTCCCCGGGACACAACACCTTTCCGAGGTGTGGCGCATGCGCGACCCCGACGAACGCAGCGCGTCGCTGGCCCTGCGTAATGGTGGACCGGCGTCGTTACGCCGCGCCATCGGCTGGTACCGCACCCACGACCGCCTCCGCTGCGGAGATGCGATCACCATGGCCGCCGACGTGCTCGGGTCTACCGCGCCGACGCCGCCGCTGGCAAGGATGCGCTGCTGGTGTGTGACACCACCGAGATGGCCGACGCTCTTAACCAGCGTCTACACCACGACACCGTCGGCGCCGCGGCGCCAACCGTCAGCGGGCGCGCGGGCACCGCATTGCCGTAGGCGACCTCATCATCAGCCGCCAAAACGACATGTCCATCCCGCTGCGCAACGCCAACGACCCTGCGGCTGAGCAGAACCCGGTGCGCAACGGGAATCGCTGGCATGTCACCGCCATCAACGCCGAAGACAATCGCCTCGCCGCCCGACGCCTCGACGACAACACCGTCGCCGTCTTGGACAGCGATTACTTGCGCGAGCACATCACCCACGGCTACGCCGTCACCGTGCACTCCGCCCAAGGCGTCACCGCCGACACCACCCACGCCGTACTCGGCGAGAACACCACCCGCGGCAAGCTCGACGTGGCAATGACGCGCGGCCGCGAAATCAACAACGCCTACATTTACGAACGGGCCACAGAACAGGAGTATGGCCAGTTTGCACGGCGCGCATGTCATGGACCGCCGAAACAGCGATCACGCGGGTCGCCTGCTGCGTGCCATCATCGCCAACCACGACCAGCCGGTAACCGCGTATGACATCGCTGGCCAAACACTTAGCGCCGCACACTGCCCGAACGCGTCCGAAGCATCCGCGACCGCCGCGCAGCGGCGGTCCAATGCCGGCGGGCAACCTACCAAATCGGCTCTACGCCACCAAGCTGGGACAGCGGGCTCGGATCCGTGATGTCTGATGATTGTTCTGGATTCGGCCGTGGTTGAGAAGGAGGCGGAGCCGGTAGTTGCCGAAGTTGCGGAATCCGCGCGCGGTGCGCTTGGTGTTCTTGATCTTCAGGTTCAACGCTTCGGTCGGCCCATTGGAGACGTCGGTGTGGGCGAAGTGCGCGAGGAACTCCGCCCGCCATGTGTGCAATGTTCTTCCCAGGCGGGCGATTTCGGGAACTGGGCAGTCGCGGGCGGCGGTGATGACTGCTGCCGCGGCGCTGGCGTCGCGGAGCTGGTAGCAGCGCATCAGGTCCTGGGCGATGGTCCAGGCGGCGGTGACCTGCCCGCACCGGTCGCCGGCGACGAGTCCGGCTCGCAGCCGACCCCAGGCCCGCTCGGAGAGCCGGTCGGCACGGCGGCGCAGGATGCGGCGGATCCCGTAGAGCGGGTCGCCACGATGACCCCGATGCCCGTGGACATCGTGCTGCACGCGGCGGCGCACCTGGTCGAGCGCGGTCAGCCCGAGCTTGGTGACATGGAACGGGTCGAGCACGCGAACCGCGTGCGGGAGTTGCTGATTCAACGCGGTGGCGTAGCCGCGGAACGGGTCCAGCGATGCGGTCGCGATCTGCGCCTTCCACTCGTCGTCGCGCTCGTGCAGCCAGGCGGCCAGCACCACCCCGGACCGGCCGGCGACCACGTCGCACAGCCGCGCCGGCCGACCCGGTGTCAGGTCGGCGATGCCGGTCGCATACGTCGTCGGGTGCTGTCCGGTGGCGCGCAAGAACGCAGTCTCGTCCACCCCGATCGCCGTCGGCGCGTCCAGCCGTGCGGGGTCGTCGATGATCGGCTGGCCGCGGGTGATGATGATCCGCATGATCGTCGCCCAGCCGACACCGAGCGCGGACGCGACCCGCGACACCGCGCCGTCTCGGGCGCCGACCTGCTCGAACGCCCACGCCCGAGCACGGTCGGTCAGACACGCGCGGGGTTCGATCGCAGGATGCTCCTCGGTCCAGGTCTTCTTGGGGCACAACGCATGTGGGCAACACCAGACTCGTTTGTGCCAGCACACCACCACCGGTCTGCCGCCGATCGGCAGGTCGCGTACCCATACCGCACGGCGATCCTTCGGCCGTGCCACCGCGCCGCAGTCGGGGCACGGTACAACCCGAGCGATGGTTTCGACCAGCAGCTCCAGCTCACCGCCGGCATCCGCGGCGGCCAGCACGCGGAACCCGTCCAACCCGAACAACGCAGCAACAACCGAACCGGTAACCTCTGCTTCCACCTGGGGCTCCTCGACAATCCGTGTGATCTTGGTCGTGATCACGGATCGTGCGAGCCCCAGGCCCACGATCAGCTCATTTCAGAGCCCGAGGCGTGTCGCCCGGTCTCCCCACTCCCAGGTTTGGAGAAAGCCTTCAATGTAGATGCGCAGCAGCGGCTGGCGCCGTGTCGACATCGGTCGTCATGACGAAACCGTGCTATTTACTCTTCGCGAGCGCTCATTGCCTCAGCTGACAGCGCCGTTGATCACCGGCTTGTCGATCACGCCTCCCTCGACGCCCCAATTGGTGGCGATCTGCTTATATGCGCCGGTCTGTATCAAATGCTCGAGCGCCTTTAGCAACGGCTGCGCTAGGGGCGAACCCTTGGCCACCGGCCAGCCGTACGGCAGCGAGTCGAACACCTCACCCGCTTGCTCGAGCTTGCCGTTGCTCTGTTTGATGGCGTATTGCGTCACCGGCGAGTCTGCCGACATCGCATCCGCCTGGCCGAGCACGACGGCGTTGGTCGCGGCGTCCTGGCCGTCGAACGGCAGAACGTTGAGGGCCGGCTTGCCGGCATCGGTGCACTTTTTACTTCTCGCTGGCAGCTCGTCGGTTTCCTGGGTGCCGGCGGCCTGCACGGCGACCTTCTTGCCGCATGCATTCTCCGGATCGATCTGCTCGCCAGGGCGGCGCGCCCATGCCGAGCCCGCCGAGAAGTAGGTCACGAAATCGACGCTGTGTTCGCGGTCCTTGGTGTCGCCGAGCGACGACATCCCCACGTTGAAGGTGCCCCCCTGAATGGATGGGATGATCTTGGCGAAGTCAGATTCGCGATATTCGGGGCTTAGTCCGAGGATGGAGGCGATGGCGTTCATCAGGTCGACATCGAAGCCGACGATCTTTCCGCTGGGGTCCTTGAACTCATTAGGCGTGTAGGGAAGGTTCACGCCGACGACGAGCTTTCCGGTCGCCTTTATGTCCGCGGGCACCGTCTCAGCGATGGCGTCCACCTTCTCGGCGGTCACGGCGACAGTCGTGGTCGTCGACTCTCCGGCGTCGGAGTTACTCGCGCACCCTGACAGGGTCAGCACGCCGCCCGCAGCAAACACCGTGGCAATGCGACAAAATCGTCCCAACCGGTCTTGACACCCACCTGACGTAACTCCCAAGTTACTGATTACAGGCGGCTCGGCGCCCGGAAGCATGGATGCGGTGCCGTGCACGCGGCCCGAGACGAGGCTGCCGCGGTTGGGGTCTGGGTCGGGGACGGTTTCGCGTGGATTCACGATTCTCCTTGAACACTTCAGGGCCGCGGCTGGGACGCTTCCGTGCAAGCAGAATGTCATCTACGTCACATTAGGACAATTCGGTATTCTGATTATTTCTATAAGGAGCCGTACTAGACATCAGGGGCGAGTCGAGGCCCTGACGGGCGTGTCCCGCTACCGCATCCCGACGCGATCGTCATGCGTCCACAGCGCGGCGGCCGATCTCGACACCCTGCCAGGATCCCGCAGCGTAATGGGTTCCAGTAAGAACTCTAATCAACCTCGGGTTTTGGATGACCTAACGTAATGGCTCCTATTCGTTCGTCTTGCAAAGGAGTTCGCGGATGACACAGCGCGCTGTGGACATCGAGGTGGTGATGCTCGGTGACCGGGACATCACGATCGAGGAGTTCGTCGCGGTGGCCCGCCATCGCGCACGGGTCGAATTCGCGCCCGCGTACGTCGACCGGGTCCGGCATTCGCGCAAGCTGATCGAGCGCTTTCTCGTCGAGAACCGGCTGGTCTACGGGGTTACCACGGGATTCGGCGACAACGTGACCGAGGTCATCTCACCCGAGGACGCGGAAGCCCTGCAGCGCAACATCGTGCTGTCGCACGCCGTCTCGGTGGGTGAGCCCCTTCCGGTCGAAGTGGTGCGCGCCATCCAGTTAATGGAACTCGTCGGCCTCGGCCACGGCTACTCGGGCACCAGCATCGAGGTGCTCACCCTCATCCGGCACCTGCTCAACAACGGCATCACGCCGTATGTCCCTGGCGAGGGCTCCGTCGGCTACCTCGGCCCCGAGGCGCATATGGCGCTCATCCTCATCGGCGAAGGCCGGGCCTGGCTTGGCGATGAATTGCTCTCTGGCGCAGCCGCTCTGGAGCGGGCCGGTCTCAAGCCGGTCACCCTCGGCTGCAAGGAGGGGCTCACCCTCACCAACGGCACGCACTCTGTCAACGGCATCGCCGTGCTCGCGACGTACGACGCGATGGAAGCGGCGAAGGCGGCAGACGTGGCGGCGGCCGTCAGCCTGGAGGCGCTTCGGGGCACCATCAACGCGTTCGACCCCCGACTGCAGACCATGAAGCGTCATCCGGAGCAGTCGGCTGTCGCGGCCAACGTCCGCCGGATTCTCGCGGGCAGCGAGATCGTCGAGAAGTTCCGCGATTACCGGGTGCAGGACACTTACAGTCTGCGCGCGATCCCGCAGATGCACGGTGGCGCCAAGCGTGCCCTCAAGGACGCGTTGAAGGTCGTCGAAGACGAGTTGCATTCGGTTGGTGACAACCCGATCATCTTTCCCGAGGGCGACGACGGTGTGGCGCTGATGGGCGCGAACTTCGACAGCACTTTTGTGGGCATTCAGGCCGACCTGATGGTGACTTCGATGACGGTGCTGGCGAAGATCTCTGAACGCCGCACCGACCGCATGGTCAACAGTGCCTTCAGCGAACTGCCGGCCTTTCTCTCGCGCAACCCCGGCCTGCACAACGGTTACATGATCCCGCAGTACACCGCGGCGGCCCTGTACATGGAGATGAAGGCCGCGAGCATGCCGGCCTCGGTGGATTCGGTGCCGACGTCGGCCAACCAGGAGGACCCGGTCAGCAACGCCTACCTGGCTGCGACCAAGGCGTACCAGCTTTCCCGCAAGTTGCGGTACGTGCTCGCGATCGAGCTGATGTGCGCCGCGCAGGCCCACGACCTGCTCGATGCCGGCCGGGCATCCGAAGCTTCGAACGCGGTCTACCAGACGGTACGCAGTGCGGTCCCTCCAGTGGTGGAGGACCGGTTCTTTGGTGACGACATCGAACGGCTACAGCAGCTCGTATTCGAGGGCACCATTACGCGAATCGTGGAAGACGTGGTGGGAACCCTGGAGTTCTGACGTGCGACGCCGCGCGCCGTCGCCTCAATTGCGGGTGGCGGTGCGAAGCGCCTCTGCCTCCGCGCGCGCGACAGCGTGTGCGAGATCGATGAACGCGTGCGCGGCGGGGATCTGGTATCGATCCTGGTGCCACGCGATTCCGATGATTCGCCGGCTCACCCCGGAGATTTGCAGCACACGGATCCCGTGTCGGTGTGGGTCCACCGAGAGCCAGGGCAGGACGGCGGCGCCGACGCCTTCTGCGGCGAGGCCGAGAATCGTGCCGTTGTCGTTGGATCGGAAGACGATCTGGTCGCGCAGGGCGGGGTGGCCGAGACGGTTCTCGATGAGATGCGCCTCGCGTATCTGGGCGTAACTGATCAGCGGTACACCGGCGAGCTCTTTCAGCGTGATCGTCGATTTTCCGTCGCCGAGCGGGGAATCGGACCGAACCACCACGACGTAGGGATCTTCGAGCAATTCCTCTGCGTCGAACGGGCCCTCTGGTAGCGGCGCGACGACGAAGCTCAGGTCCAATTCGCCGCGTTCGACTTGTGCAAGCAACACGCCGTCGTCCTCGTTTTCGACGAGCTGAATGTCGACGCCGGGATGGCTGGTGGTGAATTCGCGTAGTACCCGCGGCAGGATTCGCACCCCGACGCTCTGATAGCAGCCGACGCGAAGTCGGCCCGTTGAGCCGTTGTCCAGCGCGTCCAGGTCAGCTGCCGCACTGGTCAGCCGGGCAACGATCGCTTCTGCGTGACGCAGCAACATCCTTCCGGCGGGCGTGAGGGACACCGGGCGCGGGCCGCCGGGGCGTTCTACCAATTGATGGCCGATCGATCGTTCGAGACGGCTGATCTGCTGGCTCACGGCGGACTGGGTGTAGCCGAGGCGCTCGGCTGCGCGACTGAACGATTCGTCTTTGCTGACCGCGATGAGCGCGGCGAGGTAGCGCAGATCGATCGCGCTGCTGTCACGACCCATCCGTCCATCGTATAACGGTGCCTAATGGATATCAGCAAAAGGATGAATTGCCCTAATGTAACCCGGGCTGAAAGGCTCGAGCTCATTAAGGCCTAATCACACCGAATACGTCCCCCACATTCGAGGAGGAATCCGATGACTAAGACGGTTGCCCGCATCTACGCCGACGTCGTGGATCTGGATCGCTACCCCATCAACGATCTCGACAGCGACCGTGGTCGCGCATTCGTCGCCGACTGCCGTGAGCAGCTGCGGCGCGACGGGGTGTGCAACCTGGCGGGCTTCGTGACGGCGCAGGCCGGCGCCGAAATGATCCGGCACGCCGCCGAACTCGCCTCGGCGGCGCACCGCACCGACAACACGCACACCATCTACTTCGAGCCAACCGATAAGAGCGTCCCGGCCACCCACCCCCTGGCCGCACAACAGCGGTCGGCGAAGAAGACGGTCGCGTGTGACCAGATCCCGACCGGTGCGCCGATCCGCCGGCTGTACGAATCCGATGACCTCACGAAGTTTATCGCGGCGGTCCTTGGCAAGACCGAGCTGTACCGCAGCGCCGATCCATTTGATGCCGTGATGATCGCGCTGTTCGACGATGGCGACGAGCTCGGCTGGCACTTCGACCGCAGCGAGTTCGCCGTCACCGTGATGTACCAGGAAGCAGAGAACGGCGGCCACTTCGAGTACTACCCGGGCCTGCGGTCAGCCGAGAACGACAATCACGAGACGATCGAGAAGACCCTGCGGGGCGACGGCGAGGGCGCGGTGCGCTTGCCCAGCGGCCCCGGTTCGCTTGCCATCTTCCACGGGCGCAACGCATTGCACCGCGTCAGCCCGATCGCGGGATCCCGCCCGCGGATCAACTCCGTGCTCACCTACGGAGAGAAGCCCGACATGCGGCTCAACGAGCTCACGCAGGGCCTGTTCTACGGCCGGACACAGTAGTCACAATGCGGCTGGAGCAGCCATGACCAACAACCTCAAACCAGCGGCACCAAACCAGTCGCCGCCACCGGTTACCGACGGAACTGCGGTCCGCCGCCGCCGGTTCATCCTGCCGATCATGCTCGCGTCGTACGGCCTTAAGGCGTCGGTGATCGGCCTGGTCGTCGTGCTCCTGATCGGTGCGGTTTCGTCGGCAATAAATGGCGCCGGAGACCGCCCGTGTCTCTCTCGCAGAATGCGCGGAAGTCTGATCCGACCAGGCAGCTGGAGGCTCGGGAACATCCGTGCCCAGCAACACCTTTAAGGAATACCCGATGACCATCACGTTCGAACCACCCGTAGTCGCCGGCACCCCGCTCGACGATGCGCGGGCGCAGCTGCGCGAGGCGACGACGATCCTCGGCTAC
>Ga0207688_10001885_pt1 | contig 11225 bp, 10 predicted proteins | sample KBSMiscanthusM4_FD_184296 | JGI IMG/M metagenome (GOLD analysis project Ga0207688, IMG submission 184296) | Miscanthus rhizosphere microbial communities from Kellogg Biological Station, Michigan, USA - M4 (SPAdes) (version 2) | ecosystem: Host-associated > Plants > Roots > Rhizosphere ...
AGTGATGCAGCGTGAGCACTGCAAGCGCGGCGTCAAATGTCCCGGTTCGGAAGGGCAGCGCTTCAGCAGATGCCTGGATGACTGGGGTTGTCCCAGCCGCCCTCTGCCGGATCATCTGCCACGAGGGTTCGACTGCGACGAGAGACGGGCCGACAGGCTCGTAGGCGCCGGTGCCGGCTCCTACGTTGACGACGGTGGGGGCATCGCCGAGTGCATCCACAATCGCAGCGGCGATTCTGGGATCCGGGCGCCGCGTCAATGTGTACCGCCGTCCAATCCGATCGTAAAGAGGCTGCGGCATGCCCGACCCTACTTTCGCTCGGGCACGACCAACACCGCTCCGGTCGACATCGGCTGAACGCTTCGCTGGTAGATCGACAGGTATCCAGTGGCCTGGGGCAAAGGGACGTCACCCCGCCTTGTACGCCGGGCGTCGAGTTCCGCGGGCGGCACGTCGAGATCGAGCGTGCGCGCATCGAGGTCGATTCGGATGCGGTCGCCGTTCTCGACCAGCGCAAGCGGGCCGCCGATCGCGGACTCGGGCGACACTTCAGCGACCGTCATGCCCTTGTTGCAGAGACCGGACAATTGGCCGTCGGACACGAACGCGACATCGTTTTCGAGGCCAGCCGCATAGATCGCGAAGACGACTCGTGAGGCGGAGCCCGCCATTGCGGGTCCGCCTTTGGGGCCGCAGCCGCGCAAGACGAGAACATTGCCCGGCTTCAGCGCACCTTTCTGCACCCCATCGATCGCTTCGGGAACATCGTCGTAGACGACAGCCGTGCCCGCGAAACGTCCGTCGTGTCCCGGCCGCTGCAGGCCGGGCCTGATGATGGCGCTCTCGGGCGCCAGCGAACCGCGGAGCACGACGATCGATGCGTGCGTCGAGAACGGCCGGTCGAGTGGACGAATCACGTCTGCATTGTGGACAGCGGCGTCGCGGATGTTCTCGCCCAACGTTCGCCCGCTGACCGTCATGGCGTCGCGATCGAGCAGAGGCCGGAGCTGCGCAAGGAGCGCTCGTGCTCCTCCTGCGGCCTCGAAAGCATCGATCGTGTCCGGGCCATTGGGTGCGACTGCGCTCAGGACCGGGACTTGCTCGCCGAGCTCGTTGAACAGCGCGAAGAGATCGACGTTAACACCGGCTTCCACAGCGGTCGCCTGAAGATGCTTCACGCAGTTGATCGAACCGCTCACCGCCAGCACCGATGCCGCCGCGTTGCGAAATGCCCCCGCCGTCAGCACTTTTCGCGGAGTCAGGTCCTCCCACACCATCTCCACGATGCGACGTCCGGATTGTCGCGCCAGGTCGAACATCTTCGGACTGTTAGCGAGCACAGGTGCTGCACCAGGCAACGTCATCCCGAGTGCCTCGCACACGATGTGCATCGAGTTGGCGGTGCCCATGCCGGCGCAGACGCCGGGTCCGGTGATGGCGTGATCGCACATTCCGGCCAGCGCTTCCTTGGAGAGCTTGCCGAACATTGCCTGCACCGAACCGATGAAGACATCTTCGATATCGACGTGTTTGCCTTCATACTGCCCGCTCGGTTGATAGCCACACACGACGAGAATGGTCGGGACGTTGAAGCGGCCGGCCGCCATCAGGTGAGCCGGCGGCGTCTTGTCGCAAGAGGACAGGCATACCATGCCGTCGAGCTGCGCTCCTTCGACAGCGATTTCCATGTCGTTGACGATGAGGTCGCGGCTGGCCAGCATGTAACCGCCGCCCCTGGCCGCGCTGATGATGAAGTCACTCGGAGCCGCAGTGCGGATCTCGAAGGGAAGGCCGCCGGCCTCACGGACCGCATCCTTCACGACGCGTGCGATGCCGTCCAGATGGCTGAAACAGATCGCCAGCTCTGACGAGCTATTGACGACGGCAATCTTGGGTTTGAGCATGTCCTCGTTGCTCAGGCCGAGCGCTTTCCACTGGGCGCGCCGCACCGCTTCTCGCGGTGATCCGGGCTCAAAATTGCTTCGCAATGCTCGTGGCATCTGGGCGGCCTCAATACGGCGTATCGGAGTTCCTTCGACGTAATCTATCAGGCCGCGCCACGCGCGTGGCGCGCCGTATCATGAACACCGAGGGAGACTGAATCCGAGCCCCGGATCCCGAGCCCCGAGTCCCGAAAAAGGAGGCCCCTTGGCCGCGACCCGCACACACTCTCACGCGATTGGCGAGCGGAATACACAGACCGCGACGATGACATACGCGTACTACGTGCTGGTGATGCTGACGCTCTGCTATGTGGTCAACGTCATCGATCGATCGCAGGTCCTGGCGGCGTCGGTTCAGTCGATCAAGAAGGAGTTTGGTGCTTCCGACTTTCAGATGGGAATGCTCACGGGAATGCCGTTCGCGATTTTCTATTCGCTGATGGGAATCCCGATCGCGGCATGGGCGGATCGCTCGAATCGCCGGAACGTCCTGGTCCTGGCAGTCGCCACCTGGAGCGGGATGACGGCGCTTTTCGGCACAGCCGTGAATTTCACGATGCTGTTCCTGGCGCGCATCGGCACTGCGGTTGGCGAGGCGGGCGGCAGTCCGCCGTCACATTCGCTCATCTCGGACTATTTCCCGAAAGCTCGACGGGGCACGGCATTTGCCATCTACGCGCTGGCGGTGCCGGTCGGTACGTCCATCGGAGCGGCGATTGGTGGCTGGGGTAACCAAAACCTCGGATGGCGGAACACGTTCATCGCGATTGGAATTCCCGGCATCATCATCGCCATCCTCGTGCTCCTCACCGTGAAGGAGCCTCCCCGAGGGATGTCCGATGGCGCCGTCAGCCGCGGAGCAAGTCAGACAACTCCCGGCATGTGGGACGTGTTGCGCTTCCTGTGGCTTCGTGCCTCGTTCCGCCATCTGAGCCTGGCCTGTGCGCTTCATTCGGTGGTGTGGTACGCGAGCGGGGCTTTCAACAACGCGTTTCTGCAGCGCTCCCACGGGATGAACGTGGCCGAGGCGGGATATTGGATCTCTATCCTGGCGGCGATCGCCGGCGTCGGGACGTTTCTCGGGGGCTATCTGTCCGATCGCCTCAGCACGATCACCAACGATCGGCGTTGGTATATGTGGGTGCCTGGAATCGCAACGCTCGTCTGCGTGCCCTTTCAGTTCCTCGCGTATCTATCACCCAGCCTCGCCGTGAGTCTGCCGTCGTTCGTCGGTTTGATGCTGATGGCCGCCGTTTTCTTCGGGCCTTCGTTCGCGATGACACAAGCGCTGGCGACGCTACGGATGCGCTCTGTGGCGACCTCGGTGTTGCTGTTCATTCAGACGCTCATCGGTAACGGAATGGGACCCGCTGTGACCGGCTTCATCAGCGATCGAATGGCCCCTGCGTTTCAGAGCGACTCGCTTCGTTATGCGCTCGTGGCGATCGGAGTGGTCAATCTGTGGGCCGCGATACATTACATGGTGGGAGCACGAAGTCTCCGGAGCGATTTGGAGCTGAGCGAGAGACTCGCGGCATCGTGAACCCGACGCGAAACACCGATCCCCAGACAATGACGTCGCAAGCGAAGTCACGAAATGACCGTCAAACTTACGGATAGCGAGAAAGCGATGCTCGACGGCCGCGACGGCAAGGCGCGGCAGAAGGCCATGGAGCTGCTGTTTCGCTATGCGGAAGCGCTGGGTGCCGAACGGTTCGTCGACACGCGAAACGTAGCGGGCGTGCCAGGTTCAGCCAACCCATTCCTGCAGCGCTACTATGCCGGCAAGGATGCCGGCGGTCTCGATGCGATCTTTTCGCATTTCGACCTCGACTCCGATGAGCTCGTCGATGTCCCCGACGCGCTGGTGCCGACGTACCACCTGCAGGGTGGGGCAGACCCGCGGAACTGGCAGACGCTCGGCGTCAAGGTCGAGGTGTTCAGGAACTACCAGGAGCGCGAAGCATTCGCGGCGCGTCACGACGTCACAATCCTGAAGACCTGCACGCCGTATCTCGCGGGTAATGTTCCCGCCAAGGGCGAGCACTGCGCATGGATGGAGTCGTCTGCCGTCATCTTTGCGAACTCCGTACTCGGCGCGCGTACCAACACTGAAGGAAGGGAGAGCACCAGCGCTGCGATGCTCACCGGGAAGATTCCAGATTGGGGACTGCACCGCACCGAATGCCGTTACGGAACTCATCGTATCGACGTGGACCTGCCGGTGGAATCAGTGATGGATTGGGGGATGCTGGGCTACTACGTGGGGGATGTCGTACAGGAGCACATCCCGGTTGTCGTCGGCACGTTTGCCACGCCCGAAATCGTGCGCTTGAAACATTTCGGGGCATCCGCCTCATCGTCGGGCGGCGTCGAGATGTATCACATTGTCGGTACGACACCAGAAGCCGAATCGGTGGACATGGCGTTCGGTCCGAACCGGCCTCGCGAGCAATTCACGTACGGCAAAACCGAACAGCGACAGGTGTACGATCGACTCAACGCCAATGCGAGCGACCCGAATGTCGACTACGTGATGCTGGGATGTCCACACGCCGCGCTCGATCAACTGCGGGAAGCGGCAACGCTGCTCGAGGGAAAGCGTGTCAGCGCCAACTGCCATCTGTGGATCTTCACGTCGCGTGCCGTCGACAGCCAGGCGCGAACACTCGGATACGTGAAGGCGATCACCGACGCCGGAGGCGTGGTGCTCACCGATACCTGCTCGGCGTTTGCCCAGGCCATCCCGCCGGGCACCAGGGTCGCGGCGCTCGACTCGGCGAAGCAGGCGCACTATCTGCCAGCCATCCTGGGCGTCCAGGCGTGGTTCGGGTCGACGCGGGACTGCATTCAAGCGGCCGTGACCGGCCGGTGGAACGGAGAACGGCCATGACAGTGTCCGCGACAATTGTGCTGCGCGGCCGCGGCGTGGTCGGTGGTCGTGCCGAAGGCGAGGCGCTGGTCACGCGGGAGGCGATCCCGGGATGGGGCGGCGTGAATCCTCAGCAGGGGGTCATAACCGAGACCCATCACGAGCTCCGCGGCAAGAGCTTCAAAGACAAGGTCCTCGTGTTTCGCGGGGCCAAGGGCTCCTCGGGTTGGTCGGCCATGTATCACACAGCGCGATTGGCCGGTGCCGCGCCCAGGGCACTCGTCTTCAACGAGATGACGACCAAAGTGGCGCTTGGAGCAGTGGTGATGCGCGTACCGAGCGTCACCGATCTCGATCGCGACCCGCTCGACCTTATCGAGACCGGTGACTGGGTCATGGTCGACGGCGATCTCGGGATCGTCGAGATTCAGAAACGCACGTAAGCAACGTTCGGGCACGCGAACCAGATTTCAGCGTTGCAGCGGGGGAAGGCGACCGCGCTTCTCTATTCCGAACGAGGGCGCCATGTCCGAACACAAAGCAACCATCAAGTGGATCCACTCGCAGGGCGAATTCCTCAAGGGAAGCTACTCGCGCGAGCACACCTGGACCTTCGATGGAGGGGTGACCGTGCCCGCGTCGCCTTCGCCGACTTCTGTGAAGCCCCCGTATTCGAATGCCGCCAACGTCGATCCGGAGGAAGCCTACGTCGCCGCGATCTCGAGTTGTCACATGCTGACCTTTCTCTGGGTCGCGTCACGCCGGGGTCTCGAGGTCACGAGCTATGTGGACGAGGCGATTGGAAGGATGACGAAAAACGAGAGAGGCGTCCCCTGGGTCAGTAAGGTCGTCCTTCATCCCCGCGTGGCGTACGCCGGCGCGCATCCGACGCAGGAGATAGAAGAGGAACTCCACCACCAGGCGCACGAGGCGTGCTACATCGCGAACTCGGTGAAGACAGAGATCACCGTTGCGCCGAATCTATGAACGCGCAGGCAGCGTAGGCCGGCCCTGCTTTTTGGACCCGGCGAGTCGATCTCGTGGACCCGCCCTACGACCGTCGATCGAGGTTGTCGGTCAATCGATTCTGCAACGCGGTCATGTCGATTTCGTGGACCGAGCCGCCCGCAGCGAGATCGAGCGCGTGCGCGGCCGCCGCGCCCATCGCCATGCACGGCCCCATCACCCTGATCGCTGACAGAGCACTCACGTCTGCATCGACGCAGCGTCCCGCCGCGACGATATTGTCAGCCTCCCGCGGCACCATGCACGACAGCGGAATGTAGTAGACGTGGTCCGGTTCGAAACGCTCCCAGTGAACCAACTCCTTCGCGTTGTGGAGCTCCACCCACCACGCGCAGCGCGCAGCTGCATCCGCAGGGCGCTCACCGGAGCGAATCTGATCCAGGGTCAGTTGACGTGCGCCGACGATCCAGCGCGTCTGCCGGAGGCCTGGGTTGCCGTAAGTACGAACCTTCGCGTTGGCAAAGATGCGCGGAAACTCGGCCCGCAGGAACCGGATGATGTTGTCAGCCTGGCGTCGTCCTTCGAAAACCATCTGCGCGCCCGCGGCCGGGTCGAGCGGCGTCTCGAAGTGGGTGACGTTGGCGAGCATGACCGTCTTCCCGGGGAAGTGCATCAGGAAGCCGTCGTGACGAACGAGTCCGTATTGGCTGCCGCGCTCGGCGAGCCGATCGTGCACCTCTTTGATCACGAGATCCTTGACGGCGTCGGTGTCGTAACCCTCGATGATGAAGTTCAGCGAACCATAAACGGGTGCGTCTGGCTCACGCACCTCGAGGCCGGCTTGATAACAAAGCGTGGCGTCGCCCGACGCGTCGACATACGAACGCGCCTCGACCCGGGCCGATCCAAATCTCGTGGCGAGCTCGAGGTGCCGGACGCGCCGGCCGTCGAAGCCAACGCCGGTGAGCACGGCGCCCACGAGGGCGCGGATGCCGGCTTCTTCAACCTTGCGCTCAATCCAGCGCGCCAGCCTGACCTCGTCGTACTGGAACGTGATGGTACCGGTCATCGAGACCCGGCGGCTCAACGAGCCTTCCTGGGTCAGGTCTGCGATCAGTTCATCCGCGATGCCGTGCGTGATTTGGTAAGGCTGCGGGCCATGCGTATAGAGCCCGATGATGGTGCCGATGATCGAGCCGACCGCCTGTCCGCCGAGCGACGGCGCCGCGTCCACGATCACTACTCGCCGTCCCAGACGCGCGGCCTCGAGAGCAGCGGAAACGCCTGCGATGCCTGCGCCAAGGACGCAGATGTCGGCCGTAACTGTCTGAGGCGATGAACCAGAAGGACGGCGGATGATGCGGGAAGTGGTGGGCGGCGTCACCGGCTTTACGTTAGCCGATCCCGCGGATCCTGACGAAGATTTCATCAAGTCTTCAGGGACAGAGGCGCTCGTCGTAAGTACGATCGCCAGCCAGACGGAGGTGCTATGCGCACGGCCTATTGGCTTCTTGTACTCGTAGTGGCGATTTCAGGTACCGCGTTGGTGACTCAGCGGGCCGGGGCGGCGGCGGCAAGCGCGACGCCGGTTGCGCCTCCCACCGTCGAGGTGTCGCCAATCGGCACGGTCAAGGACGTGATGAAGGGCATCGTCGATCCCAACGCGATGGCGATCTGGGACTCGGTCGGGGCCGAATCCGCCGCCAACGGTGATGTAGTTGAGAAGGCGCCGAAGACCGATGCGGAGTGGGCCGTGATCGAGCACAACGCGCTCACGCTCGCTGAAGCCGCGAACCTGTTGATGACTCCTGGCCGTCCGATGTCACGTCCCGACGAGGCGAACTCCACGAGCCAACCCGGCGCACCGGAGCTGACGCCCGCTCAGATCGAAAAGAAGATCTCGGACAATCGCGCCGAGTGGGTCAAGCACGCGAAGGAACTTCAGGCCACCGCGGTGAAGGCGATGGCGGCCGCGAAGGCGCACGACAAGGACGGTCTGCTGGAGGTGGGAGAAGCGATCGACAGCGCCTGCGAAAGCTGCCACGTCGTCTACTGGTATCCCGACGAGAAAAAGCCAAAGTAGAGGGACCTCGAACGGCCACCCCCGTGGCCCGTAGCTCGTAGCCCGAATATACTGACGTCTTCACGAGGAGGGACGTCACCATGTGGCTGCGAGGCTTGATAGTGTCGGCTGCGCTGACTGCGCTGCTCGTCGCCGTGCCTCACGCCAGGCAAGCGAGCCAGCCCTCTTCGGCGGTTCCGACCGTGCCAGCGTGCCTGGCTGCTGCGGCGCAAGGCGGCGCACGAGGCGCCGGAGCTCAAGCAGGTCGTGGAGCCGGGCCGGCGGGTCAGGTTCCGGCAGCGGGCGCGCCGCGTCGTGGCGGCGGTGGCGGAGGTACACCTCCGGCGATACCGTGGGCAGATCCGCCGCTGCCGGACGGCCCGATCATGATCGAATCGGCCGTCGTCGCTCACCGCAGCTTGAAACTGGTCGTGACCAAGGGGCTCACGCATCCCTGGGGCATGGCCTTCCTGCCGGACGGGAATATCCTCGTCACCGAGCGTCCCGGATGCTTACGTATCGTTCGCAACGGAGTGCTCGATCCGAAGCCGCTGATTGGCCTGCCTGCGATCTCGGCTCAAGGGCTGTCTGGCCTGATGGACATCGCTCTCCATCCGCGTTTCGCTGAGAACAAGTTCGTCTACTTCACCTATCACAAGCCCAATCCCGCCCTTGATGGCAGCTCCGGCGTGCCGCCCGGACCTGGCGGGCCGCCACCGCGTCTGGCGACACTCGCGCGCGCCACGTGGGATGGCAACGGGCTCACCGACGTCCGGGATCTCTTCTCCGCCGATGTAACGACTGAAGCCTCGCGCATCGTGTTCGGCCGCGACGGCATGATCTACATGAGCCTCGGCCGATCGCAGGAAGGCGCGAACGCGCCGTCGCAGGATCCGAACAACTTCGGTGGCAAGTTGATTCGCCTTCGTGACGATGGGACAGTGCCGCCCGACAACCCGTTCGTCGGTCGTGCCGGCTACAAGCCTGAGATCTTCACGCTGGGTCATCGCAATCAGCTTGGCCTCGCCGTCAACCCCGAGACCGGAGAGATCTGGGCCAGCGAGCAGGGGCCCAATGGTGGCGACGAGATCAACATCATCCAAGCCGGCAAGAACTATGGCTGGCCGGTCGTCAGCTATGGCCGCAGCTATCCCGGACCGCGGGTGTCCGAGAAGCCGTGGCAGGAGGGAATGGAGCAGCCGGTCGTCATCTGGATCCCGTCGATCGCGCTCTCCGGCATGACGTTCTATACCGGCGACAAGTTTCCGGGATGGAAGCGTAACGTCTTTGTCGGTGGGCTACGCCAGGGCGAGAGCCCACGTACGGGCCAGATCAATCGCATCGAGTTCAACGACAAGTGGGAGGAGATCCGTCGCGAGCCGATGTTGCGCGAGCTTGGACAGCGAGTTCGCGACATCCGGCAGGGTCCCGACGGGTACTTGTATGTCTTGACCGAGGAAAACGACGCCGCGCTCATTCGTATCGAGCCGGCGAATTAGTTGACAGAGACAACGTAGTGGCGGGTCTTCCCTGGCCTGAGCCTTGTCGAAGGCAGACCCGCCGTGGTCGGTCGAATTTACGAGAGAAGGCTATGAACTTAGCTGAACGAATGACACGTATCGGGATCGAGTCCGCCTTTGAAGTGCTGCAGAAGGCGCGCGCGCTCGAGGCCCAGGGCAAGAACATCGTCCATCTGGAAATCGGACAGCCGGACTTTCCAACGCCCGCGCACGTCAAGGAAGCGGCGAAGCGGGCGCTCGACGAAGGATGGACCGGTTACGGACCGACGCCCGGGTTCCCGGACTTCCGCCAGGCGATTGCCGAGTACATCTCCGCCTCGCGCGGCATCTCGGTGACAGGGCAGAACGTCGTGGTCGTACCGGGTGGCAAACCGATCATGTTCTTCTCGATGCTGGCGGTGGTCGAGCCGGGCGATGAAGTGATCTATCCCAATCCCGGGTTCCCGATCTACGAGTCGGTGATCAACTTTCTCGGCGCCACGCCGGTGCCCATTCCTCTCGTCGAGTCGCGCGGCTTCTCGTTCGACCTGGATATGCTCGAATCGAAACTGTCGAATCGCACGAAGATGATCGTGCTGAACTCGCCGGCCAACCCGACCGGTGGCGTCATCCCGCGCGCCGATCTTGCCCGGATCGCAGACCTGGTGCGCGATCTCGACGTGCTGATCCTGAGCGACGAGATCTATTCACGCATCTGCTACGAAGAAGTGCCGTCTTCCATCACGCAGTTCGACGGCATGCTGGAGAAAACAATCATCCTGGACGGATTTTCGAAGACCTATTCCATGACGGGTTGGCGTCTCGGCTACGGCGTGATGCCGCTGTGGGTCGTCGACGCGGTCGACAAGCTGATGGTCAACTCGAACTCGTGCACGGCCAGCTTCACGCAAAGGGCCGGGCTCGCAGCACTCAAGGGTCCTCAGGATGACGTGGACAGGATGGTGGCCGAGTTCCGTCGTCGGCGTGATGCGATCGTCAAAGGCTTGAACGAGATCCCGGGATTCCGCTGCTCGGTGCCTGCCGGCGCCTTCTACGTGTTCCCGAATATCACTGGAACAGGACTATCCAGCAGGGAACTGGCCGACATGCTGCTGAACGATGCTGGTGTGGCTTGTCTCAGCGGCACCGCCTTCGGCAGCTACGGTGATGGATATCTGCGTTTCAGCTACGCGAACTCGCTTGAAAACATTGAGGAAGCGCTCGCCCGGATACGAAAGCTGTCCGAGCGCTGGGCTACTGCAGCGGTTCGGTAGAGGCGGGTCTTCAGACCCGCCTGATCAACGTGAGGCAAAGCCATTCGTCTTCTTCTAATCGGTGCTCGACGCGCCAGGCTGGGAATGCGGAAAGGACCTCACTCTCTTCCACTGTCATGAGACCGCTCAGAACGAGCGAGCCGCCGCGCGTGACGAAATCCTGGATCGTGAGTGCCGCCGACATCAGCAGTCCTCCCGTCAGGTTTGCGATCACGATGTCCGCTGACCCCACATCGGTCGAGCGGAGGTCCCGGACGAGCAGAGTGACCTCGGCCTGCGGATTCAAGTCCAGGTTTTCCCGAGCCGCTGCGATTGCGTCGCCGTCATCATCGATGCCAACCGATCGGCTCGCGCCCAGAAGACTCGCTGCGATGGCGAGGACACCGGATCCCGTGCCCACGTCGAGAACTGAGCGTCCCCGGAGATCGAGACGCTGTAGCGCTGCGACACACAAGCGGGTCGTTGCGTGGTGTCCCGTTCCAAAACCCATCGACGGTTGAATGACGATGACGAGATCCTGTGCAGGGCGGGTCCTGCTCTGTGGACCCGCCGAAGCAGTCGTGCCCGTAGGGCGGGTCCTGTTCTTTGGACCCGCCGGCACGTCCCAC
>Ga0207688_10001886_pt1 | contig 11223 bp, 10 predicted proteins | sample KBSMiscanthusM4_FD_184296 | JGI IMG/M metagenome (GOLD analysis project Ga0207688, IMG submission 184296) | Miscanthus rhizosphere microbial communities from Kellogg Biological Station, Michigan, USA - M4 (SPAdes) (version 2) | ecosystem: Host-associated > Plants > Roots > Rhizosphere ...
GATCCGTGAGGCGATCCGCGATTGGAAAAGTTGTCTTTCATCAGTTCTCCAACCTTATGACCGCGAAGGCTTTGGCACCGGTTGCACTTTAGCGAAATGCGCTGACACGGTTAACTTCTGCGAATAGACAAAGAAACTGCACTCCAACGCGTCTCGCCGATAATAACGAGCCGCCTTGCCCAGCATCCCGATACCAGGCGCTCTTCGACGACGACGTTTGTGCCGATTGAACTAAATGCCCTGGGCCACCGACTAATCCTTGGGAGCAGTCGGGGGATGTAAATGCTGAACATATTCCGGGGTGGACGCGCGAGCCTCATCGTCGGCGTAGTTGTATGGTTTACGACGGCCGCACTCGCGGAAGGGCCGCTGAAATTCAGAGACAGCCAATTCGAGCCGATCAAATGGAGCGAGCTCGCGGGCTGGACGGCTGATGATCACCTCGCGGCCTACACAGCCTATCAGACCAGCTGCCAAGCCCTCCTCAAATCGAGACGCAGCGATGGAGGCGAAGGGCTTCCCCTGGCGCTGTCGAACGTCTGCCGCAAGGCTGCGGGGATCCGGCCGCAGGATACCTATACCGCTCGCGCCTTCTTCGAGCAGAACTTTCAACCCTTGCGCATCGGTCGTCTGGGGGAAGCTCAGGGACTGCTGACCGGCTATTTCGAACCCATCGTGGCGGGTTCACGCTTCCCCAGTCCCGAGTTTCACGTCCCGCTTTACCGCCGGCCTCGTGACTTGGAAGCTGCTGGCTACAAGGTCGGGTCTGCGGCATTTCCGAATAAAGGAGTGCGCATCGGCCGCCGCAACGAGAACAACGAGCTCGTGCCCTACCACGACCGCGCCGCCATAGAGGCCGGCGCACTCGATGGTCAGAAGCTTGAAATCTGCTGGCTCAGAAGTTCGCTCGACCTGCTGACGATACAGATCGAAGGCTCAGGCCGCGTGATCCTCGAGGACGGCACACCGCTGCGCGTCAGCTTCGATTCTCATAACGGTTATGCCTTTAGCTCAGTCGAACGCGTGCTCATCGACCGCCACATTATCGCGCGCAAGGACATCTCCACGCAGGCGGTCCGAGATTGGATGGCCGCGAATCCAGACGAAGCCGCGAAGGTGCGCGCCGCCAACCGCTCATACGTGTTTTTCCGCATAACCGACCTCACCAACGAGGGCGAGCCGCTAGGCGCGCAGGGCGTGCCGCTGACGCCGGGCCGCTCCATTGCCGTCGACCGCGCGCACCAATACGGCACGCCTTTCTTTATTGAAGCCCAACTGCCGATCGAGGGCCGCAAGCCGGCGTCGCCCTTCCGCCGCCTGATGATCGCGCAGGATACTGGATCCGCCATCGTTGGACCGGCGCGTGCTGATCTGTATTGGGGCGCGGGCGAGGCGGCCAGCCGGATCGCCGGTCGCATCCGCCATCCCGGCCGTTTTGTCATGTTGCTCCCGCGCGAGGTCGACATTGCCGCCGTCGGCCGTGAGGCGCCGTTGCCTGTGCCGAGACCGAAGATCGCTGGGGCCGAGGTCAAGAAAGAAGACGGTCAAGCCCGGACAGGACTTGACGGCGCCATTGCGGTCACGACTGGCAGCAAGATGCCATCGCCAGCGCTTCGGGCGCCGAACCACCCGCGTCGCGGTTGAAGGCCTCGCCCGATTTGCGTTCATAGGGGACCGCCATAACGGAGCGCGGATTGCTAGGGCACATCATAGCAGCGTAGCATGACATAAGTTTTTCGCCGATAAGCAGGGTCTTGGTATGGTTTCGTCGCATGCAAGATTGATCATCGCCGCGAGCCTGTCGAGTGTCCTTTCGTGCCATGCATTGCATGCCCAGGCACCGGCATTGCCGCCTGCCTCGTTCGACATCATGGACGCCACGATCGATGGCATCCATGCGGCGATGAAATCGGGCTCGTTAAGCTGTGTCGCCCTCGTCGAGAACTATCTCGCGCGCATCAAAGCCTACGATCAGGCTGGCCCGAAGCTCAATGCAATACAGAACGTCAACCCCACTGCCGTCGCAATGGCGGGGGAGTTCGATGCGAAGCTCAAGAGCGGTGGCCCGCTCGGCCGGCTGCACTGCATCCCGGTTCTAGTGAAGGACCAGGTCGAGACCAACTTCATGCCGACCACTTACGGCTCCGCTTTGTTCAAGACCTTCGTTCCGTCTCGCAACGCCACGATCGTCGAAAAGATGCTGGCCGAGGGCGCGATCATTCTCGCCAAGACCAATCTCGGCGAGTTCGCAGCCGGCGGAGCCGGTTCGGCCTTTGGCGACTGCCACAACGCCTATGACACGGCGCGCCATGCCAGTGGATCGTCCTGCGGCAGCGGCATCGCCGTCACCGCCAATTTCGGCGCAGTCGGTATTGGCGAGGACACGGCGGGCTCAATTCGCGGCCCGGCCTCGCATAGCAATCTGGTGGCGTTGAAGCCGACGCTGCAGCTGGTGAGCCGCTTCGGCGCGATGCCGCAGGGGCCATCGCGCGATACGCTCGGGCCAATCACCCGAACCGTGCGCGACAATGCGCTGTTGCTCGATGTGCTGGCCGGATACGATCCCAAGGATGCGATCACTGCGGCGAGCGACCGCCGCATCCCGAAGAGCTACGCCGACGGGCTCGCGCGGGACGGCTTGAAGGGGATGCGCATCGGTGTGCTGCGCCTGTCGCTCTCCAAGGATGCCAATCCCGACCTTGCCGATTTCAAGGAGGTCCGCACAATCGTGGGTCGGGTGGCGCAGGATATGGCGGCACTCGGCGCACAGGTGATTGATCCGGTCGAGGTGTCGGGATTGTTCGACCTCATGCAAGCGAGCGGCTCGACGCCAAGCACCTATGAGACAGCGGCCGCAATCGATGCGTATCTCGCCGAGCACCCGAACGCGCCGGTGAAGACCTACGCGGAGATGGCGGAATCATCACTGGTGGTAGAATCGCGCCGCAAGGCGCTGCGCGACGACATAGGACAGAGCCCGGACGATCCGATCTTTCTCAAGCAGCTGCGGGTGCGCGAGACGCTGCGCACGGCGATCATGAAGGTCATGGCCGAGCAGCGCCTCGATGCCTTCTTGTATCCGAGCTTCGACCATGCACCGCCTCTCCTGCCTAAGGGAGCAGCCGGAAGCAATCGCCTGATGGCGGCATTCACCGGCTTTCCAGCGCTGGCGATCCCAGGCGGCTTCACCCCGGGCGGGCTGCCGATCGGCCTCGAGCTGATGGGGCGACCGTTCGACGAGGCCACGCTCTACAAGGCCGCATACGCCTACGAGCAGGGCGCAAAGCCGCGCAGGTTGCCGCCGTCGGTGCCGCCGCTTCCGAAGTGAACCACCGCACGGCTCGCCCTTGAGGCGAGCCTACAAAATCGGGCGCCGGCGGCGGGTGCCGGTCACTCAACCAAAACGGATGAAATTTCCGGGTCATCGCCACAGAATGTCCGGGCCAGTTCTTTCCGGGGATCCGAGTGTGCCCTTCAGGAAGAACAGAACTCGGGGCCGCCAATCGTCATGCCTCGGTAGTGACAGCCCGTTAATGATCCAGGTGGAATAGGAATTTCGGGAAGGAAGAATCCTAAGTAGCGTATCGGCGCAAGCGAGGCGCCGCCTCGCTTGCGCGCGCCACAGAGATCGGCGATGCTTGGCGTCGGGATTGGTGGGGCTCTGGGTACAGGAGCTTCAGCATGAACTACCGATCACTTGCGCTAGCGATCGCAGCTTTGTCGTCGACGCACATCACGACCGCCGCCGGGCAGTCCGTCTATGTGGCCCCCGGCGGGGTGTATATCGGCGGCGGTCCAGTCTATGTGATCCCGGCACCGAGTAACGGCAACGGGACTTATGTGGAACCCACCTACGGCTACGGATACGGAGCGCCGGAACCCACGCCATACCTGGCGCCGACGGTGGTGGCACCGGGCGCCGGCTATGTGGCGGCGGCACCCTACGGCCTGAACGGAAACCGCTATGGCTATGGCTACGGCAACGGCTCGCGGCCGCCGTCCTATTACAACGGAGATCCTGCGTTGAGCGCCTATGGTCGGGCGCAACTCTCCGGTCCCGCGCCGCGGCCGCCGGTAGCAATCCCCTACAACGGCAGTGGACGCTGCATCGCCGGCCCTGGCTACGGTATCGGCCGCTGCTACTGAGGCACAGCCTAACCCGCAACGCCTGGGGCGCTAGCGCCCCGGGCGAACGCAACGCTTGCGAAACCCCGTATGGACGAAAAATTAAAGCTGTCGAAAAGACGTATCAGGAGGAAACACATGCCGACTTTCATACTATCTCTGAACTGGACCGAACAAGGAATCCGTTCAGTCAAGGACGCTCCTAAGCGAGCTGAAGCCTCTAAGGAGCTGGCCAAGAAAGTGGGAGTTGAAATCAAGCAGGTCTATCTCACAACCGGCGAGGAGGACCTCCTTGTAATCGTAGACGCTCCCAACGGAGACAATGTCACAAAATTTGCACTCGCACTTGGGGCGCAAGGTAACGTGCGCACCCGTACTAGTCGCGCTTGGCCTGAGTCCGAATTTCAAAAGCTCATATCCGAGCTTCCCTGAGCGAGTTGGCTTAAAGGGAGACCGCCAAGATCGCCCCGCGGCGCGAAGGGTCCTGTCCGGCGCCAGGGGCGCGCCAGCCGGCCGATCTTGCGCCTCGAGCTCCTCCGGCTCGGGCTCGCCCCCCGGGCCTGTGCCCGCGGGTAGAAGGTTTCGAACCTCTGCATTTCGGAATCAGATCCGATGGCCGCGCCGGCGACGATGCACGCAAGTCCTTCTACGCGCCTCTCGTGCCTCTGAACGGTTGCCATGCCTTTGCAAACTTTACCGACCCTGCGGACAAGCGTCTGATCGTGGACTGAGTGCGCAAGAGTAGCCTTCGTTCTTTGAACAGAATCCCAACTCGACATCTTTTGTGAAATTTTCCAGGCATCCGTTCATCCAATCGATGCTGATCCACGCCTTTTTGAAATCCTCCGCACCGCATGACTGATCAAGGTCCGATGCGACCCGAGTAAACTCCCGCGGGATACCCCGTTTGGTTTGCTGAGACAGTCTCTTCGCCTGTTCATTGAGTGTCTGCGCGACGGCAAGACATTCGTTCTTGTCGCGGGGTGTCAGATCAGTGCGGACAGGTGCTTGTTTGGGGGGCGGAGCGACGGGCGTATTCTTCGCGGGTCGTGCCACGACAGACGAGTTCGCAAGCACGCACAGGGCTGCAATGAAGTAGAGTTCAGGGTTTCGCAACATGCGGGTTCTCCACCTGATCGCAGTTTTGTTATGTTAGCGTGTCGGAGCCACAAACCACTGGCGTCGGCGGCTTAAGAACGCACACGTGGTCTCGTCTGGCGCTGCAGCGGCGGACAAGGGCTACCTCTCCGGCGCTGCGGCCTCCCTCGACCGCGCCGCGCGCGCGCCGACGCTCGCTGGACTGACCACCACCAACGGCTCGCCGCGCTTATATGCCGGCGCCAGCCGCACCTGGTCGCGGGTGAGTTCGAGCATGATCGCGCCCGGCTTGCCCAGGGGTGCGAAATCAAGCGCGTTCCAATCGACCGCGATCTTGCGCGTGCCGATGCCGAGGAACCCGCCGAAGTCGATGATGGCGGCATGGATCTGGCCGTCCCGGCTGACGATGATGTCTACGATCCGTCCCATGTCCTCGCCGGCGTTGCTACGAACACTCTTGCCGAGAATGGCTGAGACCTGCTGGTCATCGAGCACCACCGCCGGCGTGCCACTATGGGGATTAAGGAGCGAGTTGCCGACGGGAGGCGCGGGGGTCCCCAATGGCGGGCTCTCCTGCCCAAGTTGCACCGCGGGCATCGACGGCTCTGCCGTCTGCGAGAGCTGGCTTGCTTGAGCCCATCCTCGGACCGATCGCGCCGATTGGTCCGCCTGGGCGATAGCGGAATAATCGCCGCCATGGACACCACCCGTTGCGGCCGCGATCGATATGGTCGCGGCGACTGCGGTAATTCCCAGAATGTTGCTCATAATCGTGCTCTCCCCCACGCAAGCTAAATACCTCGCCACATGGCGCACGAGTTCTGATCCATGGATCCGGGTATGAGCGTGCGACATACGAAAAATACCGCTGAAGCCACGCGCAAGCATGATCGTTCGGAGCAGCCGTCCGGGCTGGAGGCGAGCAGTTCAAGCGCCCGCCAGCGGTCGGGCTTGGGGCCACGCCTGCGGCGTTCTGTTGGCTGTTTGGGGTACGCGGGCCGCAACGTAGACACAGCGTACTCACACAGGTTGAGCGGGGCGTTTTCCCCCTCCCGCCCTCTTCCATCACCTACATGCCTCGCCTGTGGAGGGGAGCGAGGCAAGAGAACAGTAGTTCCTGCCTTCGGCCCGTCAATCCGGCGCCCGATACCGGGCGCGTGGTAGCGAAGCAAGTTGCTGGCGTTGAGTTTATCGAGCGCAGCAAAACCAAGGGGCCGGGGGTGCGGTTGAGGGAGTAGCAAGAAGCGCCTATCGCCGTCCAGTGAAGCCTTATTCCGACAACCAATCCGTCGTAGAGCAGGCTTGCTGGCTGAGCAATTTTCCGAATGTCATCACTCCTCTCAAAATCGAAGAGGATATCGGAATCATTTGGCCTATCAATCCGTGAGTTCAGTGAGGCCCGGCATCACAAGACGATCTATGGCGAACGCAGGATTGACGGTCCCGGCGCGCTGCTCCATCGCGACCAGATTGCGCAATTTCATGCGCGAGACCTTGCTGCTGGGCTCGAAATATTCGATCCGGCGAAGATAGTCGTAACTGGCCTCGGCGTCTTCTTTGCTCGAACGGGCGACCTTGACCAGAAGTTCGATCGCTTCGTCGCGATGTGACGGGTCCGCGAGCCAGGCAATGCTTTTGTCCGTGGCCGCGAGGATCCGTTTGGCGACCGGCAGATTCGCGGCCGCCCAGCGCCGATGGACCGCCATGCCGGTGAAAGGAACGTCCTTCACGTAGTCTGCGGCGAGGCCGAGCGTGACGAACCCCGACGCTGCGGCCTGGAAGTTGAGCGGCGGAAGGACGATCGCGGCATCGACGACGCCGGCCTTCAGCGCGGCAAAACGCGCGGCCGCGACGCCCGCCGGAACAGCGTCGTAGTCGCCTTTCTTTAGCCCGTTCGCCGACATCATCCGTTCGAAAAAGACAGTGGTGATGTCGTTGTCCGCGCCGACGGAGATGATCTTGCCCTTGAGGTCGGCAATCGACTTGAGGCCGGGCTTACCAATCAGTACGTAGGGCGCGGCGTTGCCAACAACGCGGATCAGCGCAAGCGAAGCGCCCTTGTCGATCGCACGGATCGGATCGGTGATGCCGACGCTCAGCGCAACGTCGAGCGAAGCGGCGGTGAGCTGCTGCGTGACGGCGGCGCCGCTTTGCGCAAAGTTGAGCTCAAGATCGATACCCTCGGCGGCGAAGAAGCTCTTGTGCACGGCAACGTAGATGGCCCACAGCGGGGCCTGCCCGCCAAGCGAGCCGGCGATGACCTTGTCCGCGGCTTGGGCCATCTTGGCTGCCGGCCCCAGCGTCATCGAGAACATCATCAAGCTGCAGCCCACCATGGCCCGAATGGCATTCATGAGCGACAACTCCCCTTATCGTCTCAACGGCCGAAGCTCACAGGCCTGAATTGGGATCTTGGTAGAGGTCGCCGACGATCGCGGTCACGCCCGGCTTGGACGGAGCAAGATGATAGCGGCCGTCGCGATCGCGACCCAGGCGTCCGTTCTGCCGCAACTCGTCCAGCCCGCAGGCGATTTCGCGGCCGTCGTCGCTGCCGATCGACTCGACAAGGTCGGCGTAGAACATCGGCGCTGTGGCAAGCGCCTGCTCGATGTTCTGAAAGCGCGCGGGCCCGTTGAAGACCTTGGCCGCGCTCCGGGTCAGCGGAATCTCGCCGCCGCGGCCGAACGGCTTGGTGCAGTCGAAGCCCGACTTGGCTCCGGTCCGTCGTCCCTGGAGCGAGGGATCCATTGACATTCCCGGAATCCCCTGAAGGATCAGGAGGTCCTGATCGGCCTGGAAACGCGTTCCGAGCGCCCATTCAACCTGCTTGTCGTTGCGGATGTCGATGTCCTCGTCGAATACGAAGATGTGCTTGAGCCGCGCGATGCCGCCGAACAGCGCCGCGATGGCCAACCGCGCTTCGCCGAAACTGCGCTGCCGGATCGAGACACGCAGCGTGTTCGAGCCGCCCGATGTGTGCCGCATATAGGCCGCGACCGCGTCGCGTCCCGCGGCCTTGAGGATTTTCATGGCCTCGGCCTCGACCCGGATGGCGCTAATGTTCTGGCTGTCGGTCTGGTCGAGCACGAACGCGGAGCCGTGCTGCAGCGTGTGATGGAGCACGTCGCGGCGCATGGTGATTGCGGTGCAATGAAACACCGGGTCCATGTGGATCGATCCGTAGTAACCCATGTATTCGCCGAATGGCCCTTCCGGCTCCACATAGCCGCGCTCGTCGAGATAGCCCTCGAGGGTCATCTCGGCGTCGGCCGGCACAAGGATGTCGTTGGTGAGGCTCTTGACGACGGCCGCAGGTTCCCCGCGCATGGTGGCGACCAGCGACAACTCGTCGCCGGGATAGCGCATGGTCGCGGCGACGAAATCGAGCGGATGCGTGCCGACGGTAAATGTGATCGGTAACTTTTCGCCGCGCGCCACGCTGGCGGTGTAGATACGTTTGAGATCGGACGGAGCTGTCACGTTAGTGCCGGTCTCGTAGCGGTTGCGCAGGCTCAGCCGGCGGCAGCCGACATTCCGTCGTCCGGTTGCCGGATCGACCGTGTAGTCGGTGGCCGAGCTTAGATAGCAACTGCCGTCGTAGGCGTGGTGGGGATAGAACGGCAACTTGGTGAGATCGACGTCCTTGCCCGTGATCTGAATGGTGTGAACGGGAGCGTCGCTAGAAGGGATTTCCACCACCGGCTTCGGATTGGCCAGGCGATTGAAATACTCGTCGTAGATTTTTTCTTCAGTGGTTTCGAACGCGGCGATCAGGCGCTTTCGGCTGGCCGCGGTCTTCGCCACCATTTCCGCTTTTTCCGGGCCTACGCTTTTGAACAGCACCGCCTTCTCGGTCTTCTCGATGATCGTGCCAAGCCCTGTCAGCGGCACCGGCTCGTCGTGGATTTCGACCTCATCCATGTCGACCAGCCGCTCGACAAACCGACGGAGCCGATACTTTTCCATGTTGATATTGAACGTGGCTTTGGTGCTCGTCATCATCGCGTTCCCTCGGCACGGATTAGCTACAGATATTTTATCTGACATCGCCGTTAAGCCCATAGACGACGAACCAGCGCGGGTCACTGTGACGGTGCCCCACCATCATGTATAGCTCGCCAAACGCGCTCGGGAGTGACTGGCATTTCAATGTGCGTTACGCCGTAGTCCGCCAGCGCATCGACCACCAACACCTTACCCCAGAGAATCAACGCGTCGGGGCAGACTATGAGCAATAGATTCTAGCGGTTTCGCAAAAGGACGCAGCCATTCGCTCAGTTTCGACCACCGCCGCCGGCCCGACACGTTGCGCACTGCGATGGCGACGGCCTTCTTTTGGCCGAGCAGCACGACCAGCCGTTTGCCGCGTGTGACGCCGGTGTAAAGAAGATTCCGCTGCAGCATGGCGTAGTGCTGGGTGAGCACCGGAATGACCACGGCCGGGTACTCGGAGCCCTGGCTTTTGTGGATCGTCGCCGCATAGGCCGGCACCAGCATGTCGAGTTCGCCAAATCCATAGGTGACAGACCGACCGTCAAAGGTCGTAACGACCTCTCCTGCATTGGCATCGACATCGTCGATATAGCCGATATCGCCGTTGTAAACCTCCTTGTCGTAATCGTTCTCGATCTGCATGACCTTGTCGCCGGGGGCGAACGTCCAGCCGAACCGCTCCACCTTGCGATCCCCGGCAGGATTGAGCGCGGCCTGCAGCTCGATGTTCAAAGACCGTGCACCCACACCGCCGCGGTTCATCGGACACAGCACCTGGATGTCACGAATAGGATCGAGGCCGAACCGTTTGGGGATACGTGTCTTCACCAGTTCGATGATGCGGCCAACTGCGATTTCGGGATCGTCCGCCTGCACGAAATAGAAATCGCTCTCGGCTGCGGGCGGGCTAAGGTCGGGAATCGAGCCCTGGTTGATGCGATGGGCACTGGTGATGATACGGCTACTTGCGGCTTGACGGAACACTTCGGTGAGGCGCACCACGGGTACGGCGTCTGATGCGATGACGTCGGCCAGCACTTGGCCTGGCCCGACGGAGGGAAGCTGATCGATATCGCCGACGATAAGGAGGGCGGCCTGCTCCGGCACCGCCTTCATCAGCGATTGCATCAGCATGATGTCAACCATAGACGTCTCGTCGACAACCAGCAGGTCACAGTCGAGCGGGTTGTCGTCGCCGCGTTTGAAGCCGCCGCTCTTGGGATCGACCTCCAGCAGGCGGTGGATGGTCTTGGCCTCGAAGCCGGTCGCTTCGGTCATGCGCTTCGCGGCGCGGCCGGTCGGCGCGCATAGCAGCAGGCCGGTCCCCTTCGCCGCCAGGACGCGCAGAATGGCCCTGATGATGGTGGTCTTGCCGACGCCGGGACCGCCCGTCATGACCAGCACCTTGGACACAAGCGCTAGCCGGATCGCGGTGACTTGGCTTTCAGCAAGGGCAAGACCCATTTGCTTTTCAACCCACGGCAAAGCCTTATCCGGGTCGATCCAGGGCCAAGGCAGCGTGCCGCTCGCGAGCCGGCTCAGGCGCTCTGCGATCGTGCGCTCAGCACAATGGAGGCCAGCCAGAAACACGCACGCAGTTTCGCCAACCCGGTCGGCGATCACTGTGCCCTCCTGCAATTCGAGTTCAATCGCAGTGCGGATGAGTTCCTGCGGGACCTCGAGCAGCTTTTCGGCCAGCGGGGTTAGCTCTTCCGTCGGCAAGCCACAATGCCCCTCGTCCATGGCCTCGGTCAGCGCATAGGAAACACCGGCTCGGACACGGATCATCGCCGTCTTTTCGATACCGAGTTTCATGGCGATCGCGTCGGCGGTCTTGAAGCCGATGCCGCGAATATCGCGCGCCAGGCGATACGGGTTCTCGGTCATGACCTGGATGGCATCAGCGCCATAGGTTTTGAAAATCCGTACCGCGCGTGCCGTGCCGACCCCGTTGCTATGCAGGAACACCATGATTTCCCGCACCGCCTTCTGTTAGGCCCACGCCGC
>Ga0207688_10001887_pt1 | contig 11222 bp, 10 predicted proteins | sample KBSMiscanthusM4_FD_184296 | JGI IMG/M metagenome (GOLD analysis project Ga0207688, IMG submission 184296) | Miscanthus rhizosphere microbial communities from Kellogg Biological Station, Michigan, USA - M4 (SPAdes) (version 2) | ecosystem: Host-associated > Plants > Roots > Rhizosphere ...
TGCCGTTGTGGGTCAGTGCAGGCCGGGCACCAGGAGCACCTTGCATGCCTCCCCGGTGAGGAGGTCGACGGCTTCGTCGACCTGGCTGAGCGGCATGCGGTGGGTGATCAGCCACTCGAGGTCGAGCCTGCCGGAGTCGAGCAGCAGCATGGTCTGTTCCCATGTGTCCCAGAGTCGGCGGCCGAAGATGCCGCGCAGGGTGATGCCCTTCTTGTTGATGTGGGCGGCGATGTTGATCTCAGCGGGCCGGCTCGGGTGCCCGACGGTCACGAGCGTCGACTCGCGGCGCAGCGCCTCGAACACCGATGGCAGTGCGCTCTGGGCGCCCGAGCATTCGAAGGCGACGTCGAAGCCGCCGCGCCCGCCGGTGAGCTCACGGCACCGCTCGACGACCTCGTCGCCGGGGGGCATCGCCAGGGCGCCGATCTTCTCGGCCTGGGCGCGGCGGTAGGGGTTGGGCTCGACGACGATCACGTGGGCGGCGCCCATCAGTCGGGCGAGGTGGGCGACGACGAGACCGACCGGGCCGCCACCGCTGACCAGCACAGCCCGCCCGGCGACGGCGTAGCCGGATCGCTGGATCGCGTGGACGGCGACGCCTGCGGCTTCGAGGAGGGCGCCGACCTCGAGGGAGGCGTGGTCGGGCAGCTTGACGCAGATGTCCTGCGGGGCGGCCATGTACTCGGCGAACACGCCGTCGATGTGCATGCCGATGATGCGGGTGCGTTCGCAGGTGTGCGCGTCGCCGGTCCGGCAGGGGAAGCACTGTCCGCAGATGAGGTGGCTTTCCAGGGCGACGCGGTCGCCGACCCGGAGTCCGGTCACGCCGGGCCCGACCTCGACGACGGTGCCGGCGCCCTCGTGCCCGACGGCGACGGGCAGGTCGAGGTTGAACGCCTGCGCCGAGGGCGTCCACTCGTAGACCTCGCGGTCGGTGCCGCAGAGCGACGCCGCGCCCACCTGGATGACCACTTGGCCGTCGGCGGGCTTGGGGTCCGGGTGGTCGGTCACGTACTCGAAGCCGCGCTCGGCGGATGTCTTGACTACAGCTTTCATGGTCGTCCCCGTTCGTCGTTGAAAGGTTGTTGTTCTCAGCAGGGTGGTCAGTGGTGTGCTGTCTGGCCTGCGAACCGGCGCAGGATGTCGGGTGGGCCGACTTGGCCGCCCTTGAGCAGCAACCGGCATCCGGCCACGGTGGCGCGGTCGTCGGTGCGGCAGATCGGCCCGGCGGTGACGAACTGATCGGACACGCGCAGTTGCTGTACGCCCATGGCCATCAGGGCGTGGCTGGAGGTGTCGCCGCCCAGGACGGCGAGGTCGCGGGTGAGCCCGGCGGCGGCCATGCGTCCGACGAGGGTGCCGAGCAGTCCGCCGACGTGGCGCGGGTCGACCGGACCGGTCGCCGCGTATCGCGGGTCCTCGCTGCCCCGCGTGGTGTGCACGACGACGTCGCGGCCTGCGGACAGCGCTGTGGCGGTGTGCTTCTGGAGTGTGGCGGCCAGGTCCGGGTCGTTGCTCTTGAGCAGCTCGACCGGCACCGCTACGTCGGCCCAGCCGTGCGTGACGGCGTCGCCGATCTGGGCGGCGGTGGTGCTGGAAGCCGAAGCGCTGACGGCCAGTACCGGTCCGGAGGCGTGCTGAGGGCCGGGTTGGCGGGCGTCGCGGCCGGTGGCGGTGCGGGCCAGCGCGGCCATGATCCCGCCGGAGCCCACGACGACGCTCGGATGCGGCTCGGAGGTCTGGGCTGCGCCGCGCAGGGCGCGGGCCACCTCGTCGAGGTGGTCGTCGGTGACCGCGTCGACCACGAACGCGGGCACGGACTCCGTCTGGCAGGCCGCCCAGCGCTGGGTGAACGAGCCGTCGGCGTAGGCCGGGAGGTGCAGCGCGGCCGGGACCTGGCGGTCGGTGAACTGCTCGGCGAGCACTTGGCGCAGGTCGGCCTCGTGCATGGGGGTCGAGGGGTGCCGCGACATCACCGGGTGCCGGTCGAGGCGGTGCACCTGGCCTGCGAACACCCCGAAGTGGTTGCTGAAGGCGGTGTAGCGCCCGAACTGCGGTTGGGCGGGGGCGACGGCGACCGGTCCGAGCCCGGGGAACTGCTCGCGCAGCAACTCGATGCCTCGACCGATGCTGCCCAGGGTGGGCAGGCTGTCGAAGGTCGAGCAGACCTTGTAGAGCAGCACCTCAGCACCGGTCCGCGCGATCTGGGCGAGCTGTGCGCGGACCAGTTCGTCGAAGGCCTCCCCGCCGAGTGAGCGCGCGGGCCCGGCGATCCCGACGACGTCGACATCGGTGGGCAGCGCGGTGTCGCTGCCTCCGACGACGAGGACGGCGTCGAGGCCGTAGCGGTGGGCTTGGGCGAGGACGTCGGCGGCGCCGGTGAGGTCGTCGGCGACGAAGCTGACCGCGGCCATGTCAGTGTTCCTCCTTCGACGTGGGGGTGCCGAACTTCTGCACCGCGTGCAGCAGCGCCGGGTCGCCGGTGTCGGCCGCGAGTTGGGCGGCGTGCTGCAGCGGAACCCCGTCGATGGCGGCGGTCCAGGCGTCGCGCAGGCTGCGTACTCCGGCGGCGGGACCGTCGGGGTGCGCGGCGACACCGCCACCGGCGAGCATGAGCAGGTCGGTGGAGCGCACCGCCGCGTAGGTGGGCGCGGCGGTGGTGACGTTCTGGCCGGAGGAGAGGGTGGGTACCGGGCCGAGGGTGTCGCCGAGCGGTTCGAGCAGGCTCGCGACGTTCGCCGCGACCTCGTCGTCGGTCTCGTAGAACTTGCTGCCCAGCCCGCTGGCGTGCAGGTGGTCGGCGCCGGCCAGGCGGGCCAGCTGCTGCCAGGCCCGGTAGGACATCCCGAGCGCGGGCGAGCGCATCGAGCCGGCCAGGCCTGCCCGGTGGCCGTGGATCGGGACCTCGGCGAACTCGCGCAGCCACGCCAGCGCAGGCAGGCCCATCACCGGGACGTTGAGCATCACGCACCGCCCCCCGGCCTCGACGACCAGGTCGTGCCGCCTGCGCAGCCCCGCGAGGTCTCCGGTGATGTTGAACGCATACATGGTCGGATGCCCGGTGATCTGCTCGGCGGCGCGGATCTCCTCGGTGGCCACGGCGACCCGCCGCTCGAGGGGAAGGTAGTCGGGGTCGGTCATCAGCTCGTCGTCTTTGATCAGGTCGATCGAGGCGTGAGCGAGCTCGCGCACGACCGACCGGAACTGCTCTTCCGACAGTCCGACGTTCGGTTTGACGATCGTGCCGATCATCGCGCCCGCGACGCCGCCGATCAGCCGCCGCGTCCCCGGGACGCCGAAGGCCGGCCCCGGGTGCGCGGCGATGAACGCCGCAGGCAGCTTGAGGTCCAGCACCCGGCAGGCGAACAGCTCCTGCAGTTCGAACAGGTTCCCGGCGATCGTGGTCTGCAGGGTCGCCAGGTCGGTGCCGATGTTCTCCATCGGCCACTCGACCACCACGCGGGCTGCTTGGACCTTCTCCGGGTGGGTCCGCGACGGCAGTGACGGGCTGCGGCGGCCCAGGTGCTGCACGTCCACGATCTGGGCGCCGTGACGTTCGTGCAGCTCCGCCGACTCGCCGGGCACCGACACGAACGTCCCGCTGGACTGCTCGCCTGCCAGGATCGCCGCGGCCCGGGCCGGCTCCATCTCCGACTCGAGGTAGTAGGTGCAGCGCACCACTCGCTGGTCACGCATCTGCTTCTCGCTCCTGTCGGTCGCGGCGGGCGGTGCGGTCCGGCTGTCGGCTCGTCGGGTCGATGGTCGACTCCGTGCCGCTACCGCGGTCGGTGGTCCCGGCTCCGGCGCTGTCCGGCGATCGGTCCGCAGCGGTGTCATCGACCACCCTGACGTGCGCAGCCTCCGGGGCGGTCTCGCCGGTGTCGGCGGGCACGTGGTCCAGGTGCACGTGCAGGTCCCCCGCGAGGGCGGCCTCGGCCTCCCGGCTACCGCCTGCGGGCTGCTTGAGGACCTTCCGGGCCCACAGCACCGTGATGGTCGGGCACAGGATCGCGGTCACGACGACCGACGCGGCGATGAGCACGGTGGCGCTCTGCGCGGCCGGGGCGTAGACCGGGTTGGCCTGCGCGACGATCGTCGGGACGACCGCGGCGTTGCCGGCCGTGGTGGCCGCGGCGAGCCCGGCGATGCCGTCACCGCCGGTCAGCTTGTCGGCCAGCAGCAATACCGCGCCGCCGATGAGCACGACGAACAGCCCGAGCCCGACGCCGAGCAGCCCCGCCTGCCACACCGCGGTCAGGTTGATGGTCAACCCGAGGGTGAGCCCGAGGAACGGCACGAGCGCCGGGACCGCGGGCGCCAGGAACCTGCGCATCGCCGGGTCGAGGTTGCCCAGCGCCATCCCCAGCGCGAGCGGCAGGATCGCCCCGACCAGCGCCTGCCACGGGAACGCCGACAGCCCGGCGATGCCGAGGGTGACCATCGTGAGGAACGGGCCGGACTCCAGGCTCATTACGCTGTAGGCGCCGACGTCGCGGTTGCGCCCGAACTGCCCCATCAGCGACATGTACAGCCCGCCGTTGGTGTCGTTGAGCGCCGCCACCACCGCCAGCACCGACATACCGGCCAGCAGCCCGCTCGAGACCGGTACCTCACCCCACAGCCGGCCCAGGACGATGCCCACGACCGCGGCGAAGGCGATCTTGCTGCCGAGCAGCGCGCCGCCCTTCTTGGCGATGTAGGGCGTGGCCTTCAGGTCCAGCGTCGCGCCCAGGCACACGTAGAACACGCCCAGGATCGGCGCCAGGCCGGTGAACATCGCCCCGGTGAACGACCCGAAGAACTTCCCCGCGTCCGGTGCCGCGGTGTGGATCACCGCCCCGACGAGCAGGGGAACCAACATCAACCCGCCGGGCACCTTCTCCATGCCCGCCTTGATCCGTACCGCCATCTCTACCTCCGAACCGCGATGTTCGAATGAACATTGAATGCGACGAGGTTAGGTGCATCGCCAGGGAGAGTCAAGGGGTACATCCATCAGGTTTTCCTGATCATCGCAGGTGGGAACCTGTGTTGCTCCGCGGATCTGTTCACAGCTCGCTTCGTCCCTGCTATGTTCAGTTGCACATCACCTCAGGTCGGGGAGGTGGCAGAGACGGGAGGACCAGGTGCGAGCAGTCCGTGGAGACCGGGCAGGCGCGGGCGTCAAGGCCGGCGAGCTGGAGACGCGATCGCTGCGGCCTCGGGGTAGGTGCCTGCCATGAGCCTGAGGGCGATCACACGGCCCGGTAGCGTTGCCCGGGTGTCACAGGACAATGCCGTGGAGGACGCACGAAGCGCCCGTCAGCGCGGCATCCTCAAGACGCTGCAGCAAGACCGACAGGTCGACGTCACCGAGCTGGCACAGCGATTCGGCGTGTCCGGCATGACCATCCGCCGCGACCTCGCCGAGCTCGACGAGGCCGGACAGCTACACCGGGTCCACGGCGGGGCGACCATCCGCCGCGCCCCCGCCTACGGCTCCCGAGCCTCCACCCGCGCAGACGAGAAAGCCGCGATCGCCCGCGTCGTCGCCGAACTCGTCGAACCCGGTGCCGCCGTCGGCATCGACAGCGGAACGACCTGCCACGCCGTCGCCGCCGAACTGGCCCATCGCAACGACCTCACCGTGGTCACCAACGCCCTGCACGCTGCGATCACCGTGCGCGAAGGCGGAAGCCGGGTGATCGTGCTCGGCGGCCTCCTCACCCCCGAACTGAGCCTGGTCAACCCCGGCATCGTGCAGGAGCCACCCCAGGTGCACCTCGATCTGCTCGTCCTCGGCTGCGGCGGGCTGTCCGTCGACCGCGGCATCACCTACTTCGACCCCACCGAGGTCGAAATCCGCCGGCTCCTCGCCGGCCTGGCCGACCGCGTCCTCGTCGCCGCCGACCACACCAAGTTCGACCGCAAGAAGGCCATGGTCCTGGGCCCGCTCGACCTCATCGACGTGCTCGTCACCGACGAAACGCCGCCCGAGCCCCTTCGAACCGCCCTCGCCGCGGCCGACGTGGAAGTCCTCATCGCCTCCTGATGCCGCTGTCCCCAGACCGCGATGGACGTGCCACAAGGCGCGAACCACAACGCTCCGGCTTGATGTGCAAGCAGCCTGCCGATGGCTTTGTCGACAAGACGTGCGGACCGGGCGTCTTCCCTTCGCGTATGCCCCGTCCCGCCCCTAAAGATTGATCATCACCTGGCGACGCGCTTTGGGAGACATGCCTAGTGGCCGCCGCGGTGAACCTGGGCGCGGGAGGGCTCCGGCTGTGCCACCACGGCCATCACCACAACAACCAGTAACAACTCCAAATTCAGAATGATTGAACCTCATAACTCACACGGGAGTTACTTTCCTAATTTCCAGCCTCTGTCCCTGAGATCATGCATTGCTTTGTCAAACTCGTATAAGGTGTTTTCTTCGCGAATGATCTCGAGAACAACATTACTTACTCCGCATGTCGCTTCGACAGCACCGCCCAATCCTTCAAAATCTACCACTCCAGTGCCGATCGGATCATGGCCCCATGTTTCCAAACTCGTATCAGAAATATGCACGAGTGCGATAGATTCTTGATTCGAGAGCAAACCCGCCACGGGATCCTCCCTTATGTAAGCAGCATTAGCGACGTCGTACACGATCTTGAGTACATCATCGTTGACCGTACTGACGATACCCGCCAGGTCTCGGACGGTAGGAGTGAAGCAATAGGGAGTATTTTCTAAAAGAAGTCGTGTGCCAGCCTGTTTGGCCAGTGGAATCAAACTGCCCAGACTCTCATACATCCATCCATAAGCTCTTTCGAGTGAAGGTGGAATCATGGGGCGCCTCGTGCCGGGGGATATCACAACTTCGGGGACATCCCAAGCGGCAGCCAAGTCGATCACCGACTTGACGTGTTCAATACTTTTGAGGCGCATATTAGCGCCAGGGCTGGCCAAATTGATGTCATATCCACCGGCGTTCAGCGATCTGACCCTCGCGCCGTATTCACTGAGTTTTGCTCCAATGGCCGAGCGCTCCGAGATGGATATTTCATCCGGCCAACAGTGTGGGGAGCTAATCGGAACTTCAAAAGTCTCATACCCATTGCCTACTAGTTCCGCAATTGCATCGATTGCCGTAGACGACCATAGATACGAAAACGTATTGATAATCATATCAAACCATCCCCTCGGTTAATGACCGTTGAAAGAACTCAGGTACTGCATAAGGCCGAACTATGACCTTGATCGGTGGAGCCTTAAGCGCACACAACGATGCTGCCGTCGCTGCCGTGATGAAGACGGGCTGATCGAGCCGGCAACGACGTCGGGTCGTCGACCTCACTTCTTGGCGTGGCTGCTCCAGACCCTTCCGGGTTGCTCGTCGGTGGGGAGCCCGGCGACGGTGAGGATGCGATCGAGGAGGAGCTGGGTCTTCACCGCGTCAGCCCCGGACGTCAAGGGCTCACCGCGGTCCCGGACACGGTCCAGGAAGTGGTGAACCGCTCCGGCGAAGCCGAACGTCTGCGTCGCCGTCGCCCAGCCGAAGGCCTCTGGCGACATCTCGCGCACGGTCGTCCCGTCGGGCCGGCTGATCGAGATCCGGTCGGGCGCGGTGACGTTCGCGCTCGCCCCGTCTCCGTAGGCGTCGAGCTTCTCACTCCAGCCGCCGGCGTCGCGGGCCGCCACGAGCACGCCGGAGTGACCGTTGTCGAACCGGACGAGCGCGGCCACGCCGTCCTCCTGCCAGCGGTCCTCACCGGCCGCGTGCGCGTTGACGTCGACGGGCTCGCCCCCGCAGTACCAGCGCAGCAGGTCGACCATGTGGATCGCGTTCTCGAAGGTGGCGCGGTACTCGGAGCCTGCGCGGTTCTTCTGGGCGACGCAGAAGCTCGCGCCGCTCTCCCCGAAGGCCGCGCGACCGGCCTCGTAGACCGGAGCGAAGCGGCGGTTGAACCCGACCATGAGCACCCGTTCTTTTGCGGCGGCCAGCTCGGCGAGGGACTGCGCGTCGGACGCGCTCGTCGCCAGCGGCTTCTCGCAGAAGACGTCGACGCCTGCCTCCAGCGCGAGTCGCGTCGCGTGGACGTGCTCCGACCGGGGCGTGAGGACGAACAACGCGTCCAGCTCCTCCGTCTCGAGCAACGCCTCGACGGTCGGATAGGCACGGCGGAAGCCCCAGCGCTGCATCAGGGGCTGCGGATCGTCCCTGCGGGTGACCAGGCCCCGCAGCTCCACGTCGTCGCGCGCGACGAGGGTCGGGAGTTGGGCGATGCTCGCGATGTTGCCCGCGCCCGCGACACCGATGCGCAGCACGTCTGCGCTCGTCACGCGGCCACGACCGTGGCGAGCATCTTGCGGAGCGCGAGCGCGGAGTCCTTGAAGCCGATCGCGGGGTCGGGCAGGTCCTGAGGATGCCACCGGTACTCGTACTCGAGCGAGAGCACGTCGTCGTAGCCGCGGCGCACGAGCTCCTTGAGGATGTCGGGCCACGGCACGACGCCCGTACCGACGACCCGGGACCTGACGGCGCGTTCCTCGGCCTTGACCCGGGCGGTGTCCGAGGCCCGGAAGGGCGCCTCGGGGTCTTTGAAGACCAGGTCCTTCACGTGCACGTGGCTGACGAGCTCGCCCTGGACGGCGAAGGCCTCCTGCCAGGTCTCGTCATGGGTGAAGGTCAGGTTGGCCTGGTCGTACAGAACGCGGACGGAGGGGGAGCCGACCTCGCTGACGAGACGGGCGGTGTCGGCTGCGGTCTGCGTCATGGTGCCGAAGTGGTTCTCGACGCAGAGCACGACGCCCGCGTCCGCGGCCTCGGGCGCGAGAACGGTAAGCGCGCTGCGCAGCTGCTCCCAGTGCCGGGCGTGATCGGTGTCCCCCGGGTGCCAGGCGCCCGCATACACCCGAACTCGGGCCGCGCCGACGGTGTGCGCGGCCTCGAGGCATGCGCGGAACTCGTCGATCCCCTGCTGCCAGCTCGCCGCGTCGACGCTGTTGATGGAGGTCGTGTACGGGGTGAGCGCGACGATCGGGACACCTTCGGCGTCGGCGATCGCCGCGGCCTGCTGCGCAGACCGCGGGTCCGACGGGCTGATGGCCGCCGGGTAGTCGTCCTGGTAGATGACTTCGGCGGCGTCGAGACCTGCCGTGCTGAAGAGGCGCAGCGCTTCGGCGAGGTCACGGCCCGGGGTTCCCAGCGTGTGTCCGGCGATGATCATAAGAAAGGGGTGCTCCTTCTTGGCGGGCGGTTCCAGTCCGGCGGGCCGACGAAGTTCGGGGGGTTCTGCACTCGGGACCGGTCCACGAGCTCCATCAGCAGCCCCCAGGGGGTGACGAAGTACGTCCACCGGTTGCCGGCCACGAGAGGGCTGTCGGGACCGACTTCCTTGCGGCCGCCGAGGACCCGAACGCCCGGGATCGTGCCGAGGTGGGCGATCGCCGCGTCGACGTCGTCGACGACGAAGCACAGGTGGTGACCGCCCCGGTCGCTGTGTCGAGGGTGCTGGGTCCGCTGGTCCGCGGACTGCCACTCGAACAGCTCGACGTTCAGGTTGGGCGGGAGCCGCAGCATCGCGAGCTCGAGGGCAGCGTCCGACGGGACGTCGAAGTGCAGCGGCATGAACGACGGGTCGGGACCGCGCTGGGACCGGTAGAGCTCCTCCGCCCCGAGGACCTCGACGAAGAAGCGCACCGCCTCGTCCAGGTCCGGGACCGTGTAGCCGGCGTGGTCGACGTGCCGGAGCCCGGGCAGCGGCCGGCCGGTCACTGGACCGGCCCGGTCGAGGAGCGGACGAGCAACTGCGGCTGGAGCACCACGTGCTCGACCGGGCCGCCGTTCGCCACCTGCTCGGCGAGACGGATGGCGAGGCGGCCCATCTCGGCGATGGGCTGCTGCACCGAGGTCAGCGGCGGGTTGCTGCGGGCGCCGAGCGACAGACCGTCGAAGCCCACCACCGAGACGTCGCCGGGGACCGACATCCCCCGCGAGCCGAGGGAGCTGATGAGTCCGAAGGCGACCAGGTCGTTGCCCGCGACGACGGCGGTCGGCCGCTCACGCAGGCTCATGAGCTCTTCTGCGGCACGGGCGCCTGCGCCGGCGCCGACGCCGCTGCTGTCGAGTTCGATCGGCGTCATCCCGTGCTTCTCCGCCAGCGTCCAGTAAGCCTGGCGCCGGTCTGCGGCGGTGTGCGTCCCCGCGATCCCCGAGACGTAGGCGATGGAGGTGTGCCCGAGCTCGAACAAGTGGTTCAACGCGAGCGCGATCCCTGTCGCGCTGTCGACGGTCACCGTGGATGTCTGGTCGCCGGACTCGACCCGGTCGATGACGACCAGCCGCTTTCCGAAGCCCCGGGACTCGAACTCGGCGGGAAAGACCCGGGCGTAGGGCGCGATCACCGCGAAAGGCGCGTACATCGCCTGCATGGCGTCGAGGTACCGGGCCGTCGCGTCCGGGTCGTTCTCCGTCACGCACAGCACCAGCTGGTAGCCACGCTCCCCGGCGGCGGCCGTCATGGCCTTCGCGAGCTCGGCGAAGTACGGGTTGGTGATGTCGGGGACGACCAGAGGCACGAGGGTGCTGACCTTGGTTCGGAGCGCCTGGGCGAGTGGGCTCATCGTGTAGCCCATGGAGGCCGCCACCTGGCGGACGTGCTCCCGGGTCTCCCGTTTGACGGCCTCGGGGCGGGAGAACGCCCGCGAGACCGTCGACTTGTGGACTCCGGCTGCCGCCGCTACCTCATCGATGCTGGGTGTGGACACCGGTTCTCCTCTGTCGGCCGTGCGCGTACGCGTCCCAGATGACGGCCATCGTGGTCTCGAGGTCGCTGATCCGCGGGAGCTCCACGAAACCACGTCTCAGCTGCTCGGCCACCTGGTCGACGAATAGTCCGTACAACGGGTCGCTGTCCACGTTGATGACTGCGGTCTCCGTGACGCCGTCGACGGAGGTGAACGACGCATTCCCGTCAGACCAGATGGTCGCGGTCCCCGCGGCGCCGATCCGCATGAAGGAGCAGTGCCGCTTGAGCGGCGACCCGGGGAACGCATATCCCACCTCGATGGTGGCGATCCGTCCGTCGGCCGTGGTCAGCGCCATAGAGGCGTAGTCCTCGACGCTGCGGCGGTGCAGCATCGACGACAGGCTTGCCGTCACCGCTACTTCCTCCGCACCGGCCGAGCGGAGGAAGAGATCGACGAAGTGCGGCGCGAGGTTGACCATGCACCCGCCGCCCGCGCGCTCGACG
>Ga0207688_10001890_pt1 | contig 11217 bp, 8 predicted proteins | sample KBSMiscanthusM4_FD_184296 | JGI IMG/M metagenome (GOLD analysis project Ga0207688, IMG submission 184296) | Miscanthus rhizosphere microbial communities from Kellogg Biological Station, Michigan, USA - M4 (SPAdes) (version 2) | ecosystem: Host-associated > Plants > Roots > Rhizosphere ...
GGGGAGCCGCGGTCCGGCCGGGATCGGCCGGCGTCATGGGGGCCGCCGGCCCGGCGATCCCGGGCTGTTGCGGGATTGCCGCGACAATCGTCACGGGACAGCCGGCTCGTCGGCCGCCGCCTTGGCCGGCCGGCGCTGCCGGGCCGGCGCGGTCACGCCGGGCGCGAGCCGGCGCGCCGAGACGAGGAACGCGGTGTGCCCGACCATCCGGTGCTCCGGCCGGACCGCCAGCCCGACCACGTGCCAGGGCCGGACCAGGCTCTCCCACGCCGCCGGCTCGGTGAACCCGCCGTGCTCCCGCAGCGCCTCGACGACCCGGGACAGCTGCGTCGTCGTCGCCACGTACGCCACCAGCACGCCGCCGGGCACCAGCGCCGCGGCGACGGTGGGCAGCACCTCCCAGGGCGCGAGCATGTCGAGCACGACCCGATCGGCCGGCTGGTCCGCCGGGTGGCCGGCGAGGTCGCCGTCGCGCAGCTCCCAGGCCGGGTGCGGGCCGGCGAAGAACCGCTCCACGTTCCGCCGGGCCACCTCGGCGAACTCCGGCCGGCGCTCATAGCTGACGACCCGGCCGCCGTCGCCGACGGCGCGCAGCAGCGAGCAGGTCAGCGCGCCCGAGCCGGCGCCGGCCTCGATCACCCGGGCACCCGGGAACACGTCGCCCATGGCCACGATCTGGGCCGCGTCCTTCGGGTAGACCACGGCGGCGCCGCGCGGCATCGACAGCACGAAGTCGGACAGCAGCGGCCGCAGCGCCAGGTACGGGGTGCCGGACGGCTGGGCCTTCACCACGATCCCCTCCGGCGCGCCGATGAGGTCGTCGTGCGCGACCGCGCCGCGATGGGTGTGGAACGCCTTGCCCGGCGCCAGCACGACCGTGTGCAGCCGGCCCTTGGGGTCGGTCAGCTGCACGGAGTCGCCCTCCCGGAACGGGCCGGTGGACCTTCGGGTCATGGAGTGGATCCTGCCGGGGCCGGTCGCCCCTGCAGGACCCGGGCCACGTCCACCGCGGCGAGCACGCCCACCGCGCGGCCGTCCCGGCCCACCACCAGGTATTCGCTGGCCGGCGTCTTCCGGAACGCCTCGACCACCTCGGCGCCGGACAGCGAGTCGGCCAGCACCAGCCCCGGCTCCAGCGGGCGGGCCACGTCGGCCACCGTCGTCCACGGCCGGCGCGCCTCCGGCACCGCCATCACGTGCGACTCGCTCACCAGCGCCCGCGGCACCCCGGTCGCGTCGACCACGACCAGGCCCCGCACGTGCGCGTCCCAGGCCCGGCGCAGCGCCTCGGCGATCGGCAGGTCGGGCGGCACCGAGATCGTCGGGCGGACCAGCGCGCCGATCTCCAGCGCCGGCAGCCGGGCCGTCACCGTCGCGGTGGACAGCGACTGGGTCGCGCCGACCCAGATGAACGCCGCCAGCAGGCCGGCCAGCAGCACGTTGCCGATGCCCAGCGCGCCGTCGGTGGGCACCGAGACCACGGCGCCGACGAGCACCAGCACCGCCACCACCCGGCCGCCCCAGGCCGCGACCCGGGTGCCGGCCAGCTTGTCGCCGGTGATCTTCCAGGCGCCGGCCCGGATCAGCCGGCCGCCGTCCAGCGGCAGCCCGGGCAGCAGGTTGAACACCGCCACCGCGAGGTTGCTCCAGACCAGCAGGAAGATGACGACCCGCGGGATCGTGCCGCCGTCGACGATCGGCAGCAGGCAGGCCGACCCGGCCGCGAGCACCAGGCTGACCAGCGGTCCGGCCACCGCGACCAGGTATTCCTGGGCCGGGTTGTCGGGCTCCTTCTCGATCTCCGACACGCCGCCGAGCAGGAAGATCACCACCCGCTTGACCGGCAGGCCGAAGGCCAGGCTGACCGCCGTGTGGCCGAGCTCGTGGGCGAGCAGGGAGACCGCGAGCAGCACCGCGAAGGCGAAGGCCACCGCGTAGGCCCCGGTGGTGCTGATGCCGTTGACGGACCGTTCGACCAGCTCGGAGTAGGTGATCGTGATCAGCAGGGCGATGAACACCCAGGACGGCGACAGATACACCGGCACGCCGAAGAACCGGCCCACCGGGAGGCCGGCAGACTGGGTCCGGACCGGGTTCTGGCGCGGCCCGGACGCTGGCTCGGCCATGTAACTCATGGTACGGGCCGACCCTTTGCCTTTGCTGTGCCGGCCGGTCCGCGGTCGCTCAGCTGGGCAGTTCTGACCTACCGTGATCCCATGACCCGTCCGGGGCCGCCCCCGCCGCGGGGGCGGCACGCTGCCCCGGACGATGACGCGCGCCCCGACGAGGGTGGGCCGGCCGGCCGGCACGCCGCCCCCGACCTGCCCGGGCGGCGGCATGCGGCTCCGGACCGGGACGGCTACTCCGACCCGCCGCCGCGCCGCCGGCACGCCGCCCCCGACGAGCTGCCCAACGGCGTCCTCTACCACCGCCCGTCGCTCGGCACCAGCATCCGCTACCAGCGGCCCGACCCGTACGCATCCGACCTGGGCGCCAACGGTCACCCTGGCCCCAGGGCCAGCGGGGTGACCTACGGCCCGGAGCCCGACGTCGAGCCGGGGCCGCGGCAGACCGGTTACCCGGACCGGACCGCCGGCAGGCCGGGTCCGACCGGCCACCCGGGTCCGGACGGCCACCGGGGCGGGAACGGTGTCGGGCCCGGTCCGGCCGCTTACCCGGGTCCGACCGGCCACCCGGGTCCGGACGGCCACCGGCGCGGGAACGGTGTCGGGCCCGGTCCGGCCGCTCACCCGGGTCCGAATGGCTATGCGCCCGAAGACCTCGGGCGGCGGCGGCCGGAGCCGCGGCCGAACGGCGTCGGGCCTGATCCGGACCGCTACCGCGGTCGGAACGGCGTCGGTCCCGGTCCGGCGGCCTACGCGCGGGGGCACCCGGGGCGGCATCGGCCCGAGCCGACGCCGAACGGGATGGGCGCCCGGCCGGACGACGACCGGTACGGGCCCGCAAACGGGATCGGCGCTCGGCCGGACGACGACGGCTACGGGGCCGCGGACCGGATCGGCGCCCGGCCGGACGACGACCGGTACGGGGACGCGAACCGGAGCGGCTACGGAGGCGCGCGGAGGCCGAACGGCTACGCACCGCCCGGGGCCGTCCCCGGGCGGCACCGACCGGCGCCAGGGCGGGAAGGCGCCGGCCCCGGGCAGGCGCAGTGGAGCCCGGACGAGCCGGCACCCGGCCCGATCGGCTACCACCTCCCGAACGGCGGCGGGCACCGGCGGGCCGAGCCGGAGACGGGCGGTGCCGGCCCCAACGGGGTCGCGTACCACCGACCGGAGCCGGGCGCCCACCGCTACGGCGGCGCCGCGGGTGCCCAGCACCCGTGGCCGGAGACCAACGGCTACCACCTGGACTCCCCGGCCCCACCGGCGGTGAACGGCTACCGGCTGGACGAGCCGGTCGCTCCCGTCACCGGCTTCCCCTACTCCGCTCCCCCGCCGGCGCCGGCCGCATACCCGGTCAACGGCCACGGCCTCGACGCCGCCGAGCGGGACGCCGCGTCCTGGCCGGCGAACCGCTTCCACCAGATCGAACTGGACCGCGCGCCGGACCCGCAGATCGCGGTGGTGCCGCTGAACGACGAGCCGACCGAGGTGCTGGACCGGCCGTCCCCGAAGCCGGCCACCGCCGGCAAGTCGGCCACCGCCGGGAAGTCGGCCACCGCCGGCAAGTCCGCCAAGCCGGCGCACCCGCCTCGAGCGGTCGTCCGGCGCCGCCGGGCCCGGCGCAAGGCCCTCGAGTGGCCGTTCCTCATCGTGTTCGCGGTGGTGTCCGCGTTCCTCATCCGGCAGTACGTCGTCCAGACCTTCTACATCCCGTCCGCCTCGATGCACGAGACCCTCATCGAAGGCGACCGGGTGCTGGTCAACAAGGTCGGCTACCACCTGCACGACATCCACCGCGGCGACGTGGTCGTCTTCGCCAAGCCGGCGAACCTCAACGTCAGCGAGGACGACCTGATCAAGCGGGTGGTCGCGCTGCCGGGCGAGACCGTCGAGGGCCGCGGCGGGAAGGTGTACGTCAACGGCGCCCCGCTGGACGAGCCGTACGTGGAGCCGCTCTGCCACGGCACCGGCGACTTCGCCAAGGTCACCGTGCCGGCCGGGAAGCTGTGGGTGATGGGCGACAACCGCTGCAACTCCAGCGACAGCAGGGTCTTCGGCCCGATCGACGAGCAGCTCGTGGTGGGCCGGGCGTTCGTGATCGCCTGGCCGTTCGACCGGCTGTCCTGGCTCTGAGGCCGGGCCGGGCGCGGCGGCGCGGTTCTGTCGCACCCGCGGGCTAGTGTCGGCGCCGTGACCGAGGTGGCCGAGAAGACCGAGCTGCTGCTGGCCGGCACGCTCTCGCCGTCCCGCGCCGCCGACTTCAAGGCCTGCCCGCTGGTCTACCGGTTCCGCTCGGTCGACAAGCTGCCGCAGCGGCCGACGCCGGACAAGGCCCGCGGCACGCTGGTGCACGCCGTCCTCGACCGGTTGTTCGACCTGCCCGGTGCCGAGCGGACCTACGACCGGGCGGCCGCGCTGGTCGAGCCCGAGTGGGCCAGGCTGGCCGAGGCCGAGCCGGAGACCGCCGCGCTGTTCGCCGAGGGCGGGCTGGCGGAGTGGCTCGACTCGGCCCGCCGGATGATCGCCGGCTACTTCGCGCTGGAGGACCCGAGCCGGCTGGAGCCGGCCGCCCGCGAGCAGCTGGTCGAGGCCGTGCTCGACATCGGCGACGCCGCGCCGCTCGGCCTGCGCGGCTACGTCGACCGCCTCGACGTCGCGCCCACCGGCGAGGTCAGGGTCGTCGACTACAAGACCGGCGCCATACCGCGGGAGGCATACGAGGCGAAGGCGCTGTTCCAGCTGAAGTTCTACGCGCTGGTGCTCTGGCGGACCCAGGGCACGGTGCCGCACCAGCTCAAGCTGATGTACCTGGCGGATCGCGACACGCTGACCTACCGGCCGGACGCGGCGGAGCTCGAACGGTTCGAGCGGACGCTGGTCGCGGTCTGGCGGGCGATCGAGCGGGCGGTCACCCGGCGTGACTTCAGGGCCAACCCCAGCCGCCTCTGCGACTGGTGCGACTACCAGGCGCTGTGCCCGCCGCACGGCGGCACCCTGCCCCCCTATCCGGAGCCGGTGGAGCCGCCCGCGGACGCGTCCGAACAGCTCTGAACCCCCGCCCGATGCCGTACGGGTGGGTGAGGCCGCATCCACCGAGAGGTGGAGGCGGATGTCCAACCGCGGCCCGATGTGCCGGCCGCTCGCGGTCCGTAGCGTCCTGAGGGCCGGCTGAAAACCGGCTGAGCTGCACTGACGGGCACCCGATGCTCGGGGCAACCCCTGAGGAAGTCGGGGGGAAACCCCAATGCCCTGTTCGTGCCGTCACACCTAGCGTTTTCAGACGAGACCAGAGACCTAAGGCCCCCGGCCCCGCCGGGCGGCCTCCCAGAGGGGAGACCACCACGTGAGCAGTCCCGCGCCAGGCACTCAGCCCCGGCACCGGGCAACCCTGGCCGGCGCGCCCGCCGCGCAGGCCATCGAGCTGCGGAAGGTGTACGGCACCGGGCACACCGAGGTCACGGCGCTGGACGGCGTGACCGCCACCTTCCCGGTCGCCGAGTTCACCGCGATCATGGGCCCGTCCGGGTCCGGCAAGTCCACGTTCATGCACTGCCTGGCCGGCCTCGACCAGCCCACCTCCGGCGAGGTGATCATCGGCGGCGACCGGCTGGCCGGGATGTCGGACAAGCGGCTGACCACGCTGCGCCGGGACAAGGTCGGCTTCGTCTTCCAGCAGTTCAACCTGCTGCCGACGCTGACCGCCGAGGAGAACATCACGCTGCCGCTGCAGATCGCCGGCCGCAAGCCGGACAAGGCCTGGTTCGACCAGGTGGTCACCGCGGTGAACCTGCGCGACCGGCTCAAGCACCGGCCGACGGAGCTGTCCGGCGGCCAGCAGCAGCGGGTGGCCTGCGCCCGGGCGCTGATCACCCGGCCCGCGGTCATCTTCGCCGACGAGCCGACCGGCAACCTCGACTCGCGCAGCTCGGCCGAGGTGCTCGGCTTCCTGCGCAGCTCGGTCACCGAGCTCGGCCAGACGATCGTCATGGTCACCCACGAGCCGTCCGCCGCCGCGTACGCGGACCGGGTGCTGTTCCTCGCCGACGGCCGGATCGTCGACGAGATGCGCGCGCCGACCGCGGACTCGGTGCTCGACCGGATGAAGGGTCTGGAGCCGGGCCAGGAGACGATGTACCAGCCGGTGGGTGCCTGACATGTTCCGAGCCACCGTGAAGGCCCTCACGGCCCGCAAGCTGCGGCTGATGATGTCCGCGCTCGCGGTCGTGCTGGGCGTCGCCTTCGTGGTCGGGGCGTTCGTGCTCACCGACTCGCTCGGGCGTACGTTCACCGACCTGTTCTCGTCGGTGAACAAGAACATCGCCGTCGACGTCCGGGGCACCGAGATCACCCCGGGCTCGGGCAACTCCGACGGGGGCGGCCGGCACGACGTGCCGGCCAGCACGATCGCGACCGTGCAGGGCGTCGACGGCGTCGCCGAGGTGCAGGGCAACGTCGCCAACGCCCAGTTCAACCAGGTCAGCGTGCTCGGCAAGGACGGCAAGGCGCTGACCACCAACGGCGCGCCGATCATCGCCGGCAACTGGATCGACTCCGCCAAGCTCAACCAGCAGCGGGTGGTCGACGGCACCGCGCCGCGCGGACCCACCGAGGTCGTGCTCGACGGCCGGCTGGCCGAGAAGGCGGGCGTGAGCGTCGGCGACTCGACCACCGTGTTCCTGCCGACCGGGCAGCAGCGGGTCAAGGTCGTCGGCCTGGTCGAGTACGCGGACGGCAAGGACAGCCTCGGCGGCGAGTCGTACGTCTACTTCACCACCGCGGCGGCGCAGAAGCTGCTGCACGTCGACGGCTACTCCGACCTGCTCGTCGCCGCGAACGACGGCGTGTCCCAGGACCAGCTGCGCAGCCGGATCGCGAGCGCGCTGCCCAGCAGCACCGAGGCGATCACCGGCAAGCAGCTGGCCGACGAGCAGGCCAGCGACATCCAGCAGGGGCTCAGCTTCCTCAACACGTTCCTGCTGGTGTTCGCCGCGGTCGCGCTGTTCGTCGGGGCGTTCATCATCTTCAACACGTTCTCGATCCTGGTCGCCCAGCGGACCAGGGAGCTCGCCCTGATGCGGGCGCTCGGCGCCTCCAAGGGGCAGGTGACCCGGTCGGTGCTGCTGGAGGCCGTGGTGGTCGGCGGGATCGCGTCGGCCATCGGCCTCGGTGCCGGTGTCGGCGTGGCGATCGGGCTGCAGGCGCTGTTCGGCGCGTTCGGTGCCGGGCTGCCGTCGGCGAGCCCGGTGATCGAGCTGCGCACGGTGATCGCCGCGTTCGCGGTCGGCATCATCATCACCGCGGTGGCGGCGCTGATGCCGGCGCGGCGGGCGGCCAAGGTGCCGCCGGTGGCGGCGATGCGGGACGCGGCCACCGCGGACCGGCCGCTGGTCAAGCAGACCATCGCCGGCGCGATCCTCGCGGTCGCCGGCGCGGTCGCGATGACCTTCGGGCTGACCGGCAGCGGGCTGGCGATCCTCGGGATCGGCACGGTGCTGGCGTTCCTCGGCGTGGCGCTGCTCTCGCCGCTGGTGAGCCGGCCGGTGACCGGCGCCGTGGGGCTGCTGTTCCAGCGCCGGCTGCCCGGCCGGCTCGGTCGGCAGAACTCGCTGCGCAACCCGCGGCGCACCGCGGCCACCGCGGCGGCGCTGATGATCGGGCTGGCGCTGGTGGCGGCGGTCGGCGTGCTCGGCTCGTCGCTGAAGGACAGCGTCCGCAAGATCGCCTCGGACGCGATCGGCGCCGACTACATCGTCAGCCCGACCGCGGTCGGCATGGACCAGGCCGCGTTCAAGGCCGTGCAGGACACCCCGGGCGTCGGTGAGGTGACCGGGCTGCGCGGCGGCGACGCGACCATCGCCGGGGCCGACGAGTTCCCGACGTCGCTGAACCGGGCGGCGCTGGGCACCACCGTCGACCTGTCGATGAAGTCGGGCAAGGTCGCCGACCTCGGCCCGGGCAGCGCGCTGATCTCCGACGACGTGGCCGACGACAAGCATCTGTCGGTCGGGTCGACGGTGCCGGTGACCTGGGAGGACGGCCAGAAGGGCACGCTGAAGGTGGCCGGGGTCTACCTGTCGAACCAGCTGATCGGCAACTACCTGGTCGACGACTCGGCCGCGGTCCACTTCAAGCAGCAGCTCTACTTCGCGGCGCTGGTCAAGGCCGCGGACGGCACCGACGCCGGGGCGCTGCGCGGGCCGCTGGACCAGGCGCTGGCCTCGTACCCGAACCTGCAGGTGCAGAACGAGTCCGAGTTCGTCGGCGACGCGACCAAGCAGATCGACCAGCTGGTGCAGTTCTTCCAGCTGCTGCTGGCGCTGTCGGTCGGCATCGCGATCCTCGGCATCGTCAACACGCTGGCGCTGTCGGTGCTGGAGCGGACCCGGGAGCTCGGGTTGCTGCGGGCGGTCGGGATGAGCCGGCGGCAGGTCAAGCGGATGGTCCGGGTCGAGTCGGTGCTGGTCGCGGTGTTCGGCGGACTGCTCGGCCTGGCGGTCGGCGTGATCTTCGGCGCGGCACTGCAGCGGGCGCTGGTCAGCCAGGGCGTGACGGAGCTGTCGTTCCCGATCCCCCAGCTGGCGCTCTACCTGCTGCTGGCCGCGGTGGCCGGGGTGCTGGCAGCGTGGCTGCCGGCCCGGCGGGCCTCGAAGCTCAACGTTCTGCAGGCGGTCGCCGCCGACTGACCATCGGGGGTACGCGGCGCCGGGCGGGTCACGACCCACCCGGCGCCGCGGTGTCGCTGCCTTGACAGTGCCCCGCGGACAGTAGGTTGGCCGCGCTCGGGTCCGGCCGCATCGGAGGAGGCAGTGCGTGAGCAAGGTCCGGCTCTACATGTCGATGTCGGTGGACGGGTTCATCGCCGGCCCCGGCGACGACGCCGAGCACGGGCTCGGCGCCGGCGGAGAGCGGCTGCACGCCTGGTTGACCGAGGGCGGCCTCGAGCCCGGCTCGTACCGGCCGGCGGGCGGCCCGGACGCGGTGGTGTTCGACGAGATGTTGGCGACCGGAGCGGTGATCGTCGGCCGCCGGACGTTCGAGTTCGCCGGCGAGTGGGGCGGCGACCACCACGACGGCGTGCCGATCTTCGTGCTGAGCCATGCGGCGCCGCCGGCGCCGCCGGCGCCGCCGCCGGGACACGCGAGCTACGTCACCGACGTGGAGTCGGCCGTTGCCCGGGCCAAGGCCGCGGCCGGCGGCCGGGACGTCATGGTGCACGGCGCGTCCACCGCGCAGGCGCTGCTCCGGGCCGGGCTGCTCGACGAGCTGGAGCTGCAGCTGGTGCCGGTGCTGCTCGGGCAGGGTCGCCGGCTGTTCGCCGACCTGCCGCCCGACCACCACGAGCTCGAGCTGCTGCGCTCGCTGGCCGCACCGGACGTGCTGCACCTCCGCTACCGCATCCGCCACTGACCCGCCGGCGCGGCGCGACGGGGGTCTCAGGCGGCGCGGGCGACGAGGGCGGTGAGGTCGGCCACGGTGACGCCGGCCAGCGAGTCGACGAAGGTCCGGCCCGGGCCGGGTGGCACCCGCACGTCGGCGCCCGGGACGACGAGCACCGGGCAGCCGGCCGCGGTCGCCGACGCGACGCCGGTCGGCGAGTCCTCGATCGCGACCGCGGCGGCCGGGGCGACGCCGAGCAGCGCGGCGGCCTTCTGGTACGGGTCGGGGGCCGGCTTGCTGTGCGCGACCTCGTCGCCGCAGACCGACACGTCGAACAGCTCGTCGAGCAGCGGGCCGAGCGCGAGGCTGGTCAGCGCCCGCTCGGTGTTGGTGACCAGCGCGCTGGGGATCCCGGCCGCCCGTACCGCGTCGACCAGCTCGCGCGCCCCGGGCCGCCAGACCAGCCCGCGGGCGAACCGCGCGGCCGCCTCGGCGATCAGCTTCTCCCCGCTGGCGACCGGGTCGGCGTCCGGCCGGCCGACGTCGCGGTGCACGATGTCGACCGACACCGGGACGTTGGTGCCGATCGTCGCCCGACGCGCCGCGTCGGACAGCGATCCACCGAGCCAGCGCGCCAGCTCGCGCAGCGCTTCGTCCCAGACCGGCTCGGAGTCGGTCAGCGTGCCGTCCATGTCGAACAGCACGGCGGCCAGGCATCGGCTCACGTGGCGAAGTATTTCGCCTCGGGGTGGTGGACGACGATCGCCGACGTCGACTGCTCCGGGTGCAGCTGGAACTCCTCGGACAGCTCGACGCCGATCCGGCCGAAGTCGAGCAGCTCGCGCACCTGCTGCTGGTTCTCCAGGTCGGGGCAGGCCGGGTAGCCGAACGAGTAGCGCGCGCCGCGGTAGCCGAGCTTGAAGAACTCCTCGACGTCGTCGGGGTCCTCGCCGCTGAAGCCGAGCTCCTCCCGCACCCGGGCGTGCCAGTGCTCGGCCAGCGCCTCGGTCAGCTGCACGGACAGCCCGTGCACCTCCAGGTAGTCGCGGTAGGCGTTGGCCGCGAACAGCTCGGCGGTGAACTGGCTGATCCGCTGGCCCATGGTGGCCACCTGGAAGGCGACCACGTCGGTCTCGCCGGAGTCCTGCCCGCGGAAGAAGTCGGCCAGGCACAGCCGCCGGTCCCGGCGCTGCCGGGGGAAGGTGAACCGGACCCGCTCGGTGCCGTCGTCGTGCAGCACGATCAGGTCGTCGCCCTTGCTGACGGCCGGGAAGTAGCCGTAGACGACGGCCGCCTCGAGGATGCCCTCGGTCTGGAACCGGTCCAGCCAGTAGCGCAGCCGCGGCCGCCCCTCGGTCTCCACCAGCTCCTCGTACGAGGGCCCCTTGCCGCCGCGGGCGCCGCGTAGCCCCCACTGGCCGAGGAAGGTCGCCCGCTCGTCGAGCAGCGAGGCGTAGTCGGCGGTCTGGATGCCCTTGACCACCCGGCTGCCCCAGAACGGCGGCGTCGGCACCGGGTTGTCGGTGGCGACGTCGGAGTGGGCCGGCAGGGTCGACTCCTCCGCCTCCTCGGCGGCCCGGCGCTGGGCGGCGATCCGCAGCGACCGCTCCCGGCGGGCCTTGCGCTCGGCCCGCTTGCGGTCCTCGTCGGCGGTGCCGACCGCGCCGGCCAGGTTGGGCTCGGCCGAGCCGTCCGGGGTGGCGGCCGCCGGAAC
>Ga0207688_10001895_pt1 | contig 11203 bp, 9 predicted proteins | sample KBSMiscanthusM4_FD_184296 | JGI IMG/M metagenome (GOLD analysis project Ga0207688, IMG submission 184296) | Miscanthus rhizosphere microbial communities from Kellogg Biological Station, Michigan, USA - M4 (SPAdes) (version 2) | ecosystem: Host-associated > Plants > Roots > Rhizosphere ...
CGGCCCGACAAGGCCAGCACGTTGCGCTGGACCAGCCGGTCCATGCCGGCGATGCCGATGGCGGACAGCAGCGCGCCGATCGTGGTCGGGATCAGCGCCACCAGCAGGGCCACCAGGATCACCAGGGTCTGCGGCGCCTTGGAGTAGAACGCCATCGGCTGCAGCGAGATCACCGCCAGCATGAAGATGATGGTCAGCGAGGCCAGCAGGATGTTCAGCGCGATCTCGTTCGGCGTCTTCTGCCGCTTGGCCCCCTCGACCAGGGCGATCATCCGGTCGATGAAGGTTTCGCCGGGCTTGGAGGTGATCTTGACCACGATCCGGTCGGACAGCACCGTGGTCCCGCCGGTGACCGCGGACCGGTCACCGCCGGACTCGCGGATGACCGGGGCGGACTCGCCGGTGATGGCCGACTCGTCCACCGAGGCCACGCCCTCGACCACGTCTCCGTCGCCGGGGATGACCTGGCCGGCCTCGACCACCACGTAGTCGCCGAACTGCAGCGCCGTGCCGGCCACGGACTCCTCCCGCAGCGTGGCGGGATCGGCCCCGGGCTGCCAGGACGGCAGCCGGCGGGCCATCGTCTCGCGCTTGGCCCGGCGCAGCGTCTCGGCCTGCGCCTTGCCGCGTCCCTCGGCCACCGCCTCGGCCAGGTTGGCGAACACCACGGTCAGGAACAGCCAGACCACGATGGTCCAGTTGAACACCGACGGCGACTTGATCGCCGTGTACAGGGTCAGCACGGAGCCGACCTCGACCACGAACATGACCGGGTTCTTGATCTGCACCCGCGGGTCCAGCTTCTTGAACGCGTCCGGCAACGACTTCCACAAGATCTTGGGGTCGAGCAGCCCGCCGCCTACCCGGCGCGGTTCGACCGTACGGCCGGGGGCCGGAGCCGGAGCCTCGGGGCTCTCAGTTGTCACAGACATCTCAGTGCAGTCCTTCTGCGAACGGGCCCAGCGCGAGCGCCGGGAAGTAGGTCAGGCCGACGAGGATGAGGATGACGCCGACGAGCATGCCGACGAACAGCGGCGTCCTGGTGTCGAGCGTTCCGGCGCTCTGCGGCACCGGCGCCTGTCTGGCCAGTGACCCGGCCAGCCCGAGAGCGAAGATCTCCGGCGCGAACCGGCCGAGCAGCATCACGATCCCGCCGGTGACCTGGTACCAGGTGGCCGCGGTCCCCAGGCCGGCGAACGCCGACCCGTTGTTATTGGCCATCGAGGTGAACGCGTACATGACCTCGGTCAGCCCGTGTGGCCCGGGGTTGAAGATCGGAGTCTGGCCCTGCTTGGTGCCGATCGACAACGCGGCGAAGCTCAGGATGAGCACCGGCAGGGTGAGGAAGTACAGCGCCGCGTACTTCATCTCGGTGGGCCGGATCTTCTTGCCGATGTACTCCGGCGTCCGGCCGACCATCAGCCCGCCGACGAACACCGTGACGATGGCCAGGATCAAGATGCCGTACATGCCGGCCCCGATGCCGCCAGGCGCGATCTCACCCAGCGCCATGTCCATCAGCGTGATCGCGCCGCCGAATGGCGACAGCGAATCGTGGAAGCAGTTCACCGCTCCGGTGGAGGTCAACGTGGTGGACGCGGCGAACAGCGAGCAGGCGTGCGGGCCGAACCTGGTCTCTACGCCCTCGTACGTGCCGTGCGCGAGCTGCGGCCCGACTCCGGCGGTGCCCAGGTGGGTCTGGAAGAAGGTGAGCCCGCCGACGGCTACGACCCAGATGATCCCCATCACGGCCAGCAGGGCGTAGCCCTGCCTGTTGTCTTTGACCAGCTTGCCGAACGCGCGCGGCAGGCTGAACGGGATGAGCAGGAGCAGGAAGATCTCGAAGATATCGGTGAAACCGTTCGGGCTCTCGAACGGATGAGCCGAGTTGGCGTTGAAGAAGCCGCCGCCGTTGTTGCCCAGTTCCTTGATGACCTCCTGCGAGGCCACTGGGCCGCCGGGGATGATCTGGTGCCCGCCGGCCAGCGTAGTGATCGTGTGGTAGTCGGCGAAGTTCTGGATCAGCCCGCCGGCGATCAGGATGATGGCACCGATGACCGAGATCGGCAGCAGCACCCGGATCGTCCCCCGGGTCAGGTCGACCCAGAAGTTGCCGAGCTTGTCGGTCCGGGACCGGGTGAATCCGCGGATCATTGCGATCGCCACCGCCAGGCCGACCGCGGCGGACAGGAAGTTCTGCACCGCGAGCCCGCCCATCTGGGTCAGGTAGCTCATGGTGGACTCGCCGCCGTAGTTCTGCCAGTTGGTGTTCGTCACGAACGAGGCCGCGGTGTTCCATGCCGTCACCGGCGAGACGTTGGCCATCCCGATCGACAGGAACAGCCAGTGCTGCGTCCGTTCGATTAGGTACAGGAACAGGACGCCGATCAGTGAGAACGCGAGAATGGAGCGCACATAGACGCTCCACCGCATGTCCGCTTCCGGGTCGATCCCGCACAGCTTGTAGATGCCGCGCTCCACCCGCCAGTGCCTGGTATCGGTGAAGACGCGCGCGATGTAGTTGCCCAGCGGCACGTAGCATGCCGCCAGCGCCACGAACAGCGCCGCGAACTGCAGCCAGCCTGCGGCTGTGCTACTCATCAGAACCTCTCAGGAAGAATCAAGGCCACGAACAGGTAGATCGTCAGCAGCACGCCGCCGATCAGTCCGATCCAGTTCTCAGCGCTCAAAGCGCTCGACCCCCTTCAGGATGAGGAGGAGCACGGCGAAGACGACGATCGTCAGCGCGACATACAGCACGTCCGACACGATGACTCCTAGCGATGTGCCGTCAGAAATGGGGCCAGCCCGGTCAATCCGGGCTCAGGCACATCCGAAGTTAACGCTCAGGAATCACCAGCTAGAAGAGCCCTTGCGGGGCCCATGCGGCCGCTCGCAGGTTCCTAACAGAACCCATGCGGCCAGGCGCGCTACATGTCCGGGGTATCGGGGATGAGCTCGTGCCGGCGGACGTGCCAGGAGTGCAGCGGGCGGCTCATCTCGTCCATCAGCGCCGACGGCGGCACGGCCAGCACCGGGCAGCGCGCGTGCGCCAGGCAGTACCGGCTGACCGACTTGCGCATCATCCGGCCGAACCCCGCTCGCCGGCCCGTCCCGATGATGAGCAGGTCGTCCGGCTGGCCGGCCACATCGACCAGCACCGGGCCGGTGTCGCCGCGGACCGCCTGGGGCTCGACTTGGAGGTCGGCGGGCATGCCGCCCAGCCCGGCGTCGAACGCGGCCCACAGCCGTTCCCAGGCAGCGTCGCGCCAGATCTTGCGCAGGTGAGGCGAGGGATGCCGTCGCTCCGCCACGTCTCCGCCCGGGGGAACCCACGCGGTAATGGCCAGCAGCGGCACGTCCCGCTGCCTGGCCTCGTCCGCCGCGAACCGCAGCGCCTGCAGGCTCCCTGGAGACCCATGCACGCCAACAATGATCCGACGCACCGTGGGCACGGTACTCGCCTCCCGAACAACACCGGGCGCCATGACCTAGAGCAGCGCCCCGTGACCGCTTACCCAGACATTTAACCTCTATCCGCGCCCTCCGGCACGCTTCCTAGCGGGTCTCTTGCGGAAACCAGGACAACGCATACGGCTTGCCGCCGCCACCTAACCTCGCCCGTCACACCCTGCGCACCCGCACCCGCGCCGAACGTACTGAAACGCGGGGCTGCGTGCGGCCGGAAGCTAGTCGGCGCGGACGCCGAGCTCGTCGATGCGGCCGAGCATCTCGGCCGGGTCGGCGTAGACCCGGTACGCCCCGGCCCGCTCGAGTTCCTCCCGGCCGTACCCGCCGGACAGCAGCCCGACTCCCAATGCGCCGGCTCGCCGCGCCGCGAGCAGGTCCCACACGCTGTCGCCGACCACCATCGCGTACCGGGGGTCCACGCCGAGCTCGGCCGCCGCGGCCAGGAACAGGTCGGGGTCGGGCTTGGCGTGCCGGACCAGGTCCCTGGTGATCATCGCAGTGTCCTCGGGCAGCCCGAGCAGGCCCAGCGCCGGCCGTGCCGTGGCCGCGTACCCGCTGGTCGCGATCGCCCAGCGGACGCCGGCGTCGGTGAGCGCGGCGAGCAGATCGCGCGCTCCGGGCAGCGCGGTCACCGAGTCCATCTGGGCCCGGTACTCGGCCGCGTGCGCCTGCTGCAGCGCGTCGATGTCCTCCTTGGACAGCGACCGCCCGGTCTCCCGCAGCAGCGCGGTCACGAACAGCCCGCCGCTCATCCCGATACGCCGGTGAATCCGCCACACCGACAGCTCGATGCCGATTCGCATCAGCGCCGTCCGCCACGCGATGACGTGCTGGTAGACGCTGTCGATCAGCGTCCCGTCCAGGTCGAAGAGGAAGGAGGGGGCCGGTGACTCGGGGTACGACGCTGCTGAGGCCATGGCCCCAGTTTCCTTCATCCCTAACGGGCCGGGTATCCGCCCCCGCCCCGGCTCTCCGCCCCGCCCGGGTCAGACGCCGCCGACGGCGATCACGCCTTCCATGGTGCCGAGGAAGGCGTGGCTGCCGGTCATCGACATCGAGGAGAAGTGCGGCAGCGTGGTGTGCAAGCCCAGCGAGTCCCTGGTCGCGCCGGTCGTCTGGTCCAGTTCGTACAGTGTGCCGCCCTGATAGTCGGTGACCCAGACCGCGCCGCCGCCGATGACCGGGGAGCCCTGCGCCTGGGACGGGCCGCGCCACCGGACCCGGATCTTGTGCCCTGCGGTGTCGACCGCGGCCAGCCCGCCCTGCGCGCACGGCTCGTACACGATCGTGCCCTGGACCGCGGCCCCGCCGTACGCCTCGCACACGTCCGCCTGGGCGACCTGGCCGCCGACGCCGCCCAGGTGAGCCGAATCGACCAGGTACGCGGTGCCGCGCTTGCCGTCCTCGAGCAGCATCCCGTCTGGCAGCAGCGCGGGCTGGGTGGAGCCGAGGTCCAGGTCGTGCGCGTTGTCATCGGCCCAGGTGGTCGGCGCGAAGACGCCGGTCCGGTGGAGCTCGGGAGACAGCGCGGTCACCGAGTCGCTGTCGTCGAAGCGGCTGCCGGTCTCCTCGCCGTTACCCACGCTGACGTACATGGTGCCGTCCGGGCTGGTGACCGGGCCCGCGGTGCCCCACACCGCACCCTCGCGCGGGGTCGGCACCACGTAGGAGATCAGCGGCCCGCTGCCGTTGAGCGGGATGCCCACCACCGAGCCGCGGTACGGACCGCAGTCTCCATACAGCCCGCCGAACGCCACGTACACCCGCCCGGCTGCGATGGCGAGCGCGGGCCGCTGCTGGTCGTACCGCGGCTGGCCGTCCGGGGTCGGAATGTCGCGCTCTATCCGTACCGCGCCGTCGCGCACCGAGAGGCCCACCAGCACGTGGTGGAATCCCGTGGTCTCGGCCACCGCGTAGACCAGCCCGCTGGCCGGGTTGTAGACCGGCGTCCCGGTGATGCCGAGCGGGTCGATGTTGCCGCACGGCAGGTCCGACAGCGGCACCGGTGTGCCGACGTGCCTGCGCCAGATCACCCGCCCGGTCGCCTGGTCGAGCCCGTATATCGAATCGTTTTCTGTGGCCGCGATGACCAGCTGGCCGACCAGCAGCGGCTGGCCGTAGACCGCGCCGTCCAGGTGCGCCCGCCAGCTCACCGTCAGCGGGCCCGGCCTGGCGGCGCCGGCGGCCACGCCGGACCGGGCGAAGTCGCGCCCGTAGGTGGGCCAGGCGGCCCCGGGATGAGCGCCGCTGTCCTGTCCCGGGGTCAGCGTCCTGGACGGCGGCGCCGGGCCTGACGACGTGCCGCCCCCCGGACCCGAGCACGCCGCCGCGGCCGCCAGGACGCCGCCCGTCAGTGCCGCTGCCACGAGCCTGGCCGTGCGCCCGAGCCTTATCCGCATCCCTCCAGTCTGCTCTGCCCCTCCCATCCGCTACCCACGGTTCGGGATGGCATCATGGTTCAGATGCCTGGAAGTAGCGCGCCGCCCGGAATCGACACGTTCGTGGCGATCGGTGACAGTTTTACCGAGGGGCTCAACGACCCGGCTCCTGACGGCGGGTTCCGCGGCTGGGCCGATCTGGTCGCCGGGGCCCTCGCCGCGCAGCGGCCCGGATTGCGGTACGCCAACCTGGCCGTCCGCGGGAAGCTCGTGGCCCAGGTCGTCGCCGAGCAGCTGCCGCGGGCCGTCGAGCTGGCGCCGGACCTGGTCAGCCTGGCCGCGGGCGGGAACGACATCCTGCGCGGCGACGACGTGGACGAGCTCGCGGCGAACTTCGAGCCTGCCGTGGCCAAGCTGCAGGCCGCGGGCTGCCGGGTGCTCATCTTCACCGGCTTCGATCCGCGCATGTTCCCGGTGATCCGGCTGCTGCGGGGCCGCATCGCGGCCTACAACATGCACCTGCGCGGCATCGCCGACGAGCACGGCTGCGACCTGGTCGACCTGTGGTCGATGCGGGCGCTCAAGGACACCCGGGCCTGGAGCCCGGACCGGTTGCACCTGACCACCGAAGGCCACCGCCAGGTGGCCCGGCGTGCCTGCGAGGTGCTGGGCATCCCGGCCGACGAGGACTGGCGGGTGCCGCCGCCGCCCGTCCGGCCGCCCGCCGTCCGGCCCGGGCGCTCCCCGTGGCTGGCCGCGCGCCGCCAGGACGCCCGCTGGGGCAGGGAGTACGCGGGCCCCTGGCTACGCCGGCGCGTGGGCGGCACGTCCAGCGGCGACGGAGTGCTGCCCAAACGCCCCGACCTGCTCCCGCTCTGACCGTTCCGGCGCCGGGTTCCGCCATGATGGCATGCATGCCGCAGTTCCCGACGGAGCGAGGAAACGATGACCTCAGCGCCAGACACCTCAGCGCCCGACAAAGACGTCAGGCCGGCGCGCGCCGGCAGCGGCGTGCTCGGTACCCGGCCGCGGCCGGGTCAGACCTTCCGCGGCCGTGATCCGCAGACGGTGGCGGCGTCCGCGATCTGCGAGGTCAGCCCCACCGGGTGCCAGGCGCGTACCCGGCTGTACCGGGACGGGAGGCTGGCGCTCGAGGGTTTCCCGGTCGCCGACATCAGCGATCACCTGGCCGATGACTCGGTCACCGTCTGGCTCGACCTGCGTGGCCCGGACCGCGACGATCTCGGCGTGCTGAGCGAGGAGTTCGGGCTGCACCCGCTGGCCGTCGAGGACGCGCTGCACCACAGCCAGCGGCCCAAGCTTGACCGCTACCCCAGCCACCTGTTCCTGACCGCGTACGCGACCCAGCTCGACGCCGGCACGGGCGAGCTGATGACCAGCGAGCTCGCGGCCTTCATCACCCGCCAGGCGCTGATCACCGTGCGCAAAGACGACGGGCTGGACATCGGCGCCGTCATCGACCGGTGGGACAGCAGCCCCGATCTGGCCAGGTTCGGGGTCGGCTACCTGCTGTACGGGCTGCTCGACTACATCGTCGATACCCAGTTCGAGTCGGTGCAGAACCTGGATGACTTCGCGGAAGGGCTGGAGGACGAGCTGTTCGACAGCGTTCCGCGGGGCATGCAGGTCCAGCGGCGCAGCTTCCAGCTGCGCAAGAGCCTGGTGCTGCTGCGCCGGGTGGTGCTTCCCATGCGCGATGTGGTGGACGACCTGATGCAGCCCGACCTGCACGTCGTCGGGAAGGACCTGGAGCCCTACTATCAGGACCTCTACGACCACGTCCTGCGCGTCGGCGAGTGGACCGACAGCCTGCGCGACCTGGTGGCCAGCATCCTGGAGACGAACCTGGTCATCCAGAGCAACCGGCTGAACATCATCACCAAGAAGGTCACCGGCTGGGCCGCCATCATCGCCGTCCCCACGCTCATCACCGGCTACTTCGGGATGAACGTGCCCTATCCCGGCTTCGGCCATACCGGCGGCTTCATCGCCTCCGTCGCCACCATCGTCCTGGCCGGGCTGATCCTCTACCTCGTCTTCAAGCGCAACGATTGGCTGTAAGGCCGCGGGCCTAGAGCTCGATGCGCGAGCCCACGATGAGGGTCTGCTCACGGGGGAGCTGGAAAACCTCGGCGGCGTCGGCGGTGATCTGTGACGTCGCTATGAACAGCCGCTTGCGCCACCGGCTCATGCCCGGCGTATGGCCCAGGATTATCTCGATGCGCGACAGGAAGTACGACAGCTCCTCGTTTTCTAGGGGCCGTTCGATGTCGGCCTCACGGATGAGCGGGAGCAGGGCCGGGATGTTCTGCGGATCCATGTAGCCGAACCGGGCCGCGACGTGGGTGATCCGGTCGTCTTTGTAGCCGAGATCATCGACCGTGATCCGCTCGGCGGCCGGGACGTGCGGCGCGGGCTTGGTCTCGACGGTCAGGATCAGGACGTGCTTGTGCAGGACGTGGTTGTGTTCGACGTTCGCTCGCAGCGCCAGCGGGGCGGTGTCCTTGCCGCGATTGAGGAAGACCGCTGTGCCGGGTACCCGGTGCAGCGGCGGCTTCATGGCGTGGAGTTGCTCGATGAACGCCGGGAGCGGCCCCTCGTCGTGTATCCGCTGCTCGGTGACGAGTTCGCGGCCCCGCTGCCAGGTGATGAGGATGGTGAACGTGATGATGCCGATCAGCAGGGGAAGCCAGGCTCCGTGCGTCAGCTTGGTCAGGTTGGAGGCGAAGAAGAGCAGGTCGATGGCGAGCAGGAAGCCGCCGCCTGCCAGCACGATCCAGAGGGGCCAGCGCCACTGATGACGGGCGTAGTAGAAGAACAGCAGGGTCGTGCAGGTGATCGTGCCGGTCACGGCCGTGCCGTAGGCGTAGGCCAGCGCGGCCGAACTCCGGAACGTGAGCACGAGCGTGAGCACCGCGACCAGCAGCAGCCAGTTGATGAACGGGATGTAGATCTGGCCCACCACCTCTTCCGAGGTGTATTTGATGCGCAGCCGCGGCAGGTAGCCCAATCGGGCGGCCTGCTGCGCGACCGAGTAGGCGCCGGTGATGACCGCCTGCGAGGCGATGACGGTCGCGATGGCGGCCAGGAAGACCATCGGCAGCCGGGCCCACCCCGGAGCCAGCAGGAAGAACGGGCTGCTGGTGTTGCTCGAGTTGCCCAGGATGAGGGCGCCCTGGCCCATGTAGTTCAGGATGCAGGCGGGGAAGACGACCAGCAGCCAGGCCCGCCTGATCGGTGAGCGGCCGAAGTGGCCCATGTCCGCGTACAGCGCCTCAGCCCCGGTGACGGCTAGGACGACGGCGGTCAGCGCGAAGAACGCGGTCTCGAAATGGCCGACCAGGAAGCCGACGGCATAGGTGGGAGACAGCGCCTTCAGGATCTCGGGGTGATCGGCGATGCCACGCACGCCGAGCACGCCAAGCACGGTGAACCAGACGCACATGACCGGGCCGAACAGCCGCCCCACCGCGCCCGTGCCCAGCCGCTGCGCCAGGAACAGGCCGATGATGATCACCACCGTGATCGGGATGACCAGGCCAGACACTGACGGCGCCGCGACCTTGACGCCCTCGATCGCGGACAGGACCGAGATCGCCGGCGTGATCATGCTGTCGCCGAAGAACAGCGAAGCGCCGAAGATCCCCAGCCCGGCCAGGACGATCTTCGCCCGGCGCCCGCCGGGCAGGGCTCGCCTGCGGATCAGGGCGATCAACGCCATGATCCCGCCCTCGCCGTCGTTGTCGGCCCGCATCACGAGCAGGACGTACGTGATGGTGACGACGATTGTCACGGCCCAGAAGATCAGCGAGATGATCCCGAAGATGCTGTCCTCGGTCACCTTGACCGGATGGGGATCGCTCGGACTGAAAACCGTCTGGACGGTGTACAGCGGGCTCGTCCCGATGTCCCCGAAGACAACTCCGAGGGCACCGAGGGCCAGGGCCGCCTGGGCGGTAGAGCGTCGGTCCACGCTCGCAGTATGTCAGCCCGTCAGGCCGGCAAGTACCTCCTCCAGCCGGTCCAGCGCGCCGGCGATCCAGGGCAGGGAGCACGGGTCGGCTGAGTTCAGCGCGGCGTGCCGCTCGTCGTCGGTGCCGCCGTAGAGCAGGGACGTGGCCACCCGCAGCCGCAGCCGCCCGCCGTCATCGCCGAACGCGCTGCCCGGCAGCACCCCCACGCCGTACTCGTGCAGCAGCACCGACGCCAGGCTTTCGTCGCTGGTGATGCCGTGCCGCTCCAGCAGCACGTCGGCCAGCGGCGTGAAGTCCGGGTAGAGGTAGAAGGCCGCCTGCGGCGCGGGCACCTCGGCGCCGGCCGCGGCGAACCTGTGCGCGGCCGCCCGGGCCACCGACCGGTGCAGGCGGCGGCTGAGCGCGACCCGTTCGGCCAGTTCCGGCGGCTCGCTGAAGGCCAATGCGGCGGCCTGCTGGACGGGCCCGGCCGGGGCCGACCAGATCTCGCTGCCGATGCCGAGCAGCCGGTCGCGCAGGTCGCGCCCGAACTCTCCGGCGGGCAGCCGGGCCACGCCGAGGCGCCAGCCCCCGAGGGCCAGGCTCTTGCTCAGGCCGGCGGTAACCACCGTCCGTTCGGGACTGATGACGGCGGGACTGGTGAACGGCGCGGCCGGGTCGTGGACCAGGTCCCGGTAGATCTCGTCCGAGATGATCACCAGGTCGCACGCCTCGGCCACCGAACAGAGGTCCCGGACGGCCGCGGCCGGGGCCAGCAGGCCGGTCGGGTTGTCGGGGAGCGTCACTATGACCGAACGGACCGGGTTTCCCGTCGCCCGCGCCGCCGTCACCGCCCGGGCGAGGTGGTCGGCGTCCGGCACGCCGCCCGTACCCGGCACGAAGTGCGCCTTCCGGCCGGATAGCGCGGCCTGCGCGGCGTAGCTGACCCAGCTGGGACGGGTCACGGCGACGCCGGCTCCTGGACCGCCGATGGCGGCTATCAGGCCGAACAGCAGGGCCTTGCTGCCCGGCCCGCAGACCACCGCGTCCGCGTCGGTGGGCAGGCCGCGCCGGGCCCAGTAGCCCGCCGCCGCCTCGCGCAGCGGGGCATGCCCGGCGACCGGGCCGTAGGAGTTGCACCCGGCGGCGCGGGCCAGCGCGGCGCGCAGCGTCCGGTGCGCGGGCAGGCCCGCCTCGCCGAAGGCCAGCGGCAGCACCGGCTCGCCGCGGCGGCGCCGTGCGTCCATGGCCTCGTTGGCGGCGAGCGTGGCGGAGACCGGGATGCGGGCCGGCCCGGTATCAGGGTGGGGAAGGGAGAGTGCTGACGGGGGCGTGATGGTGAGAGCCACGGGGGCTGGCCCTTCCTAGCTGCGGGGATCG
>Ga0207688_10001896_pt1 | contig 11203 bp, 7 predicted proteins | sample KBSMiscanthusM4_FD_184296 | JGI IMG/M metagenome (GOLD analysis project Ga0207688, IMG submission 184296) | Miscanthus rhizosphere microbial communities from Kellogg Biological Station, Michigan, USA - M4 (SPAdes) (version 2) | ecosystem: Host-associated > Plants > Roots > Rhizosphere ...
ATCGTTCTCTCGCCACCCCTCGGCCTCATCCTGACGATGGCGATCATGCTGGTGACCAGCTGGCTCGGCGTTCGCGCCAGCGCGCGCGGCGCGGAGCGGAGCTTCCGCAGCCTGCACCTCGTTTCCGCCGGCGCTTACTCGCTCGGCCACGGCCTCAACGACGCCCAGAAGACGATGGGGATCATCAGCGTGCTGCTCTACTCCACGGGCTACCTCAATGGTGAGTTCCACGTGCCGAACTGGGTCGCGCTCAGCTGCTACGTGGCGATCGGCCTCGGCACGTTGACCGGCGGCTGGCGGATCATTGAAACGATGGGCACGCGCATCACCAAGCTCTCGCAGCACCAGGGCTTTTCCGCGTCCGCCGCGGGCTCTGTCATGCTGTTTGGCGCTTCGTACCTCGGAATTCCCGTGTCGACGACCCACACCATCACCGGCTGCGTGATCGGCGCCGGGGCCGCCCGCCGCGCCTCCGCGGTGCGGTGGGGCGTCGCGGGCAACGTGATGATCGCCTGGATCATCACGATCCCGGCATCCGCCAGCGTCGGCGCCTTGTTCTACTGGGTGACGACCTTCTTCTAGGCGATCCGGACGCCCGGTCCTCGCTCGCTGTTCCGCCGTCAACAAACTGCAACATTAGATTCATTGCAGCGACCGCTTGCGGTCACATCGCTGTCGTCGCGCGCTCCTAAACCATCCCTGTCCAGCCGCATCCGGCTGGGGGGAAAGGTTAGCATTCATGACATCTGGCACCCGGAGCGCACGCCGCGCGACTGGTCACTCGATCCTTAGCTGCAACGGCAAGCTCGCACGCGGACTGATGTTCACGGTGCTGCTGAGCTCGTCAGCCTCCATTGCCGTTGCCCAGCCGGCCAGCGCGCCCGTTTCACCCGGCACGACCAGCCCGCCGAACCAGGAGCAGCCGACGCAGCCGAACCCCGGCACGACCACGCCCGCGCCTCGGGACCAGGGGCTCGGTGCAATCATCGTGACCGCGACCAAGGTCGCGACCAACCTGCAGAAAACGCCGATCGCAATCAGCGTCGCGACGGCCCAGGCGCTGACCGATCGCCACGCCGGGAGCCTTCTTGCGCTCGGCGACGGCTCGATCCCGAGCCTTCGCGTCGCAACCTTCGAAGCGCGCCAGTCGGCGCTGACCGTCGGCATTCGCGGAATCGTTCCGTTCGACCAGAATCAGACTGCGCGCGAACCGGGCGTCGGGGTCTATCTCGACGGAGTCTATCTCGGCCGTTCGCAGGGCCTCAACTCATCGCTGCTCGACATCGAGCGGATCGAGGTTCTGCGCGGGCCGCAGGGCACCTTGTTCGGCCGCAACACCGAAGGCGGCGCGGTCAGCATGATCACCCGTGCCCCGACCGGCGTATTCGGAGTCCGCGGCACCGTCGGCGTCGGCAATTATGGGCAGCGCCAGGGCATCGTCCACGTCGACCTGCCGTCGGTCGCCGACTTCGCTGTCAAAGTCGACGCGGTCTACGATCACCAGGACGCGACGGTGAAGAACCCGCTCGCCGGGCAGACCGGGTGGAATTACCGCAACGTCGTCGGCGGACGCGTTGCCGGCCGGTGGACCCCCGTGCACGGCCTGACCGTCGACCTCTCCTACGATCGCACGCGCGACGAAAACACGCCCAATTACAGTCAGCTGATCAACTACAACCCGCGCCATCTGCCGATCGGCACCTATGGCGGGGCCAACGGGCGGACGCTTCAGCTCGGCGGCATTAACTGCACGGCTGGCGTGACCTGCATCGCTCCGCTGTCGCCGCTGGTCGTCGTCAGCGGCGGTACTCGCCAGTCGACGGCCGAGATCGGCGTCCCGCAGCAGCCGAGCGTCGACAGCAGCCACGGCTTCACTGGCGCGATCAAGTACAAGGTCACGCCGCACCTGGAGCTGCGCTCGATCACCGCATGGCGGGGGGTCAGCACGCATCAGTGGGACAATAGCGGTGGCGCGCACCGCACGGTGTTTCAGCCGAATTCGCCGTTCAGCCGTTACAGCCTGTCGGAACTGTTCCAGCATCAGTTCAGCCAGGAATTCCAGGCCGTCGGCAATGTCGCAAGCCAGCTCGATTACGTCGTTGGCGCTTATTATTTCAACGAGCACGCCGAAGAGGCCGCGGCGACGCCAAGCACCAACTTCTGGAATGCCAACGGCACCGGCTACGTCATCCTGCCGGAGAACGGCAACGGCGTCGCCCAGCCGCCGTTCAATTGCGGAACCGCTGGCAGCACGACGCTGATCAACGGTGTCGCAACTCCGGTTCAGGGTTGGGACCGCAACAATTGGTGCGTCCAGCGCCACAGCACCGCGCGGGCGCAGAGCTACGGTCTGTTCGGCCAGGCGACCTGGACCCCGCCGGGCCTCGAGATCTTCCACCTGACGGTCGGCGCACGGTACACCAAGGACAAGCGCTCGGGCATTCTCGACGTCGTCAACGGCAACGCGATCAACGTCGGTGGCACCCCCGGCGCCGCCGTCCTCGCTCACCCGTTCCTGTTCACCTACAGCAAGGGCCGGGTCGACCCGATGGTCGTCGCCGCCGTCGACGCGACGCGGGATGTCCACCTCTACGCGAAATACTCGACGGGCTACCGTTCAGGCGGTGCGAACGACCGCTCGGCGACGTTCACCGCGTTCGGTCCGGAAACCGTCACGGCTTACGAAGTCGGCGGAAAGATGGATTTCCTCGATCACCTCGCCCGCCTCAACGTCGCGGCTTACTATATGCGCCGCAAGGGCACGCAGACCGACTTCGACAATGTCGATACCAATCCGAACAGCCCGACGTTCAACCTGCACACCGAGGAGACCCGCAACGCTCCGGGTGTGTCGAAGATCAGGGGTATCGAGGCGGACCTTAGCGTGCGCCCGATTCAGCCGCTGACGTTGGGCCTGTCCTACGCTTACACCGACGTGAAGGTGCCGCCGACGCCCAACCCGTTCCTGGCGGGCAACCCGTTGTTCCAGGTGTTCACAGTCTACACCCCCAAACACGCGCTGTCCGGCAACGCCGACGTCGAAATCCCTTCCGGCTTCAGCAGCGGAAAGTGGCGCTTCCACCTCGACGCCAATTACGCGAGCCGTCAGTACAGCTTCCAGAACGAAAGCGTGCTGTCGGACCCCACCTTCGCCGTGAATGCCCGGATCGCGCTCGCCGACATCGAAGTGAACCAGGGCAGCACGCGGATGACGTTCGCATTGTGGTCGCGCAACCTCACCAACAACACCTACATCTACCGCCGTTCGGCCGCGAATGCCGGGGTGCTGGGCGAGTATGGCAACTTCAACCCGCCGCGGACCTTCGGTGCGGAACTGTCGTTCAAGATTGGCGGCCCCGCGCACCGATAGGGGGGCCAGACAAACGCGGCGAAGGTGATGATTGCACTTTTGTGACAGCCACCTAACAGGGGTGGATGAACCGGTCTTTTCGGTGGCTCGCAGCCCTCGGCCTCGTGACACCCGCAGGCGCCCACGCGAGCCACGATTCACAGCTTTGGTCGACCGCCTCCGCGACGGTGAAGCTGGGCCCCAAATGGCGGCTGTCGGAAGAGCTCGTCGGACGCTTCAGCGACAGGAAGAGGGGCCTCTACGAGATCGAGTCCAACACCTTGCTCGGCTACCGCCTGAGCAAGGTTACGACCTTGTGGGCGGGCTACACCCACAACCCGCAATATGCGGGCGGCACTTTCACGATCATGGAACGTCGCGCTCGCGAACAGGTCACGTTCGACGGCTTCGCGCGGCTCGGGCCGGGCAAGCTCAGCGGCCGGCTGCGGCTCGAGCAGCGCTGGCGCGACGGCATCGAAGGCACCGGGTGGCGCCTTCGCCCGTACCTCAAATATTCGCTCCCGATGCACGGCAAGACCGCGCTCAATCTCAGCACCGAGCCGTTCGTTGACTTCAACACGACAAGCTTCCAGCACACCCCAGGTCTGGATCGCGTCCGCAACCTGATCACCATTTCGACGCCGCTGACGAAGACCCTCACCGGGGAGGTCGGATACCTCAACCAGCACGGCTTCGTTCGGGGCGGGCCGGACACGAGCGATCATGTCGCTTATTTCGCGATGAGCCTCAGCCTCTAACCTCTCGCCGCCGCGTCTCTACGGCTGCTGAAACCATCGTTCGATTTTGCGCGTTGGGGAGCCAGCAAAGGGTGGTTTCATGCGTAAAATTGTCGCCGTTCCGGCGCTCTTGCTGCTGTTTGCCGCATCGGGCTGCAAGTCCACTTCCGCCGGAAGCGCGGTCAAGAGCGCCGGCAGCGCCGTCGGATCGGGCGCTTCGAGCCTCGGCAGCGTCGCCACCTCGCTGGTCAACGTCAACCTCTCGAACGTGCTCAACAACCTCGCGCTCGACCTCCACGTCGACAAGGCCAATATCCCGATCAATGCGCAGATCCCGATCACCGTCGCGGCCAATGTCTGCGGCGTGTCGATCAACATCCTCTCGATCGGAGCCGGCGGCGGCAACAGCGGCGGCTGCACGGCCAGGACGACCTCGCCGGAGCTGACCCAGGCGGTCCAGCAGCAGCTTGCGGCCAACGGCTCGGTCGGCGGCGGCGCGCAGACCAATACGGGCACCCCGCCCGCGGCGGCGACCACCACGACGACGACCCAACCGGCGACGACCACCCCGCCGAAATGACCTTAGGGAGAGCATAATGACCGGACGTGCCTGGAAATTTGCCGCGGCGACCGCGGTCGCTACCGCCCTGGTGATCGCCGGCTGCAAGACCAACGGAACCGCCCCCTCATCGGCCGGCCAGGTCAGCGCCGAAACATCGCAGGGCGGCACGACCGGAGGCGGCACCGGCGGCATCCCGGCGCTGGTCAACGTCAACCTCCAGAACGTGCTCAACGACCTGTCCGTCGCGATCAAGGTCGACCGCGCCAACATCCCGGTCAATGCGCAGGTACCGGTCGACGTCGCGGCCAACGTCTGCGGAGTCTCGGTCAGCGCGCTGTCCGCGTCGATCGCCAGCGGCACCGCGAGCTGCACCGCGAAGACGACCAGCCCGGCGCTGACGCAGGCCGTGCAGCAGCAGATCGCGGCCGGCGGCAATGTCGGGGGCGGCGGTCAGACGATGGGCGGGTCGACCACCAACAATATGTTCTGAAGCGCCTTAGTGGACGAACCGCGCGACCACGTCGCGATAGGACCGCGACACCTTCACCTGCGCTCCTGAATCGAGCACCAGGAAGCATTCGCCGTTGGTGTGCGGCTTGACCTGCCGCACCAGGTCGAGGTTGACGATGGTCGAGCGGTGGACCCGCTGGAACCGCCGCGGGTCGAGCCTCTTCTCGAGGTCCTTCATCGTCTCCCGGAGGATCAGCGTGTTGTCCCCCGTCTGGATGCACATGTAATCGCCGGCGGCATCGATCCGCTCGATCGTGTCGACATCGACGCGGAAGATCTGTCCCTGGTCCTTGATGTTGATCATCTTTTCGTAGCGGTTGGCGGCATGGGCGTCGGGCGTCGCATCGGCCAGCTCCTCGGCCGCTTCCGGTGCATGCTGCTCGAGCGCCTCCTTCAGCCGCTCCGATTCCTCCGCACTGCGCTTCTCGTTCAGCCGCTGGCGCACCCGGTCCATGGTCGCTGCGAGCCGGTCCTCGTCGACCGGTTTCATCAGATAATCGACCGCCTGCGCGTCGAACGCGCGCAGCGCATGCTCGCCGTAAGCGGTGACGAACACGAACAGCGGCGGTTCGACGTCCATCAGCCCCTGAATGACCGAGAAACCGTCGAAGCCCGGCATCTGGATGTCGAGGAAGACGAGGTCGGGCTTGTGGGTCTTGATCTGGCGGATCGCCTCGCGCCCGTTGGCCGCGGTGCCGATCACCTCGACATCGTCGAACGCCTGGAGCCGCAGTTGCAGCCCCTGCGTGGCCAGCGGTTCGTCGTCGACCAGAACGGTCCGGATGCTCATGAAACAGTTTCTCCGGTTTCAAAGGGAATTTCGATGATAACGCTAAAGCCCCCGCGGTCGTTCTGTCTGGTCTCGAAACGATGTGCGCCGCCATAGGCCTGCGACAGTCTGTCGCGAATGTTCGCCAGTCCGACTCCGGTCGACTGCGTCGCCGAGATTTCCGCGCCTTCGCCATTGCCGTTGTCGGCAACTTCGATCCGCACCGCCTGGCCCTCGGGCTTGGCGGTGATCCAGATGTCGGCGCCATTCTCTGCCGGGGTCACCGCATATTTGATCGCATTCTCGATCAGCGGCTGCAGCAGAAGCGAGGGCAGGCGGGCGCCGATCGTTTCCGATTCGATCTTGAAGTGCGGCCTGAGGCGATCTTCGAAGCGCATCTTCTCTATCTCGAGGTAGAGCTTCAACGTCTCGACTTCCTGCGCCAGCGTGACCTTGGCGGTCGGTTCGTTCGCCAGCGTGTAGCGGAGGAACGACGACAGCCGCGCGAGCATCGCATTGGCCCGCTCGGTCTGCTTCAAGAGCACCAGGGTCGAGATCGAATTCAGCGTGTTGAACAGGAAGTGCGGGTTGAGCTGGTAGCGAAGCATCGCCAGCTGCGCGGTCGACGCCTGGCCTTCCAGCAACTCGCGCTGCCGGATCTCGTCCTCGAGCAGCAGGAAGTAGTTGATCCCGTAATAAAGCGCCGTCCACGCCGTCAGCAGCGCGAAGTCGAGCAGGATCGCGCTCAGATAACCGATGCCCTCGGGCCTGAACCCCGGCTTCAGGAAGGTCGCGACGCTCCACGTCTCGATGATTGAGAAAGTGCCCGAAGCGATGACCACCGCGGCGAGCGACAGGACCAGCGTCCAGATCGGCTGCATCTTGATCAGGCGCCGGTACAGCGCCGCCATCAGCAGCGTCAGCGAATAGCCGGTAAAAGTCAGGAGGATCGTATGGACCAGCAGCATCCAGCCGAGGTTGTTGGCGACGCCGGACAGGGTGCGCAGGAGGAAATAGCCGCCCCAGCCGATCGACTGGAGGATCCAGAAGGCGCGGTTCTTGTCGTCGAAGAACGGCTGGTTCAGCCCCATCCCGCGGGCGATCGGGTCGGCGGGCGACTGGATTTTGGGGGGATCGGACGCACGCCTGGGCGTGGCCGCTCGCCGTTCGAGGGTCGCGCTGTCGGTCGCCATCGCTCTCGATATAGAGGCGCCCCGCCGCCAATGCGAGCGCCCACCGCTTCGCGCAGCCGAATTAACCGGCATCACTAACGGCAGTCGATTTTGGCGCCTTTCCGGCAACCTCTCTTAACTCGGCTTCAACTCTCTTTGCATAAGTCCGGGCTTTGGACGTGGAACGGCGGGCGGATGTACGAGGCTCCAGATCGTTATAAGCGGATGACTTCGGCGCGGCTCCCCGGCGGGGAATCGGCCGGTGTCGCGGTGCGTGAAACCGAATCGGAAAGCTCGTCCCCGCTGCGCGACGTGCAGCTCCTTTCCCGTGCCCAGCTCGCCCCGTTCTTCGCCGCCGCCAACGTCGTCGCCTCGCTGATCCTCGTTGCGAACCTGCTGGGAAGCGTGTCGATCAACTGGCTGGCGCCCTGGGCCGGCGCGGTCGCGATCCTCAATTTCGGCCTGATGCAGCTCGCCCGGCACCAGGCGATCACCTGTGTCGGCCGCTCCGGCCACCGCGTGCCGTCGTGGCAGCTCATCGGCGAAGTCCTCGCCCGCGCCGCCGTCTTCCTCTCCGTTCCGCTGTTCTTCTTCCCGGCGCTCGACCCGGGCACTCAGGTCATCAGCGCCTCGGTCATGGCCGGCCTCGCCGTCGGCGGGCTCGGCCTGGTGGTGATGCCGCCGGCCGCGCTGGCGTGGATGATCGCCTTTACCGCGGGCGTTGGCGGAGCGCTGCTGATCGGCCGCCACACCGTCCCCTTCCAGCACATGCTGTCGATCCTGTTCACGCTCGGCGTCTCGATCACCGGCGTCCTGACCGTCGCCCGCTGGGCCTTCGGCCAGCTCAAGACCAACGCCGACGTCGGCAGCCGCAGCGAGGGCGCCGCGCAGCTGCTCGAGGAATATGAGCAGCGCGGAGTCGGCTGGCTGTGGTCGGTCGATGCCGACAACCGGGTCACCTACATCAGCCTCCGAATGACCCTGATGCTGGGCAAGCCGGCCAGCCAGCTGATCGGCCACTCGCTTCCCGCCTTGCTCGGCGGCCATGCCGAGCTCGGCAAGGTGCTGCTCGAAAAGCAGCCGTTCAACGCGCTGGAGATGGAGCTCGCGACGCCGCGCGGCTCGCGCTGGATCTCGATGACCGGCGACCCGATCATCGACACCGCCGGCCGCTTCGAGGGTTTCCGCGGGGTTGGCACCGACATCACCGAGATTCGCCAGACTCAGGAGCGTCTGACCCACCTCGCCAACGTCGACGTCCTGTCGGGCCTGCCCAATCGCGGCCGCGTCCGTCAGCTCCTCGGCGAGGCGCTGCGCGGCGCGACCAGCGGCAATGTGCCGTGCGCGATCATGTTCCTCGACCTCGACGGCTTCAAGCCGGTCAACGACACCTTCGGCCACCCGAAGGGCGACGCCGTCCTGCGCGCCGTCGCCAAGCGGCTCGTCGACGAGGTTGCCGCCAATGGCACCGTCGGCCGCATGGGCGGCGACGAGTTCGCGATCGTCATCAACGACGCCCAAAGCCGCAAGACGGTCGAACAGCTCGCCGACCGGATCATCGCCTCGATCCGTGAGCCCTATGTGATCGACCAGACCGAGATCCGCATCGGCGTCTCGATCGGTTGCGCCTTCGGCCCGATCGACGGCGCCACCGTCGACGACCTCATCCTCAAGGCCGACCTTGCCTTGTACCAGGCGAAGGACGCCGGCCGCGGCTGCGCCCGCTATTTCTCGTCCGAGCTCCAGTCGGAGCAGGAGGACCGGGTGCGGCTCGAGGCCGACCTCCGCAGCGCGATCGCCGCCAAGCAGTTTCACCTTGTCTTCCAGCCGCTGATCAACGCCCGGACCCAGAAGCTGGTCGGCTTCGAGGCCTTGCTCCGCTGGAACCACCCGCAGCGCGGCTTCGTCCCGCCCAACGTCTTCATCCCCGTCGCCGAGGAAACGGGCCTGATGCCGTCGCTCGGCGAATGGATCATCGACGAAGCATGCCGCGCCACCGCCACCTGGCCAGAGCCGATCACCGTCGCGCTCAATATCAGCCCCAAGCAAATCCAGGCTGGGCTTCCCAATTTCGTCAGCGAGGCGCTTGGCCGCCACAAGGTCCCCGGCAACCGCATCGAGCTCGAGGTCACCGAAGGCGTGTTCCTCGGAGACAACGGCTCGACCCTCGATGTCCTCAAGCGCCTGCGCACGCTCGGCGTCGGCATCGCGCTCGACGACTTCGGCACCGGCTATTCCTCGATCGGCTATTTGAACAAGGCGATCTTCCACAAGTTGAAGATCGACGGCAGCTTCGTTCGCGAGGCCGGCTCGCGGCCGGAGAATGTCGCGATTATCCAATCGATCGTGCAGCTGGCGAAGAGCTTCCGGATGAACGTCACGGCTGAAGGTGTCGAAACCGCCGAGGATTTTGAGCGCATGCGCGACCTCGGCTGCGATACCATCCAGGGCTATCTGTTCGGCAAGCCTCTCTCCTACGAGCGCGCGAGCCAGATGGTACTAGGTCTCGGCGCGAAGCGGATGGCCAGCTAAGCCCATTGACGTTACGCTGCCCTCCTCTGGCGAATGCGCCGGCGGCCGGGGAACGTGATTGGAGCAGCTGACCACCCTCAGGAGTCTGTTCAAGTTCCATAGCGGGCGCGTGATTTCGCTCGGCCGGGTGATGCTCGCCATCACCCTCTTCCTCGTGGTCATGGTCGGGCGCACTCGCTCGGAGCTGACGCAGACCTATCCCTTCCTGACGCTGTACGCGGGCCTGGCTGTCATCATCGCGGTCGCGACCTGGAAGAACTGGTGGCTCGATGCGCGTCTCTCTGTCCTGACCCATGGCTTCGACATGGCTGTATTCACCGCCATCGCCTTTTCATCGACAGGGGCGACGAGCCCGTTCGTCCTCTTCTTCATCCTGCCTCTGCTTTCGGCTGCCGTGCGGTGGAGCTGGCGCGAGACTGCTCTGACGGCCGTGGTCCTCATCCTTCTGTTCATGGTGGGGGGCTTCTTGCTGTACGAGTCCGCCGGCTTTGAGCTTCAGCGGTTCGTCCTTCGCGGCTCGATCCTCATCATCCTCACGCTCCTGTTGATGTGGTTCGGCGGCCATCAGCGCTTTGCCCGCACCTTCTTTAGGTTGAGGGATTCGGAATCGGTTGTGCGCGAAGGCCAGAACCCGCTCGCCCGCTCGCTCGAATTCGCGATGCGCGCGAGCCAGGCGGCCGGCGGTGCTCTCATCGTCGGCGCGGTCGGCGAGGATGCCGCGGACGGCTTCGTCGCTGCCGGTGGCGAGGGACGCAACTTCACCGCCGAGCGGGCGCTTGCTGTCCGCTTCCGTGAAGGCGGCGACATCGCCTTGCTGTTTGACCTGGATGCCGGCCGGGCGCTCACTCGTCCGCCGCAGGGCTATTTCCGCTTCCTCAAGGCGGCGAGCGTCATCGATGTGGACGAGGCGCGGCGTCTCGGCCTGACGGAGGGTGTGATCGCCGAGATCAGCACCGGCGCGCACCATGGATGGCTGGCGCTGTGGGACGTGCCGGACCTCTCGACCGACTTCCTCGATTTCGGTCGCGAGCTCGCTGAGACGGTCGGTGCCTTGCTTGAACGCTATGCTTTGCTGGACGCGATCGAAGCCGGGGCTGCTGTGCGCACCCGCCTCTCGCTGGCGCGCGACGTCCATGACAGCATCGTCCAGTTCCTTGCCGGCGCCGCTTTCCGGATCGAGGCAATCAAGCGCTCCGCGCGGTCGGGCGGCGCCGTCGTGCCCGACCTCGACGAGCTCAAGCGCTTGTTCGTCGAGGAGCAGAGCGAGATCCGCGGCTTCATCATGGCACTGCGCCAGCACCGCGACCTCGAGCTTGCCGAAGCGGTCGCGGAGCTTCGCGCGCTCGCCGAGCGGCTTGGCCAGCAATGGTCAGTCGATTGCCGCGTCAGCGCGGAGGGCGAGGAAGTGCCAATCCCGATCCGGCTGCAGCTCGACCTTCAGCAGTTGCTGCGCGAAGCGGTCGCGAACGCCGTACGCCACGGCGGCGCCGACCGCATCGATGTCGGGCTTTCGGTCGCCAAGGGCCAGGTGCGGCTCAGCGTGGTCGACAATGGCAGCGGCTTTGCCGCCGG
>Ga0207688_10001900_pt1 | contig 11194 bp, 7 predicted proteins | sample KBSMiscanthusM4_FD_184296 | JGI IMG/M metagenome (GOLD analysis project Ga0207688, IMG submission 184296) | Miscanthus rhizosphere microbial communities from Kellogg Biological Station, Michigan, USA - M4 (SPAdes) (version 2) | ecosystem: Host-associated > Plants > Roots > Rhizosphere ...
TCACGTTACTCGTCCGAGTGCACAGGCGCGACAGGGCGGTGCACCATCCGGCAGGCGCTACCAGGCTGACGACGTGACCACCGCAGTGCCGATCAGCCAGGTCTGGCTGTCCAGAGGCGTTCAGTGTCACGGCCGAGGCGAGCAATCACGAGCTCGACGACGCGGCCCACGCACGTGTCCTTCGGTGCCGTAGCCGCGGCCGGCCGGCGCGCCGGTGCGGTAGTGGATGACAGCGCCGATATCGGGCGGGCCGGCGAGCACACCGTGAGCTGCGATTGCTGGGCGGCCGAGACCGCTGGTCGGCCTGGCTTGCCGCGCTCAACACGACCCGCGATGACGACGGCCGCCACCAGCCGCCGCTAGGAGTGGGTGGACGCCGCTGCCGCCGAAACAATCCGTACGGCCTGCATTGACGGCGGCTCAATCGTTCGAAGTTCTTACCGCAGCCGTCTGCAGTGCCGGCCGTGTCGTCCTGGACCAGTTGAAAGTTGACGTAGCCCCGCCCTGCCCGCCCGACGCGACGAACGGGACCGTGCCACCCACTTGCAACCACGGTCAGCTCTCGGCGGTATGGGCGGGCAGGTGCGAGGCCAGCTCAGTCCGGTTGCCGACGCCGAGTTTCTGGAAGACGTGCGTGAGGTGGGTCTCGACGGTGCCACGGGTGATGTAGAGGTCCTGCGCGATCGCCCGGTTGCCGTGCCCGCGCGCAGCGAGTGCGGCTACCCGTAGCTCCGCCGGGGTCAGCGAGTCGACGCCGAACAGGGCGTCGCGGCGAGGGCGGGCACCTGTGGCGTGGAGCTCGTGACGAGCCCGTCGTGTGAGCAGCCGCATCCCGCCGCGCTCGGCGAGGTCCAGCCCCCGGCGCAGGGGGTCGCGCGCGGCCGCAGGTTGCCGGGCGCGGCGCAGCGCGGTGCCGAGCGCAACGAGCGTCCGTGCGTGCTCGAGCCGTGCGGGGTTGCCGTTGAGCAGTGCGACGGCTTGCTCGAGAAGCGCGACCGCATCGCGCGGCCCGGCCGTGAGCGCGAGTGCCCGCAGTCCCGCCGCCCGAGGCTCGGGCAAGCCGGTGCGGTCGGCGAGCTCGATGTGCGCCTCGGCGAGCGGGCGCGCGGCACGGACGTCATCCAGGGCGACGAGGGCCTCGCAGTCGGCGACGCGCCAGGCGGCGATGCCCGGATGCCGCACGCCGAGGCGTTCCCACGCGTCGGCGGCCACGCCCAGGTCGGCGTGCGCCTCGGCCGGGCGCAGCTGCGCCAGCCGCAGGCGAGCGCGGCTCTCCCACAGCAGGGGCGCGCTAAGCCCGTCGGGCGGCGGGTCTCCGCGGAGGTGCGCAGCGGCGAGCACGGCTTCGGCCTCGATGAGCTCGTCGAGCTCGGTGAGCGCGTCGACGAGCGGCAACAGCCCCCATACAAGGGCGGCCGGAGGGCTGTTGGCCATCTTGAAATCGAACGCCAGCCGCGCATCGGCCTCCGCCTCCCGTACGCGGCCCGCGCGGATGAGGGCGAATGCCCGTAGGAAACTGCCGTGTGCGAGGGCGATGAGCCACCCGCGTGGGCGCGCTACGTCGATCAGCGCCCCGCAGCGCTCGGCGGCGGTCTCGGGATCGCCGCTGTGGACGAGCATCAACTTGGCAATCGTGCCCAGCAGCGAGTCGGGGTGGTCGTCGAGTACACCGCTGGCGACGGCCGCGGTGAGCCGTGCCGATGTCTCGGCGGCGGGTCTGCCCTCGCTCGTGCCGTCCCACGCCGCGAGGATTCCCCACATGGGCGACGCGTCCGGGTCGGCGATCCGCCGGTGGAGCAAGGCCCGCGCCGCCGCGACCGTCGAGGCGTGCAGCAGAGTGGTGCACAGCAGCTCCGCCTCCAGCGGGGCGAGCAGCTCCGGAGCAACGCCCTCGGGCGCATCGACGACGCTGCGACACAGGTCCACGGCGTCGTCGAAGTGCCCGGCGAGGCCGAGGGCGCGCGCTCCGCTCAGCGCGGTTCGCGCCCGCAGGTTCGGGGACCGGGCGAGCCGGACGGCCTTCTTCAGCTCTTCCCGAGCGCCAGGCTGCACGTGCGCGGCCAGGGCGAGTCCGAGCTCGCTGCGCACCTGCGCCTCGCTTGTGTCGTCCGGTGGCGGTTCGGCGAGCGCGCGACGCAGGAACACCCAGGCGCTCTCCGGGGCTCCGCGCACGGACGCTCCGCGTGCGGCGGTGCGCAACAATTCCACGGTGGCGGCCTCGCCCACAGGCTCGCTGCGCAGCACGTGCAGCGCGACGGCCTCAGGATCGGCCCGATCCGCCATCAGCAGCTCCGCGGCGCGCGCGTGCCACAGCGCCCGCTCGGCGTGCGGCATCCCGGCGTTGAGGGTGCTCGCGACCAGCGGATGGACCAGCTTGTAGGCCCCGGTGTCGCCGCCGAGCAGTCCGGCGGCGCGCAATCTGTCGGCCAGCCGGGCGCCCGTGGTCGCGTCGAGCCCGGCGAGGGCGCGGGCGTGCCGCAACGGCGCGCTACGGCCGAGTACGGCGAAGGCTCTGGCGAGGTCCCGGGCGCCTGCGGGAAGGCGTCCGAGCTGCGCCTCGACGCTGCGCGCGACCTGTTCGGACCCGAACGTGGACAGCCGCGCAACGGCTCCGTCAGCCGTCTGTTCGGCGACCAGGTGGCCGACGAGCGCGCGGAGCAGAAACGGGTTGCCTGCGGTCGCGGCGTGGCACGACCGCGCAAACGCCTCCTCGACGGTGGGCAGCAGCTCCCCGACGAGGCGCGCCACCGCCTGCAGCTCCAGGGCCGACGGCCACACCGGTGGTTCCTGCGCGGCCGCGAGCAGCTCGCCGAGCATGTCCGGCTGGAGCGCGGCCTCGCCCGAGCGGGTAGCACACAGGATCCCGAGCCGCAGCTCCCCGAGCCTGCGCGTGAGCTGGGTGAGCCAACGCAGCGAAGGGAGGTCCGCCCAGTGCACGTCGTCGACGACGAGCAGCGTCGGCGCGCGGTCGGCCAACCCGCACGCCAGCCACGTCAGGCCGTGGGCGGCCGCATGCATGGCGTCACCTGCCAATGCGGGGGCCGCGGTGTCCGGGTCGAGCGCGCGCCGGGCGAGGGCGGCCGCGCCGACCGCGAGCTGGTCCCACTCGGCGCCGCCGAGGACGGGCCCGAACAGCTGTCGGGCGATGTCCCACCCTGCGTCCTGTTCAAGCGGGCCGCCCCAGGCGCGCAGGACCCGCATCCCCGACGCCTCGGCGGCCCGGCCCGACGCCGCCAGGAGGCTGGACTTGCCGATGCCCGCCGGTCCCTCGACGACGGCCAGGCAACCCGACCCGGCGAGCACGCGATCACGGTGCCGGGCGAGCGCGGCGAGCTCCGCGTCGCGCTGCAGCAGCAGCGCCCGGGGGCCCCGAGGCACGGTCACCCCTGGATCCTCGCCATTCCGCCGAGGATCCGCCAGCGACCGCGCGGCCGAACCAGGGCGTCCGTCGCAGGCGTCCCCACCGTCGCCGCAGCACAGGTGCTGGGCCGGGCGCGACCGTCGCCGGTGCGGACGCCTGCGGGCTCGGCTGTTGCCGACCGGAGAGGATCGTCAGGCCTGCTCCCGCCACGACAACGATGCACCCGGCCACGGCGAGTCCCACCAGCGTGCGGACGCTGGTGTCGGACGAGCTCGCGTCGAACGCTGTGAGCGCCGCTCCGAGCGTGGTGCCCACGACCGCCAGCCATCCGACGCCGGTGAGCCGCTGCCGGAGCATCCTGTCCGCGAGGACGGCGCCGATCACCGGATAAGTGGCGGTCAGCGCCAGCGCGTAGGACGGTCCCGCAAGGATCATGGAGGCGACATGGCCCCCATGAAGACCGGTCCGCCCAGGAGGCTGCACGCGATGACAGCACCTGCCTCCCGGGATGCGACGAGTCCCGCGATTGCGCGGAGCCCACCCCTGACACCGGACCAACCCAGGAGGAAGAGCGCAGCCGCGCCATCGTGAACGGCCGCCACGACGAGCGTGGTGGCCACTATCGGACAGCCCACCGCCGCCGAACCGTGGTGAGCAGCACCGCCACCAGACCCCAGGCCGCCCCCGAGATCAGCCCGGCCGCGTATCCGGATCCCCGTCGCACAGGCTGTGCCGCGCAGATCAGGTCGCTCATACCCTGACGCAGGGGGGATGTGTTCGCTTCACAGCGTGGTGCCTGCGGTGAGGCGGGTGCGACGCTTCGTGACGAAGCCGTGGCGGGCCGAGGCGAACCCGTGTCGATCCTCGAGGATGTCGGCGCTCATCTCGACCAGTTCCTCGCGGCGGTAGCTGCCCAGCGGTTTGCGCTGTTCGTCGGCGGCGCGGCGCTCTTGCTTCCCGGCGAGGAGCAGCGGGTAGTCGGCGGTGACGGCGAGGCGGTGGGCGTACCGCTCGACCACGCGCTCGAATGCGTCGGGGTCACCGGAGAAGACCTCATCGGCCAGGCCGATGCGAGCGGCGTGCGTTGCGCCGAGGGGCACACAATCGGTGGTGAGCGTCCCGGCCGTACGGGCCCCGACCCGGCGAGGCAGGACGTAGGTCCAGTACTCCGAGCCGTACAGGCCCATGGTTCGGTAGTGCGGGTTGAGTACCGCTGCGGCTCGCAGCACCACACGGTCGGCTCCCAGCCCCAGCATGACTCCACCAGCACCGGCGCTGCCTGCGATCGAACACACGACCAACTGGTCGACGCAGGTGATGATCTTCTCGCAGACGTCGTCGATCGCGACGATGTTGTCCCAGGCCTCGCCGGCCGGCGCGGCAGCGGCGTCGATGACGCTCAGGTGGATGCCGTTTGAGAAGGGCAGGCCGCCGCGCAGCAGCAACACCCGGGTGTCCTGCGCGGTGGCGTACCGCAGTGCCTCGAGCAATCGGCCGCACTGCCCCGTCGACATCGCGCCGTTGTAGAACCGGAAGTCCAGGATGCCGACCGGGCCGTCGCGCCCGTAGCCGATCTCGCGGTAGCCCGCGTCGTCCTCGGCCTCGGGAACGTCGGCGAGGCGATCCGCGAGGACGGTCGTCGCGGGAAGCTTGTGACCGCGTTCGCGCAGATGACCGAGCCAGATCGCGCCGTCGCCGGTGCGCACGAGGACGGCGCCGTGGCGACGAGCGACGACCGTACCGGGTTCGGCGGCGCGCGCGGCCGGGCCGACGCGCCCGCGGTGGGCATCGAAGACGGCGACCGAGGTCCCGCACAAGCGGGTGACCACCCCGGGTGCGCCATCGGCGGCACGGATGCGGCGCAGCACGTGTTCGGTGGTATCGGACCAGTGGAAGCCGCGGTCACCCTCGTGGGCCCGGGGACGCGCTCGTCCGCGGACGCCGGGCCGCGTGTAGTCCAGTGGCTGCGGCACGAATCCGGGGGTGATCGCCTTGTCCACCACCTCGTGCACCAACGCCACGGCGGCGTCGGTCACCGGACCGTTGTAGAGGGCACTCTTGCGCGGCACGTCCGGGTTGAGCGCGAAGGCGCGGGACGCCCAGATCGGGCCGGCGTCCAGCTCTTGCGCCGCCTGCAGGGCGGTGACACCCCAAACGGGCTCGGCGTCCATGATCGCCCAGTCCAGGGACGACGGGCCGCGATCGCCCTCCGGTCCGGGGTGGATCACGATCGTGGGGCATGCGTTCCAGACCTCGGCGGGCACGCGTTCGCGCAGGAACGGGCAGATCACCAGGTCGGGTCGGGTCCGGGCCATTGCCGCCCGGAGCGCGTCGTCGTCCCCCGCCTGCTGGAGCGTGACCTCGTGCCCGGCCGCGCAAAGCTCGATCCAGACCCGTTGGGTCAAGCCGTTGAATGCCGAACTGAGCAGCATGATCCGCATCGGCTGCGGGTCGGCGACAGTCGCCTGCGAAGTGCGTGTGAGGGCCTCGATGCTCGCCACGAACCGATGCCCTCGCGGACACGCGGTCCGGGCGTGTTCCTGGGGCCCGTCGGTGCTCTCGAGCACGAAGCGCTCCACCACCACGGCCGCGCTCCCGCACTGCGGGCATCCCGTGGTCACCGATCTCTCCCGATCGATTCGGCCAGGCTGCGGCCGTTCCCCCCGTCCGCCGTCCGCAACGCGGCGGCCCTGACGATCTCGCTGATCATCGATGTTCCTCCATCGTGGACAGGAACCGTCCGCGGCCTGCGTCGCAGCAGTAGGCATGCGAGACGGTCGGGGCGCAGAGCGCTGTCGGCGGGTCGAGTCCGGTGACACGCGGGACGGCGGTCGCCAAGACCGGGTCGTGGGCGGCGGCGGCGTGCAGGCGGGGCAGGTAGCGGTTGGGATCCGGACGGTCGGGCCCCGCGCGCTGACGACCTGCGGGTGATCACCTGCCAGATCATGTGCGGCCAACCCCGCGGCGACCCGATCCACCAGGCGGCGAACTGGCCGTAGCTCGTGACACGACCGGTCAGTCCGTCAATCACCGCAGGCTGGTCGCCCCGGTCCGCAGCGGCGAGCAGAAACTGCCGAAGCGACATCGGCGGTATCACGACGTCGAGCCTGCGGCTCCTGAATACGATCGCCGTGAACCCTGCGGTGATCATCATCGTGGCTCCAGCCATCAAGTTGATCGCCTCAGCGTCCCGGTTCTGGACATCGGGAGCATGAGGGACGTACCCCCAAGTTCAGGCGTGCGGGCGCTGGCGGATCCGCGTGGGGTTGGGATGGTGCAGAACGTCGTAGAGCGCGCAGCGTTGCCTGCGCTGCTGGAACGCGACCACGAGCTCGCGGCGATCACGGTCGCCATCAACGCCGCAGCCGACGGACACGGCGGCGTGGTGTGGGTTGAGGGTCCTGCCGGGATCGGGAAGACCTCGCTGCTCCGGGCCGCAGGTCAGCACGCTCACGAAGCCGGGCTGCGGGTGCTGCGGGCCCGGCCCGCCGCGCTGGAGCGGGAGTTCGCCTTCGGCGTGGTTCGCGGGCTCTTCGAGCCCGCGGTGACCGCACAACCGGCCGTACTCGCCTCCGGACCCGCAAGATTGGCCGCGCCGGTGGTCACCCTCGTCGAGCCGACCGGGCCTGCGGTCACCGGTGAGCGGTTGCACGGCCTGTACTGGCTGACGGTGGCGTTGAGCGACGAGTCAGCGCTGGCGCTGATCGTCGACGACGTGCACTGGGCCGACGAGCCATCTCTGCAGGCGCTGGCGTACCTGGCGCGGCGGGTCGAGGAGCTACCTGTCCTGATCCTCATGGCGATCCGATCCGACCTTGCCGTTGACCTGCCGAACGCGATCCGCGACGACGAGGCCACCGTGGTGGTACGTCCCAGCCCGCTCACCCGCACCGCAGGCGACCGCATGGTCCGCACTGTGCTCGGCGACGCCACTCCTGCGTTCCTCGACGCCTGCCACCACGCCACCCGGGGAAACCCGTTGCTGGTCGAGGCACTGCTAGCCGCCCTGCAAGAGGACCAGGTGCGTCCCGACGAGTCGGGCATTGCCGCCGTGCGACACCGCGCCCAAGCCATCGTCGCCACGTCGGTGCTGGCCCGGTTGCGGCACCTGCCGCCGCAGGTGGGAGCGATGGCCCACGCCGTCGCGGTGTTGGGCCGCAACGCCAGCCTGCGCCGGGCCGCCGAGCTGGCCGAACTCGCGCCCGACACCGCGTTAGAGGCCGCCGACGCGCTCGTCGCGGCCCAACTGCTCACGCCGGGCAGGCCACTGGGCTTCACCCACCCTCTGATCGCCGAGGCAGTCATCGCGCACATGAGCGCGGCCGAACGCCACCGCGGCCACCTGCGGGCAGCCCGCTGCCTCGCCGCCGACAACGCCGACCCGGAAACCGTGGCGGCTCATCTGCTCGTCGTCGAACCGCTGGCCGAACCATGGGTGGTTGCACAGCTCCGCGAGGCGGCCCGTACGGCGGTGGCCAAAGGCGCCCCCCGCTCGTCGGTGGCCTACCTGCGCCGGGCCATCAGCGAGCCTGCCGAGCCCGCGGCGGTGTCCGAGCTGCTCGCCGAACTCGGGACGGCACAGCTCAGCGCGGGCGACGGCGCCGGGTTCGCGACGCTACGCCAGGCCGTCGACCATGCCCCGGAACCTGCCGCAGCGGCCCGGGTCGCACTCGCCGTGTCCCGCGCTGCCCGCAGCGGCGGCAGCTACCGGCATGCGGAGGACACTGTGGTCGCCGCAGCCGTGGCGCTCGGCGATACCGAGCCGGACCTGCTCGCCGACCTGCACACCGAACTGGCGATCGCCGACCGGATCGGAACGGCGCCCGGATATCCCACGCAGGCGCGCGTCGGCGAGCTCGCCGACCGGGCAGCCGCCCGCAGGGACGAGGCGACAAGCCTGCTGCTGCAGGTCGCGGCCATGACGGTGTTGCGCGATTCGGCTGCAGGCCCGGCAGCCGGTCCACTCGCCGCGCAGGCAGCGGCCTGCCTGTCTCGCGCGGAGCATGCGGATACCGCGGCGATGTATTCGATCGGCCTCGTGCTGGCGGTCACCGACCGGCTGGACGGCGTGCTGCCCGCCATCAACGCCGCACGCAACATGGCCCAACACGATGGTCGGCTGCTCGACCTGGCGATCGCGACGACGCTGCGCGCCCAAGTCAACTACCGGCTCGGTCGGTTGGCTGAGGCGCAGGAGGACGCCGAAATGCCCGACTGGCTGGCCGGTTGGTACCAGGCCGATCAGCGGCGACATACCCTGGCATGGCATGTGCTCTGCCTCGTCGAACGCGGCCTGCTCGATGATGCCGAGAACGAACTTGCGACCAGCGGCGTCCCGGTCATGATCGGACCAGTGTTGATGGCCCGTGCCCGGCTGCGGCTGGCCCGGGGGCGGCCCGGCTTGGCGCTGGCCGACCTCGACGAATGTGGTCACAAGCTGACCCGACGGCAGGTGTTACACCCCAACCACCTGCCCTGGCAGGCTTGGGGCGTTGTCGCGCTGCTACGGCTGGGTCGCGATGAGGAGGCCCGCGCCCGGACGGCCACAGCGCTGTCGTCCGCCCGCGAGTTCGGCTCCGCGCGAGCAGAGGGCCTCGCGCTGTGGGCAACCGGACTGGTCGAAAGATCTCCCGAACTCCTCGCCGAGGCCGTCGCCGTCCTCGTGCAGGTGCCCGCACCGCTGGAGCGGGCCCGCGCACTGGTCGACCTGGGCGCCGCACTCCGGCGGGCGAACCGCCGCACCGAGGCACGCGCACCACTTGACGAGGGCCTGCAACTGGCGCACAGCTGCGGGGCGGACGCGCTGGTCGACACCGCGACAGTGGAGCTGGCGGCCACCGGCATCCACCGCCGTCGACCGGCTTTCACGGGCCCCGACGCCCTGACCCCCGCCGAGCGCCGGATCGCCGAACAGGCCGCCGTGGGCGCCTCGAACCGCGACATCGCCCAGGCCCTTTTCATCACCCCCAAGACCGTCGAAAACCACCTGGGAAATGCCTACCGCAAGCTCGGTGTGGCCAGCCGCGGAGAACTCAACGACGCGCTTGCGACTAGGCATCTCAAGCCTGGGCAGAACATTCGCTGACTGAATGAGTAGCCGTGGGTGCCGCGCCTACCGCAGCCTTCCTCGAGCCGGAACGATCCGAAGGTACCGGCATATCAAGACCTGCAGATGCTGCCCAACTCGCCAACGGCGACAGCCCAACGCTCGGTCACAACGCCAGCCACCCGCACGTTCCGACACCGAATAGACGCCGCAGGTCGACTCGGCCGTCGCCCGAAATTGGGGGTACGTCCCTCATGCACCCGGTGTCCGACGCGGGGAAGGTGAGGAGGACCCAACTGAACGGATACCGCCCGCGCGCATGATCGGTGCCGGCAGATAGGGACACACCGTGGACATGTGCTCGAAAACGCTCGTCGCAGTGCATGCGGCCGGGCAACGGGGCGATTCGCACCCGACAGCCGAGCCGGCGGCGACGGCGTGGGGGCTTCTTGCGGCGATCGACCTACAAGGCTGTAACCGGTCCCACCTTGCTGACCCTGACCGCATCCGGCGATTCGTTGCCTGCGTGATCGATGCGATCGGCATGCGCGCCCACGGTCCGTTGGCGCTGGACCGCTTCGGCGACGGCGACCTCGAAGGCTGGTCCGCGATGCAGTTCATCGAGACCAGCTCGATCACCGTGCATGCGGATGAGGTGTCGGCCCGCTGTTTCGTCGACGTCTTCTCATGCCGCGCATTCGAACCGGCAGAAGCCGCGCGCGTTGCTGTGGAGCATCTCGGCGGCACCGCGACGGTGAGGGTGCTGGAGCGGTGACTGCGCTAGCTCCTGTGCTTGGAGTGCTGGCCGGGCTGATCGGAGCCCTCGACACCATCCCCTACTTGCGCGATGTCCTGCGGGGATCGACGCGTCCGCACCGGGGGACGTGGCTGATCTGGAGCGCACTCGCTGTCGTCGTCTGCCTGTCCCAGTGGGCCGACGGCGCCTCCTGGAGTCTGATCATGATGCTGACCCAGGCCGTGTTCACCACCGCTGTTTTCGGGGTGGCGATCTCTCGCGGGCAGGGCGGGGTGACGACCACCGAGCTGATGCTCGTCGCGGTCGCCGCAGCGGGCGTCGGCGGGTGGCTGCTGTTGGACGAACCCGTCGTCGCCACGGTATGCGTGGTCGCCGCCGACCTCATCGCCGCCGCAATGATGATGCCCAAGACCTACCGCGACCCCACATCCGAGACCCTCGTGACGTACGTCTTCGCGAGCATCAGTGGCGCGCTGGCCGCCGGTGCCGTCGGCGCCGTCGACGCCGCCCTCCTGATCTACCCGATCTACTACTGCCTGGCCAACGGCGCGCTCGCGGTGCTCATCCAGCACCGACGGACCGTCCTCGGATCGCACATCTCGAGATCATCCGCACAGGAGCGATCATGAGCGAGGTCTGGTCCAACACCGAGTTCCCCTACATGTGCGTCAAAGACGAGCGCCGCACGCCGGCCTTTTGAGAGGCGATTCGTTCGACCGTGCGATCCGGTGACGTCGTGATCGACGTCGGCGCAGGCACCGGCATCCTGTCGTTCTTCGCCGCCTCAGCAGGCGCCGCCAAGGTCTACGCGGTCGAGATCGATCCGGTCTCCGCGGCAGCCCTACGACGCAGCGTCGCGCTCAACCCCGCCGTCGGCGACCGCATCCACGTGGTCGAGGGCGATGCGGCCACAGTCGATCTCCCCCGGCGGGGGTCGTCGTCGCCGAGATCATCGAGACCCGGCTCCCTCGATGAGCAGCAGGTTCCGGTACTGATCTCACTGCGTCGCCGCGGAGTCGTCTCTTCGGCC
>Ga0207688_10001901_pt1 | contig 11188 bp, 13 predicted proteins | sample KBSMiscanthusM4_FD_184296 | JGI IMG/M metagenome (GOLD analysis project Ga0207688, IMG submission 184296) | Miscanthus rhizosphere microbial communities from Kellogg Biological Station, Michigan, USA - M4 (SPAdes) (version 2) | ecosystem: Host-associated > Plants > Roots > Rhizosphere ...
CGTACCGGCCGTACCACGCGCACAACGAGCGCTTATGGCTGAAACCCGGCGAGATCGTCGAGTGCCAGATCGAAGTGTGGCCAACGTCGATGGTGTTCAAAAAAGGTCATCGCATCCGCGTCGACGTGCAGCCGCGCGACGGGGTCGGCAGCGCTCCCTACACGCACTACCATGGCGACTACAATGCCGGCGCCGAGAATACGATCTATGCCGGCGGCGACACGGCATCGAGCATCACATTGCCCGTCATTCCGGCGAAGTGAGCCGAGAGGCGATAGGCGATAGGCGATAGGCGGGACAGAGGCATGAAAGAGTGGTGCGCCTCTCGCCTGTCCGCATTCCTAAGGTATCTGAATTTTACCGCCGCCGCCGCCGAGACCGGGCATTCCACCCCCGCCGCCTTGCGGAATAACGATGGACGAGGCCTGCTGCCGGCGATATTCCTGGATTTCCTTAACGGTGCGCTCGACGCCTTCCTTGGCCGCGGCTTCGTAGTTCTTGATGGCGTCCGCGAGGCCGGTCGCTTCGATCTCGAAGGTGACGGGAATCGCGCCCATCGGCGTCAAAATCTGCGCTTCCCCGATATAGAGTGCGCTGCGCCCCGTGTCCGGCGCGCCATCGCTCTTGACCGGCGTCAGACAGCGGATGGTGCCGACTTTGCGGTCGGTGTAAACGTCCTCGCGGTACACGCTGGCGGCGTCCATGGTCAGGTTGACGCCTTTGCCTTCCGGTTGCTGAGCCATCATAGTTCCTTGAATGCGATAGAAAAACGAATCGTACCAGAGATAATGCAAGAACGTGAGGGCGCGCACGGTTTTTGCAAGTGCCGGACCATAGCAGCGAGGAGTGTCGGCGCGTCCATGCCGGCGACTCGTCGCAAGCGGCGGGGTACAATGTTGACGCGATGGACATCATCGAATTCCGGCAATCGCTGGCGGCGGACAGCCCCCCGCCGGGGATGAGCGCTCTGCTGCAGGCACTTTGGCACGACGCCAAGGGCGGCTGGCAGCGCGCTCATGAGATCGTGCAGGCGCTTAAAGGCAAGCAAAGTGCACGCGTACACGCGTATCTGCACCGCAAGGAAGGCGATCTCGACAATGCGGGCTACTGGCACGCGCGCGCCGGCAGCACGCTGCCGGAGACGACGCTCGAACAGGAATGGGAAGAACTGGCGGTAACCCTGCTCGACAAGGAGACGAAATGACCGACATCGACGCAGTCGTTGAGGCCGCCGGGCCCCGGCCCGGCTTGGTGACGATTACGCACGTAATGTACGGGCTCCACGCATTCAGCGCGATCACCGGCCTGATGAGCGCGGCACTCGTGGTCACGGCGTTCCTGACCGGCTGGCCCTCGATCATCGCCGTCATCATGAATTATGTGAAACGCAGCGAGGCGGCGGGAACGTTTCTCGATTCGCATTTCAGCTGGCAGTTGCGGACGTTTTGGTTCGCCTTGCTGTGGGTCGTGATCGGCTGGCTGATGATCGTGACCATCATCGGCGCGGTCATCGGCGTGCCGATCCTGCTGGGGGTCGGCGTCTGGGTGCTCTATCGAATTGCCCGCGGGTGGATCAATCTCGCGGACCGCAAGCCGATGCCGGTTTAGGCGCGGACGCCGCTCTGCTCAGTCGGCGCGCGCGCCGGAAGACTTGACGACTGCCCCCCACTTCACGACTTCGGCTTTGACGAAATCGGCGAACTGCGCCTGCGTGAGCCGGCCCGGTGCGGCACCCTGGTTGCCGAGGTTAGTGATCATGTCGGGCAGCTTGAGCGAGGCCGCGATTTCGTCCCCGAGACGCGTCAGCGCGTCGCGCGGAGTGGCTGCCGGCGCGAACAGGCCGTACCAGTATTCGACCTCGTAGCCCGGGACGCCGCTTTCGATGACCGTCGGCACCTGCGGCAACGCCTCCGCGCGCTGGCGGCTGGAAACCGCGATCGGCTTCACGCGGTTGATCTTGATGAATGCCATCGCGGCCGGCAGCGAAGAGAACATCACCTGGACCTGGCCGCTCGCGAGGTCGGTCAGCGCGGCGGGCGCGCCTTTGTACGGTACATGCGTCCAGGTCACCCCCGTCATCGAGCGAAATAGCTCGCCCGAGAGGTGGGTGATGGTGCCGGTTCCGGCGGACGCCACGTTGATGGCCCCCGGCTTGGCCTTGGCGAGCGCGATCAAGTCCTTCATCGTGCTGACCGGGAAGGTGGGATGAATGATCACAACCATCGGCGTCGACGCGACCATCGCCACCGCGGCGAGGTCTTTCACGGTGTCGTAACTGAGCTTGCTGTACAGGCTCGGGTTGATGGCGATTTCGGAAGTCGAGGCGAGCACCACGGTATAGCCATCGGGCGGTGATTTGACGACGGCTTCGGTGCCGATTGATCCGCCCGCACCGGCGCGATTATCGACGATCACCTGCTGGCCGACACGCTCGCCTAGCTTTTGCGCCACGATTCGCCCGACCACGTCCGAGCCACCGCCCGCGGGAAACGGCACGACGAGTCGCACCGGTTTGGCGGGATAGGTTTGTGCGTAAGCTGAAAAAGTGGCGGCGACTGCGAGAGCGGCGATCCAGCGCGCGCGCACTTTTATGCGCCCAGCAATTGGGCGCGCGCGGCGTCGACGTCGTCGATGACTTCGGCGAGACGGTCGAAGCTCGCGTCGAGAGACGCAACGATGCGCTCCATGCCAAGCCGCGAGCCGTCCGGGTACATCATGAGTCGCATGACCGGCGCGCTGCCGGGCATCGACACCGCGCCGATCGTGAGCACGCCGTCCTTCTCGAGCATTTCCATGGCGACCAGGCCTGCTGCCTCCACGGCGACTAGCTTGGATTTGGTTTTGCCGCCGCGCTGCTCGAGCGCGATATCGATGACGTCGTCGCCCGCGATCGATACGCCGGGCCCGCCGAGATAGGCGCGCGTGGAGCCGTATTTCTGCGCGAGCACTTCGACGAGCTGCTTGGCGAGCTCGCCCGCCTGCTTGACGACGCGCGGATCGAAGTTCTTGAGCGCATTGGCGACGCCCACGTATTGCCCGGCCTGCGCTTCAAGCCCGAGCTCGTACGCGCGCGAGCCGATTTCAATGATCAAATCCTTGCGGCCCACGAGCACGCCCGCGCGCGGACCGGCGACGTGCTTGTCGGCCGAGCAGCCGGCGAGATCGATCGCGCCGACCTGGAACGTGCGCGGCTCTTCGAAGAACGCGACGCGCGAGGCCATGTGCGCGTCGTCGACGAATGCAAGCGTGTCGGGCTTGCGCGGCAACGCGAGCGCTTTCGTGAATTCCTCGAACGGCAGGTGGCGTTTCGACGCGCTGATCGGCGTGATGAGCAGCAGGCGCGGCGCGCCCCCGGTGTGCCAGGCCTTTTCGAGCTCGGCGTAGGTGTGAAATTCCTCCAACTTCGCGCCCGCCATCGCGATTGGACGCACGGTCGACGGATGAGAAACTCCGTTTATCGGCGCCAGCGCAAGCACGCGGTCGCCGGGCTTCAGGATCGTAGTCAGCGCGACGAAGTTCGCGGCGGATACGCGGTTCAGAATGATCGCGCTGTGTTGGGCGGGATCGGCGCCCATGTGTTTCAACGCGTACGGCTCCGTTTTGCCTTCGAAGCGCTCGAAGAATGGCACGTGGCTCGACAGATGCGGGACGTCCTCATTGGTAATGCCGCTGCCGCGATTCATGCCGGACAGATCGTAGACGCTGTCCTGGCCTTTCGCGCGCACGCGCTCGGCGACGAGCTGGCGCGCTTTGAGCATGCGCGCGACTTCTTCGTCGGTGCCGGCGAGGATAGTGCCGCGCGCGTAGCGCACGATGGGATCGAGCGGATTGCCGAAACGGTCGGCGCCGGGAGAAGCGGCGGTTGACATGGCGGGATTTCCTGGCGAAATACGATGGGAGGTTCGATGATAGGCGCGGGAGGCAAAGCCGGTCAAGAACGGGCAATCCCGCTACACTGCTGTTTATGCGCTCTTTGAATATTATTGGCGCCGGCCGCGCCGGCAGCACGCTTGGACGCTTGTGGGCGCGCGCCGGCACGTTTGCAATCGGCGATGTGCTCGATCGCACGCAGGAACTGGCCGCCGACGCCGTGGAATTCATCGGCAGCGGCCGCGCAGTCGGCGCGCTGGCCGATATGCATGCGGCGGATGTGTGGATGCTTACGCCGCCCGACGACCAGATCATCGCCTGTGGCAAAGCGCTCGCCGCGAGCGGAGTGCTGCAGCCGGGCAATGTAGTATTTCATATAAGCGGTGCATCGCCGTCGCGCGAGTTGGCGGCGGTAATGATGTCGGGCGCGCGCATAGCGAGCGTGCATCCGCTCAGGAGCTTTGCCGACCCCGCGCTGGCGGCGCAGACATTCAGCGGAACCTATTGCGCCGCGGAAGGCGATGCCGATGCGCTTGCCGTGCTCAGGCCGGCATTCGAGTCGGTCGGTGCGCACGTCTCGGCAATCGACCCCGCGTTCAAGACCATTTACCACGCCGCGAGCGTGATCGTAAGCAATTATCTGGCTGCGCTCATGGAGGCGGGCCTGCGCAGCTACGGGAAATCCGGACTGGGGCGCGGCGAGGCATTACGCATGATGGAGCCGCTGGTGCGCGAAACGGTCGACAACGTTTTTCGGCTCGGCACCGTCGATGCACTGACGGGCCCGATCGCGCGCGGTGACGGCGCTGTGGTTACACGCCAGGTTGATGCGCTGACGGCCTGGGATCCCGGCGTTGCGGCGATCTACAGGCAGCTCGGCGCGATCGCGCTCGAACTGGCGCGCGCGCAGGCGAAGGCCGATCCGAAGGCGCTCGACGCTATCGCACGCACGCTCGGCACCGCGAAGTGAATGATTCGTTTGTTTAGACGCCCGGCTGATCGGCGCAGTAGTGGAAACGCGCGCTGTCGTAAAAGTGGGTGCGGATTTCGACCGGAACTTCGTTGTAGGTAAACGCGACGCGCTCGATTTTGAGCAGCGGACCTCCTTGTTTCACGCCCAGCACGCGTGCTGATTGCGCATCCGCCTTGATCGCGTAAACGCGGTCCTCCAGGCGGATGATGTTGACGCCGCACAGATCCTGATAAAGCGCGTAGAGGTTGTGCCGGTTGGCGCGCAGCACGCTTCCCGTGAGGCCGGGAAAAAGGCCGGCGGGAACGGTCATGCGCCGGACACAGACGGCGTTCCCGTCGACTTCGACCAGCACTTCCCAGTGATAGACGTGGGATTTGCGTCGCTGGTCGAGACTCAGGAGAGTCCTGGCACGCTCGTCGGCGAGCTGCTTTCTGAAAAAGGTCACCTTTTGGCTGGTCGGTACGATCTGGCGGTGCTCGTGGTCGAAGATTTTGGTCAGGACCTGGCGCGTGCGGTCACGCTCATGGCGCGCGACGAATGTGCCCTTGCCCTGCTTGCGCGTCAGGATGCCGGCGTGGACCAGCGCGCCGATACCGGCGCGCACCGTATAGATTGCGACGCCGAAGCGTTTCGCCAGTTCGGATTCGGTCGGCAGCTGCTCGCCCGCTTTCCACTCGCCGTTCGCGAGACACTGCAGCATGCTGCGCTCGATCTGCTTGTACAGCGGCTGCGCAGAGCGCAATGGAAGCGTCGATTTGATTCCGCTTTCACGCATGGCGGACGGGCCCGGAAAAAATGAGTTGGCGAAAGTATAGTGGGTTTCTATGAAATCGTCATACGTGCATACGGCACAATTCATCGTGCGGGGCGTCAATGCAAGGCGGCGGACTTAATCCAAATTAGGAAAAAGCGGTCGTCAGGCGCCGGTAGGCAGCAAGGGCCGGCAGGTCAGGGGCAAGGCCGGGGCCCGAGCGCGCAGCGGCAAGCCTGCGTCAGGCGCGCAGACGCTTTAGCGCGTCGAGCGGCTTGTCCCCGTAGGCGAGCTCGATCAGCATCTGCAGTGGCACCGGCAGGCGGCGGCTGCCGGTTTCATAGCGGCTGCCGGCACTCTGGGTGACGCCGACACGCGACCAGAATTCGTCCTGCCGCAGTCCGAGTTTGAGGCGCAGCTTTTGCGCGCGTTTGCCATTCGTGATTTTTGTCGTAGTCATATTCGCTCAAGGTGCGCCCGGCGGCAGGTGTTGGCTCGCTAGGCAACGCAAATTTATCTCTGTATCATCCGGATGATATGCATTTTACAGAGATTCGGCGGGCAGGCAAGAAAACATTTGCCGCGCAGGAAGTGTATCGCAAATCGATGTGCAATTGGCATGCGCGACGCAGCGCAAAACGGGACGTCAGCTCATTCACGCAATAAATACAAGAAAAGGAGCGGTGGATGACGTTTTTTGTCGAGGGTTTGACGAGCTTGCCGGATCGTGAACAGGAGGTCCGTCACATCGGTGCGTACGCGACTCTCGATGAAGCGGTGCTCGCTGCCAGGCGGGTGATCGACGAATTTCTTGCCATCGAGTTCGCGCCGGGCATGCCGCCCGCCAGGCTGTTCGCACGGTATCAGAGCCACGGTGAAGTGCCCATCATATTTCGTGATGATGACGATAAGACCCTCAACGTCGGCGCTTTCAACCATTTCGAGTACGCGCTGGCGCGCTGCGCGGATCTGGCACTTTCCCCGGGCGAGCAGCGGAGCTGAACGCGCGCCGCGCCCATACTGAACGGCACTTTTGACAGCCGCGGTTTAGCCGATGCGCTGCCAGCGTCGCTGCCCCGGTGCAGAGCGCTGGCCCCGGCGTATTCGCCCCCGGCTTTACTTGTGCGGCGCGGTTGGCTAACGTTAGGTATGGCATTAAGAACCGTTAACCACGAATATGCCGCGCCCCGCAAAGGCCGCGGCGCTGCGATCAATCCCGAAGGACGCTTCGAAAAAGTTGCGCGTGAGGCAGTGGACGATGGCTGGAATACGGCGCCGGACGAAGAATTGCCGGCACTCAAGACGCACGTCACGATCGAGCACGCGAAAAGTATCATTTCGCGCAACAATTCACCCGACATACCGTTCACGCAATCGATCAATCCATACCGCGGCTGCGAGCATGGCTGCATCTACTGTTACGCGAGGCCCAGCCATGCGTACGTGAACCTGTCGCCGGGCCTGGACTTCGAGACGCGCCTGTTTGCAAAGGTCAACGCGGCCGAACTGCTGCGCGCCGAGCTCGCGAAACCCGGCTACCGCTGCGAACTGATCTCGCTCGGCGCCAATACGGACCCCTACCAGCCGATCGAGCGCGAATACCGGATTACGCGCAGCATTCTCGAAGTGCTGGCGGAGTGCGAGCACCCGGTCGGTATCGTGACCAAGAATGCGATGGTGGAGCGCGACATCGATATCCTCGCGCCAATGGCGGAAAAGCACCTCGTCAACGTCTACATCTCGATCAACAATCTCGATCACGAGCTCGCGCGGCGTCTCGAGCCGCGCTGTTCCGCACCCGCGCGCCGGCTCGAGGCGATCAGACGCCTGTCCGCCGCCGGTATACCGGTCGGCGTGCTCGTGGCGCCCGTGATACCGTTCCTGACCGATCATCAAATCGAGCCGGTGCTGGAAGCGGCGCACGCAGCAGGCGCCGGCAGCGCGGGCTACGTGCTGATGCGGCTGCCATACGAGGTCAAAGACCTGTTTCGCAACTGGCTTGAGGTACACTACCCGCTGAAGGCCAAGCACGTGATGAGCCGCGTGCACGAAATGCGGGGCGGGCGCGACAACGATCCGGAATTCGGCAGCCGCATGGTGGGCGCCGGCGAACTCGCGGAATTGCTCGGCAAGCGCTTCGAAATTGCGAGCAAACGGTACGGATTCGATACCGGCAAGCGGCACCGCACGCCGGTGACAACGCGTTTCAAGCCGCCGGCCGTGAAGCGCGATGAGGGTCCGCAACTCGCATTGTTTTAATACCACACCAATAATAACGGAGGAGTGCATGGGTATCGGACGACGCAGATTTCTGGGCGGGCTGGCCGCAGCAGCCGGAGTTTCGGTGCTCGCGAGCTGTGCGGGCGCGCCCGCGCAGCGCGGCATACGCGGCTACAGCGTGCGGGTGATCGACGCGCACGCGCACTGGCATTCGCCGGATTTCGTCGCCCTGCTCGAAAAAGAAGGCCCGGCGAATGGCGCCAAGATGAGCCGCAACGCGCGCGGCCAGGTCACGTTCAATTTTCCGGGCTATACGACGGTTTTTCAGGAGACTTATATGAGTCTCGAAATCCGTCTCAAATACATGGACGAGACAGGCGTGGACATTCACGCGCTGTCGCTGACGTCCCCGATGGTCTACTGGGCGCCGCCGGCGTTCGGCTTGAAACTCGCGCAGGTCTACAACGACGGCCTTGCCGCCGCGCATCTCAAATATCCGCAGCGGTTTTACGGTCTGCTCACGCTGCCGATGCAGGCGCCCAATCTTGCGCTGCAGGAACTCGATCGCGCCGCCAACCTGCCCGGCATGCGCGGCGTTTACCTCGCGACTCACGTGATGGGCAAGAACCTCGACGACAAATCGTTCTGGCCGGTATACGAGCGCTGCCAGGCGCTGGGATTCCCGGTCCTGCTGCATCCGGTCGACCCCGTCGGCGCCGACCGCATGCGCAGCTACTACCTGCGCAACTTCCTCGGCAACCCGTACGACACCGGTATTGCCGCTGCGTCGCTGATGTTCGGCGGCGTGATGGATGCCTATCCGAAGCTGGAAGTCGTGCTGCCGCACGCGGGCGGCACGTTCCCGGCGCTGATCGGGCGCATGACCCATGGCTCTGGCGTGCGTCCCGAAACCAAGCACATGACGAAGGCACCGATGACTTACCTGCGCCGCTTTCACTACGACACGATCAGCCACAGCCCGCAGATCATGGGTGACATCATTCGCCTGGTCGGCGCCGACCGCGTGGTGATGGGGACCGATCATCCCGCCGACATGAGCCTGGCACGCCCGATCGAGTTTATAGACTCGATTCCCCAGCTCTCGAATTACGAGCGCGAACTGATACTCGGCGGAAACTCGGCGCGCCTCTTCAAGCTGTAAAAACCGGAAAGAGATCGTCATTTCCCGAGCGAAGCGGGAATCCTGCAGCTTTTACGGGGTCTGATTCATTGCCCGGATCCCTGCCTCGCGTGGGTACGGCGGGTTTGAAAACATTGGTCTGTGTCCACAACGAACCGGAGTCGAAAAATGAAGTTACGCCCCGTTACCGCCGCACTCGCAACATTAGCCTTCATGGCTGTATTCGGAGGCGAAGCGGCGGCCGCCGACAATTATCCGAGCCGACCCATCCGCCTGATCACGCCCGCGGCGCCCGGAGGGACCACGGATTTTCTCGCGCGGCTCGTCGGGGCCAAGCTCGGCGAAGCATTGAAGCAGCAGGTGGTCGTCGACAATCGGGCGAGCGCCTCGGGTGTCATTGCCGCCGAGCTCACCGCGCATTCGCCGCCCGACGGCTACACGCTGTTCGTGGCCTATCATCAGCACACGGTGAACGCGGCGTTGAATCCCAAGCTCCCGTATAAAGTCCTCGACGATTTCACCCCGATCACGCAAATGACCGCGGCCGGCTTGCTGCTGCTCGTGAATCCGTCGTCGCCGGCCAAGACGCTGAAGGAATTCGTCGAGTGGACGCGCAATTTCAAAGGGCCGCTCAATTTCGGCTCGGCGGGCATCGGCAGCGGCGGCCATCTGGCCGGCGAACTCTACAACCTGATGGCGGGCGTCAAGGCGCAGCACATTCCGTATAAAGGCACCGGCCCGGCGCTGATCGATCTGATCGGCGGCCAGTATCAATACAACTTTGCCGGCCTTGCCGGTGCGGTGCCGATGATGAAATCAGGCAAGTTGCGCGGCATTGCCGTCACCACGCCGAAGCGGCTCGCCGCATTGCCCGATGTGCCGGCGATGGCCGAAGCGCTGCCGGGCTTCGAGATCGTCGGCTGGTACGGTATTTTCGGCCCCGCTAAAATGCCCAAGCCTCTCGTGACGCGGCTCCACGATGAGATCGTCAAAGTATTGCAGCGCCAGGATGTCAAAGACATTATCGCGGGCGACGGTGCCGAGCCCGTCGGCAATACGCCAGAACAATTCCGCAAGTATCTGGACGCTGATGTCGCAAAATGGGCGAAGCTCGTCAAAGAGAGCGGCGCCAAGCTGAACTAGGCAGCGGGAATCGGAGTCCGGCATGACTGCAGATGTACTGCTCTACGTCGGTGAGGCGCTCGGCAAGTATGGATTTCCGAACGGGCACCCGTTCGGCACGGATCGCCAGGATGCGTTCTGGAAAGAGACCGTCAAGCAGGGCCTCGACAAATCCGCGAAACTCGCCGCGCCGCGTGCCGCCACGCGCGACGAAATCGAGCGTTTTCACAGCGCGCGTTACGTGGAGCGCGTCGACGGGCTGAGCGAACTGGGCGTAGGCTCGATCGATTACGGAGACACGCCCGCTTATCCCGGCGTCTACGACGCGTCCGCGGCGGTGGTCGGTTCGGCGCTCGAAGGCCTCGAGCGCGTGATGAGCGGCGACGTCTACCGCACGTTCCAGCCGATCGGCGGCCTGCACCATGCGCGGCGCGACAATGGCGCGGGCTTCTGCGTGTTCAACGACTGCGGTGTGGTGATCGATACGCTGCGTGAAAAATACGGCATCCGGAAAGTCGCGTACGTCGACATCGACGTCCATCACGGCGACGGGCTTTTCTATCCATACGAGCACGACGCCGAAGTATTCGTCGCCGACATTCACGAAGACGGCCGGTTTCTTTATCCAGGCACCGGCGACGCCAGCGAGACAGGCAAAGGCGCGGCCGCCGGAACCAAGCTCAACATTCCGATGCAACCCGGCTCAACCGATCGACTTTTCATGCGCGAGTGGGAGCGCGTGGTCGAATTTGTGCGGCGCTTCAAGCCCGAATTCATCGTGTTCCAGTGCGGCGCCGACAGTCTTGCCGGCGATCCGCTTGCGCATTTGCAATACACGCCGGCGGCTCACGCGCATGCCGCGCGGAGCTTATGCGGGCTCGCCAATGAGTTCGCGAGTGGCCGTATCATGGGCTTTGGCGGCGGCGGCTATAATCGGACCAACCTCGCGCTCGCGTGGAACGCGGTGCTGAGCGAGTTTATCCGCGGCTCGGAAAGATAATTGTCAATTGAAGCTCAGCATCCTCGACCAGTCGCCCATCATCAGCGGCCATACGCCCGCGCAGGCGGTGGCAGAAACGATCAAGCTCGCGCAGGCGGCGGAAGAACTCGG
>Ga0207688_10001904_pt1 | contig 11179 bp, 7 predicted proteins | sample KBSMiscanthusM4_FD_184296 | JGI IMG/M metagenome (GOLD analysis project Ga0207688, IMG submission 184296) | Miscanthus rhizosphere microbial communities from Kellogg Biological Station, Michigan, USA - M4 (SPAdes) (version 2) | ecosystem: Host-associated > Plants > Roots > Rhizosphere ...
CCAGCCCGCTCTTGATCGTCCGCGCGATCTGGTCGAGCGCACCTTTGCGGCCGCGCGGCCCAATCAGCCCTGGGGGGCGGACTTCACGTACGTGGCGACCTGGGCCGGCTTCGTCTACGTCGCGTTCGTCATCGACGTCTTCGCGCGCCGGATTGTCGGCTGGCGCGTGTCGGCGTCGCTCAGGGCGGACTTCGTCCTGGACGCGCTCGAGCAAGCGATTGACGCGCGCGGGGGCACGTGGCCGGACGGCCTCGTCCATCACAGCGATCAGGGGACGCAATATCTCTCGATGCGATACACCGATCGCCTCGGAGACGCGGCCATCGCGCCGTCGGTCGGGAGTCGCGGGGACGCGTACGACAACGCCCTCGCCGAATCGGTGATCGGGCTGTTCAAGACGGAGGTGATTCGACGACAAGGCCCGAGGCGGCATCTCGACGCGGTCGAACTCGCGACGCTGACGTGGGTCGATTGGTTCAACACGCGCCGACTGCTCGAGCCGATCACGTGCCGCCGGCAGAATTCGAAGCGCGCTACTACGAGCAGGCGGCAACGGCCTGCCTCAACTAATTCGCCCTCCGAGATTCCCAGTACGATTCACGGTGCCCACAGCGACGTTAGCTGCGCTGCCGGAATCGCGGCGAGACTCAATGCCCACCGTCGGTGGTTGTCTCTCGTTTTTTGGCAACCGGGGGCGGACCGCCAAAAACCACTCGGTCTGAATCGTTGAGGTCTCCAACGACCGGCTAATGGTCTGGTCTCCTTATCCGACCTGATTACCGTGCAGGCGGCAGCTGGCTTCACTTGCCGTGAACCGCTCTATCGCAGATTCTCTCTCCAGACTGCAAATCTGTGTGGACCTTCGTTCGCCGCGGCTTGTGAAAATCGAACGCACGGTTCCCGGGACACAGGCCGTGATCTGGCGGAAAACGCTAGCGAGAACTTGACGCTCTATTCCAGCCTCGTAAAAGTTCTGCGGGTCTCGCGGACAGGCTGCCCGGGAACAGACTTCGTGATCTCCAGCAACGTATTGCCGCCATCTTCGATCTTGATTTCGCGAATCCTCTCGACCGGCATGCCGTCCTTGCTAACTACCTGACGCTGAATCAGCGTTGTTCCCTTCAGTTCGTAGGTGCCTGCGTCGGCGACCACCGGCGCCCAGTGTTCGTAGAGAGCAATTTTCTCAGCATCGGTCGGTTTACCAGGTGTCTTGAAAGGCGGTGGGGCCTGTCGCGGGAGCTGCCGTCCATCGCTGTCCTGCGCGAGGACGCTGTAGTGCCTCTTCGTATAGATCATCATCATCGGCAGCCGATTCGGAATTGTGTATGCGTTGGCGCCAGTTACGACGACGCTGGCGCCTTTCCACACGCCTTCGATCGACTGAGCCGTCGCCGATCCGGACTGACTGAGCAGCTCGACGTTGGTAGTGGACGCGAGGAGTCCCAGTGATATCGCCGACGCTACGACAAAGTTACGCATTTGGGCACCTCCTTCGGTAGACAAGGCAAACCGGCCATTGCCGGTGAGTGGATCGAGGCCGGACGTCCTCGCGCCGGGCGATGAAGCGCGCCGTGGCGAGCTTTTAGACCAGCGCGCGATTCACCTTCTTGTTGAAGTCAGAATCAAAAGGTGTCGAGCGCGCGCTCCGGGTCAGGGAAGCTTAGAGCGTCGTTTCAAGCCGTTCACGAACGCCTCGTGCGTTTCAGCGGCGCCAGCGCCGGGAGTTAGACGTCTCAGGTCGACCGTTCGATTCTCGATGTCCTGAGCGCACGCCCGTGCCTTCCCACCAGGGCCTTTCGTATGTCTTCAACTTGGACTAATGTAGGCCCGCTGCGACAGGGGGGCCGATGACTGCCAGATCATCACGCACGGCGCTGCGTCTTCCGTTCTTCATCGCGTTCACGCTGACGTGCGGATTGTCCGCGACGGAGCAGGGCGGCCAGGCCGAGCGCGACCCTCAGGACCCGAGGTGGTCGACGGCCGGCCGGCTGGCGCAACAGCGCATCGACGAGATCAAACAACGGCTGACGATTGGAAGCGGCGGCTGTCGCAATGAACCGGAGTGTGAAGACGAGGCGCCACTGGTCGCCTCCACGCTGCAGTCCGAAACCAGCATCGCCGTTGACGCCACCGGTCAGCATGTGGTCGTCGGCTTCAACGATTTCCGCGGCTTCGCCGACGCGAGCAAGGCGACGTCCCTCTCAGGCTTCATGTACTCGGACGATGGCGGCCTGACGTTTACGGACGGGGGACAGCTGCCGAGTCCCGGCACCGACATCGTCGGCGGACAGCGCTTCCCGCAGATTTTTGGCGACCCGGACGTGAAGTACGTCGGCGCCTGCACCTTCCTCTACGCCTCGATCGGCATCCAGAAGTTCGGCGCTTCGGGGTTGGCGCAGGCCCTGGTAGTCCACCGGTCCACTGATTGCGGACACACGTGGACGGGCCCCTTCTCCGTCCCTCCGACCATCAACCCGAACGGCGGCGTCGACGTGAATGGCAACGCCGGGGACGCGGCCGACAAGGAGCTGACGGATGTCGATCCCGACACCGGCCGCTACATGCTCTGCTGGACGAACTTTTCTGCGCTTGTCGAAATCTCGTGCACCTACTCCGACGACATTCTCAGCCCCACGCCGACGTTCGCCCCGCGCCGGGTCGTGGCAACGCGGCCGATCGATGGGCAAGGCTCCTCAGTCCGCTTCGCCGGCAACGGCTCGCCCAACGTCGTCGTCGCGTGGTCGGCATTTCCGTCCGGGCTGACCAACCGCGTCTCGTTCGCGCGATCGACGGACAACGGCCAGACCTGGAGCGCGCCGACCGACTTGACGCCGAGTTTTCTGACGATGGACGAGGTGCTCGGTAACGACCGCATCAACAGCAATCCGTCCGTGGCCATCGACAGGTCCGCCGGACCGTTCAGCGGCACGGTCTATGTCGTCTACTCCAACAATAATTCGCGCGATGGCGCCGATGTCGCGATCCAGCGGAGCGTCGACGGCGGCGTGACGTTCACCGCCCCCATTCTGCTCAACAGCAGGCCAGGGGCCGATCGGCCGCAGTGGTTTCCTTACGTCACGGTCGACAGGACCACGGGACGCGCCATCGTCTTCTACTACGACCAGGGCATCGACAGCAGCGGTCACCTGACGGAGGTGACGTACACCTATAGCGACGATGGCGGCACGACGTGGAGCCCGCCGGCGCCGATGTCCGACCGTCCCTTCAAGGCCGGGTGGGGCAACGACGGCAACCAGCCCAATCTTGGCGATTACAACCAGGCCGTGGCACAGTTTGGCACCGTCTACGCCAGCTTCGCCTCGACGCGCCAGGTCGGATTCGCCGACGGGCAGCCATCGGCCAGCCTCACGACGCCGGATGTGGAGGTCAAGGTGCTGACCCTGCCGGTCGCCAGGCCACCGCTCCGGACCGGAACCCCCACCGTCGCCGATTCGGGCGGGAACGGCAGCATCGACCCCGGGGAGCAGGTCAGCGTCACCCTGCCCCTCACGAACTACGTCACCAACCCGCTCAACGCGACGGCGATCGGGAGTGTCACCGCAATCGTGTCCAGCGTCACGCCGGGGGTGGCCGTCGTGCAGGGGACATCGGGGTACGACGCGCTGGCGCCCGGCGCGACGGCAGTCAACCTGACGCCCTTCCTGCTGCAGATCTCGCCATCGTTCGTACCGGGCACCCCGATCGAGCTGGCGGTGTCGCTGCTCAGCGCACAAGGTCCGGCACTCTCCAGCGTGACGCTGCCGACCGGCACACTGGTTTACACCACCTTGCTCGATGAGAACTTCGATGCGAGTGGGCCGGGCAGGCTGCCGGCGGGGTGGGCGGTGGCGCACGGGGGCGGCGCCACGACCGTTCCGTGGACGACCACCAATGCCTTCGACCCGGCCCGCTGCGGAACGTCGAACAAGGCATTCCACGCGAACGCGAACGATGCGGCCGGCGCCAACCAGGCCCGCTGGGAGCGGCTGTTCAGCCCGACCATCACAGTCCCGGCGACGAGCAACCACGTCAGCGTCGACTTCGACGTTTGCTACAACACGGAAGACGATCCCAACTTCCGCGTCCTGGCATATGACGGCTTCTTCCTGCGTATCACCGACCTTACGCCGGGAAGGACGGCGCGCGCGGTTCTCGCGGAGGCATTCGAGCAGGTGTTCACGACGGACGGCTTCAAGCACTACCCGAAGCACCTCCCGCGCAACTCTGATCCGGCGTACTTCCAGGACATGTCCGCGTGGGCGGGGGCGTCCGGGGGCATCCAGCACGTGCACCTCGAGCTCCCCGGGATGGCCGGCAGCCTGTTCCAGCTGCGCTTCGAGTTCACGCAGGACCAGTTCGGTACCTGCGCGGATGTGCGACCCGGCCAGCCGTGCGGAGTGTCGGTGGACAACGTGGTGGTGAGGAACATGGTCGCGGCGGCGCAGCCGTCCGTCACCCTGGCGACGGCGCTGCAATCACTGGTGCGCGACCCGGTCACGAACGACATCGTTGCCAGCGTCCAGGTGACGAACACTGGTTCGACGACCGCGTTCAACGTCGCGCTGTCCAGTGCGCTGCTGGGGGCAATAGCTCCGAGCGTACCGCTGCCGGTGATTGGCGCGCTGGCACCGGGTGCGTCGGCGAACCCGATCGTACGGTTCCCCGCATCGGCCGGCATACCCGGCGCGCCAGGTGTGCTGCGTCTAGTGCTCAGTTATGATGGCGGCTCCGGCGGAGGATCGTTCAGGGTAGTCGTACCCTGACGCGAGCGCAGCGCACCGAGTGGGCGACGGTTTCAACATGTGGAGGATCAAAATGAGGCTGCGGCTGCTGTTCGTGGGGGTGTGCCTGTCGTTATTCGCCCGGACCGCTCAGGCCGTGCCGATCACGTTCGCGCTGGGCTCATCGCTGCTGACGACGACGCCGGGCGCGACGCTCACCTTTACCGGAACATTGACCGAGACCGGTGGCTCGACCACCTTTCTGAACGGAGACTCGTTCAACGCGATCGCCCCGCTCATCGTCAACGATACGCCGTTCTTCCTCAACTTTCCCCTGTCGCTGTCGCCCTTTCAGCCGTTCACCGCGGCGATGTTCATGGTGACGGTGCCGGCCGGCACGGCGCCAGGCCTTTATCCAGGAACGTTCGCGGTGCTCGGAGGAACGGCGGCGACGGCGTCGAGCCTGCTCGCCTCGCAGCCATTCGCGGTATCTGTGACGCCTTCGGCCGTGCCGGAGCCAACGACGGGATTGTTGCTGTTGCTGGGTAGCAGCGCATTTTTCGCCGCCCGCAGGCGCCTGGTCCGCGGGTAACAATCCCGCAGAGCCGCCGGCGACACATGTGAGGCCCTCGAGCGGGTCGCTGACGCGGTCTCCACGATGCGGGCCGCCGTCTCGCCGTCCGCCAGCTGCGCCCCATTTCAGTCCAGACGCGCGTCCGCCGTTCTCTTTATTCGAGCTACCCGCCCCGTCGCCAGTGGAAACTTGCAGGAGCAGGGCAGCCACGAGCACGTGCTTTGTACTGCCGCTCCAGGGCCATCAGCGGTGCCCCTTCGACGCCGGCACGACCGTGAGCCTTCGTGACGCGCGGCCAGTGCGAGCCGAGGCCTCCTCATCGATCAGCTGCCTCGGGTAAGCTGGAGCGCATGTGGACGTCACGTGGGGCCCTTGCCTTGGCGATAGTGTTCGGGCTGAGCGGGGTCGTGAGTGGTCAGGCCAAGACCGACGTGGTGACGTTCGCAAACGGCGATCGCATCACCGGCGAGATCAAGCGCCTGGAACGCGGGCGCCTCGAGTTCACGACCGACGACGCCGGCACACTCTATCTGGAGTGGGACAAGCTGATCAGCCTGCTGGCGACAGCCCGGTACGTGGAGGTCCTAACCACCGATGGCCGTCGCTTTTTCGGCACCCTCGGGCAAGCCGCGGCTCATGAAGTGGCCGTGATCGCACTGGAGGGCACCACCGCCATTCCGATGTCCGACGTCACGCTGATCACGCCTATTGGCAGGAGCCTCTGGCGGAAGCTCGACGGCGCAGTTGATTTTGGTTTCAGCTACACGAAGTCCAGCGGTATCGCCCAGCTGAACCTGAATTGGGACACCCTCTATCGCAGACCCGCCTCGTCGCTCCGACTGAGGGCGTCGGTCACCGAGACCCGCCAGGATCCGGACGCGGAAGACGAACCGTCCGAAGAAGACGACAGGGCATCGGTCGTAGGGTCCTATCTCTGGTATCCCTGGCAGCGATGGTTCGTCACGGCGGCGGCGACATTCGAGAGCAACCAGAGCCTGGGACTCGACCTGCGGTCACAGCTGGGTGGCGCCTTTGGACCGCGAGTGATCAACAGCAACCGCGCCCAGATGATCCTTGGCGCCGGCCTTGTGGTCAACGACGAACACGGCGTTGACGTCGCGCCGACGCAGAACCTGGAAGGGCTCCTCACGTTCAAGACGGCGTATTTCACCTACGATCGGCCCAGAACCAACATCGACGTGGACCTGGCCTACTATCCCAGCCTGTCCAGCCCGGGTCGTCATCGGCTGCAGCTCGATGCGGCCTTCAGGCGGGAGTTCATCAAGGACTTCTTCGTGTCGGTCAGCGGCTTCGACACGTTCGACAGCCGTCCCCCGAATACGGGCGCCGACAAGAACGACGTGGGGGTCGTTTTCTCGATTGGCTGGACCTACTGACGCATGTCCGGGCACGGCGCTCTCGGCTCATCTCGGTCTTGGCAAAGGCAACGGCCTGTGGCGGGTGCGGGCGACCAGCGAGCGGGGGCGACGTTCGCGTGACGGCACCGCGATCGAAGGGATGACATCGCCGACCCGGCCGTAGCTTAGAATCCCCTCATGTCCGAACACGACGAAGGCGCTGCGAGTCTCATCGGGTCCAGCCGCTTGTACGTGCCGGACGCCGCTCGCGCCGGGACGACACACTGCGGGAGTGTCGGAGCCTGGGAGGCGCTGCTCGCGAAATCGCGGGAACGGCCCGACGACTTCTGGGCCGACGCGGCGCGCGAACTGGACTGGATGCGACCGTGGGACGCCGTGCGGGAAGGGTCGTTCCCGCATTTCAAGTATTTCGTCGGCGGCATCGGCAATCCCTCCGTCAATCTGCTCGATCGCCACCTGGCGCAGGGTGCTGACAACCGCCTCGCGCTGATCTGGGAAGCGGAGGACGGCCAGACGCGGTTCTTCACCTACCGCATGCTCTTCGTCGAGGTGTGCAAGTGCGCCAACGTGCTGAAGGGGCTTGGCGTCACGAAGGGAGATGCCGTCGCGGTCTTCACGCCCAACCTGTCAGAGGCCATCGTCGCCGTCCTGGCCTGCTTCCGGATCGGCGCGCTCTTCAACACCGTGTTCTCCGGCTTTTCGGCTCGCTCGTTGCGAGATCGCCTCGACTCGTATCAGCCGAAGGTCATCCTGACGGCCGATGAAGGCGTGCGGCGCGGCCAGATCGTGCCGCTCAAGACCACGGTGGATGAAGCCATCCAAGGTCTGCCCTGCGTCCAGACAGTGATCGTTGTTCGCCGCACTGGCGCAGCGGTGCCGATGCGCGACGGACGCGATCGCTTCTGGCACGAGCTGATGGCGAGCGCGTCAGCCGACTGCGCTCCCGAGCCGATGGAGGCCAACGAACCAGGGATCGTGTTCTACACCAGCGGCACGACCGGCAAACCCAAGGGCATCGTCCACTCCGCCATGGCGTTCGTGGTGAACAACTACGTCTACGCGAAGTACCACATGGACCATCATCAGCACGACGTGCTGTGGTGCACCGCCGACATCGGGTGGCTGACGATGCACATCTGGGGCATTGTGGGGGCCCTGGCGAACGGCGTGACGACGATCGTGTACGAAGGCGCGATTGACTATCCGACGCCGGCACGGTTCTACCAGATCGTCGATCGCTACCGGGTGAACAAGATTTTCACCGCACCCACCGCGGTTCGGATGCTGATGCGGCACGGAGAGGCGCTGATGGCGCCCTATGATCTCGCGTGCCTCGAAGTCGTCGCCCTGGTTGGTGAGCCGCTCAATCCGGAGGCGTGGCACTGGCTATACGAGCGGCTCGGCAAGGCCCGCATCTACGTGAACAACACCTGGGGGCAGACCGAGCTCTCCGGCTCGCCGCTGGCGGGCGCCGCCTGGCTGACACCGATGAAGCCGGGGTCGTGCGGCCCGCCGTTTCTCGGCGCCGATGTCGATGTGGTGGACGACCAGGGGCAGCCGGTCGGCGTGAATGCCACGGGAAACCTCGTCATCCGCCGGCCCTTTCCCATGATGCTGCGGACGGTCTGGCAGGATCCGGAGCGGTTCGTGCGGAGCTACTTCTCGCAGGTGGACGGGTGCTACTTCACCAACGACGCTGTCGTGAGAGACGCCGACGGGCACTTCTGGGTCACCGGGCGGGTGGACGACGTGATGAACGTGGCGGGACACCGATTGAGCACCATGGAGATTGAAAGCGCCATCATGGAAAGCCCCGGCGTGGCCGAAGTCGCCGTCGTCGCCGGTCCCGATGCGATCAAGGGGCTGGTGCCGGTGGCGTTCGTGACCCTCAAAGCCGGCCTGGCCGGATCGCCCGAGATCGAGCGGGCCATCCGCGCGCAGGTCGCCCGGAGCATCAGCAAGATCGCCGTGCCGGAGCGGGTGTTCTTCACGGATGTGCTGCCCAAGACGCCGAGCGGCAAGATCATGCGTCGGCTGCTCAAAGAGATCGTCACCACGGGCGAGGTCGGATCCGACGTCACGGCGCTCGAGGACCGTACGGCCGTCGAGAAGCTGAAGGCGCTCGTGATGGCGGCGCAGTCCGAGCGATAGAGAGGTCACGTACAGGCTCCGGCGCATCAAGTAGAATGCCCACGCCGTCGAACCAGCAGGCGCCGCCGCAGTGGTGGCGCCGCAGGTCCGGCCCAATCACACGCAAAACGAGGCGCTGGTGGCTGAGTGGGTGTACACGCAGAACGATCCTGGCGAGGAGCTGGCGCAGCTCCACTACTTTTCGATCAAGAAGGTCCAGGCCGAAGGCGGCGTCGAGTTCGTGATCACCGTGAAAGAGTTCGCGTCCAGAAACTCAGTGCAGATGCGGTTCTACGCCCAGGCGGATAAAGAGGTCAACCAGCGGATCGCCCCCTTCCGGCCTTTTGGCTCGGGCGATTCGCTGCTGGCTGCACTCACCGAATGCGTACGCGCCATACGCCAATATCCCTACGAGCCGGATAACGATCCACCAGAGAAATAGGCATTCCCGCCGGAGCATGCGGTGCTTCTACCCGCGTGACCACGCCGCAGTGAGCGACAGCCATGCGCTTGTGGCGTTCGGGCCCGGGACTGCGAATTACGCAGGCGGTAAGACATTCCCTGAGTCGTAAGGGGTGACCCTGGCGGCGGGCTCACTATCCCAGCAAATGCTGCGCTCGGAAGAGGCAGCCCGTTTGCCTGTGGGCCGCTCGAAAGGAGTGCCCATGCACTGTCGTGTCTCGCCAGTCATCGTGTCATCCCTCGCCATCATCGCGTTGACCACCGGGTGTACGCGCAACGGGTCGATGCCCGACGCCGGCTCGTCGCCGTCGCCGCTGAGCCCCTCCACGGTGTCTTCCAGCTCGCCGGCAGGCGGCGCCAGCACCGCCGCGACCCGTGCGCTGCCCGATCGCATCGTCACGATGATGGATGCCTGCGATCCGGACACGTTCAACGCGCCGCCGCCTGCCGGCATCGGCCCCGGGACGTGCGTCCGCTCCGGAGGCGTTCAGTTCGCCACCTTCCTGGAACAGCTTGGCAAGCACGGCGCGGCCGGCGCCTGGCATTTCGCCCCGCCGGATACCTCCGCGGCGGTCGGTCAGGTGTTCGTGGCGATGAATCGCGGTGGTGAAACCCACACCTTCACAGAAGTCGAGACGTTTGGCGGCGGTATCGTTCCGCCGCTCAACGATCTCAGTCACAACCCGGTGATGGCGCGCGAATGTGGGGCTCTCGAGCCGGACGACTTCGTTCCACCGGGCGGGAGCTACCGCGAGGAGCCACTCGAACATGCCGGTACGGCGAAGTTCCAGTGCTGCATCCATCCGTGGATGAGGCTGGAAGTGAAGGTCGCGGCGAAGTGAGCGGTGTCGCGTCGATGGCCGCTGACGTGTCGCCGAGGCGCGCGGTACCGGAGAGCGCGGCGGTCACGCACCTGATGATCGCGTCTGACCGGGAAGCAAACCGTAGCGTTTCATCCGGGTGCGCAGCTGCTCGCGGCTGATCTTCAAGGCGGCCGCGGCCCGCGTCTGATTCTGTCCGGCCTGCGCCAGAGCGTTGACTAAAAGTGATTCTTCCTGGTGCCACAGCGAGAGATCGCCGGCGGCCGCCCCATCAGGTGCCGGAGCCTCCGTCGCGCGGTTGGTCACCGCACCCTCTCTCGGCAGTAGTCCTTCCAGCTCGCTCGTACGAATCGGACCATCGTCGCCGAGCACCATGACCCGCTCGATCACGTTCTGGAGCTCTCGAACGTTGCCTGGCCAACTGTGAGCCCGCAGACGTTCCATCGCATCCGGCGTGATCGTCCGCGCTGGCCTTCCCAACTCACGCGCGTAGCGGTCGAGGAACAAGAGGCTGAGGGGCAGGACGTCCTCAGGGCGATCCCGGAGCGGCGGCAGGATGATGGGGACGACATGAACTCGGAAGTAAAGGTCTTCGCGAAAGCGGCCGGCGCGCACTTCCGCGAGCAGGTCCCGGTGTGTCGCCGCAATGACCCGCACGTTCACGCGCACGGCGTCGGTCCCCCCGAGCCTGGTGATCTCGTGCTCCTGCAGGACCCGCAGCAGCTTGACCTGCGCTGCCGCAGGCAGCTCGCCGATCTCGTCCAGGAAGAGCGTTCCGCCCTCCGCAAGTTCGAAGCGTCCGAGGTGGCGGCGGTCGGCGCCGGTAAACGCCCCCTTCTCGTGGCCGAACAGCTCGCTTTCGATCAGACCGTCCGGCAGCGCGCCGCAATTGAGCGCCACGAACGGCTTCTTCGCCCGCGGCGAGACGTCGTGGATGCGGCGGGCCAGCTGCTCCTTGCCCGTGCCCGTATCTCCGACCAGCAGAATAGTCGTGCGTCCCGCGGCGGCGCGGTCCGCCTGAGCGATGACGTGACGCATCGCGGCACTCTCCGCGATCAAGGGGCGCGTGTCGTCCTGGCGGGTCCGCCTGAA
>Ga0207688_10001905_pt1 | contig 11178 bp, 2 predicted proteins | sample KBSMiscanthusM4_FD_184296 | JGI IMG/M metagenome (GOLD analysis project Ga0207688, IMG submission 184296) | Miscanthus rhizosphere microbial communities from Kellogg Biological Station, Michigan, USA - M4 (SPAdes) (version 2) | ecosystem: Host-associated > Plants > Roots > Rhizosphere ...
GGGTGACCTGCAGATCGCCCAACGCCGGCCGGGCAGCCGGGTCACCGGTGTTTCCGGGCAGGTTCTGCCAGGCCAACACCACCTGCACCAGCGGATGATGCGTCAGCGACCGGCTCGGATTGAGCCGCTCAACGAGCACCTCAAACGGCACATCGCGATGCTCGAGAGCGGCCAGCCCTTTCCGGCGGACCTGGGAGAGCAACTCCGCCACCGTGGGATCACGGGCCAGGTCCACCCGCAGCACCAACGTGTTGACGAAGAACCCGACCAATTCGTCGAGCGCCGGATCATCACGCCCCGCGATCGGAAACCCCAGCGCCACATCGGAACTGGCGCTGAGCCGCGATAGCAGCACCGCCAACCCGGCCTGGATCACCATGAAACTTGTCGCGTTGTAGTGGGCAGCGACCTCACGCACCCGCTGCTGCAACTCCGCCGGCCAAACCACCGGCACACTGGCCCCGCGATGATCAGCCACCGCCGGATAGGGTCGATCCGTCGGCAACTCCAAGCGCTCGGGCACCCCGGCCAGCGCGTCCCGCCAGTACGCCAATTGCGCGGCGATGGGGCTGTGGCCGTCGTCGAGATCACCGAACTGCGCCCGCTGCCACAACGTGTAATCCACGTATTGCACCGGCAATGGCGCCCAATCCGGAGCAAGGCCCTGCTGCCTCGCCTGATAGGCAGTGCTGATATCCCGCACCATCGGAGCTAGTGACCACCCATCAAAAGCAATGTGGTGCACCACAATTCCCACCACATGCTGCTCGGGTGCGACCGAATAGATCTGCACACGAATGGGGATGTCGGTCGACAGATCGAATCGATATCGGGCCAGCGACATCAACTCGCCGGCCACATCCTGCTCCGGCAACGACACCACCGCTGCGTCCCCGCGCTGCCACATCCCGCTCCGGGCCGGCAGCACCTGCTGGAACGGGACACCGTCAGTGTCGGGGAATACGGTACGCAGGGATTCGTGGCGGACGATGACGTCATCGAGGGCCGCTCCCAGCGCCTCGAAGTCCAATGGCCCGCTGATCGCAAACGCGGTCGGCATGTTGTAGGTCGCGGCCCCGTCCTGGAGTTGCTCTAGGAACCACAGTCGGCTCTGGGCGAACGACAGCGGAACCACCGCGGGCCGCCCGCCGGCCACCAACGGCTCACGCCCAGCTGCATTTTCATTGAGGAGGGGGGCCAACAGTGCCACCGTGGGCGCGTCGAACAGGGCGCGCAACGAAAGACCGGCATCCAAAGATTTGTTGATCGCGGCCATCACCCTCATCGCCGAGAGCGAATCACCGCCCAGGTCGAAGAAGGAGTCGTCGACGCCCACTCGCTCGAGTCCAAGGACCTGCCCGTAGATGCCTGCAAGGATTTCCTCGACATCGCTACCCGGAGCGCGATAGCGATCGACATCCTTGTACTCCGGTGCGGGCAGGGCGCGGGTGTCGAGCTTGCCGTTGACCGTCAATGGCAGCGTCTCCATAGCCACTATCGCGGCCGGCACCATGTAGGCGGGGAGCCGCTCGGCCAAGCTGGCGCGTGTCTCGACCGGGTCTGCGGTGCCAGTGACGTAGCCGACCAGCCGCTTGTCGCCGGGGTGGTCCTCGCGAGCGACGACCACCGCCTGCTCAACTCCGTCCAACCCGGTCAGTGCAGCCTGAACCTCACCGAGTTCGATGCGGTAGCCGCGGATTTTGACCTGTGCGTCGGCTCGCCCGAGATACTGCAGCTGCCCGTCAGGGCCCCACCGCACCAGATCCCCGGTGCGATACATCCGCGTCCCTGCTGGACCGAACGGACATGCGACAAATCGCGACGCGCTCAATCCAGCCCGGCGCCAATACCCCACGCCCACGCCACGGCCGGCGACGTACAACTCGCCGGCCACATCAACCGACACTGGGCGTAACCACCCGTCCAACACGAACAACGCCGCCCCTGACACCGGCGTGCCGATCGGCGGCGCACCCGAGCCGGCTGTCAACGGCGCGCTCCTGGACGCACACACGGTCGTTTCGGTCGGGCCGTAGCCGTTGATCATGACCCGTCCTGGTGCCCATTGATCCACGACCTCGGCCGGGCAGGCCTCACCGGCCACCAATAGCGCGGCCGATCCCAAACTCTCGGGCGCCAGCGCCGCCAGCGCTGAGGGGGTTTGGCTCAACATGCTGACCTGTTCGTCGACCAGCAAGGTGTGGAAGTCGTCCGGTGTGCTCGCGACCGACTCGGGCACGACCACCAGCCGCCCGCCGAACAACAGTGCACTCCAGATCTCTTCAACTGAGGCGTCGAAGGCCAACGAATGCCACTGTGCCCACACTTGTCCCGGCAGCTGCGAGTACAACGACTCCAATAACTGGGTCACGTTGTGGTGGGTGACCGCAACGCCTTTCGGGACACCAGTGGTCCCGGAGGTGTAGATGAGGTAGGCGATGTCATCAGGTGTCGGCACTGACAATGCCGTGCTGGGTTGGCTGTCGATGCGAGGGTCGGTGATATCGATGACGGCCAGGTCGCACCCGTTCAGCCGTGACAACAGCCCGGCAGTGGTGATCGCGGCAATCGGTGCGGCATCGGCGAGCATGAACTCGATCCGGGCGGCCGGCACCGCCGGGTCGATCGGCAGATACGCCGCCCCGCTCTTGAGCACCGCAAGCATCGCGATGACGGCCTCAGACGAACGGGTGAACAGCAGTGCCACGCACTGTCCCGGACCCGCACCGAGTCCGGTCAGCAGATGCGCCAACCGATTAGCGGCCTCATCGAGCTCGCGGTAGGTCATCGAGCGGCCGTCGAAGGTCACCGCCGCCGCCTCGGGTGCGCGCGACACCTGCCCGGCGAACTGCTCTGGAATCGACACCGCAAGGGGTGCGGGCTTGGTCAACGCCGCCCGGTTACCCCACCCATCCAGCCGGGCACACTCATCGGCGTCGAACACATGAATCGACGACAGTCGCCGCCCCGGATCGGCGGTCATCGCCACCAGCACCTGCTGCAGCCGCCCCGCCAACTCTGAGACATCGACGTTCGAAAATGGCTGACCGGCGCCCTCTGTGCCGAACAAGAGCTGATCACCGAGGCCGGAGAAGAACAACCCGAAGCCACCGGCGAGACCAGAATTGGTGTACGACGCCGATGCGGTCACGCCGCCGAAGTCCAAGGTGAATACCGAGGGAAGAAAGTTGACGCTGACCCTCTGGGCTGGCCGCCCTTGACCGCGGAAGCCGGCCTTGCGCTCCAGGGCTTGCACTGGAAACCGCTGATGCTGCAGCGCTTCCCGTATTCGCGCGTCAACATGCCGGCAGAAATCGGCGACCGAACAATCCGGCGAGACTCTCAACACCAGCGGCACGACCCCGGCGACCATCCCGGGAAGTGTCTTTGACTCCAGATGCACTCGCCTACTTACCGGAAAGTCGAGTACCACCTCAAAGCCTTCGGCGCACCACCCGCGCACCAACAGTGCGCACGCCGCGGTGATAACCGATGACTGAGGCATGTTCCCGAGTTCTGACAACTGTTGAACTCGGCGAAGGACCACAGGGTCCAGTTGAACCGGCGCAGAAGCACGATACGGACCACGCTCGCCCGCGGCTTGGGGAAAACTATGATCCGATCCGCTTTCAGATGGCAGGTTCTCAGTCCAATAGGCCTGATCCTCTAGATAGTCGGTCGACGCTTCGTACTCTGATTCACTGCTGATCAAGTCCTCGAGCGAGCCGAAGAAGGCAGGCGGCATGGGCGCGCCCGAGACAATCGCAGAATAGATAGTTGCAATCCGAAGGCCGACCAGCGCAATGCCGGATGCGTCTACGACAATGTGGTGACAGCAAGTGAACCAATAGAATTCGTCGCGACGCGTCTGAAATAGCGCAAATTTGAACAGCGGTCCGGCGAACGGCATCGGACTGCGCTGAATCGATGACGCTATCTCATAGGCCTCCTGCACGGGCTGATGCGAGCCGCTCAGGTCATAGAAAGCAAGGTCAACGTCCGGCTCATCAATCGTCCTCTGGAGAACGTGGCCATCCTCTTCATAGAACGTGGCCCTGACCGGTTCAGCCTCCCGCAGCGCTCGGCGGATCGCCCACTCAAGGGGCTCTCGTTGCACCGGGCCCGCGATTTTCGCGAAAAGGCCAAGCTGCCACTCCGTAGCGAAGCGACCCGTTTCCTGCGCGAGCCAGATGTCCAGCTGGCCCGCCGTCAACGGATGTGCCCGGTCTTCAAGCTCCATCAAACCGCCCCGCGATGTCAGGCGGCTTCCGCGGGCGCCAGCTTTTCGCACAGCAGCTCCGCCAAACCGCGAATGGTAATGGTGGTGATGTCGGTGGATGAGATGCGTATTCCCGTTTCGGTCTCGATGCGGGTACGTAGTTCGAGGACGCCCAGTGAGTCCAGGCCGTACCCGAAGAGCGGCCGGTCGGGATCGACGCTGCGACGCAAAATCAGGCTGACCTGATCGGAGATCAGTCGCCGCACCCGGGTGGGCCACTCGTCCAGAGGCAGCTCCTCGAGCTCGGCCCGCAGTTTGCTTGTGCCCGTTGGGTTTTGTCCGATGGAGCGGAACGCTTCGGCGAACAGGCTCCGCTCGGCGAAGACCGTCAACCACGGGCTGCCCGTAATCGGCGCGTAGCCGGAGTAGGCGCGGTCGTGGCGCAGCAGCGCTTCGAATACGTAAGCGCCCTCACTCGGGCGGATCGCAACGTCGGAACTTTCCGCAAGGGCGGTGGCGCGCCCGATCTGTGCCCACGGTCCCCAGGCGATCGCGGTGGCCGGCAGGCCCTGAGCCCGCCGCCAGTGGGTGAAGCCGTCCAGCCAGCTGTTGGCCGCGGCGTAGGCGCCCTGCCCCGGCGAGCCCACCAGCGCGGCCGCCGAGGAGAACGAGCAGTACCAGTCCAACGGCTGGTCGGCGGTGGCGGTGTGCAGATTCCATGCACCGTAAACCTTTGGCGCCCAGTCACGCTCGATGAGCTCGTCGGTGATGTTGGTCAGTGTGGCGTCGTCGACCACCGCCGCCGCGTGCAGCACCCCGCGCACCGGGAGCCCGGTGGCCGTCGCAGTGGCCACCAACCGCTGCGCTGTGCTGGGTTGGGCGATGTCACCGCACTCCACCGCGATGTCGGCGCCGATCGCGCGGATGCGCTCGATCGTCTCCAGCGCCTTGAGCGTTGGCTGCGAGCGCGAGGACAGCACGATACGCCCGCAGCCCGCCGCTGCCATCTTCTCCGCCAAGAACAGTCCGAGGCCCCCCAGCCCGCCGGTGATGAGGTAGGCGCCGTCGCGGCGGAAGACCCGGGCCTGTGCCGGCGGCACCGTGACGCGGCGGCGGCCGGTGTGCGGGACATCGAGCACGAGTTTGCCGGTGTGCTGGGCGCCACTCATCACTCGAATGGCGGTGGCGGCGTCGGAGAGCGGATAGTGCGTGCTCTCCGGCTTCGGCAGCGCACCGTCCGCGATCAGCTGGTACACCGTGGTCAACAAGTCTCGCACCCGGTCTGGTTGGCTGAGCGACAGCAACGCTAGGTCTACAGCATGGAACGCGAGGTTGCGCCGGAATGGGAAGAGCCCCAGCCGGGTGTCGCCGTAGATGTCGCGTTTGCCGATCTCGACGAATCGTCCACCGACCGCTAGCAATTCGAGTCCCGCGCGTTGGGCGGCGCCGGTCACCGAGTTGAGCACGACGTCCACCCCGTACCCGTCGGTGTGACGACGTATCAGGTCGGCGAACTCGGTGCTTCGTGAGTCATAAACATGGTCGATGCCCATGTCGTGCAACAGTTGTCGACGCTTCTCACTGCCGGCGGTAGCGAAGATCTCGGCACCCTCGGCGCGGGCCATCGCGATCGCCGCCTGTCCCACCCCACCGGTCGCAGAGTGGATCAAAACCCGATCACCGGCCTTGATGCGGGCCAGCTCATGCAGGGCGTAATAGGCGGTGGCATGCGCGGTCGGCACCGCCGCCGCCTGGTCAACGGACAGTCCAGCCGGCAGCGTGACCGCCAGGCGCGCGTCGCAGGTGACGAATGTGCCCCAACAGCCGTCGCCACACAAACCCCCAACATGATCGCCCACCTTGTGGTCTCTCACGCCTGGTCCTACCGCGGTCACGACTCCGGCGAAGTCGGTACCCAGCTGCTGTTGTCGGCCCTCGAAGGCTTGGTAGCGGCCGAACGCGACCAGCACGTCGGCGAAGTTGATGTTGGAGGCGCTGACCGCGACCTCGATCTGCCCCGGCCCCGGCAGAACCCGTTCGCAGGCAACAAGTTCCACCGACTCCAGATCACCTGGAGTACGGATCTGCAGACGCATACCGTCGCGCTCATGGTTGGAGATGGTGGTCTGCCGCTCCTCGGGGCGCAGGGGAGTGAGGGACAACCGCGCTGTGTACCACGCGCCGTTTCGCCAGGCGGTCTCGTCCTCCTCCGACCCGCCGAGCAGTTGCCGGGCCAGCTGCTCACCATCGGTGGTTTCGTCCATATCGATCTGGGTGGCCCGCAAGTGCGGATGTTCGGTGCCGATCACCCGCATCAAACCCCGCAGCCCAGCCTGCTCCAGATTGGCCACGTCACTGGCCACTACGGCTTGCGCGTTGCGCGTCACGACATATAGGCGCGGGAGTTCGTTGGGGATGTCTGGCAATTCGCGGGTAATACGCACCAGATGCTGCACTGATTCGCGGGCCAGCAGCGGGGACCGGTCATCGGCGTCGCCGTTCCGAGGTCCCGCTAGTATCACCACACCGGTGAATCCACCGGCACGTAGATGAGCTCGAAGCTCTGCGCCGTTCGAAATGTGGTCGGCGTGCGGCGGCCAGCACATGGTGGTGCAGTGCGCGCCAAGGCTTTTCAGTGCGTCGGACAACGTGGAGGCAACCACATTGGCGGTGTCGGTGTTGATCAGCAGCCAGGTTCCGGTGTCGGCGTGTTCTGGCTCGGGCAATTCTCGTTGCCGCCATTCGACGGTCAGCAGCCGCTTGGCCATCACCCGATCGTTGTGGTCGCTTTCGGATGCTCCGGTGCCCAATCGCAGCCCCTGCATGGCGAGCAGCACGGCCCCGTGCTCGTCGAGTACGTCGAGGTCGGCCTCAACCCCGGAAGTGTCGGCTTTCGTCACCCGTGTGTAGCAGTAGCGGGCGTTGCGGGCAAAACCGTAGGAGCGGAGTCGCCGGATACCCAATGGCAACGCCAGCACATCTTCGCCCAGGCCCTGTACCTGCGAATGAGCCGCAACGGACTGAAGGCAGGCATCCAGCAGCGCCGGGTGCACGCCGTAGGCATCCTGTTGCGAGCGGATTTGGCCGGGTAGCGCGACTTCAACCAGCACGGTCGCGGTCGTCCCCTCGCCGGTGTGCACCGCGGCGAGACCGCTGAACGCGGGACCGTACTGAACACCACGCTTGTCCAGGCGTCTGCGCACCTCGGCGCCGTCCTCACGGCTCGGGTGCGCGGCGAGCAGCACGGACATGTCCTGCGCAGGAGGCTGATCCTCCTCTGCAAGATGTAGGACTGCGGTAGCGTGCCGCGCTTGTTCGCCGCCCTGTTTGGTCTCTACGGTGAAGTCGACCACGCTCGGCGATGACAAGACCGCCGAGGCGCCGACCGTGGTCTGATCATCCAGCAGCAGCGCCTCCTCGAAGCGGATGTCACGCACCTCAGACACTGGGCCCAGTACCGCGCGCGCGGCTGCCAGCGCCATCTCGCAGTAAGCCGCCCCCGGAAACACGGCGACATTGCGGATCTGGTGATCGCCCAGCCAGGGCTGGGCGGCGGTGCCGACCTCGGCCTGCCAGACATGACGCTCCGGTTCCTCCAGCAAGCGCACATGTGGGCCCAACAGCGGATGTACTGAAACGGTGCACCCACCATGTGTTGGGGATTCCTGCCGACCGCGGCTCAACAACAGCCGACGGTGAGTCCAGGTCGGCAGCGGCGCGTCCACCAGCCGGCCATTCGGGGACAGCACTGAGAAGTCCACCGCGGCGCCCGCACTGTGCAGATCCGCCACAAAGCCACGCAGCCCGTATGGCAGCGCCTGTTCGCGGCGCATACCGGCCAGAGCGGCCAGCGGCATGTCGAGACTGCGGGCGGTCTGCTCGACCGCGTGCGTGAGCAGCGGGTGGGGCGCCAGCTCCGCGAAGACCCGGTAGCCCTCCTCCAAAGCGGCCCGCACCGCTGGGGCGAACCGCACCATGTGGCGCAGATTTTGCACCCAATACCCGGCATCGCACACCGGCCGCTCGCGCGGGTCGTACAGGGTCCCCGAGTAGAAGGGAACTTCAGGCGCCATCGGCTGCAGCCCTGCGAGTGCCTCGGTCAGATCATCGAGGATCGGATCGACCTGGGGGGAGTGTGAGGCGACGTCGACGGCGATCTCGCGGGCCATCACATCGCGCTGCTCCCAGGCCGCGACCAGATCGCGAACGGTCTGGGTGGCACCGCCGATCACCGTGGATTGCGGCGAAGCCACCACCGCCACAACGGCGTCGTTAACGCCGCGGGTCATCAGCTCCGAAAGCACTTGCTGGGCAGGCAGTTCCACCGATGCCATCGCACCGGCGCCGGCAACGCGGGACATCAGCCGCGAGCGCCGGCAAATGACGCGCACCCCGTCTTCCAGCGACAGGGCTCCGGCGACGACGGCTGCAGCGACCTCACCGAGGGAATGCCCGATGACCGCGCCGGGGCGCACCCCGTATGAGCGCATGGCGGCGGCCAACGCGACCTGCATGGTGAACAGGGTCGGCTGGATGCGGTCGATACCGGTCACGACCTGCGACGCGGTCATCGCCTCGGTGACCGAGAACCCGGACTCGTGGGCGATCAGTGGCTCGGCCGCCGCGACGGTGGCCGCGAACACCGGTTCGTTCGCCAGCAGCTCAGCACCCATCTGAGCCCACTGCGAACCCTGCCCGGAGAACACCCACACCGGTCCCAGGTCGTCCCGCCCAGCCGCGGCCTGATACGGAGTATCGCCGTCGGCGACCTCCCGCAGGGCCGTGGTGAGCTCCGGCCGGCCGCTCGCAATGACGGCGGTGCGTACTGGGCGGTGCGCGCGCCGGCGCGCCAGGGTGTAGGCCAGATCCGGTAACGCCACGTCTTCATGTGCTGCCGCCCAGTCGGCCAGCCGGCCCGCAGTGCGGCGCAGTTCGTCGGCCGACGTGGACGACAGCGGGAACAGCAACGGTGTCAGCAAGGGTCTGGCCGCCGATTCAGCTGAGATGTCCTCGGGCGCAACGGCTTCGGGAGCCGGTTCTGGTGCTTGTTCCACGATGGCATGCGCGTTGGTGCCCGAGAGCCCGTACGATGACACCGCCGCCCGTCGGGGATGATGGCCGTTCGTGGGCCATGGTGTAATCTCTTGTGGCACAAAGAGTTTAGTGTCAATTCCGGCCATCTCATCGGGTAGCCGGGTGAAGTGCAGATTCTGGGGAACCACTCCGTGCTGCAGGGCCAGGATCGTCTTCATCAGCCCCAGTGCACCGGCGGCCGACTGGGCATGCCCGAAATTGGTTTTCACCGTGGCCAACGCGCAGGGCTCCTCGATGCCATAAACCTTGGCCAGGCTGGCGTATTCGATCGGGTCACCGACGGCGGTGCCGGGGCCATGCGCCTCGACCATGCCGATGTCACGGGCGTCGACGCCCGCAGCGGCCAGCGCAGCCCGGTACACCGCGGTCTGCGCTGTGACAGATGGCGTGGCGATGTTCACGGTGTGGCCGTCTTGATTGGCCGCAGTGCCGCGGATCACGGCGAGCATCCGATCACCGTCACGCAGCGCGTCGGACAACCGCTTGAGTAACACCACGACACAGCCCTCGGAGGACGCGAACCCGTCCGCCGCGACGTCGAACGCATGACATCTTCCAGTGGGAGACAGCATGCCTTCCGCCGACCCGGCGACAAACTTCCGCGGATCCAGGATCACGGCGGCGCCACCGGCCAGGGCGAGGTCGCTTTCACCGTCGATCAGGCTGTGACAGGCCAGGTGCACCGCGGTCAGACCAGACGAACATGCGGTGTCCACGGTCATCGCGGGACCGTGGACGCCCAACGCATAAGCGATCCGCCCGGATGCCAGGCTGAAGCTGCTGCCGGTAAAGCCATACGGTGCCTCCACGGCGTGCGCATCGGCGGCCAGCAGTTGGTAGTCGCCGTGCGTCAAGCCCACGAACACACCGGTCAGCGAGTCCGCCATCTTCTCCGGAGTGAACCCGGCATGCTCCATTGCCTCCCAGGAGGTTTCCAGCAGCAACCGGTGCTGCGGGTCGATCGCGGTGGCCTCGCGCTCGTTGATCCCGAAGAACTCGTAGTCGAAGCCGGCGACGTCATCGAGGAATCCGCCCCACTTCGTCACCGACCGTCCCGGCACCCCCGGCTGGGGGTCGTAGTACTCGTCGGCATCCCACCTGTCGGGCGGAATCTCGGTGATCAGGTCATCGCCGTGCAGCAGGGCCTCCCACAACCCCTCGGGAGAGTCGATCCCGCCGGGAAGGCGGCAGGCCATGCCGATGACCGCGACGGGAGCGGCGCCTGCTTTATCCACGGCCGCTCACCCTCTTCCATCCGGTGGTTCGGTTGAGGGTGTTCGGCACCGCCGAAATACAAGTGGCCGTGGAAATATGCACGAGAAAGCCCCGGGCTTGCCAGAGCGACCCAGCCCCGGAGAACGCCCCATTTCCCGTTTTCGTCGTGCCAGCGGACGTGCCCGGTTGCCAAGCTCCATCCGACCTCCCCTAGTTAGTCGGCTGAGCCTCACATTTTCTGGTGTCTGCAAGCCTCTCGCGCAGACTCCTCGGCCGGATATCGCTCCAGTTCTGTTCGATGTAGTCCATGCACGAGGCGCGGTCGGCTTCCCCGAAAACCACCCGCCAGCCGGCGGGAACATCGGCGAAGGTCGGCCACAGGCTGTGCTGCTCCTCGTCGTTGATCAAGACAAGGAAGCTGGCATTCTCGTCGTCGAACGGATTGACGCTCATCGATTCTCCAGACCGGCTACGCGAAGGTGGATCGACGCGAACGTTACTGCAGCTAGACCGGACCGGTCCGACGTTTGGGTAAAAGGGACCGATGTTCGCTGCGTCACACCTCCGTTCTACTCGTGTCTGATGAACGATCCAGTTGCTTGATCTTGATCCCTGCAGGTGACGAGGCAACTGACAGTCACTTTTGAGGT
>Ga0207688_10001909_pt1 | contig 11168 bp, 13 predicted proteins | sample KBSMiscanthusM4_FD_184296 | JGI IMG/M metagenome (GOLD analysis project Ga0207688, IMG submission 184296) | Miscanthus rhizosphere microbial communities from Kellogg Biological Station, Michigan, USA - M4 (SPAdes) (version 2) | ecosystem: Host-associated > Plants > Roots > Rhizosphere ...
CCTGGCCCGCGCCGTCCAAGCTCGTCACGCGCTGAGCTCTGCAACCGAGCTGTACGAGGGCAACTCCGCTGCGGCCCCGACGTACCGTTAGCGACGAGGCGCTCTTCGCTAGATAAGGGGCTCATATCCTGCCCTCCCAGCTCGTCACGCGCCGAGCTCACCTTGCTCGCCGATGACCGGCGTCTGGCTATCTGTCGCCCTGCTCCTCGCTGTCGTCCAGCGGGTGCGGCTCCGTCTTGGCCTTCAGCTCCGACCCGGATCTATGGTGAGCAGCGATCGTGAGTACCGATGCATTGAGGGCGTTGACCGAGATACCCGTGGTCGGCGCGCCCCTAGCGGGAGGAGCGTCGACGCCGGAGCTCGCGGCAGCCGTCTCCGAGGGCGGGGGGCTTGGCTTCATTGCCGCTGGATACAAGACCGTCGATGAGGTACGCCGGGCGATCGAGCAGGTGCGCGCGCGCACTCGGCGACCATTCGGCGTCAACATCTTCTTCCCGACACGGCTGGAGACCGACGGGGCGGCGCTCGCCGAGTACAGCTCGAGGCTCTCTGGAGAGGCCGAGCGCTACGGAGTGGCGTGTGGAGAGGCGAGCTGGAGCGACGATGGGTGGGAAGGAAAGCTCGAGCTTGTCGAGCGCGAGCGGCCCGCGGTGGTGTCGTTCACGTTCGGGTGTCCCGCTCGCGCGGTCGTGGCGCGTCTACAGAACAGCGGCATCACCGTGTGGTGCACGGTTACCAGCCCCATCGAGGCCGGGATCGCGGCGGCTGCCGGCGTCGATGCACTCGTCGTGCAGGGAGCAGAGGCGGGCGGTCATCAAGGTTCGTTCGACGACACCGACGCGGCGCCCGTCGGCCTCGTCGCGCTCATCCAGTTAGTACGGAGGACGACCTCTCTGCCTCTCGTGGCCGCGGGCGGAATAGCCGGTGGCCAGGGAGTTGCCAGCGTCATCGCCGCGGGTGCGTCGGCGGCTCAGATCGGGACTTGCCTGATGCTGACCCCGGAGGCCGGCACCAGCGCGCCACATCGCGCAGCACTCGCGGGTGATGCGCCGACTGCGCTGACACGCGCCTTCAGCGGTCGCCGAGCGCGAGGAATCGTCAACCGCTTCATGCGCGACCACGATGTCGCGGCGCCGAAGGCCTACCCGCATGTCCACTACCTGACCGCACCGCTTCGCGCAGCAGCGCGGGCCGCCGAAGACGCCGATGGAATCAATCTCTGGGCCGGCCAGGCCTACTCACTCGCCGAGGCGCTCCCAGCTGCAGAGTTGGTCGCGCGCTGGGGCGCGCAGGCCACCGCGGCGCTACTCCGCTGATCCAGGGGGGTGCACTCAATTCGCCTCGGCGATCGCCTCCTTCGCACTGAGCCGCGGCGCGATGACGAGCACAGCGCCGGCCCCCAGCGCAAGGAGATCGGGGACGGAGTGCCGGCCGCTCGGCATCGTCAGGTCGAACGAGACGAAGCCCCAAACGACGAGTGCGTACCCGACAGCCACGCTCACCACGACGCCCGGCTGCCGCGGCGTGTTCAGAGACGTCACTGGGTGGTGGACGAGCCAGGCGACGAGCGCACCGACGGCGAAGGTCAGCGTTCCCACGAGGCAGTCGACGACGTAGTGGTTGCCTGTACCCACGATCACGAGAAAGGCGAGCGCCGGATATGCGAGCGTCGTCCATGCGAGCCACGAGCGTGGAAAGAGCCAGATTGACGTTGCGGCGAGGAAGACGGCGAACCCGAAGTGCTGGCTCGCCGCGGCTGCTGTCACGTTGTGGAAGAGCGCTCCTGCTGTGTCGGCCAACTCGGCATCCGTCGGGGGCACGCCGAGGCCGAACTCCGGCAGCCAGTGAGGCGGGGCGAGAGGGAACAGTCCGATCACGAACGCGGCGGGAACGAACGACACGATGAATGTCGTACGTACGGCCGGATATCGATCAGGGGCCAGTTGCCGGGCGGCCGCCAGGAAGCCGAAGAGCACGGGGAGATGGATATTGGCGTAGAGCCACTCCAACAATCCGGAGACATTCGACGAAGATGTCAGCCCGATCAGGGACCCCTCGAGGTCGAGCGAGAGCGCACGCTCGACGCGAAGAACGTCGTCGGCATGAGCGAGCGACACCGCGACGTCTCCCTCCAACGGGATGCGGACGGCGTGCCAGACAACGAGCACCAGGGCGACGGTGAGGAGTTCTACCTCGACCGAATAACACCGCCGGATCGCTTGAACTGCTCGGGGCATTCGATCCTGATACCACCAAACCTCGATTCCTCACGCTGCGACAACAGTCGAGCGCTTCCCGCGGCAGCGCGACTCATCAACCGCCACAAGCTCATGGCCTCTCGGAGGAGCGACCCGACAGCCACCTCGCGCGCAGGACGGAAGACCCCAGAAGGCCGTGCGCGAAGGGCGTCGCTAGAAGTGGTTCGTGTACGACAGAAGCCGCCACCCGCCGGAAGTCGACAGGAGGTGATAGGTCGTTCGCGTGTCGCGCAACACGTTCTTGTCAGCGTCGAGCGCGTTCCAGCGCACCGTCGTGAACACGGAGTGCTCGCCTAGCTCACGGGTATCGCTCTCGATCCGCTTCCACATCGCAACGCCACCGCCGCGGTAGGCGTCGATCATCGCGGCGTAGTGACCTCGAACTGCGTCGCGGTCGAGCGCATGGATCGGGACGCCCTCCCGAATCGCCAGGAACGGCCACAGGCATAGCTCGGCGATGCCATCCACATCGCGCTCCGAATACCGACGGATGTATTCATCCATGAATGCGTCGACCGTCTCGGCCACAGCCACGACTCTAATGACGGGAGTTCCGAGCGACGGAGTGTTCGAGCTCGCGCAGGTTCTACGTCGGCTCGCATCTACCGCTGAGGGAACAGGGCCGGCAGGCGGCGGATGGGCCACCACGACTGCCGGCCATGGTTCGCTTGACCGATCCGGCGGCGTTCCAAACGTGCCGCTCGCTTCGGGCGCCGAGGCCCTGCTGTCCAGTCGAGGCACGGGCGACTTGGATGGGCGAGCCATCTAGGGTCCGCCAGTCATGGCCCGTGTCGCGGGAGCTATCTCGATCTTCCTCGGCGCTGCCGTCGTCGCATTCAGTCCGAATCGCTGGGACCGGGTTCTGCTCGACCTCCCTCGAGGACACGGAATCCACGGTCATGAGGTCATCGGGATGGCGCTCATAACCATCGGTGTCGTGCTCATGTGGCGGGCGAGCGAATCGTCCGGGAGTGGATGAATCGGGCGGCTGTGTTCGCGTCTCCCGTCGCGAGTCGAGTCGCGGTCCGGACGCTAGGCGAAGTTGTCCCGCGCGAACTCCGCGGACTTCGGCGGTCCCTGCGTGAACCCGGCTTCCTGGAAGATGGGCGGCACGTCGGGGTCCGAGGTGAAGCTCTCCCAGCCCGCCTGATCCCAGTCGAAGACGGCCCACACTCGGTCGCTTTCGTTGGGATCACGAAAGACGTGTGCCCCCTTGCAGCCGTGCTCCTGTCGCTTCTCGGCGCCCTTTGTCGAGAAGATGTTCCAGAACTGATCGAAGTCGGAAATCTTGGCCGTGGCGAGAACCATCTGTCTCCTCCTGTTCGAGTGTCGCCGCGATCGCGCGGCGCCAGGACCGTACCGCAGTCGGGCTGATTCGGGTGTCACGCGCTCAGGCTCATGTGCTCCCTGGGAGGCAGGGGCGCCAGCCGATACGCGGATGAACGCCGTCGGTTGTCCTGCGATCAGGGCTTCGGCTTTGCTCCCTTGCAGGCGCTCTCCGGTTGAGTCGTTACGACCAAGCTCAGATCGTTCTCGTCCCGGATCGGTCCGGCGACGTCCACCGAGATGCAAACGACGTATGGGGCTCCTTCCTTGAGCGTCACCTTCAACCACGCGACGAGAACGTTGTCGCTCCCGCTCCATTCGCCGATGCGCTGCACCTTCTCGATGTCTGCGGCGGCAGCGGGGATCAGTCCAATCCGATGATCTCCCTCCAATCGATCAGCCGCGCTCACTCCCCCACCACCACAACCCGTCGCCAGGGCGATGACGCACCCTCCAAGAGCCGGAACCGTCCCTGCTCTCACGTCCAGATCATCGCATCGGACAGCCGCCTCGAGACACTCTCGGCCTCCCGGCGCGACGTGTCGTCACTTCACGAGCGATGCGCCCGCACAGCGCGGGTCGTGATGGCCCGCGAGCTCGAGAAGGAGCGCGTGCAGCGTCTGCCGCTCGTGGCTCGAGAGGGGAGCCAGGAACTCCTTCTGAACCTGCTTCATGATCGCCCGTAGCTCCCGCAGCACCGCTTCGCCTGCCGGCGTCAGGCTGACGAGGTGGCGCCGCCGGTCCGCCCTGTCGCGGCGACGCTCCACGTAACCCTTCTCCTCGAGCTCGTCGAGGATGCCGACGAGCTGGCTGCGGTCGTACCCCAGCGCGTCCGCGATCGTGGCCTGCGTCTCGCGGGCGCCCTCGTCGAGAAGCGAGAGCACGGCGTGATGCTGGGGGTTGAGCCCGGTCGGCTCGAAGGCCTTGAGGCTGCGTTCCTTGACGGCCATGCCAAGCCGCTTCAGCAGGAACGGCGTGCTCAGCATGAGCTCGCGAGACGGTCCGACTCGCGAGCTCTCGGGCGCCAGTGCGGGGGCATCGGCCATTTCGATGTTAAGTGTACTCCGTCAAGCGTTGGGTGCTGATATCGTTGTCGTGTTCCACGATTAGGAAGGGCGACGATATATGCCGCAAGCAGTTTCGATGATGACAGGAAACCCGAGGCGCTGGAGCGCCCTCGCCCTGATCGTCGTCGCGCAGTTCATGGTCATCCTCGACGTTGCGATCGTGAATGTCGCGCTGCCTTCGATCAAGTCCGACCTGGACTTCTCGCAGGCGAATCTTCAGTGGGTGATCTCCGCCTACGCGATCATCTTCGGCGGCACGCTTCTGCTCGGCGGGCGGCTCGGCGATCTGCTTGGTCGCAGGCGGCTGTTCATGGTCGGGCTGGGGGTCTTCTCGCTGAGCTCGCTCCTGTGCGGTCTCGCGTGGTCCGAGAGCTCGCTCATCGCATTCCGCGCTCTGCAGGGGCTCGGTGGAGCTCTGCTGGCTCCGGCCGCGCTCGCGCTGCTCATGACGACGTTCACCGAGGGTCGGGAGCGCAACATCGCGCTCGGCATCTACGGCGCCGCCGCGGGAAGCGGTGCGGCGGCCGGTGTCCTCCTCGGAGGGATCCTGACCTCGTACCTCACCTGGCCCGCGATCTTCTTCATCAACGTCCCGATCGGAATCGCCGCAATCGCGCTCACGCCAGTCCTGTTGCGTGAGAGCCGAGCGATGCTTCCCCACCGGCATTTCGACTTCGCGGGAGCGATCTCGGTGACCTCTGGCCTCATGATCCTCGTCTACGCGCTCACCCGCGCGTCCACAGAGGGGTGGACATCCCTCTCGACGATCGGCTTGCTGGTGATCGCGGCCGCGCTTCTCATCGCCTTCGTGGCGATCGAGCTTCGCTCGCGCGCTCCTCTCCTGCCCATGGGGATCTTCCGGCTTCGGACGCTCAGCGCGGCCAATGCCACGATGGCGCTCGTCGGAGCGGTCGCGTTCTCCGAGTTCTTCCTGCTGACGCTGTACATGCAGGACGTTCTGCGGTACTCGGCGGTCGAGACCGGAACGGCGTTTCTGGCATTCGCGCTGACGGTGGTCGTCATGTCCAACCTGGCGCAGGTCATCGTCGGTCGGGTCGGGGTTCGGGCGACGCTCACGGCCGGCCTGCTCGCCTCGGCCGTCTCCGTCGCGGCCCTCGCGAGACTGCCCGTCGACGGCCAGTACTTCTGGGATCTCTTCCCGGCGTTCGTGCTGGGCGGCGCCGGCATGGGCCTGTCGTTCGTGCCGGTGACGATTGCGAGCCTCACGGGGGTTTCCCGCTCCGATGCCGGCATCGCCTCCGGTCTCGTCAATACGAGCAGGCAGATCGGCGGCGCCATCGGCCTGGCGGCGGTGAGCGCGATCGCCGCAGCTTCGACGAGCGCATTCGCCGACTCGCACGGTGTGAGCACGACGAGTACGGAGGCCCTCGACCACGGCTTCCGAACCGGGCTGTACGTCCTCGTCGGGCTCCTTCTGATCGGGGCGGCGATCGCCGGCGGTCTCGTCCGGCATCAGCCGGTCTCGGTCGAGGAAGCACCCGAGCCCGCGCTCGAGCCGCTGCGCGACGCGGCGTAGTCCGCGACGCAGCTCATTGCCTTGAACGAGCACGCTCGTCACTACGCTCCCTGAGATGAATCCGAACCCGCGGAGGCCGCGTCCCGGCGTCATCCTCTCGGTGCTGACCGTTGCAGGTGGCGCCTACGCGCTCCTGCAGTCGCTCGTGGTCCCGGCGCTGCCCGCACTGCAGCAGGACTTGCACACGACGCCGGCAGGCGTCACGTGGATCTTTACGGCCTACCTCCTCGCAGCCTCGGTGGCGACCCCCATCGCCGGGCGGCTGGGCGACATGTTCGGCAAGAAGCGGACGCTCGTGGTCGTGCTCGCCGGTGTCTCCGTCGGGACGTTCATCGCCGCACTCGCGACCACTCTGCCCGTGATGATCGGTGCGCGGCTGGTGCAGGGGCTGGGCGGCGCGATCTTCCCTCTGGCCTTCGGGATCATCCGCGACGAGTTCCCGCGCGAGAGAGTCGCTGGAGGGATCGCGCTCATCTCCGGCCTGCTGGGGATCGGCGGTGGCCTCGGAATCGTCCTTTCCGGCCCGATCCTCGCGCACCTCGACTACCACTGGCTGTTCTGGATCCCGTTCATGGTGCTCGCCCTCACGGCTGTCGCGACCGTCTTTCTCGTTCCCGAGTCCCCGGTCCGCGCTCCCGGAGACGTTCACTGGACGGGTGCGGCACTGCTCAGCCTTTGGCTCGTGTGCCTGCTCCTTGCGATCAGCGAGGCGCCGACCTGGGGCTGGACGTCCGCGCGCACGCTGGGACTTCTCGTCGCGGCCGCCGTGATCGGGGTCGTGTGGGTCGGAGTCGAGGCCCGCTCTCGTACGCCGCTCGTCGACATGCAGATGATGCGACTGCGAGGTGTCTGGACGACGAACCTCGCCGGCTTCCTCATCGGCTTCGGGATGTACAGCTCGTTCGTGCTGATTCCGCAGTTCGTTCAGACACCAGCGTCGAACGGATATGGCTTCGGGTCATCGGTGACCGAGGCCGGGCTGTTCCTGGTCCCGTCGACCGTGATGATGCTCGTCGCCGCGCCCGTCGCAGGCAGGCTCTCGGGACGATTCGGCTCGAAGCTCCCCCTCGTGATCGGGGCCTCCGTCACCACGATCTCCTTCGCGCTCCTCGCGCTCGCGCACTCCGCCCACTGGCAGATCTACCTGGCATCTCTCCTGCTCGGGATCGGCGTCGGATTCGCCTTCGCGTCCATGGCGAATCTCATCGTCGAGGCGGTGCGAGCCGACCAGACCGGTGTGGCAACCGGGATGAACGCGGTGATGCGGACGATCGGTGGCGCCATCGGCGGCCAGGTCGCCGCATCGATCCTCTCCGCGACGCTGCTCGCTGACGGTCTGCCGAGCGAGCATGGCTACACACTCTCGTTCCTGATCATGGCTGCCGCCCTCGGGGCGAGCATCGTGGCATCCCTCGCGGTCCCGGCGCGCAAGCCGCATCCCGTTCACCGAGTGCCGCTCGAGCCGCAGCCCTCCTTCGAATGATCGTGGTCGGCGTCGACGGCTCGGACGAGGCGGGTGCCGCGCTGGCCTTCGCGGTCGAAGAGGCACGGCTGCATCGGCTGCCCTTGCGCGTCGTCTGCGCGTGGGAGCCGTCCGCCTCCACGTACGCGGGAGAGGTCTTCGCGGCGACGGACGATGGGTTCGTCGCGGGCGAGCGGCGCGCAGCGGACGTACTCCGCGAGGTGCTCGAACGGGTGCCTCACGACGACGTTCGGGTGGAGGCGGTGACGGTCGAAGGTCACGCCGCGAGCGCGCTTCTCGAGCAAGCCGCAGGGGCAGACCTCCTCGTCGTCGGGACTCGGGGCCGTGGTGCGACCACGAGGCTCCTCCTCGGCTCCGTCAGTAGCGAGGTCGCGCACAAGGCGCGCTGTCCGGTCACGATCGTCCCGTACCACTAGCCCGCCACACCCGGAAGCACGCCGAAACCTTGCGGCACGCCGATGGCGGATGTAAGCCTCGCGCTGTGGAGCGTCCGAGCGCAGAGGTTCTCGTGAGGGGGCCAGACGCACGTCCGATCGCGAGCGTCGCACTCTCGCGTGATCGCGTGACGGTCGGTCGTCTCCCCGAGCTCAACGACATCGCCCTGCAGCCGGACCCGGAGCTCTACGTCTCGCGGGCATCGCATTTCAGCTTCGAGCGCGCAGATGACGGTTGGCTGCTCGTCGACGGCGGGAGTGTGAACGGGACGTACCTCCGCCGCGGCGCGACGCTCGAGCGCGTCGCGCAGCGAGCGCCGCTGCGGGACGGCGACGTCGTGTGCGTTCTGGCCGCGGTCGGCGAGGACGGAAGGCGTACCTGGTTCGAGCTCGCGTACCAGCAGTCCGCCGATGCGCAGAGGACACGCGCGGCGCCGGTGACGAGCGCCCACGACACGGCCGGTTGCCTCGTCTACGACGAGGATGCTGCACGGCTGGTGCTCGTTCGCGGAGACGCGCGGCAGGAGATCCACCTCCGGCCGCAGGGTCATCGACTCGTGCGGCACATGGCCGAACGGAATCGGGCAGCCGGCGGCGCGCCGGTGCTCTGCGGACACGACGAGCTGATGCACGCCGTCTGGCAGGACGAGCCGATGCACACGAGGCTCGAGCTGTCCAGGCTCGTCTGGGAGCTACGGCGCGAGCTTCGAAGGGTGGGCGCCGAGGAGCTCGTCGAGAGCGAGCGCCGCCGCGGGTATCGGCTCAGGACGTGTTCGGGCAGCTGACGGTGGTGGCTTAGCGATGTCACGGCGGCAACGGGGAGTCGGTGACACGTTCGGCGGCTACACGCTCGAGTCCGAGCTCGGGCGAGGCGGGATGGGCACCGTCTATCTCGCGACCCACGACCGCCTCGAGCGGAAGGTCGCGCTGAAGGTCATCGTCGCCGACCTCGCGCACGACGAGGACTTCCGAGCCCGGTTCCTCCGCGAGGCCCGGCTCGCGGCGTCGCTCGACCATCCGAACGTCATCCCCATCTACGACGCGGGCGAAGCGGACGACGTGCTCTTCCTGGCCATGCGCTACGTCCCAGGCGAGAGCTTGCAGCAGGTCCTTGCTCACCGCGGCGCCCTGTCCGCGGCCGAGACGGTACGAATCACGCGTCAGGTCGGCGGTGCCCTCGATGCAGCCCACGCCGCAGGTCTCGTCCACCGCGACGTGAAGCCGGCGAACATCCTGCTCGCGGGGCCGGGTGGTCACGTCTACCTGTGTGATTTCGGCCTCGCGAAGCGGATGAGCTCGCCGGGGACGACCCGCACCGGCGTGTTCCTCGGAACTGCGGACTACTGCGCGCCCGAGCAGATCGAGGGCCGCGAGCTCGATGCGCGCGCCGACGTCTACTCGCTCGGCGGCGTCGTCTTCCATTGCCTGACCGGGCGTCCGCCTTTTGCCCGCGAGTCGGAGTTCGCGGTGCTCCAGGCTCAGCTCGTGGATTCTCCCCCGTCCGTGTCCGAGCTTCGTCCGGAGCTGCCGCCCGCCGTCGACCCCGTGGTCGACGCTGCGCTCGCAAAACGGCCCGAAGATCGGTATCCGAGCGCCGCCGCTTTCACGCAGGCTCTCGGGGTGGCGCTGGATACGACAGCACCGGCGACCAGGGCGGCTCCCGGCCCGGACCTCGTTGCCGCGCCGACGCGCGTTCACTCGACTGAAGTCCTGCCGCGGACGCAGGTTTCCCCGCGGCGGTACCTGCCCTGGGCCACCGCCGCCGCGCTCGCCGTCATCCTCATCGCGGCCGTCGCGTTCGTCGTCTCGCGAGGGTCGTCGGGATCCGGGACCGACGCGCAGGCGGCCGCGATCGGGACGTTCCTCGACCGGATGGAGAACGTTCTCGACCAGTCCGCGGCAGGAAGACGCGAGATTCGTGACGCGCTGGCTGCCGGGCTCGACTGCTCGATCGCGCCCGCCGAGGCGGCTCGCCGAATCGGCAGTGTGGCGGACAACCGGCAGAGCATCCTCGGCCAGCTGGGATCGCTGGCGACACCGACGACAGACGCGTCGAACCTCGTGACCCTTCTACAGCGGGCGCTCCAGGAATCGATCGAGGCGGATCGCCACTACCGTGACGGATTCCTCGCCGTAGGCGCGGAAACCACATGTCCGCCCTCGCCCGCGCGCGACTTCGCTCTCGCCGCGGCAGCCGACAAGCGCGCGACGGCGGCCAAGGCTCGCTTCGCTGCGAGGTTCGACGAGCTTGCGAAGCAGTACGACCGCAGGCAGTGGGCGCCGGAGGACTTCTGAGGAATCACGCGCCCGTTGAGATCTTCAATCGAAGCTCAATCGTCGCGTCATGGATCCGCAGCGCCGTACGGGCGACTCTGTCGTCGAGACAACGTTTCGACCTGAAGGGAGAGACCATGAACCGCTCGCTCCTCGTCCTCGTCGCGCTCGCCCTGGCCGGTGCATCCCTCCTGGCTGCATCGACTGCGTCGAGTGCGCCCGCCTCGCGTTCCGGGACCGCGTCCCAGGAGCTGCTCCAGCTGCCACGTGCGACGCCGGCCGGTCAGACGAGCATCTACGGCCACATTGCGTCCCTGTCGAGGGAGCATGGGCGCTGGGTCATGCGCTTCGACCCCGCCCTCCTGCTGAGGGGGGCCACCGCAGCGCAGGCCGCGCTGGAGGACACGGGCTCGAGTGACGTCCCCAATGACTCCTACACGCTCGACGAGACCCACCGCCTCCTGACGTACATCGTCTCCCCGACTGCGACCGTCACGATCCTCCTCCAGGGCCTCCGAACGATCCAGGTCCCGGTCGCGGAGCTAGCGCAGATCGTGAAGGGGAAGAACCCGATGCACCGAGCTCTGTTCGATCGCGCGAGGCGACTCGGATACTGGATCCGCGTCGGTGACAAGTACCCGAACCCGGCTCTCTCGATCGACCAGCAGTACCACCCGTAACCATCGTGGACCTCTCGTGGTACCGGGGCCGGCGAAAAGTCGGCCCCGGTGCGAGGTGGTGCCGGCAGGCATGTTTTGCTCGAGCGCGTGCGCGGTACATGAGACCCGT
>Ga0207688_10001913_pt1 | contig 11159 bp, 7 predicted proteins | sample KBSMiscanthusM4_FD_184296 | JGI IMG/M metagenome (GOLD analysis project Ga0207688, IMG submission 184296) | Miscanthus rhizosphere microbial communities from Kellogg Biological Station, Michigan, USA - M4 (SPAdes) (version 2) | ecosystem: Host-associated > Plants > Roots > Rhizosphere ...
CCCGAGCGAGCCGGAACCGATCTCACCGGCGATCACCCGACCCGAATTCAGGCCCGCGCGCAACCGCAGATCCACCCCGTCGCGGCTATGCAGCCCGGCCGCCAGCCGGCTCACCTCTTCTTGGATCGCCAGGCCGGCCAGACATGCGCGAAAAGCATGATCCTCCAACGCAACTGGGGCACCAAAGATCGCCATCACACCGTCGCCGGTGTATTCAACGGTGCCGCCGTAGCGGCGCGCCACCGCCGCCGAGCGTTCCACCAGCTCGGTCATCACCTCGCGCAAGCGCTCCATATCCAGGGCGGCCGCGATGTCCATCGACCGGACCACGTCGGCGAACAGCACCGTCACCTGCTTGTACTCCGCAGCTAGCGCAGACGCCATGAGCGGTGACCCGCACGCGTCGCAGAATCGGGCGCCCTCGTGTGGCACGGCTCCACACGACTGGCACGGTGCCGGCGCTGCCGTCACCGCATCCTCCGCCGATCCCGCGGCCCCCACTGACTGGCTGATCCGCTCAGGGTATGGCTTCTTGGGCTTGATTAGAGGAGGTTTCTGCATGCGGAGTCGCGGTGAGGTATCGGCCGTGCCCGATCGGACGAGCCCAAACATGGGCTCCCGCTGCCCTATCGCCGACGCAGGGCCGAGCGGCGGCTCAACACCGTGACTACGTAGTACGGCGCCGAAACTGGGCGAGATTGCAGTGGCACGCTACTGAGCCCGTCCTGCCGAACGCGGGCGACGATACCCATCGCGGAACTCGACACCCGACGCGGTGGCCGTCGTTTTGCCAGGACATGGACGGGGGACGGCAATGGGTCATGCAGGGCACATCGGTCGCATCGCCAGGCCGAGCGGTTCGGTGATGTAAGCCGGCGCGCTCGCACTCATCGAGAGGAGTAAAGATGCATGTTGCCCTCGAAATCACGTCGTGGATCCCGACAAGGCGCATGTCGGCCGTTTCACCACGCCGGAGTCCGCCGTGACACCTTGCGGGAGCGGCATTTTCGAGCGGCTCGAGCTCTGCGCCCGTCGCTATCCCCAGCGTGAGGCGCTCGTCTTTGCCCCGGAGGCCGGGCGCTACGCGGTGACTTCTTACGGGCAACTTCACGAGCGCGCGCTGGAGCTGGAGCGCGGGTGCGGGAGGCTGGCGTCCGGCCGCAGGATCGGATCGTCTTCTGGAACGTGGTGGATCCGGACGCGGTCGCGCTTCTCTTGGCCCTGTTCGCGATTGGCGCGATGCCGGTGTTCGTCGATCCCTCGACGCCGACGGCGGAGCTCGACGCCTGCCTTGACGAGATTCGGCCGGACGGGTTCATCGGGATCCATCGGGCCCACCTGCTCAGGGTCCGCCACCGAACGGCGTTCTCAAACCTGCGGTACGCGATCGTCGGCCGCCGCTTCTCGTGGCTGCCGCTGCCAAGCTACCGGACGCTCACCCGGGCGTCGGGCCAGGTCGAGCCCACCGCCGAGGTCCGCTAGCCCGGCTCCGTGGGCCGGCGACGGCGAGCCGGGCGAATTCATCAGTTACACGACCGGAACGACAGGCAAGCCGAAGGGCGTCGTCTACACCCGCAGGATGGTCGAGGCGTCCATATCCGCGTGGTCCGCTCTCGAGTATGAGAGAGGAGGGAGACCGCAACCTCTCATTCCAGCCGATCTTCTCGCTGCTCGACATGTGTCTGGGAGTGACGGTGTGCTTCCGCGGCTGGACACCGCAGGCCCCTCGCATTCGATCCGCTGCAGCTCGTCAAGATCATGCGTGATCAGCGCGTGACGCGCAGCTTCGCGTCGCCGCGGATCGCCGAGAAGCTCGCCCGAGCTTGCCTGGACACTGGCCAGACCCTGCCCGCGCTGCGTGTCTTCATGGTGGGCGGCGCGAACGTGGAGGAGTCGGTCCTGGAGGGGGCCAATCGGATCCTCCCGAACGGCGAGGCGTATGTCTGCTACGGCGCGACCGAGGCGCTGCCCATCTCCCTCACCCCCGCGTCCCAGGCGCTAGGCCATCCACCCTGTATGTCCGAGCGCGTGAGCGCGGCTTCCTCGTGGGTCGGCCGCACGGCTCGATCAGGGCCCAGGTTGCGAGAGTGACGACGCACGGTGGGGAACACAGCCTGGGAAGAGCTGCCGCCAGGCGCGGTGGGTGAACTGCTGATCACCGGCCCGAACGTGAGCCGTGCGTACCTGGGGGACGCGGAGATGACGGCGCGCTCCAAGATCCAGGACGGCCTCTACTGCTGGCATAGGATGGGCGACCTTGCCTACCGGGACGAGGACGGCAACCTATATCTTTGCGGACGTGCCGGGGACCGGATCGAGTACGCCGGGCGTGTCTTCCACGCGGCGCCGGTGGAGCGGCTGTTTTCAACCCACCCGAGGGTATTCCGGACGGCGCTGATCCACGGGCCGGGAGGCGGGCCGGTGAACGCTGTTGAGCCCGTGAGGGGCGCGTTCCCCAGGGACGCCGTTGCGCGCGAGGCATTCGAGCGAGAGCTTCGGGAGCTCGCCGCCACGCACGCTCTGCTGGACGGCCTGGCTGATTTCTTTTTCCACGCGGGCTTTCCCACGGATTCGCGGCACGGATCCAAGGTGCAGCGCCTGCTCCTGGAGAGGGACCTAGCGGCCAGCCCCGATGTCGGTGCTCCGAAGGTCGCGATAGCGTCGCGAAACTGCAGTAGTGCACTACTGCATGCGGCGCGCCAATTCTGGGTGATCATGCGAGCACGGATTTGGCCGCGACACTACGGCCATCCATGCGCTACATCTGAATGGAGACGTCGTGATGACCTGTCCAGCGACGAGCAATCCGTCGGCCGATCTGTCCCAGACGCCCGACGGGGCGAGTCCGCCGAAGGTGCGCCTGCCAAAGCTGGTGCAAGGCATTGGGTTCGCTTTCTTTCAACATCACATGGTTGGGAAGTGGATCAAGCGGTACGGCCGCATCTTCGAGATCAATATCCCGTTCTTCGGCAGGACCGTTGTCGTGGCCGACCCGGCCTTGGTGAAGGGGGTGTGGACCGCCGGGGCCCAACTGATCAACATTGAGCCGAATTTCGGAAACTTGGTGGGGACCGGAACGGTGGTCGCACTTGACGACCAGCCGCATCGCGATCGGCGGCGGTTATTGGCGCCGCCCCTTCACGGGCAGGCTCTCAAGGGCTATGAACAAATGATCGTGGATGAGGCACTGCGCGAAATCGCGAAGTGGCCCGAGAACAAAGAATTCCGGACACTCGAACCGATGAATAGAATTACGTTGAATGTGATCCTTCGGACCATATTCGGCGCCGAAGAACCCGAATCCGAAGAATTCCGCGAAATCGTGCGGTCATTCTTGAAATTGGGATCGATAATGGCCTACGTGCCGCGCCCGCCCTTCCGGACCGGACGTTACAGCCCCTGGGGCAAGCTGGACCAGGCTCGGGCAAGTATCAATCGGATCGTTTTCACGCTTATCGAAAGGGCTGAAGCCGATCCGACGTTGGACGAGCGGAACGACATCCTGGCACTGCTGCTGCGCAGTCGGCGCTACGATGGAACCGCAATACCTCGGATGGACATCAGCGACGAACTGTTGACCCTCGTCGTCGCGGGCCACGAATCCTCGACAGCGGCGTTGAGTTGGCTGTTCGAGCGGCTGCGGCGCCACCCGGACGTGTTGGCCGAACTGGTGCGGGAGGTCGACGAGGGCGGCAGCGAATTCCGTCGGGCCACAATTGCGGAATCGCTGCGCGCCCGCACCGTACTGGACGCGGTCGGCCGACGGGTCAGGGGCCAGAATTTCGATCTTGGCGGGTGGCGAATTCCGCGAGGTCGCAATATTTTCGTCTACCTTGCCGACTTGCACAAAAACCCGGACATCTACCCGGACCCCGAACGATTCGATCCCAATCGCTTTCTCGGTACCAAACCCGCGCCACTGACCTGGCTGCCGTTCGGCGCCGGATCGCGGCGGTGCCTCGGCGCCGAGTTCATCTCCGCCGAAATGGATATCATCCTGCGGACGGTTCTACAGAATGTCCATATCCACACCGACGCAGAACCCGGCGAGAAAATGCGATTCCGGGGAGTCGCACGCACCCCCAAACTCGGCGGCCTGATTACCATTCACCGGAGGCAGACGTCAACCGCCGGGGGCATCGCGAATACTCCGAAATTGGGCGCCCGCGCGGTAGTCGATCGGCGGATGTAGCCACCATGACGACTCAATCGTTCAAGCCCACACGCACGCAGCGACTCGACATCCGTTGCAATGTCGCCGACCTCCTGGTCGCGAACGTGGCTATACACATTGTCTTTTTCTTCAACCGGCATCTCAACGAGGATGTTTTGGGTCGGGCGTTGGCGCGTGCGCTCACTAGTATGCCGATGTTCGCGGGGCGAATGACGATGCGCCACGGCTGGACCCGAATTCGGTGTAACGGCCAAGGCGTGCCGTTCACGTCCGCGTCGTCCGATTGCACGCTTGATGACGCGATCCGATCCCTGACGCACGACAGCGGCGACTGGCTCATCGACCCCGTGAACGGCGTCACAGCGCGATGGGGCTTCGACCCGCTCTGCAAGATCCGCATAACTCATCTCGCGGAAGGTGCGACCGCGATCGGTGTCTCGTGGCACCACCTGGTAGGCGACATGCAGACCTTGATGATGTTCATGAAAGCGTGGGCGGCCGCGGCTGCCGGCCAGCCAATCGCGGAACCGCTGATCGTCGAAGACCGGGTGTCCTACCTCAACGAGCAGCTCCCCGCCGGCGGAGCCCCCGAGCCCAATGTGCGTTGTATGGGGTTCGGAGAACTGGGGCGTAGCGCCCTGTATTTGGCAAGGGATGCGCGAATACAGCGCACGGTGAGTTTCTACTTCGGAGACGACGAACTCGCCCGTATGCGGGATACCTACGGCGGCCGGATGCGCTTGTCTAACAACGATGTTGTGTGCGCGCATGTCTCCGAGGCACTTATGAGCTCCGACCCTGCGAGAGAAACCCGCACCCTCGCCATCGCGGTGAACGTGCGGAATCGGTGTGGCCTCGATCCGATGCTGGCCGGCAATATGGTCACGAAAATTCTATTCGACCTGCGACGCGGCGAGGGTGTGAGGTCTACCGCCGAACGCATCCGCCACAGCGTAAATCACTTTGCCGACGAACACTGCGACCTACGCGTAAATCAACGGTTCCTTGACACCGCGGGTCGATGGCGGGGCGCTCGGTGTACGCCGGCTGAATTCGATCCGGCGCGATGGAATCCGATTATCACGAACTGGAGCGGCTTCGGCGTCTATCGGCTTCAATTTGAGGGCACCTACACGTCCTATTACACGCCGTTGATGACTTTCCCCGTCGCAGGAATCGGAATCCTTGTGGAAGGAGTCGAGGGCCGCGGGCTGGTCTTTCGGATGTCGTTGCCGCCCGAGGACTTCGAGGCCATGTGCAGTCCCGCGATTCGGGAGCACATGCATATGTTCCGGCGCGCGGACGACGACATTCCACGACTTCACCGCGAGATTCACGGCTGATGAACGTGGCCGCCAGGACGAAACCCGGACGATCGCTAAGTAGCGGGCCCGAACCGGGCGAGATTGCAGTAGCCGACTACCCGGATCGTCGCGCCGATGAGAAATGCGAAAGGTATCGACCGTGTCGTTGCCTTGCCCACCGGCCGAGGCGAGCGTTCCGTTGCCGGGATAAACGGGGCGGGGTTCGATTTCGCCATGGAGTATGTATAAGGGAGTACGTATGAGCGCCGAAGTGCGTCGGGCGTTGTGCCCAGCGGAGAAGTGCTATTGGATCGCCGATCAGATTTCACCAACGAATGTTGTGGCGCGTGTGCATCTTCGCGGGCACATCGCGGCCGGCTTGCTCGACCGGGCGGCGGCCGCTCTCGCCGCTGAGCATCCGTTGTTGCGAGTGTCGATCAGGACAGACGCCGAAGGAACAAATCCGACGTTCGTGCGGTCGTCAGGACCGATCCCGATCCGGCCGGTGAATGGCGACTACCTCGAATGGGAACGTCAAGTCGATGACCATGAGGCACGGACGCCACTGGATCGGCAGCGCGGGCCGCTGATCCGAATAGTTGATGTCGCGCGGGATTCCTCAGACGACGAAGCGCATGACCTTCTGCTGACGGTGTCGCACATAATCGCTGACGGAACGACTGCGCTGTCACTGCTGCGCAGGCTGGTTGAGCACGCCGATCGCCTTTCTGTGGTGGATGGCATCGATGATGTCGTAAGGTCGCGGCCCGTCTTTGCTTCGATCGAAGAGCTGCTGCCCGCGCGCTCTCGCGGCGTGCGGGGCATGGCCACGTTCGCGGCGTCCGGATTGGCAGATCTGCTCGTTACAACAATGGCTCGGCCGCGCCCGCTCGCACTGGAGTCAGTCTCCGGCCCGCAACGTAGGACCAAGTTCGTTCGGCACGTACTCAGCTCGATTGAGCTAGACACACTGACACGACGGTGTCGGGCGGAGGGTGTCACGGTGCACGGCGCGCTCGCTGCCGCAATGGCGATGGTGATAGGGCCCACCGCGGCGCAAAGGGATTCGGGTCGAATTTGCATCGGCTCGGCGATCAACATCCGTGGGGAGCTTCGTCCGCGGGTCTCGGCAGACGAGGTCGGCGCTTATGCCTCCATTACGCAGGCGATATTGCGATTCGGGGGTCACCATGACCTTTGGTCGGTCGCCCGACAGGCCAATCGGTCAGTGCGTCGACGTCGGCGATTTGGTCAACACCTCGCACACCTATACGCATTGCGTTTTGTTGGCCCGACGTCGGTCGCTAAGAGCTCCAGAGCGTTTCGACTCGTCGAGCGCCACGGCCCCCTGAATGTTTGCATCACGAACATAGGCCGTTACGCCTTCCCCGCGCGGATCGGTCAGTGGCGACTGTCGGGCGCTCAGACCGTCGCCAGCGTATCGGTCGGCGGCTTCGTGGCGATGATCAACACCAGCCACGACCAACTCTTCTGGAACTTCGGCTATATCCACGGAGCGGTGCCCGACCTGTCGGCGCAACGTTTCGCGGACGGGTGCGTTCAGACTCTGCTGAGCGCGCTCGATTGTCCCCGTGGGGTGACGGCCGTACCTGGCGCTGAAAAGGCCGATGTCGGTGCCCGACCCGGGAACTTTGTCCGCCCATAAGTCTGGAGGACTTCGATGACGGAGCCCGGGAGTACGCCACTGACTTGTTGTCCGTGGCCGGAGGCATCGGCCTACAATCCGATGCCGCTGACCGACCCGTCGATTCCCGATCTATTGCGGGAACGCGCCAGCGAGCAGGCAAACGCGCGTGCGTACACATTCGTGGACCACGACATCGATCCAAACGGCTTTCCCGAGAGCCTGACATGGTCGCAGGTTCACCGCCAGGCACAGGTCATCGCCGAGGAACTCAGATTGTGCGGGTCACCTGGTGACCGGGCCGCGATACTGGCTCCTCAGGGACTCGACTACATCGTCGCTTTCCTCGGCGCGCTGCAGGCCGGCTTCATCGCCGTTCCGCTATCCGTGCCGCAGCCGGGCAGTCACGACGAACGGGTTTCGTCTGCGCTGCGAGACTCCCGGCCATTGGTCATCCTCACCACCTCCGCGGTCGTCGGCGACGTCACCCAATACGTACTCGGCCACGGCGGCCATTCCGCTCCGTCCATCATCGAGGTCGATTCATTAGACCTCGACTCACCCGCCACCGCCGGTTCGGGCGGACCCGCGGGGAGGACGGCATACCTGCAGTACACCTCTGGGTCGACACGCACGCCTACCGGTGTAGTCATTTCCCACCGGAATGTCATCGCCAATCTTCAACAGGCGCAGTGCGATTACTTCCATGAGTTCGGAAACGAGCTACCGCCGGACGCAGGAATAGTGTCGTGGCTGCCCTTCTATCACGACATGGGTTTGATCTTCGGGATTTGCGCACCGATCATCGTCGGTCGGCCAGCAGTGTTGATGAGTCCGGTGGCATTTCTGCAAAAGCCCGCCCGATGGATTCAATCGCTAGCTCGGTACGGCGGGGCCATCTCGGCAGCACCGAACTTCGCCTTCGAGTTGGCGGTGCGCCGGACCACCGATCACGATATGGCAGGTCTTGATCTTTCTCGCGTGTTGACAATCATCAGTGGCAGTGAGCGCGTACGTGCCGCGACGCTGCGTCGCTTCCATGAACGGTTCGCCCGTTTCAACCTCAGCGAGAACGCAATCCGGCCTTCATACGGTCTTGCCGAGGCAACCCTCTATGTCATAACGCCAGCGCCTGGGCGTCCGGCGCGTGCGGTCCGCTTCGGGCAAGAAGACTTGTCGGTCGGTCATGCGAAGCCCCGCGAGAGCCGGGCTGTGGAAGCCACCGAGCTGGTCAGCTACGGTGCGCCGCGCGCATCGATGATCCGCATCGTCAATCCGGACTCCGGCATAGAGAAGCCGGCGGGAGCAATCGGCGAAATCTGGGTGCATGGGGACAACGTGGCGAAGGGCTATTGGCAAAACCCCGAACTAACACGGCGGACATTCGGTGCGAAAATCGTCAATCCGTCGCCCGGCACGCCGGCGGGTCGATGGCTGCGGACGGGGGATTTGGGCGTCATTTCCGACGGCGAGCTATTCATCGTCGGACGCATCAAGGATCTCCTGATCGTCGACGGGCGCAACTACTATCCCGATGACATCGAGACAACGGCCCAAGAAATCACCGCGGGCCGGGTCGCTGCGGTCTCAGTCGCGGACGGCGAAACCGAGCGACTGGTCGTCATCGTTGAACTCAAACCGTTCGGCGACTCGTGTGACGTCATGAAACGACTCCGCAGCGTCAAACGTGAAGTCTCCTCGGCAATATCGCGATCGCACCGCCTGGACATCGCGGATATCGTCACCGTCCCCCAGGGTTCGATACCGATCACCACAAGTGGGAAGATCCGGCGATCGGCCTGCGCCGAACGCTACCGCCACGGTGAATTCGCCCGCCTGGACGTGCCGTCATGACGACTGATGTCGGCGCAGCCGAACTTCGCCATTGGCTGGTCGACCATCTGATCACGAACTTCGGTCTCGACGCGGACGACATCGACGTCGACCTCCCGCTGAACGAGCTGGGTTTGAGGTCCCGCGATGCGGTCGTGCTGTCGGGTGAACTATCCGAGCTACTCGACCGGCCTGTATCGCCGATCGAATTCTGGCAGCATCCCACGATCAATGCGCTGACAAGGTTTTTGACCACATTGGAGCCCGACCTCGCCGTCGATGAGCCGGATGCGCTATCGGAGAGCCCATCCTTAGACGCTTCTATCGCAGTTATCGGGCTGGGATGCCGTTTCCCCGGAGGGATCAACAGCCCGGATCAATTGTGGGACTTCATATCTGACCGCCGATCCGCTATTGGCCTGGTTCCGCGGGATCGGTGGATTCCGTTCGACGACGGATCGCCTGAGGTGGCCGCTGCGCTGGCCGATACCAGCCGATGGGGCTCGTTCCTGGACGGGATCGACATGTTCGATGCGGAGTTTTTCGGCATCCTGCCAGCCGAAGCGGCCAAGATCGATCCCCAGCAGCGCCTAGTCCTGGAGGTCGCCTGCGAGGCATTGGAGGACGCCGGCAACCCGGCCGATTCGTTACGCCGCACGCGGACCGGGGTTTTCGTCGGTGCATGCGTAAGTGAATACGGTTTCCTGGCCTCAAGGCATTTGGGCCAAATCGACGCATGGACCGCCACTGGCGGTGCGCTGAGCATCATCGCAAACCGACTGTCGTACTTTCTCGATCTGCGTGGCCCGTCGGTGGCGGTGGACACGGCTTGTTCGTCGTCGCTGGTGGCGGTGTATCTCGCATGCCAGAGCCTGCGCACAGGCGAATCCGAGCTCGCGATCGCCGCGGGAGTGAACCTGCTGCTATCCCCGGCTGTCACACGCAGTTTCGATAAAGCACATGTGATGTCACACACCGGTGGTTGCCACGCTTTCGACATCGCAGCTGACGGGATCGTGCGCGGCGAGGGTTGTGGGGTGGTAGTGCTCAAGCGCCTGTCCGATGCGGTGCGTGATGGGGATCGGGTGTTGGCGGTGGTGCGGGGTTCGGCGGTCAATCAGGACGGCCGGTCCAACGGGCTGACCGCGCCCAATCCGGTGGCACAGATGGCGGTGCTGCGCGCGGCCTGTTCCAACGCCGGGTTGTTGCCTCGCGATGTCGACTTCGTCGAGGCCCATGGGACCGGAACACTCATCGGGGATCCTATTGAGGCACGCGCGCTCGGCACGGTCTACGGCCGCGGGCGTCCCGAGGGCTCACCGCTTCTCGTTGGGTCGGTGAAGACGAATGTTGGTCATCTGGAGGCGGCGGCCGGTATCGCGGGTTTCATCAAAGCCGTGCTGGCCGTGCAGCGTGGGCACATTCCAGCGAACCAGAACTTCGAGACGCCGAATCCGCACATTCCGTTCCAGCAGTTGCATCTGAAAGTTGTTGCGGAACAAACTAATTGGCCGGTGATAGGTCGGCCGCGTCGGGCGGGGGTGTCGTCGTTTGGTATTGGGGGGACGAATGCCCATGTGGTGATTGAGCAGGCGCCGGAGGTGGTGGCGCCGGTGGCCGATGGGGTGGGGCCGGTGGTGTCGACGTTGGTGGTGTCGGGGAAATCGGTTGCGCGGGTGGGGTCGTGGGCGACAGCGCTGGCCGACTGGATGCAGGGCCCCGGCGCCACAGTCGACTTGTCGGCGATCGCCCACACCCTCAACCACCACCGGTCGCGGCACGCCCAGTTCGCCACGGTATGTGCCGCTGACCACGCGCAGGCGATAGCCGGGTTACGGGCCGTCGCCGCCGGACAGCCCGGACCCGGGGTGGTGTTGGCCCACGACGGGCCGTGCGGGCCCGGCGTGGTGTTCGTGTTTTCCGGGCAGGGATCGCAGTGGGCCGGGATGGGCCGCCAATTGTTGGCTGATGAGCCGGCATTCGCCGCGGCGGTCGCCGAGCTGGAGCCCGATTTTGTCGCCCAGACCGGATTCTCGCTACACGACGTGCTCGCCGACGCCCACCCGGTGACCGGCATCGAACGGATCCAGCCGGTGCTGGTCGGGGTGCAGCTGACGCTGAGCGCGTTGTGGCGGTCCTACGGGGTGACACCGGATGCGGTGATCGGACATTCGATGGGCGAGGTCAGCGCCGCCGTCGTCGC
>Ga0207688_10001915_pt1 | contig 11156 bp, 10 predicted proteins | sample KBSMiscanthusM4_FD_184296 | JGI IMG/M metagenome (GOLD analysis project Ga0207688, IMG submission 184296) | Miscanthus rhizosphere microbial communities from Kellogg Biological Station, Michigan, USA - M4 (SPAdes) (version 2) | ecosystem: Host-associated > Plants > Roots > Rhizosphere ...
TAGCGCTTTGGCGGGTGGCGTGCCAGCCCGGCCGCAGAGCGGTGAAGGCTGGTGGAGCCGAGGGGGGTCGAACCCCTGACCTCCTCATTGCGAACGAGGCGCTCTCCCAACTGAGCTACGGCCCCGGCCAAAATGCAACCGTGTTGCGGCGGCTGTGAGTGCGGGCCATTTACGGCCCGGAGTCCAAGGAGTCAAGGATCAGCCCCGCCCAGATGCGACCACGGCGGCGGTGGCTCCGCGTTGCGTCAGCGCGGCAACGCGATTATCTAGCTCCCGGCGACTCGCTTCGGCAGCGCCGGTCGGCCTATTCGGGGTTATTCCATGAATCCGTTTCTCTGGCTCATCCATACCCTGATCTGGATCTACATTTATCTCCTGATCGGGGCGGCCGTGCTGTCGTGGCTGATCGCATTCAACGTCGTGAACAGCCACAATCCCACCGTCCGCATGATCTGGGATTTCCTCTATCGGGTGACCGAGCCGGTCTTGCGGCCGATCCGCTCCGTCCTCCCCAATCTCGGCGGTATCGACATCTCGCCGGTGATCCTCATCATCGCGCTGATGTTTCTCGATCAACTCATCATCTGGCTCTTCGTCTCAGCGTTCAGCTGAGTGAGCGCGGCTGCTCCTCCCTGGCGGGTCGAGGCGAACGGACTCGTGCTCGCGGTGCGGCTTACGCCGCGCGGCGGGCGTGACGCGATCGACGGCATCGAACAGTTGTCGGATGGACGCCGTGTGCTGAAGGTGCGTGTGCGCGCGGCGGCGAGCGAGGGCGAAGCCAACGCGGCGCTGACCAAGCTGGTCGCCAGGACGCTCGGCGTTCCTTCCCGGGATGTCAGCCTGGTGGCGGGCGCCAGCGCGCGGCTGAAACGGATACGCGTTGCCGGAGCGGCCGCAACATATGCCGTGATGCTGGAGAAAATCTGCGCCATCGGGTAATCCGGTTCATCCGCTCCCGCCCCGAGGAACCGCCGACATGTGCGTTCGGAGGATGGGCGCGCCTCATCATCCTGGCGGATAGTGCCATGACCGCAAAGATCATCGACGGCAAAGGGATCGCGGCGAACCTGCGCGGCAAGGTCGCCGACGCCGTGCACCGGCTGGGGCGCGACCGCGGCGTCACGCCGGGGCTCGCGGTCGTGCTCGTTGGCAACAATCCGGCGAGCGAGAGCTACGTCGGCAACAAGATGAAGATGACCACCGGAAGCGGCATGCGGTCGTTCGATCACCGGCTACCGGCGACGACGAGCGAAGCCGAGCTGCTGACGCTGATCGGGCGCCTGAACGCCGATCCCACGGTCCACGGCATCCTGGTGCAGCTTCCGCTGCCCGCGCAGATCGACCCGCAACACATCATTGCCGCGATCGATCCGGCAAAGGACGTCGACGGCTTCCATCCGGTGAACGCCGGACGCTTGTCCGCGGGCCTGCCGGCGCTGGCGCCGTGCACGCCGATCGGGTGCGTCCTTCTCGCCAAGAGCGTGCGGCCTTCGCTCGCCGGGCTCGAGGCTGTCGTGATCGGCCGTTCCAACATCGTCGGCAAGCCGCTGGCGCAGCTGCTGCTGGCGGAGAACGCGACGGTGACGGTGGCGCATTCCAAGACGCGCGACCTGCCGGCGGTCTCCCGCCGCGGCGACCTGTTGTTCGCGGCGGTCGGACGTGCGGAGATGGTGCGGCGCGATTGGGTCAAGCCCGGCGCCGTCGTGATCGACGTCGGCATCAACCGGGTGACGCAAGAGGGCGGCAAGTCGCGCATCGTGGGCGATGTGGCCTTTGCCGAAGCGACCGAGATCGCCGGCGCGATTACGCCGGTCCCCGGCGGCGTAGGGCCGATGACGATTGCTTGCCTGCTGGCCAATACGGTGCGGGCGGCTTGTGCGATCGCCGGCTTGCCGGCGCCGGCACTCGGCCAGGGGCCTACAGACGATCGCGAATGAGACGGTCGCGAATGAGGGACGACTGACCACAGCGACGGAGAACAGACTAGGCTGTCATCCGTCGCTTCGTCTCATGTCTCAGCCATTCCAGGCGAAGGCGACCTTGTCGAGGACGCGGTTGCCGAACTTTTCGGACGAGCGCGCCACGGCCTTGCCACCGAGCGCGCGATAGAAGCCGGTTGCGGGCTCGTTATCCGACAGCGCCCACACCACCATGCTTTGCAAGCCGCTCTGCATCAGGTCCCGTCGCGCCGCCGAGAACAGCTTGCGGCCGAAGCCGAGGCCCTGAAATTCAGGTCGCAGATAGAGCTCGTAGATCTCACCATCGTAGTAGAGGCTGCGCGCGCGGTTGCGGCCGTAATTGGCGTAGCCGGCCAGGCTGTCGCCGAACGCAAGCACCGCGATGCGGCTACCCTTGCGAACCGCGCTGTCCCACCATTGCGGGCCGCGCCGGTTGATGAGCTTGTCGAGTTCAGGCCCGGGAATGATGCCCTGATAGGCACCGCGCCAGGCCTCGTCATGGGTCGCTGCAATCGCCGTTGCATCTGACGGCTTTGCGCGACGGACTTCGATGAGGATCGTGCTCATGACGTTATACAAGCAAGCACTTCGTCGCGCTTCAAGAGCTATGTTTAATGCTCGGTTAATAGCGTTGGCGATTGATGTGGATTTGCCACACTGCGACGCCCCACACCGTCGAAAACCGGTGAAGATGTTGCAGCCGCGACACGCGCAAGCGACAAAGACCGCCCGGCGCTGCGTTCGGAACGACTACCGCAGCTGCGAATCGATCAGTCGGTGAGACCGATGTGTGCCCGGACGGCGTCGACCGGCTGCGCCGTCGCCGCCCAGAAGTCCCAATCGGGACCGAACAGGTCGACCTTCATGCGCTCGCCGCGGGCCCAGGCGTGCCAAAATTCCTGCGGATCGAGGGCGCCTTTGGCGGATCCCGCCAGCTCATTGAGCGGAATGCCCAGATGCCAGCTGAAAATCACCGGCAGAACGTGGCCCGACATGGCCTCGCTGCGATGCATCGCGGCGGTGAAGGTCGAGGCCAGGACCTCGCCGCGCGGTGAGGTGTCGTAGCCCGCGAGCAGATGCGACGAATCCTGCGGCGCCGCGAACGCGAAATTTAGCGCTTCCTCTTCACCCGGGAAGGCATACTTATTGGCGCGATAGAAGGCGGCGAAAGCGTGGCCGAACGTTTCCTTGGGCAGATCAAGCAACGTGTGGAAGCGTGCGGCCAAGGCCGGATCGGGCGTGGTCTTGTACGGCATCAGCCACGGCATGGCGTCGTCCGTGTCCCACGGCTTGCCGGTCAGGCTTTCGAGATTGGCCCGGATCATATGCGCGGTGGCGCTGCGCAGGTGACCCTGGGCGACCTCAGTGATGTCGTCGACGAAATCTGCTTTGACGCCGAGCGTCGCCGCGAGGCTGGTGACCGCGCTGAGCTTGGCGTCGTCGAGCGTCCCGTCGACGAAGGCCATGACCGTGGCGAAGCAAACCGCTTCGGTGGCGAGATCGGGTTTTGCCGCCAGCGCCTTGAGTTCCTCAGCGCGCGCTGGCGCCAGTCCGGCAAGGTCCGGCGCGAACTCGATCTGGAAGATGTAACGCGCGGCCGCGACGATGCTGGCGCGATCCGCCGCCGTGATGGCCGCTCCCGCTGCCGCGACCGCGCGCATCGCCTTGAGAATGGTTTGCGCCTCTGCGGGAGTGGCATCGATATGCATGATTGTGCTCCGGTGGGGTCGTCCGACGGCGCGGACCGTATCACGCCACCTTCGACACGGTCACGACGCGCACCTGCACCGAGCGATATCGCGTCGGATTGATCTCGCCAAGCGTTGCGCGATCTCATCCGGACAACAACGTGCAGCATTTCGCGCGCGATCATGCTCGCGCGCGAAACCACATTCCCGAGCTGTGATTGTTGTCGCGTCCGCGCGGAGTTGACAGTGGCGTGCGTCCGATTCAGCCGATCGAACGTCTCACACCCGCTCCGCTTCCTTGACCCGCTCCGCCTTCTTGCGGTCGTTGGGATCGAGCAGCTTCTTGCGCAGCCGGATCGCCTTCGGGGTCACCTCGACCAACTCCTCGTCGTTGATATAGGCGAGCGCCTTCTCCAGCGTCATCTGGATCGGCGGGATCAGGCGGACGGCCTCGTCCTTGGAATGGGTGCGGATATTGGTAAGCTTCTTGCCCTTGAGGACGTTGACTTCGAGGTCGTTGCCGCGGGTATGCTCGCCGACGATCATGCCGCGATACACCTTCCAGCCGGGCTCGATCATCATCGGGCCGCGGTCCTCCAGGTTCCACAACGCGTAGGCGACCGCCTCGCCCTGGTCGTTGGAAATCAGCACGCCGTTGCGCCGGCCCAAGATATCCCCGCGGTAGGCACCGTAATCGTGGAACAGGCGGTTCATGACCGCGGTGCCGCGGGTATCGGTGAGCAGCTCGCCCTGGTAGCCGATCAAGCCGCGCGTGGGCGCGTGGAACACGAGCCGCACGCGACCGCCGCCCGAGGGACGCATTTCGGTCATCTCGGCTTTGCGCTCGGCAAGCTTCTGCACCACGATGCCGCTGTGCTCTTCGTCGACGTCGATGACCACTTCTTCGATCGGCTCCAGCAATTCGCCGCTGGGATCGCGATCGAGCAGCACCTTCGGCCGCGACACCGACAACTCGAATCCCTCGCGCCGCATGGTCTCGATCAGGATGCCGAGCTGCAGCTCGCCGCGACCGGCAACCTCCATGGAATCCTTCTCGGTGGATTCGCTGATCCTCAGCGCGACATTGCCCTCGGCCTCGCGCAGCAACCGTTCGCGTATCACCCGGCTCTGCACCTTGTCGCCCTCGGTGCCGGCGAGCGGGGAGTCGTTGATCCGAAAGGTCATCGCCAGGGTCGGCGGATCAATGGGCTGCGCCGGAATGGGCTGTGTCACCTCCGGCGCGCAGATGGTGTGCGACACCGTCGCATCCGGAAGGCCGGCGATCGCGACGATGTCGCCCGCCGATGCCTCTTCGACCCCGGTGCGGTCCAGCCCGCGGAAGGCGAGGACCTTGGTCAGGCGGCCCACCTCGATCAGACGGCCGGTACGATCGAGCACCTTGACGTTCTGGTTCGGCTTCACTGCGCCCGAGCTGATGCGGCCGGTGACGACGCGGCCGAGATAGGGATTGGCCTCAAGGATGGTGCCGAGCATGCGAAACGGCCCCTCCTCGATGGTCGGCTCCGGCACATGCCTGGTGACGAGATCGAACAGCGGTGCCATGCCCTGGTCCTTCGGCCCATCGGGGGAGGCCGCCATCCAGCCTTCCTTGGCCGAGCCGTAGAGAATGGGAAAATCGAGCTGGCCCTCGCTGGCATCGAGCGCGGCAAAAAGATCGAAGACCTCGTTCACGACCACCGTCGGCCGCGCGTCCGACCGATCCACCTTGTTGATCACGACGATGGGTCTGAGTCCGACCTTGAGCGCCTTGGATACGACGAATTTGGTCTGCGGCAGGGGACCCTCGGCGGCGTCCACCAGCACCAACGCCCCGTCCACCATATTGAGAATGCGCTCCACCTCGCCGCCGAAATCGGCGTGGCCTGGCGTGTCGACGATGTTGATGCGGGTGCCATGCCAGTCGATCGAGGTCACCTTGGCGAGGATGGTGATGCCGCGTTCGCGCTCCAGGTCGTTGGAATCCATCGCACGCTCCGCCACCCGCTGGTTCTCGCGGAAGGCGCCGGACTGCTGCAGCAGCCGGTCGACCAGAGTGGTCTTGCCATGGTCGACGTGGGCGATGATCGCCAGATTGCGCAACGACATAAGGGAAATCCGGTGGGGCCCGGCCGAGCCAGGGCTACGCTGCAGCGCAATATAGGCATCGGCGGCGCGATCGCAACGCCAAAATCAGCGAAATCCCGCTCCAGGCACAAAAGGCCTGCAAGGAAAGTCCCGAAGGAACAAGAGCCTCTTGCGTCGCGCTGCGGAGGAGGCGACGATACGCCGGAGAGGGTGGGAGGTCGCGTGCGCTGCTCGATCCCAATCAAGAACAGACGCCGGGTCTTGTGCGTTTTCCCGCATTACACGCCCTCGTTCGGTACCTTCAACCACGCCTATCGGTTGATGAAGGGGGTGCGCGCCTTCATGCCGCCGCAGGGCCTCCTCCTGATCGCTGCCTACATGCCGGAAGGATGGCCGGTCCGCTTCATCGACGAGAATATCCGCAAGGCCACCGCCGCCGAGCTCGAATGGGCCGACGTCATCCTGGTCAGCGGCATGCACGTCCAGCGCCAGCAGATCAACGATATCGCCGAGCGCGCGCACGCAGCCGGCAAGGTCGTGATGCTGGGCGGCCCCTCGGCGTCCGCCTCGCCCGAGATGTATCCCGACATCGACTATCTCCACATCGGCGAGATGGGAGATGCCACTGATCGGTTGATCGCCTGCCTCGATGAGAGTGTCGCGCGCCCGTCCGCGCAAATCCGCTTCGAAACCAAGGACCGGCTTCCGCTGCGAGATTTCCCGATCCCGGCGTATGACCTCATCCCGCTGAAGAAGTACCTGATGCTCACGCTGCAATTCTCGAGCGGGTGTCCCTACCTGTGCGAGTTCTGCGACATTCCCAATCTCTACGGCCGGCAGCCCAGGCTCAAGACCGCCGCGCAGATCACCGCCGAGCTCGATGCCATGCGCCAGCAGAAGGGGCATCCGCCGGTGGTCTATTTCGTCGACGACAATTTCGTCGGCAACCGCAAGGCCGCCAAGGAGATGCTGCCGCATCTCGTCGCCTGGCAGAAACAGCACGACTATCCCATGAGCTTCGCCTGCGAGGCGACGCTCAACATCGCCAAGCAGCCGGAAACCCTCGCGCTCATGCGCGAGTCGTCATTTCTCGGCATCTTCGTCGGCATCGAGACGCCGGAGGCGGATGCGCTCAAGGCGATGCGCAAGAACCAGAACGTCGCTGTGCCGATGATGGAATCGATCAAGACCCTGAACGATTACGGCCTGGAGGTCACCTCCGGCATCATTCTCGGTCTCGACACCGATTCCGACGATACCGAGGCGCGGCTCAAGGACTTCATCGAGGTCTCCCACATCCCTATGCTGACCATCAATCTGCTGCAGGCGTTGCCGAAGACGCCGCTGTGGGACCGGCTCAAGGTGGCGGGGCGGCTTTCGGACGATTCCACGCTCGAAAGCAACGTGCGTTTCCTGCGGCCTTACGACGACGTGGTGTCGATGTGGCGCCGTTGCATCGCCTATGCCAACGACCCCGAGCGGTTGTTCGCGCGCTTCCACCATCAGGTCGAATCGACCTATGTGAACCGGATGATCACGCCGGCGCGGGGCAAGCTCACCTGGGCGAACCTTTCGAGCGCATTGGTGCTGGCGTTCCGCGTCATGCTTCACATCGGAGTTCTGTCGGACTACCGCAAGCCGTTCTGGCGCGCCGCGCGGCACGCACTCCGCCGCGGCCAGATCGACGCCGTGCTCGGCATGGGCTTCATCGCCCACCATCTCATCCAGTTCACCCGTGAGGCGCTGCGCGGCGAGCAGAACGCGTCGTACTATTCCACCAAGATGCGCCAGGCCGAACCCGTGCCCGAACTGGCGACCACGTTGCGCAAGTCGGCGTAATCCCAAACTCTCATCCCCGCGGGGGCGACGTTGCCTTACGTGGGGAGCGTCTCATCCCAGCTTCGGCTCGAGCGTGGTGGACCACAGCGCGCGGTCGTCGACATCCTTGAGCGTCACCGTCATCACTTGTGTGGCGCCGTCGATCGCGACTTGGCCGAAGAACTGCAGACCCTCGCTCGGCGGCCGGTTCGGTGTGCTCGGCGCGTTCACGTAGACGCGCTGCGGGCCGAAGGTATTGTCGAGGGCGTTTTGCGGGAAGGTCCCGGCGTGCAGCGGGCCCGATACGAATTCCCAGAACGGCTCGAAATCCTGGAACACCGCCTTGTTGGGATCATAGTAATGCGCCGCCGTGTAGTGCACGTCGGCCGTGAGCCACAGTGTGTTGCGAACGCCGGCCCGCTTGATGAAGGTAAGAATGTCCGCGATCTCGAGCTCGCGGCCGCGCGCCGGCCCATCGCCTTGGGCGATCGCCTCGACGCCCCATTTGCGATCGGTATCGTAGACGACGACGAGACCGATCGGCATGTCTGCGGCGATCACCTTCCAGGTCGCCTGCGAACTCATCAGCTCGCGCTTGAGCCAAGCCACCTGCGTCGGACCGAGAAAGTAGGCCTCTGGCCCATAACGCTCTTCCATACCCTCGCCGTTGGGGCCCCGATAGCTGCGCATGTCGAGCATGAAAATGTCGAGCAGCGGCCCGTAGGATATCTTGCGGTAGACGCGTCCCGGCTCCACCTGCGTGAAGCGCATCGGCATATATTCGTGGAACGCGTGGCTCGCCCGCGCCGCCAGCAGCAAGGCGTTGCTATCGACGTATTTCTTGCGCGCATGCTCGGCGCGGGTCAGCGGTTCGCCCGGCCACCAGTTGTTGGCCACCTCGTGATCGTCCCACTGCGAGAAGATGGGCACCTCGGCATTGAAGGCGAGCACGTTCCTGTCCATGAGATTGTATTTGTAGTTGCCGCGAAACTCGGCCAGCGTCTCCGCCGGCTTGGCCTTGTCCTCGGTCACCACATTCTTCCAGATCTGGCCATCCGCCATCTTCACCTCGGCGACGATCGGGCCGTCGGCGTAGATGTTGTCGCCGCTGTGGATGAAGAAATCCGGCCGGTTGCGCAGCATGGTCGCGTAGGTGCGCATGCCGCCGCGGGCCTCGTCGATGCCCCAGCCTTGGCCGGCGGTATCCCCGGACCAGACGAACGAGATGGAACGGCGGTCGCCCGGCGCGCTGCGAAAACGCCCGGTCATCGGCTCGCCGACGATCGTCGGCGAGGCCAGATCCTGGAAGCGGATGCGATAGAAGATGTCCTGCCCCGCCGGCAGGCCCTCGATCAGGGCATTGGCGGTGAAATCAGTTTCGGGCAGTGCGTCGACGAACACGGCGCGGTGGATGGTCTTGAAGCTGTCCGTTGTCGCAATCTCCGCCAGCATGCGCGCCGGCCGATCGGCGCGCGCCCAGACCACGGCGGAGCCGTTGGAGACGTCGCCGGACTGGATGCCATGGGTGATGAGCGGGCGATCGGCGGCGCGGCTGAGATAGGGCCTGGCGATGCCGCCGATCGTGGAGATTGCGGTCGACGCCGCGGCCGTCGCCAGAAACCGTCGGCGAGACACGGGGATGCGCACGATCATTGAATCCCTCCAATTCCGGAAGGAGGCGAAGATGGCGGCGAATTCTCACAGCTTCATGACAGCGGTTCTCCGGCGAGCCCGCTGACGGTGGATATCGGTCAGGCGCCGGTGGCGCGCGTCCAGGGTCCGAGCCGCACGCCCTTGGGCAAGCTCTTTTTCAGCGTCAGCATCTGACTGGCTGTTTCGGAGGTGACCAGACCGACAAGCCGTCCGCTGTCATCGACCACCGCGACGGCGGGAGCCGATGTCTCCTGCAGGAGGCGGAACGCCTCTTCCAGCCGACGGCGCTGGCCGATGGTCGGCACGCCGGTGGTCATGGCGTCGATGACGCGGGCCTCCGGTCCGAGCTGCTCGAGCGCGCGCGTGAGATCGTCGCGTCCGAGAATGCCGACCGGCTTGTCCGCCGCGTCGATCACGGGGACATCGGTCTGGCTGGTGCGCAGCACCGGTTGTGCCGCATCTTCGAGCCGCGCGGTGGGCGTGAGCGTGGCGAAATGCGTCGTCATCGCGGCACTGACCGGCAGGCCGCGCGACATGGCCCGAAGGGCTACCGCGTGCGCCTCGGATGAGGCCGCGACATAGACGAAGACCGCAATGAAGATCAGCATCGGATTGGAAAACACTCCGATGACGCCAAGCGCGAAGGCAACGCCCTGGCCGATGAAGGCCGCGACTTTGGTCGCGCGTACGTAGCCAAGGCGCGCCGCGAGCAGGGCACGCAGGACCCGGCCGCCGTCCATGGGAAAGGCCGGGATCATGTTGAACACAGCGAGAAACAAATTCACCGCCGCAAGCCGATCGATCATCGACGCATCGGGGCTTTCGACGGCGTAGAGATCGCCGATATTCACCTGGGCGCCGGCGACGGCGATCAGTGCGATCGCGATTGCCACGTTCACCAGCGGGCCGGCGATGGCGACCAGGAATTCCTCATACGGCGCTTCAGGGATGCGCTCGAGGCGGGCCACGCCGCCGATCGGCAGCAGCGTCACGTCGGGGGTCGACACGCCGAAAGCGCGCGCCGTGAAGATGTGACCGAATTCATGCGCCACCACGCACGCGAACAGCAGGACAAGAAAAGCAAGCGCTTGCCACGCCGCTTCCGGACCCCCGGCGACCCAGCTGGCGCCGAAGATCCAGCCGAGGAACAACAGGAAGGTGACGTGGACGCGCACCGCCGTGCCGGCGATCGTGCCGATATTGAGGGACCACGACATGAAAGGTCTCCAGGCCAAGGCCAAGCGCGTCGCCGTTTCGGTACGGCTCTTCGGTTCCGCGTCCGGCGCAGCGAACCGTTCGGCCGGCTTTCGCATTGACAGGTAAGCGTTCGGACGAGGTTTGCGAGTGCCGGCGCGAGGCGATTCATGGCACTATCTTCCGATCAGGAGGTGTCACCGTGGCTGAGAAACTGACAGGCAATGCCCGCAAGACCGCGCTCGCCAAGCTCGCCGGCTGGAGCGAGGTCAAAGACCGCGACGCCATCAGCAGGACATTCACCTTTCGTGACTTCAACGAGGCCTTCGGTTTCATGACCCGCGCGGCGCTTGTCGCGGAGAAGCTCGACCACCACCCGGAATGGTTCAACGTCTATGACAAGGTCGAGGTGACGCTTGCGACCCACGACGCGGGCGGCGTGACCGAGCGCGACATCGAGCTCGCCGCCGCCATGGACAGGCTGGCCGACGCCTCGCGCTGAGGTCTTGCTTCGCCGGTCATTTCACTTGCAGCGCATTGGAGCGGTCACCATCTATCCGGCGACGGTGACCTGAGGACGAGGAGTATTGCGATGACGTTCGGGCCTGCCTTGGCGTTCGGGCATGGGCGTTCCAATGAGCACGTCGCCACCAACGAGGAGCGGGTACGCCGCGATTTCTGGCGTAAGGCCGCGCGGGTGGCTGCACGACTGCCTTTTGCGGAGGATCTGCTCGCCGCCTATTACTGCGCCTTCGACCGG
>Ga0207688_10001917_pt1 | contig 11148 bp, 8 predicted proteins | sample KBSMiscanthusM4_FD_184296 | JGI IMG/M metagenome (GOLD analysis project Ga0207688, IMG submission 184296) | Miscanthus rhizosphere microbial communities from Kellogg Biological Station, Michigan, USA - M4 (SPAdes) (version 2) | ecosystem: Host-associated > Plants > Roots > Rhizosphere ...
AGCCAGTCCTGGCGGTCGAAGACGCGGAAGACCGCCTCGGCGATCTTCAGGTAGTCGCCGTTGCCGGCCTCGACGAAGTCGTAGAGCGTCGGGGCGATGCGCGGCATGATCGCCGTGCCGCCGCCGAGCCGGACCTCGAAGCCGCGGACGCCGTCGCGCTCGCGGGCGAGGAAGGCGATGTCGTGGATGCCCGTGATCGCGCGGTCCTCGTCGGTCCCGGTGAAGGCCGTCTTGACCTTGCGCGGCATGAGCTGCGTCGTGGGGTGGCGGACGAAATAGCGCACGTAGGCGCCGATGTAGGGGGTCGGGTCGAAGACCTCGTCCTCGCACACCCCGGCCCAGGGATCGCCGGTGACGTTGCGGACGGTGTTCCCGCAGCCCTCGCGCGAGGACAGGCCGCTCGGGGCGAGGACGCGCAGCACGTCGGTCGCGTCCTTGAGCGGGATGTGGTGCATCTGGATGTTCTGCCGCGTCGTGATGTGCCCCTTGTTGAGCGGCACGTACTGCTCGATCGCGTCGGCGAACGCATCCATCTGCTCCGGCGTGATCCCGCCGAAGGGGAGCTTCACCCGGATCATCTGCACGCCCGGCTGGCGCTGGCCGTAGACGCCCTGCTTGAGCCGGAAGCCGATGAACTGGTTCTCCGGCGTCTGACCGTCGAGGAACTTCGTCGCCTCGGTCTCGAAGTCCTCGAACTCGCGCTCGAGGATCGGGATGATGTGGCCGGGGACGTCCTGGCGGACCTCCGGGTTCTCGAGGGACCCCGGGCGGCCGGCGGTCCGCTTGCCCTGGAGGGCGGATGGTTCCATGATGGTCGTCTCCAGAAGTGCTGGTCGTCCGTCCGAACGCAGGAATATACCCAAACCCCGATCGCCTTCATCGGATTTGGCTCTGGAGCCGGGCGCCAGGGCGCCGAAACGTCAGCCGGCGGCCAGCGAGGACCGGCGGCGCTCGAGCTCGTCGCGCTCGACGGCGTTCGTGCTGAGCTCGATCGCGCGGCCGTACGCGGCCGCGGCGGCGTGCTCGTCACCGGCGCGACGGAGCAGGTCCGCCCGGGCGGCGTGGAACGGCTGATAGCCGGCGAGGCGCGCGTCGCTCTGCAGCGCGTCGAGGACGCAGAGGCCGGCGCGCGGGCCGTGGGCCATGCCGACCGCGACGGCGCGGTTGACCTGCACGACCGGCGAGCGCGTGTGGCGCGACAGCCGGCCGTAGAGCGCCGCGATCTGCGGCCAGTCGGTCTCGTCGGCCGTCGGAGCGGTGGCGTGCAGCGCGGCGATCGCCGCCTGGAGCTGGTAGGGCCCGGGGCGGCGCAGGCGCAGGGCGCGGTCGAGCGCGCGTGTGCCCTCCTCGATCCGCCCGGCGTCCCAACGCGAGCGGTCCTGGTCGGGGAGCGAGACGTAGCGGCCGTCGGCGTCGGTGCGCGCGGAACGGCGCGAGTCGTGCAGGAGCATGAGGGCGAGCAGGCCCGCGGTCTCGGCGTCGTCGGGCATGAGCGTGGCGAGGAGCCGGCCGAGGCGGATGGCCTCGTCGCAGAGCTCCGTGCGCACGAGGCGGTTGTCCTCGCGCGCGGCGTAGCCCTCGTTGAACACGAGGTAGATGACGGCGAGGACACCGGCGAGGCGGTCGGGCAGCGCGTCGTCGGGCGGGACGCGGTAGGGGATCGCGGCCTTCGCGATCTTGCGCTTGGCGCGGACGAGGCGCTGGGCCATCGTCGCCTCGGGGACGAGGAACGCGCGCGCGATCTCGGGCGTCGTGAGGCCGCCGAGCGTCCGCAGCGTCAGGGCGACGCGCGCCTCGATCGCGAGCGCGGGGTGACAGCACGTGAAGATGAGCCGCAGCCGGTCGTCCGCGACGGCGCTCTCCTCCGCGGGGTCCGGCTCGGCCTGCTGCTCGAGGTCCATGAGGATCTGGAGGGACTGGACGCGGTCGGCGAGCACGCGCTCGCGGCGGATCCGGTCGATCGCGCGACGGCGCGCGGTCACGGTGATCCACGCGCCGGGGTTCGCCGGCGTGCCGGAGCGGGGCCAGGTCCGCAGCGCGTCGGCGAACGCGTCCTGCAGCGCGTCCTCGGCCAGCGCGAAGTCTCCGCCGACGTGGCGGATCAGCGTGGCGAGGACGCGCCCGGACTCCTCGCGGAAGGCGCGCTCGACCGCGCCCGCGCTCACATCCCCGGGATTTCCATCACCGGCCGGACCTCGATGGCGCCGTGGCGCGCCGCCGGGATCTTGGCCGCCTGCGCGGTCGCCGTGTCGAGGTCGGGGCAGTCGAGCAGGTAGTAGCCCGCCAGCCACTCCTTCGTCTCGGCGAACGGCCCGTCGCTGAGGACGGCATCGCCCCCGTTGCCGCTGACCCGGACCGTCGTGGCGGTGTCGGTCATCTGGAGCGGCGCACCCGACACGAACTGCCCGTTGGACTGGACGGCCTCGCTGAAGGCGCCGTACTCGGCGAACTCCTTCTGCGCCTCCGGGCTGTCGGGGGCCGGGCTCGCGGTCGGGTCCTCGTAGATCAGGAGCATGTACTGCGGCATGGCTCGCCTCCTGGCGTTTCGCGCCGGCGCGGGTCGCCGGCTTCACCCTGACGTCGAACGGCGCGCGGCCGGATCGACACTACCCCCAGGAATCTCTGTCGGGGTGACGATCGACCGCCTCCAGACGTGCCGCGCGGACCCACGGGTTCGGCGGCGGCCCGGCCGGTGCCGCGGGCGGGGCGGTGTCGCGCAGGAACCGCTCGACGGCCGCGACGACGGCGGCTGCCTCCTCCGGCGAGGCCGAGGGCGCGACGATCTCGAGCTTCGGGCGGCGGTTGGGCACCTGTGTGGATGATGCCAGCGCGCGGGTACCGTGTGGGCCATGCCGACCGATGCCAAGCCCCGGCTGCGCGGGGTGTTCCATCAGTGGGCCTTCATGGTCTCGCTGGTCGCGGGCGCGGTCCTCGTGGCGGGCGCGCCGACGGGCCGCGCGGCCGCGGTCGGCGCGGTCTACGCCGTCGCGCTCGCGGGGATGTTCGGCGCGAGCGCGCTGTACCACCGGGTCGCCTGGCGCCCGTCGCTGATGCCGTGGTTCCGGCGCCTGGACCACTCGATGATCTTCGTGCTGATCGCGGGGACGTGCACGCCGGTCGTCGTCCTGAGCCTCGAGGGCGTGCTGCCGATCGTCGTGCTCATCGTGCTGTGGGGCGCCGCGCTCGCGGGGGTGCTGCTCAAGCTCGTCTGGCTCGGCGCGCCGCGATGGCTGGGGGCGACGGTCTACGTCGTGCTCGGGTGGATCGGCCTCGTGCTGCTGCCCGAGACGGTGCGCTCGGCCGGCATCGCCCCGGCCGCGCTGTTCGTCGCGGGCGGAGCGCTCTACACGGCCGGCGCGGTGATCTACATGCGCCGGCGCCCCGACCCGCGTCCCGCGGTCTTCGGCTTCCACGAGCTCTTCCACGTCTTCGTGATCGCGGCCGCGCTCGCGCACTTCGTTGCGATCGCGGCGTTCGTCGTGCCGCGCGGCTGAGTTCGGGGCGGTGCGTGCGGCGTGCCGGCGACCCGCTCGGGCCTGTCGGCGGGTTGCGGCGCTTGCGGATGGCGCGGCGAGGGGAGGTGGGCCGGACGTCGCGGAGCCCTGTCGTGATCACGCGTTCGACGTTGGGCCCGACATACGGGTCGAAGGTCGCGCGGGCGAAGATGGGCAGGGAGCACAAGGCCGGGCACAACACGACCGCTACGCCCCCCGCGTCACGGAGGGCTGGGCGCGGCGGGAACGGCGCTACGCGGCGGCTTGCTCGGCCTGGTCGAACTCGCGCCGCAGGCGGAGGTCGGCGGCGATCCGGGCGATGTCCTTCGCCTGCTCGGGGCCGTAGAAGGTGACGCCGATCCCGTTCCGCCCCGCGCGGCCGGTGCGCCCGACCCGGTGCACGTAGCCGTCGCGGTCGGCGGGCGGGTCGAAGTTGATGACGTGGGAGATGCCGTCGACATCGATGCCGCGCGCGGCGACGTCGGTGGCGACGAGCGTGTCGACGGCGCCGGACTCGAAGCGCGCGAGCGCCTTCTCGCGCTGGCGCTGGGACTTGTCGCCGTGCATCGCGACGGCGGGGACGCCGGCGTGGCCGAGGCGCTTCACGAGGCGGTCGGCGCCGCGCTTCGTGCGCACGAAGACGAGGGCGAGGTCGCGCTCGCCGCGCAGCTCGCCGACGAGGGCGTCGATGCGGGCGTCGCGCTCGACCGCGACGAAGCGGTGCTCGATCGCGCTGGTGCGGGACTGGCGTGGGCTGTGCTCGTGGAACCGGGCCTCGCGGGTGTACTTCGCCGCGAGCCGGCCGGCCTCGCCCTCGAGCGTGGCCGAGAAGAACAGGGTCTGGCGCTCGCGCGGGCAGGCCGCGACGAGGCGGTCGACGGCCGGCCGGAAGCCCATGTCGAGCATGCGGTCGGCCTCGTCGAGGACGAGGATCTCGACGTGCTTGAGCGTGACGGCGCGGCGGTCCAGGAGGTCCTGGAGGCGGCCCGGCGTCGCGACGAGGATGTCGGCGGTGCGGGCGGCGCGGGCCTGCTTCTCGATGCCGACGCCCCCGTACACGGCGACGACGGAGAGCTTGCGCGCCTGGGCGACCGCGCGCGTCTCGTCGACGATCTGGCCGGCGAGCTCACGGGTCGGCGCCAGGATCAACGCGCGCGGGCCGGGGCCACCGGGGCCGATGCGGTCGACGATCGGGACCGAGAAGGCGAGCGTCTTGCCCGACCCGGTCGGGGACTTGGCGAGCACGTCGCGGCCGGCGAGCACGTCGGCGATGACGAGGCGCTGGATGGCGAACGGCTCTTCGATGCCGCGTGCGGAGAGCGCACCGCACACGGCACCGGACACGCCGAGATCGGCGAAGGACTGCTGAGACATGGGGAAAAGGCTCCTTGCGGCGCAGGGGCCGCGGACGGTTCGGGAGGCGACGGCTGACCCGAAACCGCGTAAGAGCGGGACCCAAGCAAGCTGCCTCGCGGCTGACGTCGTGTCAAACCGCGAGATCAGCGTAGCAGCGGGCGGCCTCTACGGCGTCCGGACCCAACCGGCCCGCGGGTCGGGCAGCGGCGTCAGGACGGCCTCGATCCGGGCGCGCTGCGGCTCGAGCGTCGGCGGCAGGATCACCTTCGAGCCGAGCTCCTCGAGCGGCACGTCGACCGTGAATCCCGGGCCGTCGTCGGCGATCTCGAAGAGGACGCCGCCCGGCTCGCGGAAGTAGATCGAGTGGAAGTAGTGACGGTCGATGACCGGCGAGGACTGCACGCCGGCGCGCTGGATGCGCTCGAACCACTCCGGGTGCTCGGCGACGGTGGTCCCGAACGCGACGTGGTGGACCGTGCCCGCGCCCTGCAGCCCACGCTGCTCCGGCGCTGGGTCAAGGCGGTACCGCCCGCCGCGGCGCTCGCCGCGCAGCTCCCACCCGTCGTCGCCGGCCTGCTCGGCGCCGAGAAGGCGCTCGAGCAGCGCGGCGGTCGCGTCGGGGTTGAAGCTGTACGCGCGGACGGCGTCGAAGCCCTGCAGCGCGTGCTCGGCCGGGACCTCGGGATGCTCGGCCGAGAGCGGCTCGTCAGAGGTCGCGTTCACGGCGAGCTCATGACCGAGGCCCTCGGGGTCCGAGAAGCGCAGGACGTCGCCCTCGCGCTCGGTCGCGACGCCCTCGGCGCCGAGGCGCTGCTCCCAGAAGTCGATGGCCTCCGGGCCGCCGACCCGCCACACGATCGTGTGGACCATGCCCGGGCCGGTGCGCCCGCGCGGCGCGCCGGGGTACTCGAAGAACGTGATGTCCGAGCCCGCGCGCCCCTGCTCGTCGGCGTAGAACAGGTGGTAGACGCTCGGGTCGTCCTGGTTGACGGTCTTCGCGGCCAGCCGGAGGCCGAGCACGCGCGTGTAGAAGTCGAGGTTGCGCGGCGCGTCGCCGGTGATCGCGGTGATGTGGTGGATGCCTTCGAGCCTCATGCGGCTCCCTTCGTCGGCAGAAGTAGTTGCACACACAACTATAGCGCAGGCGGCCGCAGTTCGCCCGCGGCGCGCGCGGGCCTCCCGGACGGGGCCGGGCGCCTATGCGGCGGGGCCGTTGACGCCCTTGATCGACGTCTGGCCGCGGGCGATCGAGTACGTGAAGCCGCTCGACGGGAGCTTCACCCGCGAGCGGCGCTTGATCGTCGCCATGCGGACGAACTCGCAGTCGAGCCGCTGCTGCGTCGCGGTCACGCGGGCGTAGCCGTGGTGGTCGAGGTCGGCCTGGTCGACCCAGGGGTTCGCGGCGCGCAGGAGGCCGAGCACGCCCGGCGAGGTCGCCGGGTTGCGGTCGTTGCCGGGCAGGAGGCCGGCCTCGCCCTCGCCGATCCCGCGCGACGTGATCGACCCGCCGACGAGCTCCACCGCGACGCTCGGCCCGGCCCCGCCGAGGGTGCGCACGTCGCCGGCGATGAACGTGTGGATGTCGCCGGTGGCGAAGACGACGTCCTTGATCCCCTTGGACTCGATGAACCCGAGCAGCTGCTCGCGCTCGACCGGGTAGCCCTGCCACGAGTCGAACTGCGCGAACACGTTGTTCGGCAGCTTGACCGGCATGATCATGACCTCGTTGGCGAGGACCTTCCACGCCGCCTTCGAGGAGAGCAGCGCGTTCTGCACGAAGCCCATCTGCGGCGCGCCGAGGAATGCGCGCGGCTGGCCGAGCTCGGGGCACGCCGGCGCGATCGCGTCGTTGCACGGCTGGTTGGCGCGGTACTGGCGCTGGTCCATCACGATGAGGTCGACCGTGCGGCCGAACTTCAGCGTCCGGTAGATCCGGTCGCCGACAGGCGGCGAGTACGGCATGGACTCGAAGAACGCCTTGTACGCGGCCCGCTTGCGCGCGACCGTGTAGACGACCTGGGGCGGCAGGCCGCCGTCGGCCTCCGCGCCGGCATAGTTGTTCGCGACCTCGTGGTCGTCCCACAGCATGACGGTCGGAAAGCGCGCCTGCACGCGTCGCAGGGCGGGGTCCGAGCGGTACAGGCGGTACTTCGCGCGGTAGTCCTCGAGCGTCAGCGCCTGTCGCTTCTGGCCGGCGCCCGGCACGCGCCCGATGGGATCGGAGCGCACCGCGCGCGCGCCGGCCTCCTCGGTCTCGGCGTAGATGAAGTCGCCGAGGCAGACGACGAAGTCGAGGTCCTCGGCGGCGAGCAGGTCGTGCGCGTTGTAGAAGCCGTGCGTGAAGTCCTGACACGACCAGAACGCGAAGTGGACCGGCTGCCGCGAGTCGGCGGGGAGCGCCGTGCGGAAGCGTCCGACCGGCCCGTCCGTCGTCCGCGTGGAGAAGCGGTAGTAGTACTGCTCGTGCGCCTTCAGGCCGGTGACGCGGGCCTTCAGCGCGTGCCCCTTCGACCCGGACGTCGCGACGCGCTTGCGGGCGACGATCCGGCTGAACTCGCGGTCGCGGGCGACCTCGAGGTCGGCGGTGACGCTGCCGTCGACGTCGTGCAGCCGCGACCACAGGGTGATGGCGCTCGGCGTCGGCTCACCCGACATGACGCCCTCCGAGAATCGCCCGCCGCGTGCGAGCGGCGCGGCGCTCGCACGTCCAAGCGCCTCGGGCGCGAGGATCGCGGCGGCTGCCGCGGTTCCGGCGGCGGCGACGAACTGACGGCGGGTCTGCACGGTGGGTCTCTCCTCCTCGGGCGAACGCGCGCGCACCCTATCCGCACTGGAACCTGGAGTGGGCCACCGGGATGTGACCCCCGCCCCGGACGACCTAGAGCGGGATGTTGCCGTGCTTGCGCCGCGGTCCCGGCTCGCGCTTCGTGAGGAGCGTCTCGAGCGCGGTGATGATCTTCGGCCGCGTCTCGTGGGGCACGATCACGTCGTCGACGTAGCCGCGCTCGGCCGCGGTGTACGGGTTCGCGAAGCGCGCCTTGTAGTCGTCGATCAGCTTCTGGCGGCGCGTGTCGGGCGTCGGTGACTTGGCGATGTCGCGGCGGTAGATGATGTTCACCGCGCCCTCCGGGCCCATCACCGCGACCTCGGCGGACGGCCACGCGTAGTTGAAGTCGGCGAGCAGGTGCTTGGACGCCATGACGTCGTACGCCCCGCCGTACGCCTTGCGCGTGATGACCGTGATCTTCGGGACCGTCGCCTCGGCGTAGGCGTACAGCAGCTTCGCGCCGTGGCGGATGATGCCGCCCCACTCCTGCGCGGTGCCGGGCAGGAAGCCGGGGACGTCGCAGAGCGTGAGGATCGGGATGTTGAACGCGTCGCACGTGCGCACGAAGCGCGCCGCCTTGGCGCTGGCGTCGATGTCGAGGACGCCCGCGAGCTGCGCCGGCTGGTTGCCGACGACGCCGATCGCGTAGCCGTTGAGCCGCGCGAAGCCGACGACGATGTTCCGCGCGTGGTGCTCGTGGACCTCGAAGAACTCGCCGTCGTCGACGACGAGCCGGATCACGTCGCGCATGTCGTACGGCTTGTTCGGGCTGTCGGGGACGACGTGGTCGAGCTCCTCGTCCATCCGCATCGGGTCGTCGGACGGCAGGACCCGCGGCACGGTCTCGAGGTTGTTCTGGGGCAGGAAGCTCAGGAGGTAGCGGGTGTCCTCGAGGCACGCGTCCTCGTCCTCGGAGGCGAAGTGCGCGACGCCCGACTTCGTGTTGTGCGTCATCGCGCCGCCGAGGGACTCGAAGTCGACCTCCTCGCCGGTCACCGTCCGGATGACGTCGGGGCCGGTGATGAACATGTGCGACGTCTCCTTCACCATGAAGATGAAGTCGGTGATCGCCGGCGAGTAGACCGCGCCGCCCGCGCACGGCCCCATGACGAGGCTGATCTGCGGGATGACGCCCGAGCAGCGGACGTTCCGCGTGAAGACGTCGCCGTAGGCGCCGAGCGACACGACGCCCTCCTGGATCCGCGCGCCGCCCGAGTCGTTGATGCCGATGACCGGGCAGCCGATCTTCGCGGCCAGGTCCATGATCTTGCACATCTTCTCGGCCATGACCTCGCCGAGCGAGCCGCCGAAGACCGTGAAGTCCTGGCTGAAGACGCACACGCGGCGGCCGTCGATCGTCCCGTGGCCGGTGACGACGGCGTCGCCCCACGGCCGGTTCTCCTGCATCCCGAACTCGGTCGTGCGGTGGCGGACGAAGGTGTCGAGCTCGTTGAACGAGCCGGGGTCGAGCAGCTTCTCGACGCGCTCGCGGGCGGTGTACTTGCCGCGGGCGTGCTGCTTCTCCTCGGCCTCGGGGCTCGAGTGGACCGCGGCCTGGCGGAGCTCCTCGAGCCGCGCGAGCCGCTCCTCGAACGTCTCGGGGTTGTGCTGGCGCTGGGTCATGGCGGCGGGGACTCTAGCCCCCGCCACGGGTCGCTACGCCCAGGCGGCGGCGGGCCGCAGCGGCGCGCGGAGCGCCGGCGTCCCGGCCGGGAGCACGACGCGGGCGACGGTGCCCTCGCCGATCTCCGACTGCAGCTCGACCCGCCCGTGATGCGCCCGCACCAGCTCCCGCACGACGGCGAGGCCGATGCCCGAGCCGCCCGTCGCCCGCGAGCGCGAGCGGTCGCTGCGCCAGAAGCGGTCGAAGACGTGCGGGAGGTCATCCGGGCTGATGCCGATGCCGGTGTCGCGCACCTCGACGATGCAGCCGGAGACGCCCTTGCGGACGCCCAGCTCGACCCGGCCGCCGGGGTCGGTGTAGCGCAGCGCGTTCGAGAGCAGGTTGTCCACGACCTGCTCGATGCGCCGGCCGTCGCCGTGCATCGGCGTCGGCTCGACGTGGGTCGAGAAGGCGATGCCCTTCGCGGCGAAGAACCCGGCGTACATCGCGGCGCGCTGTCGGCAGATGTCGGCGAGGTCGAGCGGCGCGCGGGAGATCACGAGGTCGGCGCGCTCGGCCTCGGCGAGCTTGCCGACGTCGTCGATCAGCGCCGCGAGCCGCAGCGCCTCGGCGTGCATCGCCTCGAGGTTCGCGCGCTCGTCCTGCATGACCCCGTCCTGGGCGGCCTCGATGCGCGAGACGATCCCGGCGACCGGGGTGCGCAGCTCGTGCGCGATGTCGGCGGCGGCCGCGCGGCGCAGCTCGTCCTCGCGGGCGAGCGTGGATGCGAGGTGGTTGAACGCGTCGGCGAGCTGCGCGAGCTCCGACCCGCCGCCGACGCGGGCGCGCGCGCCGAGGTCGCCGCGGCTCATGCGCTCGGCCGTGTCGGTGAGGCGCCGCAGCGGGCGCACGAGCGTCGCGGCCACGATCGCGGCCGCGAGCAGCGCGAGCCCGAGCGCGAGGCCGGCGCACACCTCGAGCAGTCCGTTGAGCTGCTTGTGCAGCGCCGTGTTCTCCGTGCCGAAGATGTCGCCGCGCACGGCGCGCAGCTCGAGGCGCCCGACGGCCTGGCCGCGGACGACGATCGGGGCCGTCGCGGTCCAGCGCGGGACTTGCGCGCCGTTCGAGGGGTCCGTCAGCGCGTGGCCGGCCAGGTCGGTCACCGTGATGTCGAAGCCCGCCGCGCGCGAGCGCTCGACGAGCTCGCCCAGTGCGGTCGGCGAGAAGTGCCCGGCGGCGTACCGGTCCGCGGCGATCGCGGCGACGCGGGTGGCGGAGCTCTCGACGTGCGCGGCCGCGAGGCGGTTCAGGCGCCCGTCGAGCGCGTGGTAGACGAGCGTCATCGACAGCGCGACCGCGGCGACCGCGATCGCCCCCATCGTCAGGGCCAGCCGGCCCATCAGCGACACGCGCGGCGGGCTCATGGCGTCGGCGTCGCGAGCCGGTAGCCGACGCCGTGCACGGTCTGCACGTAGCGCGGCCGCGCGGCGTCCGGCTCGATCTTGCGGCGGAGGTTCTTCACGTGCGCGTCGATCGTGCGCTCGTAGCCGTCGTAGTCGTGGCCCTGCACGCGGTTGATGAGCTCGAAGCGCGAGAACACGCGGCCGGGCGAGCGCGCCAGGGCGAAGAGGAGCTTGAACTCGGAGGGCGTCAGCTCGACCGGCCGGCCCTCGACGACCGCCTGGTGGCGCTCGGGATCGAGGCACAGCCGGCCGTCGTCGAAGCGCAGCGCCTGGTCGGCGGGCTGGCGGCGCTCGCCGGTGCGGCGCAGGAGGGCGCGCACCCGCGCCACGAGCTCGCGCGGGCTGAACGGCTTGACGAGGTAGTCGTCGGCGCCGAGATCGAGCCCGCGGATGCGGTCGTCCTCG
>Ga0207688_10001919_pt1 | contig 11128 bp, 10 predicted proteins | sample KBSMiscanthusM4_FD_184296 | JGI IMG/M metagenome (GOLD analysis project Ga0207688, IMG submission 184296) | Miscanthus rhizosphere microbial communities from Kellogg Biological Station, Michigan, USA - M4 (SPAdes) (version 2) | ecosystem: Host-associated > Plants > Roots > Rhizosphere ...
ACCGACCAGGAGTCGGACCGACTCCTGGAGAGGAATCACCGAAAACGCCTCTGAGCTGCGAAAATGTGAGTGCCCTCGGCAGGATTCGAACCTGCGACACCGGCTTTAGGAGAGCCGTGCTCTATCCCCTGAGCTACGAGGGCGTGACCCGCTCGGAGCTTACCGAAACCTTTCGTTATGCCCGCACAGTGCGGCCAGGACGATGTGTCCCCTTGCCGGCGCTCAGTCCGGATAACGGGCCCGTACCCAGCGGGCGAAGGCCATGATGCGTTCGATCACGGGCTCACCTGCTCGAACAGCGAGCCCCACTCGTAGCGGGCGGCGGCCCATGGCGTCGACGTCCAACGGCGAATCCTGGGTGAGAGTGACCAGCGCCGCGGCGATGCGCAACCTGGGCAACCCGATGACGCATCGACGCCCTGCCGATTTCCTCGAACGCAGCGTCCACCGTGCAGCGCCGCAACGCGATCAACACACCTTGCGCGCGGTCCAGCATCCTGGCGTCAGCCCCTCGCGGGATCTGCTATCGCTGTCCTGAGGTCCATGACGGACTGCCGTTCCCCGCCAGGACGGAATCAAACCTGCGATTCAGCGCAGCTCGGCGATCACCTTCGCGAACACCTCCGCGTGCGGCGCCTGAACGATGATATAGGTGACCCCGTAGGTGTCCCGGTAGCCGCGGATCCGGTCGGCCATGTCGCGCGTCGAACCGGACAGGACGCCCGGGTGGCGCAGCAGTTGCTCGTCGGTCAGGTCGGGCAGGAAGCGACGGGGGATTTTCAGGTCCGGCATTCCGGAGCCGTCGATCGGCATCGCGGTGATCGCGACGTTCAGCTCGAGCGCGTCGAATCGGTCGGGTGCGGCGTTGCGCACGAATTCGATCCTCTCGGCGAGCGGATCTTCGGACTCGCTGGCGGCCCGGTCGCCACCGGTGAAGCCGATGATATCGGCGTGCCGTGCCGCGACGGTCAGCACTCGGTCGCCGTTGCCCGCGATCAGAATCGGCACATCGGGCAGGTGCTCACGCACGTACTCGATGACGTGTTGCATGTGGTCTATCCGCTCGCGCGCGCTGGGGTACGGCAGCTCGGCTGCTTCGAACTCCTCGCGCACATATCCCGTGCCCAGCCCGAGCTCGAATCGCCCCTCGGTGAGATCGCGCATGGCGCCGACATCCCGGGCAAGCAACGTCGGCTTGTAGAACCCCGCGTTGAGGACGAACGTTCCGAGTCGCAGCGTGCTGGTGGCCGCGGCCGCTGACATCAGCGCCGGAAACGGCGCAGGCGCCCTGAGGTGGTCGGGCACGTGTAGCACGTCGAAGCCCATTCCCTCCGCCCGGCGGGCCGCGTCCTGAACCTTCGCCCGCGACTGCGCGTCGTGCAGACCCAAACCGAACCGGAAGTCCTTGACCATCGCCAGATCGTAAGCAGCCGATCGCAATGTTTGGCGGCCGCCACATTCGGGCAACCCTGATCCGCCGAGTTCGAAACCCGACGTCCACAACAGAAAGATTCCGCCGGATCCGGCCCGTCGTGAGCGCTCCGACGGGCCGGCTCAATGTTCAGACCATGGCCAGCCATCCCACCTTTGGCGTCGAGGAAGAGTTCCTTCTCGCCGACCCGACGACCGGTGAACCGGTCGCCGAGAACAAGGCTGTGGCCGCCCACGCTGCCGAGCACGGTGTGAAGCTCCAGCTCGAGCTGAGCAGCTGCCAGGTCGAGACAACCAGCGAGGTCGTCGGCGGGAGCGACGCACTTCGCAAGGAATTGACCCGGCTGCGGAGCATCGCCGCCGAAGCCGCCAAGGCCAACGGCGCGCAACTGCTCGCGGCCGCGCTGCCGCCCACGCGCCAGCACGACTTCCCCATCACCGATACCCCTCGTTACCGCGAGATCGCCGATAAGTTCGGGATGGTCGCAGAGGAGGGCGTGTGCGGAGCCCACGTGCACGTCGCGGTACCCAGCCGCGAGGCCGGTGTCCGGGTCAGCAACCGGCTACGGCCATGGCTGCCGCTGTTCCTGGCGCTGAGCGCCAACTCGGCGGTTTACCGCAACGCGGACACCGGCTACGCCAGCTGGCGCAGCATCGTGTGGGCGCGATGGCCCAGCGCCGGTCCGCCACCGCATTTCGACTCCGTCGACGAGTACGACGGGATGGTGCGGATGTTGCAGTGCGGCGGGGCGGCGCTCGACGACGGCATGGTCTATTGGGACGTGCGCCCGTCGGCCAAGTTCCCAACGGTCGAGGTGCGTGTCGCCGACGTGCCGGCGACGGTCGCCGATACCGTGCTGTTGGCCACACTTATCCGCGCCAGCGTGATGACGGCGCTCAACGATGAACGATGCGGCGAGCCGACTCCGCCGCTGAGTCCACACGCGCTCAAGGCGGCGTACTGGAAGTCCGCGCGTGACGGTCTGGACGGCGAGGCGATCGACCTGCTCGAAACCCACGCACCGGTGTCCGCGCGAAAGTTGTTGGAGCACTTGGTCGAGCACATCCGGCCGGCGCTCGAAGCCGTCGGCGATTACGACATGGTGATCACCGAGCTGGCGCGCGTCGACGACGAAGGCAACGGCGCGACGCGTCAACGCCGAGCATGGCGCCGGCGGCATGACGTGAAAGACGTCATCGCCGAGTTGGCTGCGGCGACTCTGTCCTAGACCAACGGCAACTTGGCGAAGGGCGCGCTGGTGGGCTGGGCTGAACCACCCGGGGGTTCGACGGTGAACGCCAGCGTCTGCGAGTCACCGAGATCGGGCAAGACCGCGGTGGTCGACGGCGCGACGTTCTTGGCGTCCATGGTCCCGGCCGAGTGCGGACCTTTGGCGTCGACCAGCCACATCTGGTAGACGGTTCCCGGCTGCGGCGGTGCGACATTGTTCATCACCAGCACGCCGGCGTTTTTCTCGCGGGAGAACACCACCGTCGCCGTGCCGCCGCTCGGAATCGCGCCGGACACAGTCCGCACATCAGGAGCGGCGAACACCTGCTCGGCGGTCGACGGGCTGGGTGTCGGCCGCAACGCCATTCCCACCCCGAGCGCACCGAGCCCGATGACCAGCGCGGCCGCGGCCGCCAGCACGATGGTCTGCCAGCGTTTCGGGCGCAACACCCGCACTGGATCGCTGCTCACTTCGGTCAGCAGTCGGTCCCGCAGCTGGTGCGGCGGCTCGACGGCGGTGGCCGCCGACACCGCCGCCATGGTTTCTCGCACGGCGCGGACTTCGTCATCGAAGGCCTGCGCGACGTCCGGGGGTGCGGAGGAGACGCGTCGCTCGATGTCGGCGAGCTCAGTCTCAGGCACCGCATGCAGCGCGTACGGCGTCGCGAGGGCGATCAGGTCGGGATCAGTCGGCTCGGTCATGTCATCCCCAGACACCTGCGCAGGCCGCGGATGGCGTCGCGCATCCGTGACTTGATCGTCGCAAGATTCGCCGACAACCGTTCCGACACTTGGACATACGTCAGCCCGTCGTAGTATGCGAGCTGAATGCACTCGCGTTGCGCGTCGGTCAACGAGCCGAGGCAGTCGGCCACCTGGCGCCGCTCGTCGCGCAGGATCACCGAATCGGCTACCTGATCCGACGGCGGGTCGACGTTGGCGGCGCCGTAGCGCGACTCACGCTGGCTGGCCGCCTGCTCCGAGCGCACCCGATCCACCGCGCGCCGGTGCGCCAACGTCATCAGCCACGCCAGCGGCGAGCCGGCGGACGGATCGTAACTGTCCGCGGTGCGCCACACCTGCAGATAGATGTCCTGCGTAGTCTCCTCGCTGTAGCCGGGGTCGCGCAAAACGCGGGTGACCAGGCCGAACACCCTGGCCCGGGTGCGGTCGTAGAAGGTGGCGAACGCATCGACATCGCGGCGGGCCACCTGGCGCAACAACGCGTCGAGTTCGGTGGTCACGAGCGGTAGCCTAGCCACCGGCATCAATATCGTCACGGTAATCGCGATTTGGGCGGTGTTGGAACGAAAAATGATGTGCGCGAACGATATTCGGCGAATCCAGGCCGGTTGCGCATGTATTTCTCGGTGAGCTTCGCACCCGTGGCGTAGACAAGGAAGTAGGTCATCAGCACCGGTGAGAGCACGGTGAGCAACGAGGACCACGTCGCGATGCTGGCCAGCCACAGCCCCCACCAGACGCAGGCATCGCCAAAGTAGTTGGGATGCCTGGTCCACGCCCACAGGCCGCGGTCCATGATGACGCCCTTGTTGGCAGGGTCGGCCTTGAAGCGACGCAACTGGTGGTCGCCGACGGCCTCGAACAGCACGCCGACGACCCACAGCGCCACGCCGGCGATGAGCACCGGCTGCAACAGCCCAGGTGTCGCACCCAACACCGCCGAAACTTGCAGCGGCAGCGAGACAAACCAGGTCGCCGCCGCTTGAACGGCGAACACCTTGCGTAACACGTGTCCGGCGGAGAAGTCGCCGCCCAGCAGGTCGCGGTAGCGGGGGTCCTCACCTTTACCCGCTGACTTCATGATCATGTGCCAGGCCAGCCGGAGACCCCACACCGCCACCAGAATCAGCAGTAGGACCCGCCGGAACAGATCACCGGTGCCGACTCCCGCGGCGACGGCGGCGACTGCGACGAACCCGACGCCCCACGCGGCGTCGACGACGTTGTAGCGTCCGATCCGCCGGCCGATCAGGAAGGTGATGCCGTGCACCACCACCAGAATCGCCACCGATGCTGCAGAGACTCCACCGAAATTGTGGTAGTTCATCGGACACTTCCCGAGGGTGCGAAGGTCCATTGGAACACGTCGAGATAACCGGAGGAAAAACCCGCCTCGGAGTATGCCAGGTACAGCTGCCACATCCGGTGGAAAACCCCGTCGAAACCCAACGCCGCCACCGCATCCCGGCGTTCGCTGAATCGCTGCCGCCACAGCCGCAACGTCTCGGCGTAATGCGGCCGGAGCGAGTACATGTCCACGGTGCGCAACCGGGTGTGCCGTTCGGTGATCGACATGATCGCCTCCGTCGAGGGCAGCATGCCGCCGGGGAAGATGTACTTCTGGATCCAGGTATACGTGTTGCGGGTAGCGAGCATTCGGTCGTGCGGCATGGTGATGGCCTGGATCGCGACCCGGCCGCCAGGAACCACCAACCGGTCCAGTGTCTGAAAGTACGTCGGCCAGAACCGGCAGCCGACCGCCTCGATCATCTCCACCGACAGCACGGCGTCGTAGCGGCCGTCGACGTCGCGGTAGTCGCAGAGGTCGATATCGACGCGATCCGACAGCCCGGCCGCCGCCACCCGTCGCTTGGCCAGGCGCTGCTGCTCAGCCGACAGGGTGATGGACCGTACGTGTGCGCCCCGCGCCGCGGCGCGCAGGCATAGTTCGCCCCATCCCGTGCCGATCTCCAGTACACGGCTGCCGGGGCCGACGCGGGTGGCGTCCAGCAGGCGGTCGATCTTGCGTCGCTGCGCACCGGGCAGGTCGGCCGGGGACGCGGGCAGCGTCTCGAATAGAGCACTGGAGTAGGTCATGGTCTCGTCGAGGAACTCCGCGAACAGTTCGTTTGAGAGGTCGTAGTGCTCGGCGATGTTGCGGCGAGCCTGCGCTCGGCTGTTGTGCTGGGAACTCGGCGGCCGTACGACGGCAAAAGGCCGAAGTCGTTGCAATGCAAGAGGAATCAGCTCGTTGACGGATTTGGCGAACTCGTTGAGCAGTCCGACGGGGTCGTCGGAGCTCCACTCGCCCGCCATGTAGGACTCGCCGAATCCGATCAGGCCGTAGCGGCCGATCCTGCGGGCGAACGCGCCCGGTTGGTGGATCACCATGGTCGGCAGCGTCGGGTCGGCGGCGCCGACGACCGTGCCGTCGGGATAGACCAGCCGCACCGGTAGCCGAGCCGCCGCGCGACGGGCCAATCGATCAGCGATCACGGTGCTGAGCCCACGGCGGGGCACTCGAGCCACATCCGGCCAGCGGTCGGAATCGATTGCCGTCGAACCGATTTCCGCGATCTCGATCGTCACAGCTGGTTGACCCTTTCCTTCTCGGCGGATTCCGGGCGCGCTACGACGGGAACGTGTCGCAGCCACAGCGTTATCCCCTGAACTCGGATTCCGATGGCGCCCATCAGAGGTGCCAGCGGCGCGACGAGCTGCAGCCTGAGCAGCTCACCGATGCCTGCGTTCCGCCTGCTGCCGCGCATGGTGGCGACGAACGCCGGCTGATTGTCACGGTGCAGCGAGATCCGCACGTCGAGTTCGGCATCCGGCAGTGGGGCCCGAACCAGGTAGTAGCCGTCGACGTCGTTGAACGGTGACACGTAGAGCCGCTTGCGCACGATTGCCGGTCGGGCGTTGTCGGGCGGCAGCAAGTAGGCGTGCCTGCCGCCGTAGGTGTTGTGTACTTCGGCGACGACGTGGCGAAGGACGCCGTTGGCGTCGTGGCACCAGTACAAGGTCAACGGGTTGAACACGTAGCCAAGCACCCTGGCCTGCGTCAGCGCGGTAATTCGGCCTCCGCGCAGGTCGATGCCGCGTTCGGCGAGGAAGGCGTCGATGCGTTGCCGCAGTGAGTCGTTCGGTTCGCCGACAAGGTGGTCGCGGGCGTCGAACCTGGCGAACGGGCGCAGCCAGCGCGGCAGCTGGGGCAGCCGGTCGATGTCGACGTACCAGCTGTAGCCGGTGTGTTCGAAGTAGTGGTGTACCGGAGCGCGGCGCAGGTGCGTGATCCGGGTCCGGTACAGCGCCGGGGTCAACACGCCACCGCCTCGGCGCTGCGTACGGCCGCGGGCCATCGGGCACCGAGGCGGCGTGCCGCTCGTAGACCCGACGCGGCGCCGTCCTCATGGAAGCCCCAGCCGTGGTACGCGCCGGCGAACGCCACCCGGTCATCGTCCAGCGTCGGCAGAAGTTGTTGCGCGGCAACCGACTCCGGGGTGTACATCGGGTGGCTGTAGGTCATCTCGGTCAGCACCGTCGCCGGGTCGACGTGATCGCGGCCGCCGAGTGTCACGAGGAACCGTCGTGGCCCATCCAATCGCATCAGGCGGGTGACGTCATAGGTGACGAGCACGCCGTCGTTGTTGGGTACGACGAGATAGTTCCATGACGCCCTGGCCCGGCAGTGGCGTGGCAACACGGTTTCGTCGGTGTGCAGCTGGGCGTGGTTGGTGCAGTAGGGAATCGAGCCAAGCACGGCCCGTTCGGCCGCGGTCGGTTCAGCGAGCATCAGCAGCGCCTGATCGGGATGGGTGGCGACCACAGCGGCATCGAAAACCCGGGTGGCCGCCGCGGTTATCTGAACCCCGTCGGCGACCCTTCGCACCGATGTCACCGGGTCGCCTGCGCGTACCTCGTCGACCCGGTTGAGGACGGCCTCGACGTAGTTGGCCGAGCCGCCGACCACGGTCCGCCACGTCGGCGAGCCGAACACCGAAAGCATGCCGTGGTGCTCGAGGAACATGAACAGGTAGCGCGCCGGATAGCGCATCGCCTCTCCGGGCGGGCACGACCACACCGCCGCGACGAGTGGTGTCATGAAATGGTCGACGAAGTAGCTGGAGAATCCGTGCCGGTCCAGGAACGCGCCGAGCGTCGCGCCGTCGGCGTCGGTCTGCAGCAGCCGGGTCGCCGCCGCGTGGAAGCGCTTGACCTCGACCAGCATCAGCAAGTACCGCGGCCGGGTCAGCGACGACCACGACGGAAACAGCCCACCGATGCCGCGTGCCCCGGCGTACTCCAGCCCACTGCCGTCGTCGCGCACCGACATCGACATGTCGGTCTCCTTAGTGGCGATGCCTAGCTCCGCAAACAGCCGGCACAGCGTCGGGTAGGTGCGGTCGTTATGCACCAGGAAGGCGGTGTCCACGCCCACGATGGAGCCGTCGCCCCTGTCGATGTAGTGGGTGTGCGCGTGGCCGCCGATGCGGGTGTCGGCCTCGAAGAGGGTGACCCGGTCACGCGCCGACAGCGCGTACGCGGCGACCAAGCCGGCGACACCACTGCCGATGACGGCGACCGAGCGTTCGTAGGAATGCATCCGTTCCATGCCAGGTATTCGGAACCGCACGGCGGGCGGATTGGTGCGGTACGTTCCCCCGGTGTCTTCGACGTTCTTTCGTGGCGGAACGATCTGGACCGGCGTCAACGGACAGGGGACCGACGCGCTGCTGGTCATCGACGGAGCGGTGCAGGCCGTCGGCGAAGCCGCACACGCACAAGCCAAGGGAGCCGAGGAGGTCGACCTCGGCGGCGGCTTCCTGATGCCGTCCTTCGGCGACGGACACGCCCACCCGCTGCCCGGTGGCCTCGAGGCGGTCGGGCCGCAGGTGCGGCAGTGCAAGTCGGTCGACGAGATCGTCGCCGAGGTGAAGAGATTCGCCGTCGAGCATCCCGACGACGAGTGGATCGTCGGCGCCTCCTACGAGAGCAGCATGGCTCCCGCCGGGCTGTTCGACGCGCGCTGGCTCGACGCCGCGGTCGCCGACCGGCCCGTCGTGCTGCGGGCCTGGGACTACCACACCGTGTGGTGCAACAGCGTTGCGCTCGAGCGGGCAGGGATCACCGCCGATACCCCGGATCCGGTGCTCGGCGAGATTCCGCGCCGCGAGGACGGTTCGCCATTGGGCACGCTGCGCGAGTGGGGCGCCGTCGACCTGGTGTACAAGGTGGTGCCGGAGCGCGATCCGAAGCTGCGCGTCGGGGCACTGCGCACGGCCGCCGAGTACTACCTGGCGCGCGGTGTGACCTGGGTGCAGGACGCGTGGGTGGAGCCTGCCGACGTCGACACCTACATCGACGCCGCCCGGCGAGACGCGCTCGACATCCGGTTCAACCTCGGCCTCTACGCCGACCCTCGCTATTTCGACGCCCAACTCGAGCACTTCGTCGACGCGCGTCGCCGCGTCCACGAGATAGCCTCGCCGCTGCTGACGGCGAACACCGTGAAGTTCTTCGCCGACGGGGTCATCGAGAACGAAACCGGGGCACTGCTGGCGCCGTACTGCGGCTCGCTCCACAACCACGGCATGCAGGTTTGGGACAACCTCGCCGACGCGGCACGCGCCGTCGACGAACTCGGGTTCCAGATCCACATCCACGCAATCGGCGATGCGGCCGCACGCCAGGCACTGGATGCGATCGAGCATGCCGTCGCCACCAACGGACCGCGCGACCGGCGACCGGTGATCGCGCACGCGCAGCTGGTCGACGACACCGACCTGGACCGCTTCGCCGAATTGGGCGTGATCCCCAACATGCAACCGCTGTGGGCGCAACTGGATCCGTTGATGGTCGAGCTGACCATCCCGCGGCTCGGGCCCGACCGCAGCGACAAGCAGTACCGCATGCACAGCCTCGACGAATCGGGAGCGCCGCTGGCGTTCGGCTCCGATTGGCCGGTGTCCTCTGGTGCGCCGTTGGACGGGATCGCCATCGCGGTGTCACGCGGTGGGTGGACGCCGCAGGAGCTCCTCACCGTCGAGCGGGCGCTGACCGCCTACACCGCGGGCGTGGCGAAGCAGGCCTTCGCCGAAGGGCAATGGGGCACAATCACACCCGGCGCCAGCGCCGATCTGGTGTGGTTGGACTCAGATCCGCGTGCGACGCCGCCGAACGAGCTTGCGGATGTCCGTATCCGTGCCACGTATCTGTCAGGAAGGTCGGTTTACACGGCCACAGGTTGAAAGGGATTGCCATGTCGACAGCGCCGTCGGATACCCCTGCTGCCACCCCGCCGCCCACCGGGCCGGGCGAAGGTCACCTGCGCCGCGTTCTGGGCGTGCCGGCGCTGGTGCTTTTCGGCCTGGTGTACATCGTGCCGCTCACGGTGTTCACCACCTACGGGATCGTCACCCAGACCAGCGGCGGCCGGCTGTCGGTGTCGTACCTGATCACGTTGGCGGCCATGGTGTTCACCGCTCGCTCGTACGCGCGGATGGCCGCCGCATACCCGGTGGCGGGTTCGACGTACGCATACACGCAGAGAACCTTCGGCCCACCGATCGGATTCCTCGCCGGATGGTCGCTTCTGCTGGACTACTTGTTCCTGCCGATGCTGAACTATCTCGTCATCGGCATCTACCTCAACGCCGCAATTCCCGCCGTGCCGCCATGGGTGTTCGTCCTCATCACGATCGCCATCGTGACGGTGCTCAACATAATCGGTATCGTGTCGGTGGCGCGGGCCAATATGTTGATCATCGCGATGCAGGCGGTGTTCATCGTGGTGTTCCTCGTGCTGGCCGTCGTGACGTTGTCGCACAGCGGCACAGTCGATCTGATGGCACCGCTGAGAGGCGACGGCACTGCGCCCGGGTTGAACCCGGTGCTCGCGGGTGCGGCGATCCTGTGCCTGTCGTTCCTCGGCTTCGACGCGGTGTCGACACTGTCGGAGGAGGCCAACGAACCGACCCGCAGCGTGCCGCGCGCCATCATGATCGCGACGATCACGGCCGGTGTCATGTTCGTCGTGCTCTCGTTCGTGTCGCAGTTGGTGTTCCCGTCCAACGATTTCGCCAATGTCGACTCGGGCGCGCTGGATGTCATGACGACAGCAGGTGGAAAGTTCCTGGAAACCTTCTTCACCGCCGCCTACGTCGCAGGTGCGCTCGGCTCCGCGATCACCTCCCAGGCCTCGGTCGCCCGGATCCTGTACGCGATGGGCCGCGACGGCATTCTGCCGCGACGGGTGTTCGGTCACATTCCACCGCGATTCACCACCCCGACCTACGCGATCCTCGTGGTTTCGGTGATCTCGCTGGGTGCGATCTGGATTGATCTGGCAGACCTGGCCTCGATCGTCAGTTTTGGTGCACTGGTGGCCTTTTCGGCTGTCAACCTCACCGTGATCAAGCATTACTTCGTCGACGAGGGCGACCGTGGCGGTGGCGGCTTCGTCAACAACCTCGTGCTGCCGTTCATCGGCTTCGCCTTGACCGTCTGGTTGTGGACAAGCCTGTCTGCTCTCGCGCTGGAGGTCGGATTGATCTGGCTTGCCGTCGGGTTCGTGTGGCTGTTGTGGGTGACGCGCGGGTTCCAAAGGCCGACGCCCGTGCTGCAGGTGGAGGAGTGAGCAAGCTGCTGTCTAATGCTTGCGGGCGTCGTTTTACTTGAGGACCTTCAGGATTTCCTCGGCCAGCGGCGCGGCGGAGGCTGGGT
>Ga0207688_10001920_pt1 | contig 11123 bp, 7 predicted proteins | sample KBSMiscanthusM4_FD_184296 | JGI IMG/M metagenome (GOLD analysis project Ga0207688, IMG submission 184296) | Miscanthus rhizosphere microbial communities from Kellogg Biological Station, Michigan, USA - M4 (SPAdes) (version 2) | ecosystem: Host-associated > Plants > Roots > Rhizosphere ...
TGTGCGCACTGCTCGCGCAGGCCGACGTCTTCGTGCACGGCTACCGGCCCGGCGCGCTCGAGGCGCTCGGCCTCGGGGCTGCCGAGCGCCGCGCGCTGAACCCGTCGCTGGTCGACGTCAGCCTCGACGCCTACGGCTGGCACGGCCCGTGGTCGGAGCGCCGCGGCTTCGACAGCCTGGTGCAGATGAGCAGCGGCATCGCCGCGGCCGGCGCGGCCGAGAGCGGCGCCGACGGCCCGGTCCCGCTGCCGGCCCAGGCGCTCGACCACGGCGCCGGGCACCTGCTCGCGGCCGGCGTCGTGCGGGCCCTCACCCGGCAGCTCGAGAACGCGATGCCGAGCGACGTGTGGGCGAGCCTGGTCGGCGTCGCCGGCGTGCTCACCCCGCGCGTCGTGCCCGGCGGGAGCGTCTGCGTCTGTGCGCCTACGCCTACTGCCATAGAGGCCGCGAGCGCGGTCGCGAATGCAATCTGTCTCTTCATGATCGATCTCTCCTAATCGATGAATTGCAGAGCCGCGCTGTTGCGGTTGCCCGCCAGAACCTGTGCAATCCGGCCGCCACAAGCGTTGCGGCCGGAGCGGCGCTGACGATAATAGGGACCATTGACCTGCGAGGTGGCGATGCGTGTGCGAGTTCAGCGGACTTCGGTGGCCCTGCTCTGCAGTGCCCTGCTCGTGGTGGTGGGCGCCAGCTGGGCCGTCGACGCGCAACAACCCACGACAACGGCGGCGAAAAAGCCGCTGTCGTACGACACCTACGACTACTGGCGCTCGATCCAGGCGACGACCCTGTCGCGTGATGGCCAGTGGCTCGCCTATGCGCTGACCTCGGCAGGGGCGGACGGCGAGCTGGTCGTGCGCAACCTGCGTAGCGGCGCGGAGACCAAACAGCCGCGCGGCACGAGCCCGACCTTCACCGCTGACGGCAAGTACGTCGTCTTCACGATCGCGCAGAGCAAGGCGGACGAGGAACGGGAGCGTCAGGCGCAGCGCACGCAGGGGCGCGGTCAGGGGCAGCCGGAAGCGGAAGGCGGCGGTGCTGCGGGCGCCGGCGGCGCGCGCAGTCAGCCGCGAACCTCCGCCGGGATCCTGACGCTCGCGACGGGGCAGGTTTCGGAGATCGAGCGCGTCGGCAGCATCAGTCTTCCCGAAGAATCGTCGACGTGGGTCGCGATGCATCGCGGCAACGGCGGACGCGGCGGGCGCGGCGGCCGAGGGGCGGCTACTGGGCGCGGCGCCGCGCCGACGACGGCAGCCGCAGGTCGCGCCGAAGTGACCGGGGCGGAGGGGACCGGACGGGAGGGAAGCCCGCGTGCGAAGCGGAAGGACGCCGGTAGCGACCTGATCGTCCGCAACCTCACGACGGGCCAGGATGTCACCATCCCGCTCGTTACCGATTACGCCTGGTCGAAAGATGGCGCGTGGCTCGCTTACGCGGTGTCGTCGACCAAGGCTGAAGAAGACGGCGCCTTCGTGCGGCAGATGAGCGACGGGACCGTGCGCCCGCTGCACGTCGGCAAGGGCAACTACAAGGCGCTCGCCTTTGACGAGAGCGGTAAACAGCTGGCCTTCGTCAGCGATCAGGCGGAATACGACAAGGCCGTCTCGCCGTACCGGCTGTATTACTGGAAGGCCGGCGACGCGGCCGCCACCGAGCTGGTCTCGGCGGCCACGCGAGGCGTGCCCCAGGGCCTGGTGGTCAGCGATCAGTTTTCACCGCGCTTCTCCGATGACGGGCAACGGTTGTATCTCGGCACCGCCCCGCCGCCGGCACCGCCGGCCGCCGAGGGCGCCCCGGCACCGACCAACGTGGACATCTGGAACTGGCGCGACCCGCTCATTCAGCCGATGCAGCGCGTGCGGGCGACGCAGGAACGCAACCGCACCTACCGCGCCGTCGTGCATCTCGCCAGCAAGCAGTTCGTGCAGCTGGCAACCGCTGACATGCCCAACGTCAATCCAGGCGACGACGCGACGCGCGTGCTGGCGACCTCGGACCTGCCGTATCAACAGCAGATCTCCTGGGACACGAGCTACAGCGACATCGCGTTGGTCGACCTCAAGACCGGGCAGCGCCAGCAGATCATGGAGCACGCCCGCTCGACGCCGACCATGTCATCGACCGGGCGGTACCTGCTCTACTTCGACGAGGACCAGGGGCACTGGTTTACGTATCGGCTGGCCGACGGCGTCCGCTCGAACCTCACCGAGAAGCTCGGCGTGAACGTGTGGCGGGAGGACCACGACACACCCAGTGTGCCGCCCGCATACGGGTCGGCGGGCTGGACGACCGGCGATCGCTCGGTGCTGATCTACGACAAGTACGACATCTGGGAGATCAGGCCGGACGGGACCGGCGCGCGGATGGTCACCGGTGGCGAGGGGCGCAAGCAGCAGATCGTGTTCCGGTACCGGACGCTCGATGCCCAGCAGAAGGCCGTCCCGCTCGACAAGCCGCTGCTGCTCGCGGCCAACGACGACCGGACCGAAGCAAACGGTTTCTATCGGGTGTCGATGAGCGGCGGCACGCCCGAGAAGGTGGTGATGCTCGACAAGTCCTTCGGCATCGTCACGAAGGCAAAGCAGGCGGACCGCGTGGTCTTCACGCTTTCACGCTTCGACGAGTTCCCGGACCTGTGGGTCAGCGACACCGACTTTCGCGACATGAAGAAGGTGTCGAACGCCAACCCTCAGCAAAGCGAGTACGTCTGGGGCACGACGGAGCTGATCCAGTACACGAACGCGGACGGCAAGACTCTCCGCGCGATTCTCGCCAAGCCGGACAACTTCGATCCCGCCAAGAAGTATCCGCTGATGGTCTACATCTACGAGGAGCTGTCCGAGGGTCTGCACACCTACCGCGCGCCCAATCCCGGCACCAGCATCAACATCACCCGTTACGTCAGCAACGGCTACATCGTCCTCATGCCCGACATCGTCTACGAGACGGGGTATCCGGGCGAGAGCGCGGAGAAATGCGTGATCCCGGCGGTGCGCGAGGTGGTCGACAAGGGCTTCATCGATCCCAAGCGAATCGGCATCCAGGGACATTCGTGGGGTGGCTACCAGATCACGCACCTCGTGACCCGCACGAACCTTTTCGCGGCGGTCGAAGCGGGCGCCTCGGTATCCGACATGGTCAGCGCGTACGGCGGCATCCGCTGGGGAACCGGGATGTCGCGGGCGTTCCAGTACGAGAAGACCCAAAGCCGCATCGGCCAGGCGCCATGGGACGCGCCGCTGCAATACATCGAGAACTCGCCGATTTTCTGGGTGAAGAAAGTCCAGACGCCGTACCTCACGATTCACAACGACGAGGACGACGCCGTGCCGTGGTACCAGGGGATCGAGTTCTTCAGCGCGATGCGCCGGCTCGGGAAGGAGGCGTACATGTTCGTCTACAACGGCGAGCCGCACGGGTTGCGCAACCGCGACAACCAGAAGCACTGGACCGTCCACATGGATGAGTTCTTCGATCACTTCCTGCTCGGCAAACCGACGCCGGACTGGATGACCAGCGGCGTGCCGTTCCTGGAAAAGGGAAAGCGGGACGTGTCGGACCTGTTCAAGCGCAAGACCCCGTCCGAGACCAATCAATCGGCGCCGCAGAAATAGCCACCGCCGCTTGGAGCCCGGTCCTCGCCACCATCGCGAGGCCGGGTCCGACCTCCCGGCCGATCGCGCAAATCCGCCAGCGATTCCACGACTCCCATCCAAATCCTGCCTCGCGTCCGTAGAGGGCTCAGAGGTACACGGACGCCGTCGAGGACGATGGCGGCCGGTCGAGCGGCGTCGCGACGACGCCGCGGGAGGACGAGCGATGCGGAGAGTACTGGCGGTGGGGGTGGCGGCAGCCGTGGTAGCGGCAGCCGGCGGAACCCTGTCGGGATCGAGCCACCGGGAGGCGCCGGGGATTGCCAAGACGCCGAAGGTGGACGGCACCGACTTCTACATGTTCCGAAGCTACGAGCCGGGGCGCTCGAACTTCGTGACCTTCCTGGCCAACTACATCGGCCTGGAGGACGCCTACGGCGGGCCCAACTTCTTCACCCTCGACGAGGACGCAATTTACGAGATTCACGTCGACAACAACGGCAACGGCGTCGAGGACCTCACGTTCCAGTTCCAGTTCCAGAAGACGGTCAAGAACCTGGCGGTTCCGGTCGGCGACAAGATGACGGCGGTGCCGCTCATCAACATCGGCGGCATCGGGCCGGGCCGGGACGACATCGGCAACCTGAACGTCCTCGAGAGCTACACCCTGAACGTGATCCGGGGCGGCCGCCGGACCGGGCAGCGCCAGGCCGTCACCGACGCGGCGACCGGCAGCACGACCTTCAAGAAGCCGGTCGATCGCATCGGTGACAAGTCGCTGCGCGACAACAGCGCGCTCTACGACCAGTACGCCGACAATCACATCTACAGCATCAACATCCCCGGTTGCTCCACCGCCGGACGGGTGTTTGTCGGCCAGCGTCGTGAAGGGTTCGTCGTCAACCTCGCGGAAGTGTTCGATCTGGTGAACCTGAACCCGCTCGGACCCGAGAACGGCGAGGAGAACACGCTCGCCGACAAGAACGTCACGACCCTGGCGCTCGAAGTACCAACGAGCTGTCTCGTCGCGAGCGACCCGATCATCGGGGCGTGGACGACCGCCAGCACCGGCAAGGGCACGCCCGCTTCGGGCGGCTTCGGCGCCGCCGACGCGTGCCCGGCCGGCACGCCGACCTCGCCGCAGCCGAATCCGAGCTTCGTCGCAACCCAGGACTGCAACGGTTGGGTGCCGCCCAACCATCCGCTGGCGCGGACGGGGACGACCACGACCACCATTGAGTGCCGGGGTGGATTCCCGAGTGGGCCCAAGCCCGCGCCGGATTTCGTGGCGACGCAGGACTGCCTTGGCTGGGTGCCGCCGAATCATCCCGCGGCGCGGACCGGCAGCGGGACGACGCCCGCCGGTCAGTTCACGCAGGTGTCGAGGCTCGGTCAACCGCTGGTGAACGAGGTCGTCATCGGCTTGCCGGACAAGGACAAGTTCAACGCCAGCGAACCGAAAGACGATGGGCAGTTCGCGCAGTACGTGACGCATCCGTCGCTGCCGGTGCTGATCCAGGCGCTCTTCGGCGTCACCCCGCCGGCGGTGCCGCGCGCCGACCTCGTGTCGGTGTTCCTGACCGGCATCAACGGGTTGAACAAGCCAGCCAACGTCGCGGCCTCCGAGATGCTGAGGCTGAACACGAGCACCCCGGTGACGCTCGAAGCGAACCAGGATCGCCTCGGCGTGATCGGCGGCGACAATGCCGGCTTCCCGAACGGCCGTCGTCCTGGTGACGATGTCGTCGACGTCGCGCTGCGTGTCGTCGAAGGCATCCTGACGGTGCCGAACCCGGCCACGTTCCCGGCGCTCACCGACGGCGCGTACATCGACGCGCGCGTCGGGTACAACCCTGAAGGCACGGTGTCGGCCGATCCGTCACTGCGCCTGTTCCGTCCCTCGTTCCCATACCTGCGTTTGCCGCTATCAGGATCGCCGAACCCGACGCACCAGTAGGAGAGGCGGGCTACAGGCTGCAGGCTACAGGCTACAGGTAGAACGGTGAACCTCCTGGAGCCTGAAGCCTGAAGCCTTGACTATCAAAGAAGGGATTGACCATGACTCACGTGACGCACCCGTTGAAACGAGCGCTCTCCCTCACCGCGCTGCTGGCGCTCGGCGGCACCGCCGTCGCGGCGCATGACATGTGGATTGAGCCGAGCGGATACCGGCCGGTCATCGGCCGGACGGTCGGGTTCCGGCTTCGGGTCGGCCAGGACTTCCAGGGCGATCCGCTGCCGCGCGATCCCAACTTGATTCAGCAGTTCATCGCCGTGGACGGCACCACGACGACGCAGGTGGTCGGACGCGATGGCGCCGATCCCGCGGGCTTGATGCGGGTGGCGGCACGAGGTCTGCTCGTCGTGGGCTATCACAGCAAGCCGAGCCCTGTCGTCTTGCCGGCAACGAAGTTCAACACCTACCTGAGCGAGGAAGGGCTCGATGCGATCGCCGCGCTGCGAGCGAAGAAGGGGGAGACCAACGCCGAGGCGCGCGAAACCTTCGTGCGCTGCGCGAAGTCGCTGCTCCTCGCGGGGCCGCCGTACGCGGCGCAACAGGATCGCGTGCTCGGCTTGCCGCTGGAGTTCGTCGCCGATCGCAATCCTTACATGGTCACGGCCGGGCAGGGCCTGGGCGTGCGGCTGCTGTATCGCGATCAGCCGCTGGCGGGCGCGCTCGTGGTCGCGCTGAACCAGCGGGATCCGATGGCCCGCATCGCGGCGCGTTCGGACAAGGCCGGGCACGTCACGCTCAAGCTGACCGAGGCGGGGCCCTGGCTGATCAAGGCCGTGCACATGATTCCCGCGCCGGCCGGCTCGGACAGCCAGTGGGCGAGCTACTGGGCCTCCCTGACCTTCGAGCTGGCGGACGCCACCCCGCAGGCGATCCCTTCCAGCTCGCCGGGCGCGCGGTGAGAACGCCACGCCGGGTCACGCCGGCGATGGTGGGTGTCGTCGTGCTGCTGGCGGCGGTCGCCGTTTCGGCACACGAAATCGGCACCACTCACGTGGCGGTGACATTTCCGCAGGATGGCACCTACCGCGTCGAAATCGTCACCGACCCGTCGTCCCTCCTGGACAAGCTGGAGGCGGCGGCGCGGGAGCCGCGATCGGGCGCATCGCAGGTGGACGATCTTCGCGAGCGACTGCGGCGCCACGCGGCGCTGATTCCTCGCAGGGTCACGCTCGCGTTCGACGACGTCCGTATGGATCCGGCAATGCGGATCGATGTGGCCCAGTCGGCCTCTCTCGGCGGCGTTCCGGGAGCAACGCTGATCCTCACCGGGCCCAGGCCGTCAGGTGCGGGTACGCTGACGTGGTCGTACGGCTGGACCTTCGCGTCGTACGCGTTACGCGTCCAGACCCGCGCCGTGGGCGAGCCGGCGACGCAGTGGCTCGAAGGCGGCGACACGAGCACCCCGGTGTCGCTGGCCGCGCTGCCGCCGCCGATCTCGCGACTCCAGCTCGCCCTGCGCTATCTTGCCCTCGGCTTCACACACATCCTGCCGAAAGGGCTCGATCACGTCCTCTTCGTGCTCGGCGTGTTCCTCCTGAGTCGAAGGTGGAAGCCGATTCTGATGCAGGTCAGCGCCTTCACCATCGCGCACTCGATCACGCTTGCGCTCAGCATCTACGGCGTCGTCTCGTTGTCGCCATCGATCGTCGAGCCGCTGATCGCACTCTCGATCGCTTATATCGCGGTGGAGAACCTGGTCCTGAGCGACATGCGGCCGTGGCGGATCGGTCTGGTCTTCGCGTTTGGGCTGCTGCACGGCCTGGGGTTCGCGGGCGCGTTGCGCGACGTCGGGTTGCCGCGATCGGAATTCGTCACCGCGCTGATCGGCTTCAACGCCGGCGTGGAGCTGGGGCAGCTTGCCGTCATCAGCGCCGCGTTCCTCGCGGTCGGCTATTGGTATGGCAACCGCATCTGGTACCGGCGCCGCATTGTGATGCCAGCCTCCGCCTGCATCGCGTGCATGGGGGTGTTCTGGACGGTGCAGAGGCTGCACTTCGGATGAGCACGCTTCGCGCGGTCATCTTCGCTTCCTGCTTCCAGCCGGAAGCCTGCAGCCGCATCCTGGGGCCTTCAGCCTTCAGTCCTTAGCCTGACGCCGCCCACAGCCCCAAGCCGAAAGCCCAAGCCGACTCGGTCGAGCTACGCCCCCGTCGCCCCAAAGCCCCCGCGCGACTCGGATGCGAGCTCGGCGACTTCGTCCCACTCGACACGCGGCGCCGGCAGGAGCAGCGCTTGCGCGATGCGATCGCCGGCGCGGACGGTGACCGAGGCGGCGGTGAAGTTCATCACCGCGATCTTCACTTCATCGGCCGGCCCGCAGTAATCGGAGTCGACGAGGCCGACGCCGTTGGCGATCATCAGCCCGCGCTTGAGCGGCGTGCTGCTGCGGGCGAAGATGCCCAGGGCGAGTCCGGGTGGGACCTCGATCACCAGTCCGGTCGGCACGAGGGCGACCCGCCCCGGCTCGACGATGACCTCTTCGGCCGCGGCCAAGTCGAAGGCCGCCGCTCCGTCCGACTCGTATGCGGGTAGCCTGACCTCCGGCCGCAACCGGCGGATCCTCACACGCTGCGTCATGCTGAACTCCTGTCATGGCCGAGACCATCGGATCACTGTAGCCGGTAGAGCACCAGACCATCACGGCCGATGGCCATCCGCACCAGATAAGGACTGGCGTCGATCTTGGCCATCACACTCGCCGCATCCTGGTAGAAGCGCGCCGGGTGCACCATGACGTGGGTCACGCCGGCCTTCCGCATCTCCTGGATCGCGTAATCCTCAGGGAAGAACCAGAACGAGTCCGCGGCGGTGCGATACGAGGCCGGGGTGTAGCCGCTGTAGCCGTTCATGAGCGGCCGCCAGTGGGCCGTCGAAGCGAGGACGTAGCTCGCGTTTTCGAACACCGCCCGCGCCGGATAGAAAGGCGTCTCGACCAGCACCACACGGCCAGGTTCGTGCGCCAGCAGCGAGTAGATCGCCGGGATGCCCTCGAACCGTGAGTACTGAAACGGCGCCCGGAGCGACTCGAGATTGGCGAGTGCGACCAGCACGACGCCTGCGATCAGCCCCGCCCGTGGCGACAACCCGCGGCGCATGCCGGCCAGCCCGAGCGCCGCGAGCACAGCCATACCGAGCAGGAACAGGTTGCCGAACCGTGCCGCGGCGCGGAGCCCCTGCATTGGCGGGAACACGTGGAACACCCAGCCGTAGACCGGCGTCCGCACGCCCAGCGACAGGACGAAGCCGGTGAGCGCGATCGCCAGCAGCATGAGCACCCGGCGGCGGGACAGGGTCAATACTGGATCTCCGTCGCGTGAGCGGCAGACCTGCCAGATCGCGAAGCCAGCCAGCGCCAGGACGACGAAGCCCGGGAAGAAGGCGTCGACGGGGTCCTTGAAGAACCGGCCGCTCCAGGTCGAGATGTGGATGCGTCCGGCCGCGGCGAGGTAGCCCTTCGGTGACGCCGAGAAGTCGGCCACTGTTTCCAGCGAGCGCACCATGCCCTGCTCGCGTGCGACGCGCGCATACGGAACATAGATGGGCAGCGACCCCACCGCGGCCAGCCCGGCGGCCAGCGCGAACGTCCCGAGTACCCTGGCCGGCTTCGTGCGCCAGTCCGCTACGCGCACGACCACCACGACCGCAACCATCAGGCTCGCGAACACGACCAGATAGCCGGAGGTGCAGGCCATGACGATCATCCACAGCGCCAGCCAGGCCGCGTCTCTCTTCCACGTGCGCGTGACGATGCGGTCGGCGGCCAGCAAGGCGAGCGGCAGCCCGTAGGCGTGGATGCCCTGCATGTGCGCGAGCCGCGTCAGCGTATGGGTATTGAACGCGATCATCGATCCGCCGAGAAGACTTGCGACGCGATCACCCGTCCAGGTTTCGACCAGCCGCGCTCCGGCCCACGCGGTCAGCATGAAGCCCAGGATCAGGATCAGATTGAAGACGAGTACCGGAGAGGCGCCGAGCCAGGCGAGCGGCGCGCCCATCAACGCCGGAACGATCAGCGGCTCGGAGAACGCCAGCGTGTCATGGGCCGGATAGAAGATGTTCGCCGCGAACAGTCTCGTTGGTGCGCGCGGCAGCTGATGTGCCACCCACGCCATGATCCATTCGTTCAGCTGCGTGTCGCCGTTGTCGTTGCGCGACAACGTACCCGGATCGGTCGCCAGCGGCCAGGTATGGACGATGGCGAGAAGCATGCACAGGAGAGGAGTCAGCCACCATCGGGTGCGGGGCGGGGTCATCGGCGCGGCTTGATTATGTCATCCCGACCGCGCCTCTTCCGGGGGAGGCTGAGTCGCTGGCGGGCGTGCCGCCAGGGCTCGTGTCATGCAATCTTCGTCTTGGAGGCACCGCATGTTCGCAACCCGTGTTCGCCGCGTGCTCACTCTGCAAGCCGTCGTCGTGCTCGTCTGGGTTGTCTCCGCGGTCGCACAGACCGCGTCGAACTCGCCTCGCGAGCATTTCAGCGCCATCGCCGTCAACAACAGCACGGTCGGGCGCGCTGGCGAGGGGATGGTCGACATCACCATCAATCAGTGGACCAGCGAGGCCGATCGCGACCGGTTCATGACGCTGTTCAGGGAGAAAGGCGAGAAGGCGCTGCTGTCGGCTCTCCAGGATCAGAAGCCGGTCGGCACCATCAGCACTCCCGGTAGCATCGCGTACGACCTCCGCTACGCGCGCCAACTGCCCACGGCCGAGGGCGGCCGCCGCATCATCCTGGCGACGGACCGGCCGATGGGGTTCTGGGAAGCGGCCAACAATCCGCGCAGCGCGGATTATCCCTTCACGCTGATCGAGCTGCGGGTCGACAAGGACGGGAAAGGCGAAGGGAAGCTGTCGGTCGCCAGCAAGCTGACCCTCAACGACAACACGTTGGTCATCGAGAACTACGCCGATCAGCCGGTGATGCTGAATGAGGTCAAGGCGCAGAAGTAGCACTCAGCGTGAGGCCAGGCTCCTGATCAGGGTCAGGAGCATGTCGATCGCCACCGTGTTGTGGCCGCCCTGCGGGAGGATGACGTCCGCGTATCGCTTGCTCGGCTCCACGAAGTCGCGGTGCATCGGCTTCACGGTGCCGAGATACTGATCGATCACCGAGCGCATGGTCCGGCCGCGCTCAGTGGTGTCCCGCTCGAGCCGCCTGATGAAGCGGATGTCATCGTCTGTATCGACGAAGACCTTGACGTCCATCAGGCGCCGCAGGTCCGGGTCCGCGAAGATGAGGATGCCCTCCACGATGATCGTACGGCGCGGGCTGACGCGCTCGCTCGCCTCCTCCCTCGCGTAACGCGCGAAGTCGTAGCGCGGCACGTCGATCGTGTGCCCCTGCCGCAGGTCGCGGACGTGGCGCACCATCAGGTCGGTCTCGAGCGAATCGGGATGGTCCCAGTTGAGCGCCGCGCGCTCCTCGAGGCGGAGGTCAGGACGATCGCGGTAATAGCGATCGTGCTCCAGGACCGTGACGTGCGCCGCGCCGACGATCTCGACAATTTTCCGGA
>Ga0207688_10001925_pt1 | contig 11116 bp, 13 predicted proteins | sample KBSMiscanthusM4_FD_184296 | JGI IMG/M metagenome (GOLD analysis project Ga0207688, IMG submission 184296) | Miscanthus rhizosphere microbial communities from Kellogg Biological Station, Michigan, USA - M4 (SPAdes) (version 2) | ecosystem: Host-associated > Plants > Roots > Rhizosphere ...
CCGACCTTCCTCATCACCAAGCCGTTCCAGCGGTCGACGGTGAAGGCGGCGATCGCCCAGGCGCTATTTTTCGACGCCGCAACCGTTCCCGCCTCCTAGGACTGGAGCCGTGCGGAACACGGTTCGACGCGGCGCGTTGGCCGACCGAACAGTGATTTCGTGACGAGAGCGTAAATGTCCGATGCACGCGACGCCGATCCGCCGGTAAGAGAAACCGCGACCGAAGCGCGTGCGGGTTCGACACCCGGAGTTGCCCGAAACGTCCTCATCTTCGGGACGCTTCTGGTAGTGATCATCTTCGCGATCATCGTCTTCGTCGGGCGCTCCTGAGCACTTGAGCTCCGGCACAATCGCTGTTCATGCTGGATCAACGCGCGCATGGCCACGCCTCAGCGCGCACAACGGGTGGGGTTGAGTTTGACGGAAGTTCGCGAGGACCGACCAGCAGCCGCCTCGGCAGAGCCGGTTCCCCTGTCCGATCCCGAATTCAAGGACGAGCTGGCAGCGGTCATTCCGCACCTGCGCGCGTTCGGGCGTTCGCTGTCGGGAAGCCGCGATCTCGCCGACGATCTGGTCCAGGAAACGCTGCTCAAGGCGTGGGCTGCGCGCAAGCGCTTCCAGGCCGGCACCAACATGCGCGCCTGGACCTTCATCATCCTGCGCAACCTGTTCCTCAGCCAGATGCGCCGAGCCCGGTTCAAGGGCGAGTGGGACGATATCACCGCGTCGAAGATCCTGGCCGCTCCGGCCAGCCAGGACCGCCATATCGAGCTTGGCGACATGCAGCGCGCGCTAATGCATCTGCCCCAGCCGCAGCGCGAGGCGCTCATCCTGGTGGGCGCCGGCGGCTTTGCCTATGAAGAGGCCGCCGAGATTTGCGGCTGTGCCGTGGGAACGATCAAGAGCCGCGTCGCCCGCGGCCGCGTCGCGCTCGAACAGCTGCTATCGAGCGGCAAGCTGCCGTCGCGCCGCCAGCACCGGACCGATCCCGGTAAATCGGCGCTCCAGACGATCATGGGCGAGGTCGACGCGCTCAGTCGCGATCACGAGCATCCACCAGGGACCGGGGAACAGGACTCCTAGTTCAGGCGGCGCAGCAGATCGTCGAAATCGTGGCTGGACGGTTCGTGCGCCGCAGCCAGGAAGGCGCGGCGAAGCGCGGCGGTGATGCCGGCCTGCGTCGGACTGACGTCGACCTGAATGATTCGGCGATCGATGACGTTAAAATCCGGCGCGGAATGAGAGTCTCGTTCCACCTTCATTATCGAGAGAACGACCGACGGGCGACGGAAGTTTCGTGGGAATCGCGCGTGAAACCGTGAAAAGGGGCCGATGAGTCGCGATTCTCCGACGATTGACCGGGCGGAAGCGCTGCGCCGCGCTCAAGAGCATAGCCCGTTTCTCCGTGACTCCATCGTGGGGCGCCGGGAGATTGCCGACGCCTTCCTGACCCTCGGCGCAGCCGGCGCCGCGAGCCTCGCTTTGCAGGCCTCTGGTGACGATCTGGCCGCGTCGCTGCGCCGGCGCCGGCAGGGCCTAGCGCTTGCAGTCGCGCTCGGCGACCTTTCCGGCGAGCTCTCGCTGGAGCAGGTGACCAAGCTCCTCTCGGACTTTGCCGACAGCGCCATCGACCAAGCGATCCACACGGCGATCGTAGAGCGGGTTCCGGATGCCGCTCCGCAAGGCTTCGCCGTCATCGCCATGGGCAAGCTCGGAAGCCACGAGCTCAACTATTCGTCGGACGTCGACCTGCTGCTGCTGTTCGACCCGGAGAGTCTGCCGAAGCGTGGCCGCGACGAGGCCGGCGAAGCGGCCGTCCGGATCGGCACCCGGTTGATCGAGCTACTGCAGAAGCGAACCGAGGACGGCTACGTCCAGCGCGTCGACCTGCGCCTGAGGCCGTCGCCGGAAGTGACTCCGATCGCGCTATCGGTGAACGCCGCCATTTCGCATTATGAATCGAGCGCTCTGCCGTGGGAACGCGCCGCTTTCATTCGCGCCCGGGCCGCGGCCGGCGACGTGGCCCTCGGACAGCGCTTCCTCGATGCCATTCAGCCGTTCGTCTGGCGGCGCTCGCTCGACTTCGGAGTGATTGAGGAAGTGCGCCAGATTTCGGCGCGGATCCGCGACCATTTCGCTCAAGGCGCGAATATCGGGCCCGGCTACGATTTGAAGCGCGGCCGCGGCGGCATCCGCGAGGTCGAATTCTTCGTCCAGATCCAGCAGATGATCCATGGCGGCCGGGATGCGAGCGTGCGCGAGCCGGCGACTCTCGACGCGATCGCGGCGCTTGTTGCGGCGGACCGCCTCGACCAAGGGCACGCACAGGAGCTTGCCGCGGCTTATCGACTGCTGCGCACCGTCGAGCACCGGGTGCAGATGGTCGACGATGCGCAAACGCATTTGCTCCCGAAAGACCCGACCGCGCTGGATAATGTAGCCCGCCTGCATGGGCTCGGTGATAGTGCGGCCTTGCTCGACTTGCTGCGGCCGCACGTCGAAAACGCGGGGCGGATCTTCGACGGGCTCGCGCCCGACGAGGGCGCACGGCTGTCGAACGATCCGAACATTGTCGCTCGCGAGCTCGCACAACTTGGCTTCGCCGATGTCGAGTCAGCGCGGCGCCATCTTGCCGACTGGCGGTCGGGCAAGGCCCGCTCGCTGCGCTCCAATCCTGCGCGCGAAGCGTTCGAAGCAATGCTCCCGGGCCTTCTCCAGGCGATCGCGGCGAGCGGCGATCCCAATCACGCGCTCAATCGATTGAGCGACATCATCGAGCGGCTGTCGAGCGGCGTGAACCTGTTCCGGCTGCTGGAGGCGCGCCCGGCCCTGGCGCGGCTGCTCGCCAAGCTGCTCGCTCACGCACCGGCGCTCGCCGACCAGCTCGCCCGCCGCCCCGAGTTGCTCGAAGGTCTGTTCGACGCGTCGAGCTTCGCGATGCCGCCGCCGGCCGATGAGTTCGCGCGCTTGCTCGGCAATGCGATGAGGGGGCAACCCTATGACGTCGGCCTCGACCGCGTCCGCCGGCTGGTGAATGAGCGCCGGTTCGCGCTCGGCGTGCAGCTGATCGACCGGCGGCGCGATCCCCTCGAAGTCACAGAAGGCTATGCTGGCGTGGCCGAAGGTGCCCTGCTCGCCCTCGGGGCCGCAGCGACCGCAGAGTTCGAGCAACGGCACGGCCGGTTCCCCGGCGGGGAGCTGCTGATCCTCGGGCTCGGCCGGTTCGGCGGCCACTCGCTCACCCACGCTTCGGACCTCGACATCATTTATTTGCACACCGGTGTTGGAGGCGGCGTCTCAGACGGCACCAAACCGCTCGGTCCCAACGACTATTTCAACCGGCTGGCGAGCCGAGTTACCGCGGCGCTCAGCGTGCCGACGGCCGCAGGCCCCCTTTACGAGCTCGACACGCGGCTTCGGCCAGAAGGCGCAAAGGGCATGCTCACCGTATCCCTCGACGCGTTCGAGCGGTACCAGCGTGAGCAGGCATGGACGTGGGAGCACATGGCCTTGTGCCGCGCGCGGCCGCTGTTCGGATCCGACGAAGCCAAGGCGCGGGCGCGCTCCGTCATCGACAGCATCCTGCGATTGCCGCGCGAGCATGCGGCGGTAGCCGCCGATGCGGCGAAGATGCGCGCGGAGATCGAGCGCCACAAGCCGCCGCGTGGGCCCCTCGACGTCAAGCTCGGCCCGGGAGGGCTGGTCGACCTCGAATTCGCCGTGCACGTGCTCCAGCTGACGAGGCACGTCGGCCTCAACACACGGCTCGAAGTCGCGCTGGAGGAACTCGCCGCTGAGTCCTTGGTCGAGGCAAATATTGTCGATGCACTAAAGTTGCTTTCGCGAATGCTGGTGATGATGAGGCTTGTTGCGCCCGGCGCGGTCAAGCCCACGTCGGAAACCTGGCAGCTGGTTGCCGAGGCTTGCGGAGCGGCGAACTGGGACGAACTCCTTGCCGAGCACGATGCGGCGCGGCAGAGGATCGCCACATTGTGGAACCGCATCAAGCAAGAGGCATGACATGATCAACGAAGGCGACAAGGCGCCGTCCCTCACCGTCACGGCTACCGACGGGAGCAGCGTCAATCTCGCTTCGCCAGGCCAGCCGCTGGTGCTCTACTTCTACCCCAAGGACGACACGTCAGGGTGCACCCGCGAGGCGCAGGACTTCACCGAGCTCGCGGAGGACTACGCGAAAGCCGGCGTGAAAGTCGTCGGCGTTTCACGGGACCCGATGAAGAGCCACGAGAAGTTCATCGGCAAATATGGCCTCAAGGTGCCGCTGGTCTCCGACCAGGATGGCCGCATCTCCGAAGCCTTCGGCACGTGGGTCGAAAAGTCGATGTACGGCCGGAAATATATGGGGATGGAGCGCGCGACCTACTTGATCGGCGCGGACGGGCGAGTGCTCAAGGCATGGCGCAAGGTGAAGGTGCCGAACCACGCCGCTGAGGTGCTGAAGGCGGCGACCGCGGCCGCCTAGCCGGCGAGATCTCGGATGATCGACTCCCAGTGAATCACGTTATCCCATAGCGATTGCACCGGAATGCGTTCGTCCTTGCCGTGGGCGCGCTCGTCGTCGGGCGAAACCCCCCATTGCCCATCGACTCCATAGACGGGGATTCCGCGTGCGCGGAACTCCAGGCCGTCCGTAGCGCCGGCCGACATTTGCGGGATGATCGTCTGGCCCGGGAAGCGCGCCTTCGTTGCTTTCGTGTAGGCGTTGACGACGTCCGGCCGAAGCGGAGAGACTGGCGTCGGGTGGCCGATGTCCGGATACGGCGTGACCTCGACCTTCGCACCCACCACCCGCCGGAGCTCGGCCTGGACGTCCGTGGGCTGCACTCCAGGCATGATCCGGCAATTGACCGTCGCTTCGGCAAGCTGCGGAAGCGCATTGTCGGCATGGCCGCCTTTGAGCATGGTCGCGACACAGCGGGTACGCGTCAGGCCGACCTCGAGCGGATTCGCCTCGATGGCGTCCGCAGCTGCGCCATCGTTGGGATTGGCCAGCCACCTGCGCATGGCCTGGCCGAGAGGGCTCTTGCCTTCCTGCCTGGCGCGGGCGGCGAAATACTCCCGCGTTGTCTCGTTGAGCATTGGCGTAAAGCGATGAGCCTGCAGCTTCTTGAGGGCATCGGCGAGGTCGTAAATCGCATTGTCAGGGCGCGGCCGTGAACTGTGGCCGCCCGGGTTGCGGACACGGAAATAATAGCTCTGAAAGGTCTTCTCGGACGTCTGGAGGCCGAAACCCAACGGCTTTCCATCGCGGGTGAACTCACCTCCGCCAGCGTCGGCGTTCAGACCGAACTCGGCCTCGGTCCATTTGCGCCATTCAGTCGCGCCAAGTTCCGCGCCCTTGCCCTGCGTTTCCTCATCACCGGTGAACAGCACCACGATGTCGCGGTCTGGCTTGAACCCCTCGGCTCGAAGCTTGAGCAATGCGACGGTCACGGGAACGAGGCCGCCTTTATCGTCGCCGGTCCCCCGGCCGTAGAAGTACCCATCCTTTTCGACCAGCTTGAACGGATCCGTCGTCCAGTCGCCCGGGAGAGCTTCGACCACGTCCATGTGCGCCATGATCAAAATCGGCTTCTTGGTTGGATTGGCAGAGGGCCAGCGGGCGATCAGTGCCGCGGTCTGCGGATCATTGAGCGAAGCATAGGGGAGCACGTGCACATCGCTGGCTGCCCACCCGCCCGCCTTGAACTTGTCGGCGAGATAGTTGGCGAGTTTCGGCACGTTATGGCGCCCGGCAACGGTCGGTGTCTCAACACTCGTTTTGTAGATCTCGCGCGTCGCCGCTTCCCAGTTGGCAGGCAGCCTGGGAGCACCGGCGAGCGTCGACGGCGGCGGCGAAGTGATGGGGCTCGGGGCCGCTTGAGCCAGTGCAGAACACGAGGTGAGAGCAAGCACAACACCTAGCGACTTGGGCATCTACAGGACTCCGATAGGAATGGTTGCAGGACGCTACCCTTGCCTTCGCGAGCGTCAAGCCATGCTGCTCTAGGTCTTTGGCACCTCGGGCGGAATGCCCATGCCGGCTGGAGGCGGAGTCGGGTTCGGCTTCAGCCACAGCCGTCCCTTTTCGAGGTCGACGGTGACGACATAGTTCTTCAGGAACGGCATTCCGAGGTTGCCGTCGAGGGTGATGCCGGCGGGCATGATGAACCCGCTTGCTTCGATGCCCTTGCCGATCGGAATGCTGCCCATGCGCGGACCCTTGTCGGGATCGAAACCGAAGGCCGCGGCATACGGCTTGGCGACGAGGATCGTGCCTCCATTGCCGCTGTCGATCTCGAAGCCGAGGTGTCCCATCTTGCTCGGGACCTGCACGTCGATCGTAATGGCGTATCCGCCCATTTCCCGGATCAGCCGTGCGGGAAGCTCCGTCGCGCCCGCGATCCGCCTGGCGGCACTTTGCGGGGTCTCGACGATCAGCTTCAGGCCCGCGAAGTCCATGGTGATGGTGCGGCCCTCGAAGATGTCGAGCGCGACGAGGCCGTCGACCGTGACCCCTTTCGCGTTGAATTCGCCGACCTGGTAAACACCGGCGGTGGGGATGGTGAAGCGGTGGCCGCCGATCGTCAGTGGGACATCGTCACAGCGCGGCGCTTCCAGCTTGTCGCCGGTCATCCGGAAGCCAACGACGCGGGCGCCTTTCTCGCAATCCAGTTCCTTCGCGATCTCGGGCGAGATGAAGGTGTTGCCGCCGCCGGTGTCGAACTGGAACAGGCGTTCCTTGCCCCCGACCTCAACCCGCAGTCCGACCCCACGGCGGAATTGCTCGAGCTTCAGCACGGTAGGCTGCGCTGCAGACGCGGTCGTCGATGCGGTCAGGGCCAACAGGCCAAAGATTCCCAGCGCCATGATTTTCATCGGATCCCTCCCCATTACGCAACCCGGTCCCCGGGATTCGCCTGACGCGATCATGCACGCGCGCCGTGGCCCTCGGCAAGATAGTCGGCGCTTCGCATCTCCTCCAGGCGGCTGGCGGTGCGCTGGAACTCGAAGCTTCCGTCGCCGCTCGCATAAAGCGCATTCGGCTCAGCGTCAGCGGCCGCGAGCAACTTCACCTTTTGCTCGTAAAGCGCGTCGACCAGCGTAACGAAGCGGGCAGCTTCATTGCGCATGTCGCGACCCATGACCGGGATGCCGACGATAATCACGGTGTGATAGCGCCTGGCGATAGCGAGATAGTCGGCGGTGCCGCGCGGTTCGCCGCACAGCCGCCTGAACGAAAAGACGGCGACGCCTTTGAGGCTCTTTGGCACGTGCAGCGTCCGTCCGCCGCCGATATCGATATCCTCGGACGGAACCTTGGCGCGGTCCTCGACCGGATAGTCGGTGAGCTGGAAGAAAGCGTGGCTGAGCGCCGCGGTCGCGTCGGGGCCGTTGGGCACATGCCAAACCTCGACTCCGGTGAGGCGGTCGAGCCGGTAATCGGTCGGGCCATTGACTTCGACCACGAGCATGCGCCGTTCGATTAGGTCGATGAATGGCACGAACAGCTCGCGGTTGAGCCCATCCTTGTAGAGGTCGACAGGCGGACGATTGGAGGTCGTCACGACCTTCACGCCCTGTTCGATAAGGATCGCGAACAGCCGCGACAGGATCATCGCGTCCGCGGGGTTCGTCACCTGCATCTCGTCGAAGCAGAGGAGCTTTGCTTCGTCTGCGATTTGCCTGGCGACCGGCTCGATCGGGTCGCCCTCCTCGCGTTCGCGCACGGCGCGCAGGCGCGCATGCGTCTCGAGCATGAATTCGGCGAAGTGCACGCGCCGCTTGGGCGCCATGTCGATCTGGGCGAAGGCGAGGTCCATCAGCATGGACTTGCCGCGGCCAACTCCGCCCCAGAGATAGACTCCGGCCGGCCCGTCGGCCCCGGAGCCGAACAGCCGGGCGAAGAACCCGCCCCCACGCGCACTGGCCGCAAGACGGTCGAGCGCTGCGACGGCCAGCGATTGGGCTGGGTCCGGCTTCAGCTCATGTGCGGCAACCAGCTGATCGTAGGCCGCGCGGACGGCGCCGGTCATTGCTTCTTGCTTGATGGTCCGTTGGGCCGGTTCACCTTCTTCAGCGTCCCGCTGAAGCTGTAGCAATTCTCGCCGTTTTGCTTGACCACCCCCTGGAGGAACGCGTGCCCGCGGGTCTGCTTGACCAGCTCGACATGGGCATCGAGCGGCGATCCGGCCTGTCCGCGCGCAAGGAAATGCGTGGTGAGGTCGAGCGTCACATAATGGGCGCGGTCCATGCCCGCGCACAGGCCGCCGGCGAACAGCGACATGTCGATGAAGCTCATGATGGCGCCGCCGTGGATCGACCCGCCCATGTTCATATGGTCCTCGGTCGGAAACATGCGCACGAGCCCATGCCCGGGGCCGTTAGGCCTGAACAGCAGCCGCCCCGTCGCGGCCGCGAAGCTCGAGCGCGGGAAATCGCCCCAGCTGAACCACCCCTCATTGTCCGGATCGGGCGTCGCTCCGCGCGGAACGCCGACGTCCTCGAGGCCTTCGGCTTGATAATCCTGTTCGCTCACGCGGTCCGTTCGGCAATCAGCTTCTTGGTCTCGGCGATCGCCTTGGCCGGGTTGAGGCCCTTGGGGCAGACGTTCGCGCAATTCATGATGGTGTGGCAGCGATAGAGGCGGTACGGGTCCTCGAGCTGGTCGAGCCGCTCACCCGTCGCCTCATCGCGGCTGTCGGCCAGCCAGCGATAGGCCTGGAGCAGGACTGCCGGGCCGAGGAACTTGTCCGAGTTCCACCAATAGCTCGGGCAGCTCGTCGAGCAGCAGAAACAGAGAATGCATTCGTAAAGACCATCCAGCTTTGCCCGGTCGTCTGGCGACTGCAGCCGTTCGCGCGACGGTGCCGGCGAGGCGCTCTTCAGCCACGGCTGGATCAGCGCATATTGGGCGTAGGCGTGGGTGAGGTCGGGGACGAGGTCCTTGACCACCTCCATATGCGGCAGCGGCGTGATCTGGACCTCGCCCCTCAAATCTTCGATCGCGGTGGTGCAGGCGAGGCCGTTGCGCCCTTCCATGTTCATCGCGCAGGACCCGCAGATGCCCTCGCGGCACGACCGGCGGAAGGTGAGGGTCGGGTCGATCTCATTCTTGATCTTGATCAGCGCGTCGAGGACCATCGGCCCGCACTTGTCGAGGTCGATGGTGTAGCGGTCGAAGCGCGGGTTCGCGCCGCTTTCGGGGTCGTAGCGGTAGATCTTGAAGGTCCGGAGCCGCTTGCCCTGCTCGGGCTTCCACTCATGCCCGCGCTTGTTGATCTTGCTGTTCTTGGGAAGGGTGAACTCGGCCATGGCCGGCCGCTAGCACGCGGGTCGCACCAATTCAAAGCGGGAGCGCGAACGAAGGTCAGTCAAGATCGCGCATAGGGCGTGGCGATCTCGTCGCGCTGGAGCCCATCGAACCACTGGCGAAATTCGGGCGAAAACCAATGGCCACGCAACTTCCACGCCAGGTGCAATCCGGGCAAATGCCCGAAGTCCAAAGCTTGCCGCTCGACTGTGTGCCAATGTTGCGGGTCGAGCCGTCCGTTGAGCCATTGTACGCGTGACGACTCATACAGTCGGAATAAGGCGCTCGCATAAGCAACGAACTGGACCCACTCTTCTTCCTTCAACGCATTGGGATCGGTGAGTCCAATCGACCATGCGCGGGCAAATTCTGGATTATCGATGATGCTGCGGACCAGGTCGGTATAGAGCCCGGCGTGCGCTTGGGACGAGGTCGCGCGGATTGCGGACGTGGTTTTCCTGAGCTGGAAGCCTACGAAGATCAGCGATGCGATTACCGCCAGCGCGGACAGGATCTGGGCGACGAAGGACGCTTGCTCTAGCGACATGCGCGCCTCCATAGGAAGGTTCGCAAGAGCGTTCTCACGCCTGCGTTATCATTGCAACGGCTGCGCGCGGCGGCGCCTGCAGTGGATCAGCGCAGCAGGGCGCTGATCACCTGCTGGACGAGCAGGGTGCGCGGGTCGACCTGATAGAGATAGCCGTTGCCGTAATAATACCTGTCGCGCGGATCGAGGTCGTAGCGATTGCGTATGTCGTATGGGATTTGCCCATAGCCATAACGGCTTCCGTAAATACTCTGCCAACGTTGGCCGCGCGCGAGCTTCTTCGCCTGGCCCGGCGGCATGCAGCCGTTGTGCTTTTTCGCGAGGCCGTGGGGGCAACCGCCGATGCCGTAGCCATAAGCATTGACATATCCGTGCCCGTGCCCGTGCCCGCGCCCGTTGCCGTGGCCCGGTTTGGCCATCGCCGCGCCGGCTAAGCCCAGCGCAGCTGCGCCGGCGATAAGGAAGAGCTGTTTCATGGGTCCACCATCCTTGTTGTCCGGACTTGAACGTCCGTTGAGCGGAAAGGTTACTGGATCGAACAGAGCAACCGCAGTCCGGTCGGTCCGTTGATTGTCTTGAAAGGAGAGGGACGATGCTTGGAAAGGCCGATGCCACGCCGATGATCGCAGTGAAAGACCTCGACCGCGCGAAAAGGTTTTACGAAGACACCTTGGGCCTTGAGACGAAGGAAGAATGGGGCGACGAGGGAGCCACGTTGAAGAGCGGCGATACTCTGATCAATGTTTATCGCTCAGAGTTTGCCGGAACCAACAAGGCGACCGCTCTCAACTTCGACGTTGAGGACATCGCGAGCGAGGTCCGCGAGCTCAAGGACAAAGGCATCATGTTCGAACATTATGACCTGCCCGGACTGGAGCCGCGCGGCGATCTCTACATCGGCGAAGGCATGAAGACCGCCTGGTTCAAGGACCCGGACGGCAATATCCTCAGCCTGATCGAGAGCGGCGAATAGCGAGCGGTTGCCCGGCATCCTCTGCCGGTCTAGAGCGCCGCCAAATCGCGCGCCGGGTCCTCGGCGCCGTCGAAAAACAGCAGAGGAAAGCGGCCTCATGGCTCGGAAGAAGATCGCGCTCATCGGCGCCGGAATGATCGGCGGAACCCTCGCCCACCTCGCTGCGATGCGCGAGCTCGGCGATATCGTCCTCTTCGACGTCATCGAAGGCGTTCCCGAAGGGAAGGCGCTCGATATCGCCCAGGCGGGCCCGGTCGACGACTTCGACGCGACGATGAAAGGC
>Ga0207688_10001933_pt1 | contig 11093 bp, 12 predicted proteins | sample KBSMiscanthusM4_FD_184296 | JGI IMG/M metagenome (GOLD analysis project Ga0207688, IMG submission 184296) | Miscanthus rhizosphere microbial communities from Kellogg Biological Station, Michigan, USA - M4 (SPAdes) (version 2) | ecosystem: Host-associated > Plants > Roots > Rhizosphere ...
CGGGCACGGCGCCCGTCGAAGAGCTCGCCGCCGCCGCGCTCACGGTTGACGGGCTCGACCGCGTGACGGTGCACGTCGACGACGACGGCGTGCGGCTGAAGCCCGCGTAGCGCAGACCGCTACCGCCCCTCCCCACGTTGCGCGGCCCGGTCGAGGTAGCCGGTGAGCGCGTCGAGGGGCCCGTCCCAGTCGCGGGCGAGCGCGGCCAGGAACTGCTGGGCCACCTGCATGGGCGCCGAGCGCAGCCGGAACCGCACCCGCCGCCGCTCCCCCGGCTCGGCGGTCACGAGGCCGACGTCGGCGAGCAACGTCAGGTGCTTGGCGATCGCCTGCCGCGTGATCGGTAGGCGATCGGCGAGGTCCGTGGCCGTGGCCGGGCCCCCGGCCGCGAGCGCGGCCAGGATGCTGCGCCGGGTGGGGTCGGCCAGCGCGATGAACACCTGCTCGGCGACGGACTCGGGATCGGGCCCGGGATCGGGCCCTTGCTCAGGCGGCATCGAGGTAGGCGACCAGCTCGCCCAGCTCGCGTCCCCAACCCTCGGTGTGCGACTCGAAACCCTTGCGGTAGCCCTCGTCGGGCAGCTGCGCGAAGCCCGTCTCGACCACCCGCAGGCGCGTGCCCGTCGCCGTGGGCTCGAGGGTGAACTCGACGTACGTGCGACGGGGATCGTCCTCGGGCATCGCGTCGACGCGCCACGTGAAGCCGAACACCGACGGCTCCTCCACGCGTTCGACGCGCAGTTCGGCCACGTGCCCGCCGTCCCAGGCGAGGCGGGCGACCCCGCCCGGGCGCAGGTCGATCTCCGCCTCCTGCCCGAACCAGGCGGCCAGGCCCTCGGCAGTGGTGATGGCCGCCCACACCACACGTGGGGGGTGCGCGACGTCGAGGGTCCGTTCGATACGGTCGGGAAAACCCATGGCTCGCCTCCGTGAGCAACTCAGACGTTGCGTACATATAGCAATTCGCGAGTTGCGTCAAATGGAGCCGTGGGGCAGGCCACACCGTCCCGTGACAACCGCGTTCGCCATGATGGGGTATGCCTTCCTCGATCGGGCGACGGGCGGCGCTACTCGCTGCGGTGGTCACCGTCGGTGTCACGACCGCCTGCGGAGCGGGAGCCCCGCCCGCGGACCCGCCGAGCAGCAGCTCCGCCCCGCCCGCCACCGCGGCCGCTCCGCAGCAGCTGCAGCCCTCGACGCTCGTCGTGCCGGACGCGCTCAAGGGCGAGTTCGACCCCCACCAGGTGCTGATCCCGGCGGGCTGGTCGATGTCGGTGTGGGCCGCCGTGCCGGACGCCCGGCTGGCGGCGTGGACGCCCGACGGCGCGCTGCTCGTGTCGCGGCCCGGCGAGGGCGAGGTCGTGCGGCTCACGCCCGGCGGCGGCACGGCCACCTCGACCGTCCTGCTCAGCGGGCTCACCCAGCCCCACGGCCTTGCGTTCGACGGCACCACGCTCTACGTCGCGGAGAGCAACCGGATCCAGGCCTACACGTACGCGGAGGGCGCGGCGACCGGCCCGCGCCTGGTCGTCGACGGCCTTCCCGACTCCAAGTCCAATCTGCTGGGCGGCCAGTACGCGCACGCGCTCAAGAGCGTCGCCGTCGGTCCGGACCACGCGCTCTACTTCTCGATCGGGTCGAGCGACAACATCTCGGCCGAAGATCGCGACGCCAGGCCGGAGCGAGCCTCGATCATGCGGATCCCGCCCGGCGGCGGTCCGCCGGAGGTCTTCGCCCGCGGGGTGCGCAACGGCACCGGGCTCGCCGTCGCGCCCGACGGCGCCGTCTGGACGGCGGTGAACAACCGCGACAACATCGAGTACCCGTTCGACGCGCCCTACGGGGACTCGCGGGAGTCGTCGCAGGGCGAGGTGATCGTCGACTACGTGAACGACCACCCCGCCGAGGAGCTGGCCAAGCTCACGCCCGGGCGCGACCTGGGCTGGCCGTACTGCAACCCCGACCCGGACGTCCGACCGGGGCTGGCGGGCACCGAACTCGAGTACACCAACCCGCCGTTCGTCAACGACATCGAGACCAACCCCGGCGGCGTGAAGCTCAACTGCGCGGGCCTGCCGCGGATCGAGCAGGGCCTCGGCGCGCACTCCGCGCCGCTCGGGATGAGCTTCACGGCCGGGTTGCCCGCGCCGTACGACAAGGGTGCGCTGGTCGGCGTGCACGGGTCGTGGAACCGTGAGCCCCCGCGGGCGCCGGAGGTGTCCTACTTCCCGTGGACGGATGGCACGCTCGGTCCGCAGCGCACGCTCGTCGGCGGGTTCCAGGACGAGAGCGGCGACCGGTGGGGGCGGCCGGTGGCGGCGGTCGTCGGACCCGACGGGGCGGTCTACATCACCGACGACCACGCCGACGCGGTCTACCGGCTGGCCCCGCCCGGGCGATGACGTAGCGCCCGGCACGGCAGGTCCGATCGTCTGATACGAGGACTCGCATCGTGGAAATACGAGGACTCGCCGGGGTGGGGTCAGGGGTGGCGGAGGCGGCCGTCGGGGAGGCCCGCGCGGCGGTGGAGGGCGCGCAGGGCTGCGGGCAGCTGGTTCGGGTGCCGGACGCCCACCGGGAAGTCGAGCCGGGGGTACGCGACGCCCGCCGGGCCCGCGAGGTGGAACGTGAGGCCGAAGCGGTCGATGCAGGCGGGCGCGATCATCCACGCCGCGTCCACCAGCCGCCGGTCGAGCAGCTCGGCCAGCGCCATGACCTGGTCGGTGTGCCGCTGGACGAGGTGCGTCACCAGCGCGTCGCTGCGCGGGGCGATGGGGTCGGGCGCGGCGAGCCGGTACGCCTCCGGGTCGACCGGCTCCCCGTCGAGTCGGACCTGGTGGGGATCGAGCCGCAGGACCGTCTGGTCCGGGGGCGCCGACCGCCCGAGCAGCTCCACCGCGGCGGCCGGGTTGCCGACGAGCTCCAGCGTGCCGTGGATCGTCACGCGCGCCAGCACCCGATCCGGGACCGGCAGGGGCAGCAGCCGGGTGGCGTGCAGGGTAGCGACCGCGGGCCCGCAGGCCGCCCGCTCGCCGAGCACGCCTGCCGTGGGCGCCAGGAGCACCAGCGCTCCCTCGGCGTTCGTCGCGTGCACGGCGACGTCCTCCGCGACCCGCCCGGCGATGTCGATCGTCGGCACCGCGGCGCAAGCCACCACGGTGCGGGCGCGTTCAGCCGGGCTGGGCCCGTATTCGGTCGCCACGACGAGCCTTCCTTTGGTTAGGCTGCCCTATCTTGAACGACCGGCGGCGGTCCGGTCAACGGCTGCGGCGCACCAGATCGATCATCGCCGTCCGCACGGCGTTCGTGGTGTCGACGGGCGCGTCGAAGCCGAACCGCATCGCGTGGGGTGACGCCCCCGGTGTCGAGGCGAGCACGTCGAAGCCGTAGCGGTCGACGCCGACCATGCGGGCCGCCGTGACCTCCGCCTGTCCGCCGAGCACCCGGCAGAAGGCGAGGAGGGCCTCGGCGTGGTCGTCGTTCATGTGCTCGAGGATCCCCTCGGCCTGGGACCTGAGCGGATCCGGCGCGGCGCCGCGGTAGTCGGCGGCCGACACCCAGCTCATGCGGCCGAACCCGCCGACGTAGCGCACGGCCGTCGGTTCGAGCCGGTAGACGCGGAAGTCGGCGAACCCCGCGTAGAACGCGTCGACGTGCACGCGCCGGTACTCGTCGCGGGCGGCGGCGCTCTCGGCGGACGGCACCTCCCGCAGATCGCCGACCAGCGTGACGCGCGCCGCGGCGAGCGGATCGCCCGCCGCCCGCGCCGCGACGAGCACCGAGGCCCGCGGGTCGGCGGCGAGGTTGACGGCGTGCACGGCGAGGTCGGAGAGGCACAGCACGACGCGGCCCGCGTCGTCGGCCGCGCAGGCCACCAGTGAGCCGAACGGGTAGCCCTCGGCCCGATCGGTGGCCACGGTCGCCAGCGTGGCGTGCGTGGCCATGGCCACCAGCGTGCGCGAGCGCTCGGCGTCGTTGGGTTCGCCTGCCAAGCCCGGCGTGGCCGCGAGCACCCTGCGGGTTGTGTCGAGGTCGGCGTCGGACACCGCGTGCGCCTGGTCGGCCATGGCGTCCGACCGTAGCGGGCAGCTCGTTATTAGGCCGGCCTCACCTACTGGGCGTGGACGGCGAACGCCACGCCTTGCGGGTCGCGCACCAGTGCGTAGCCCGCGGTGCCCGCCCAGAGCACCGGCTCCTCGGCCGCGCCGCCGCGCGCGACGATGCGGTCGCAGGCCTCGGCGAGGCGCTCGACCCGCACGAACGGCAGCCAGCCCGAAGTCGCCACGTCGGGCACCAGCTCGGCGACGCGGAGCCCGCAGGCGTCCACCACCCCGCCGCCCTCGCCGACGGAGACCTGCCAGCCGAACGTGGCGGCGTAGAACTCGGCCGCGGCGGCGACGTCCGCCGTGCGGAGGCGTTCCCACCCGAACCGGCCGGGCTCGTAGGGCGGCGCGGTCCCGTCGGCCGTCGGGGCGAAGGCCACGAAGATCGACTTCTCGGGGTCGAGGATCGGGGCGATCCGGCCGATGCCCGGCACGTCGGCGGGCTGCCCGGTGGTGACGATGCCGCCCGCGGCGACGGCTCGCGCCGCCGCCGCGTCGACGTCCGCGCACGCGATGTAGGGCGTCCAGTGCACGTCGAGGCCTGCCTTCACCGCGCTGGCTCCACCGATCACGACCCCCCGGTGCGTGATCGACCTCCCCATCGGGTTGTCCGTGAAGGCCCACCCGAACACGGCGCCGTAGAAGCGCTCCGCCTCCTCCAGGTCGGGGACCCGCAACTCGTGCCACACGAACGGTCCGGTTTCCGCCATGGCCGGAACGCTAGGGAGCGGCAGTGGACCGGTGAAGGGCCAATCCCGGGTGATCCGGATGGGTCCAGTGACGGAGAATCCGAACCGATGCTCGCCACCGCCGGATTCCTGCTGCTCGCGGGCGTGGTGGCGGGCGCCGTCGGCTCGGCGGGCGGCATCACCTCGCTCGTGTCCTACCCGGCGCTGCTCGCCGTGGGCGTGCCCGCGCTGCCCGCGAACGCGACGAACCTGGTCGCGGGGGCCGCGTGCTGGCCCGGCGCCGCGCTGACCTCGCGGCACGAGATGGCGGGTGCCGGGTCGTACCTGCGGCGCGGGCTGCCGGTCGCGGCGCTCGGCGCGGCCGTGGGTGCGGTGCTGCTGCTGGTGACGCCCGCCGGGGCGTTCGCGGCGATCGTGCCCTACCTCGTGGCCGCCGGGTCTGTGGCGCTGCTGGCGCAACCGGTGCTCACCCGGGCCGTGCGCGGCCGCCGGGGCCACGCGCTCCTCCCGATCGGGCTGATCGCCGTGTACGGGGGCTACTTCGGCGCGGGCTCGGGGATCCTGACGCTGGCGGTGGCGCTGGTCCTCGTCGACCCCGACCTCCCCCGGGCAAACGCGCTCAAGAACATGCTGGTCGGCGCGTCGACAGTGGCGGCGGGAGTGGTGCTCGCGGTCACCGGGCCGGTCGCGTGGCCGCTCGTCGCCCCGCTCGCGGTCGGGCTGTTCGCGGGGAGCGTCGTCGGCCCGGTCGTGGCGCGGCGGGTGCCCGCACCGGTCGTGCGGGTCACGGTCGCGGCGCTCGGGTTGGGCCTGGCCGTCGTGCTCTGGCTGGGTTGAGCGGAACGCCCCCGGCGCGGCGGCACGGGTCGGTACGCTCGGCTCGTGCCCGAGCCCCCCGACACCGAGCGCCGCCTGACCGCATTGGAAGCGCGCGTCGAGGACGTGGCGGCGGAGGCGTCGGCCGCGCGACAGGGCGCCGCCGCGGCGCGGCACCTGGCCGCCACCCACGACCGCGACCTGGCCGACCTCGGGGTCAAGGTCGACGCGAACCGACGGGCGATCAACGCGCTGGGCGTGCAGACCGCCGCCCGCTTCGACCGGGTCGACGAGCGCTTCGACCGGTTGGGAGCCGAGATGCGCGCGGGCTTCGCCGAGACCGGCCGGGGTTTCGCCGAGATGCGCGGGCGGCTCGACGGAGCCGCGGCGGGCTACCAGCACATCGTCGAGCTGCTCGACACCCTCCTGCGTGACGACCAGCGGTAACGCCGTCGACGCGGCGGTGGCAGCGGTGCCGCTCGTGGACCACCACGTGCACGGCGCCCTGCGCGAAACCCCCGACCGCCCGACGCTCGAAGCGCTGCTCACCGAGTCCGACCGGCCGGTGCCGCCGTGGATGACGATGTTCGACTCGCCGCTCGGCCTCGCGATCCGCCGGTGGTGTGCGCCCCTGCTCGACCTCGAACCCGGCGTCGCGGCCGAGGAGTACGTCGCACGCCGCACCGCGCTCGGCGAGGCCGAGGTCACCCGGCGCATGCTGCGCCACAACGGGGTCGAGCACTACCTCGTCGAGACCGGCTACGCCGAGGGCGTGCTCGGCCCCGCGGAGATGGCGGCCGCCGCGAACGCGGATGCGGGCGAGATCGTCCGCCTGGAGTCGGTGTTCGAGACGCTCGCGGCCGAGGTCGGCGCGGCGGCCGCGGTGCGGACGTTCCCCGAGGTGCTCGCCGAGCGCGCGGCGGCCGCGGCGGGCCTCAAGAGCGTGGTGGCCTACCGCTTCGGGTTCGACTTCGCGCCCGAGCCGCCGACGCACGCCGAGGCCGTCGCCGCGGCCGGGTCGATGCTCGCCCTGGCGGGGCCGCAGGGCCCCCGCGTGGCCGACCCGACCCTGCTGCGCTTCCTGCTCTGGCGCGGTGTCGAGCGCGGGCTGCCGCTGCAGCTGCACTGCGGCTACGGCGACCCCGACCTCGAGCTGCACCGCTGCGACCCGCTGCTGCTCACCCGCTTCCTCCGGCTGGTCGAGCCGCACGGCGTCGACGTGCTCCTGCTGCACTGCTACCCGTACCACCGCCAGGCCGGCTACCTCGCGCAGGTGTTCCCCCACGTCTACTTCGACGTCGGCCTCGCGGTGAACCACACCGGGCTGAGCTCCCCCGCCGTGGTCGCCGAGTCGTTGGAGCTCGCCCCGTTCGCCAAGATCCTCTTCTCGTCGGACGCCTACGGGCCCGCCGAGCTGCACCACCTCGGTGCGCACCTGTGGCGGCGCGGGCTGGCCCGGGTGCTGGCAGGCTGGGTCGAGGAAGGCGCGGCGAGCGTGGAGGACGCCGCCCGGATCACCCGCATGATCGGCCGCGAGAACGCGCGGCGCGTGTACGGGTTGCGCCCGGCCGACGAGTGAGGAGATCCTGCGATGGTGATCGACGAGGCCGTCGTCGGACGACCGCGCGGGCCCGCGGGGGCCGTGGTGGCGTCCTACCACGGCTACCGCCAGCGCGATGTGCCGCCTGCCCGGCACCTCGGGCTGCCGTCGCCGTACCTCACCCTGATCTTCACGCTCGACGAGCCGCTGCGGATCGCCGAGCACGTCGACGGCAGGCAGCCGTCGCGGACCTACGACGCGCTCGCGGGCGGCCTGCACACCACGCCCGCGCTGATCACCCACGACGGCCGCCAGTCCGGGATCCAGCTCCAGGTCCACCCGCACGCGGCGCGGGCGCTCTTCGGCCTGCCCGCGGGCGAGCTCGCCGGGACCGACGGCGACGCCGACGCCGTGCTCGGCCGCCTCGTCGAGCGGGTCCGCAACCGCCTGGGTGAGGCGGGCACCTGGCGGGAGCGCTTCGCCGTGCTCGACGACGAGCTGGGCGCGCTCGTCACCCGCGAGCTGACCGCGGGCCCGCCGCCCGCCGTCGTCAACGCGTGGCGGCTGCTGCACCGCAGCCGGGGCACCGTGCCGATCGGCACGCTCGCCGACACCGTCGGCTACAGCGACCGCCGCCTCTCGACGCTGTTCGACGCGGAGATCGGGCTCACCCCCAAGACCGCGGCGCGGGTGATCCGGTTCGACCGCGCCCGCCACGCCATCCAGGCCGCCGCGCCCGGCCGGATGGGCCGCATCGCCGCCGAGCACGGCTACGCCGACCAGTCCCACCTCGTGCGCGACTTCGTGGCGTTCAGCGGCCGGTCGCCGACCAGGTGGCTGGCCGAGGAGTTCGGAAACGTCCAAGCCGACGGCGCGACCGGCGACCCAGACTGATCCGCATGACGGACAACACCCCCGCACCCCAGGTCTGGCCCACCCTGCGCGCCCGCGACGCCCGCGCGCTCATCCGCTTCCTCGTCGACGTCGTCGGGTTCGAGGAGACCGCGGTCTACGGCGACGGCGACGTCGTGCACCACGCCCAGCTCTCCTGGCCGCTCGGCGGCGGGATCATGCTCGGCTCCGACCGCGAGGGCGAGTGGCGGCTGCCGCCGGGCACGTTCGGCGCGTACGTGGTCGTGGACGATCCCGACGCCCTGTACGAGCGGGTCACGGCGGCCGGGGCGGAGATCACCCGCAAGCCGGGCGACACCGACTACGGCTCCCGCGAGTTCGCCCTCCGCGACCCGGAGGGCAACCTCTGGTCGTTCGGCACCTACCGCGGCGAACCGCGTGCGAACAGCGTGACCTGAGTTACAGTGGCCCGTGGTCCGAGGACCGGATCACGGGCCAGTGCCCCGGGCCGCCACCGCCGCCCGAAGGGATCATTCATGCGCACCGTCGCCGTGCTGGGGCCCATCCCCCGCGACCGCATCATCACCCATCGCGGCGAGGTCTTCGAGAAGTACGGCTGCGCCCTCTACACGGTCGCCGCGCTGTCGGCGTTGATGGAGCCCACCGACCGGATCTGCCCGATCGTGCACGTCCGCAAGCAGGACGAGGCGGCGATCAAGGACCTGCTCGCGCCGATGCCGAACGTCGACCTCACCGGCATCCGCTCGCACACCGACCGCGGCGACGTCGTGCAGCTGACCTACGTGGACCAGAACACCCGCCGCGAGGCCCAGACCGGGTTCATGAGCCCGATCCTGCCCCGCGACGTCGAGTTCGCCCTCGACGCCGAGGCGTTCGTCTGCGTGCCCATCACCGACTACGAGGTGGGCCAGGCCACGCTGGAGTACATCCGGGCCCACAGCGACGGCGTGGTGCTGCTCGACGGGCACGGCCCGGTCAGCACGCTCACCCTCGGCGGCGAGCGCCAGCACCGGCTGTGGGCCGAGCGCGACGCCTGGCTGCCCAGCATCGACATCCTCAAGATGAACCTGGAGGAGGCGGGCTGCAGCTGGTTCCCGCGCGAGGGCGACGACGGCGGCGCCGCGATGGGCCAGCCGATGACCGAGGAGGAGATGCCCCGGTTCGCCGAGCACTGCCTCCGGCACGGCGTGCAGGCGGTGTGCGTCACCCTCGACGAGCAGGGCTGCGTGGCCTACCGGCTCGACGGCGACGACCGGCTGGAGGAGCACGTCGTGCCGCGCATACCGGTGGAGAACGTCGTCGACACCACCGGCTGCGGCGACTCGTTCGCGGCGGGCATGGCCTTCGGCTACCTCTTCGGGCGCGACATCGTGAAGGCCTGCCAGTACGGCAACGCGATGGGCGCCCAGCGCTGCGCGGGCTCCGAGCTGTCGATCTACCTGCCGCGCGCCGAGACCGACGCCCAGATCGAGCGCACCTACGGCCCGATGGCGGGAGCGGCACGTGCGTGAGGCGTTGTCGTCTCCCGAGTGGTTGATCACCGAGGACGGGTTCGACCCGGAGCGCGCGAACGTGCGCGAGACGTTGTGCACGGTCGGCAACGGCTACCTCGGCACCCGAGGCACCCTGGAGGAGGGCCACCCCGGCGACCTCTCGGGCACCTACCTCGCGGGCGTGTACGACGCCCACGACTCCCCCGTCGTCGACCTGGTCAACGCGCCCGACTGGCTGTCGTTCGCGGTGTTCGTCGACGGCACGCGGCTCGACGTGCGCAACGCCGCGGTGCTCGACCACGAGCGCACGCTCGACCTGCGCACCGGCCTGCTGTACCGGCGCACCGTGTTCGAGCACGACGACGGCCGCCGCACCCGGCTGGAGACGCTGCGCTGCGCCTCCGTGGCCGACCGGCGCACGTGCGCGCTGCGCGTGGAGATCACGCCGGTCAACCACGAGGGCGAGATCACCGTCGAGAGCGCCGTCGACGGCAGGCGGCGCAACCTGGAACGGCTGCCGGTCTACCCCGCGGGCACCACGTTCCCGCTGGAGACGCGCTGGGAGAAGTGGGCGCTCACCCGCCACCTCGACCGCACGGAGCGCGCGGTCGACGGCGACGTCGGCTACCTGGAGATGCGCACGATCGCGAGCGGCGTCACCGTCGGCTACGCGGTCGCCACGTTGCCGTCGGTCGAGCCGCTCCGCAGCGGCTTCACGGTGGAGGACGAGCGCGTCGTCTGGCGCGCCACGTTCCCGGGCGGCCCGGTGCGGCTGGACAAGCTGGTGCGCATCGGCACGTCACGCGACGTCGACGGCGGCGAGGACGTCCAGCAGGGCTGCCGCGAGGGGCTCGAGGCGGCCCGGGAGACCGGGTTCGACGCGATCGTCGCGGCGAGCGCCGCCGGGTGGGAGGAGCGCTGGGCCGACTGCGACGTCACGATCGACGGCGACCCCGCGAGCACCCAGGCCATGCGCTTCGGGATCTACCACCTGCTGATCGCCGCGAACGACGCCGACCCGACCGTCAACATCGGCGCGAAGTCGCTCTCCGGCGAGGGCTACCGGGGCCACGTGTTCTGGGACACCGAGATCCTCATGCTGCCCTTCTTCGTCTTCACCCGCCCCGACGCGGCCCGCAGCCTGCTCGCCTACCGCCACCACACGCTGCCCGGCGCGCGGGAGAACGCCCGGGTCAACGGCTCGGCGGGGGCGCGCTACCCGTGGGAGTCGGCCGACACCGGCCTCGAGGAGTGCCCCGAGTTCACCCCGGACGGGGCCAACCGGTTCTGGACGCGCGAGGAGGAGGTGCACATCAACGCCGACGTCGCGCGCGGGGTGATGCAGTACGTCGAGGCCACCGGCGACCGGGCGTTCCTCCGCGAACGGGGCGCGGAGATCCTGTTCGAGACCAGCCGCTTCTGGGCCGACCGGGTGGAGTGGTCGGAGTCGGGCACGTGCTCGCTGCGCCGGGTGATGGGTCCCGACGAGTTCCACTCGCACGTCGACGACAACGCGTTCACCAACTACCTCGTGCGCTGGCACCTGGAGACGGCGGCCGACGTGCACGACGAGCTGCGC
>Ga0207688_10001934_pt1 | contig 11092 bp, 8 predicted proteins | sample KBSMiscanthusM4_FD_184296 | JGI IMG/M metagenome (GOLD analysis project Ga0207688, IMG submission 184296) | Miscanthus rhizosphere microbial communities from Kellogg Biological Station, Michigan, USA - M4 (SPAdes) (version 2) | ecosystem: Host-associated > Plants > Roots > Rhizosphere ...
GACCTCGAGCACACGTGGTGTCAGACCGATCTCGTCCAGCGGCCTGCCCGATTCGTTGCTGACCTCGAGCAGACGGCATGCCTCGTCATTGACGAACGTTGTCTGCCAGGCGGTGTCGACGGCCAGCACGCCCTCGTCGATACCGTGCAGGACCGCTGCTTGGCCGCGTATCAACTCGGCCATTTCGGAGGGCTGCAGCCCCATCGTCAGGCCTCGCCACCTTCGGGCCAGAAGTACCGAGCCGATGACACCGATGAGCAGCGCCACGCCGACGAGGACTGCCGCCGTTCGCACGTCAGTCCACAACTGGTGGTGAACCGCGGCCGTCGAGATTCCGATGCTGACCTCGCCAACGACCCGATTCGAATCCGGCGCAAGCACAGGTACTTTCGCGCGGACCGACGTTCCGAGTGTGCCGGATTCCCGCATCACCTCTTCGTGGCCTGACAACGCCTCGGTGGGATCCGTGCTGACATGTTTACCAAGTTCGTTGCGGTTGGGATGGGAGAGCCTGATGCCCTGATCGTTGGTGATCACCACGAACAACACGCCTGTGCGCTGCTGGATCTCGGTGGCCAGTGTCTGCAACGGCCCGTTCGCCAATTCGTCGGTGAGTGCCGGGCTCGGCGTCAACCGGGCAGCGTCGTAGCGCGCAATGTCGGCACGAACCGCGGGCGCGAAGGCGATCGCACGTCCCATGTCCAACGACCGCGTTTCATATTGGGCGGCGAGGCGCTGGTGACTCATGAAGGCAAGCAGCCCGCCCGCGATGCCCAGCGTGAGCGTCACCACCGCGACTTGCAGCAACAGCACCTGCGTGGCGAGCCGCACATCCACGCGCAGCTTCCGCACCATGGACAGAGCCTACGCGCCTTGCTGAGCATAATGCGCAAAACCTCGGCGTCGGATGTCGCGCAGCCCGAGGTTCCGATCGGCGTGCAGTGGCGCGCTCATTTCGAAGCGTTGTCGTCCGAACTCCTCGAATGATTGTCGCTGCTCTGATCGCGCGACGACCAACTGTTGTCGCCGTGATCGCCGCTGGAGTAGTCGTCACTGTCGTGATCACGTGTCCAGCGGCTGTCGTCGTGGTCGCGCCGATGCGTGAACCAGTAGTAGTCATTGCGGTTCCACGTCGGGGGCGTTGACACGCTGTCGTGATTGGACTGCCACTGCTGATCATTGGCGTGCTGCCCCGATGACGACGACGTCGGGTGTTGGGGCGTTGTCTGATGGCTGGTGGAGCAAAAGGATCCGCGCCTTCCCATCACCGAGTGGGTCGGCGTGGCCGGCTTCGTCTGGGTCGCAGGCGTTGACGCCGGATTTGTCGGTGCTGCCGCAGGCGCAGGTGAAGGTGCACTGTGGCTGCTCGTGTCGACCGAAGCGCTGTGTGCGCCGTGCAGCGCTCCGAAGAGGCCGGCTGCCGCGGCAGCCACCAGACCACCGGCGGCGAACGCCAGCACACCTGAATGCATGAACCAGGGTCGCCTCCGCTCGATTGGCAGCGGTGATGCGAACTCGGGCTGCTCAGCCGACCACGCCAGGTTGGTCGGGTATCGCAGACGTGCGGACGTCGGTGCTGTGGCGTCGAATTCGGCCGCCGCGCGCGACGCCACGGTCGACCTAGCGTAGGCCGCCGTGGTCGTCGTGTCGTGCGCGGGCGGCGACGGAACGGCGCCTGCCGTGGGCCATTGGTCGGGGGTCTGATTCGAAGGCCATGTTGCCACTTCTTACTCCTGTATGCGTACTGCCCGTGCAGTTCGTGTCATCGCTGCTCACGAAGCTAGGGAGTTGCCCGCGCGGTGGCTCGCTTGTGCGCACAACCCGCGCAACAGGCGATTTGTCACCTTTTGCGTGTTGTGCTCAAGCTGGCCGTCTTGCGATCACGGCCCGTGGCCGGGTGGGCGGCCTGCGGCGAGTTACCACCTCAGCGGGACCGGCCGGCACGGTCGTTGGTAAATCCTCGCACCACATGCGATCGCACGAAGTCAGCGACGACCTCGTCATCGTCCATGTTCAGCGTGGAAGACGGTGTACTGAACAACGAGAACGGCATTCGTGCGAACCACTCGTCTGTGGCTGGTACGTTTAGGTCCTTACGCACCTCACCGGTTAGCTTCGCCGCCGCGAGATGGGGCGTGCGAAACTCGCAGCACTCATGCAGCACCGCGGCGTTCTTCGTCAGCAGCAGGCTTACTTCGTCTGCGTCGAAGTAAGTTTCGGGCTCGACGAACCGCCGGGCCCTGGTCACGAACACCGCCGCAAGCGTCAGCTTGTCCTCCAGCGATTCACCCCGACCCATCGCCTTGGCCATCTCGCGGTAGAACCGTTGCGACGAATGCTCGGCGCAGGCTTCAACTATCGCGGCTTTGTCGCGGAAGTACTCGTAAACCGTCCTCCGCGAGATGTCGGCTGCCCGCGCGATGTCAACGATCGTCGCCTTGTTCAGACCCTGTCTGCGGAAGCAGGCGAATGCGGACTTGATGATGAGCTCACGCGTGTCGGTTGCGGTCGTCTCGGAGGTCACGGCACTCACCTCAGTCGGCCGGCGCGAGAATGAGCGCGCTCGTGGGGACCCCCTGTTCCAGACGTAACCAACACGTGCTCAACGGCTTCGACTTGGTTGCACGAGGTGCCGCGCACTTGGCGAACACCTTCGGTGATGCCATTCATCCCGTGGATGTCGCGCAGCCCCTCCAGCGCGGCCTCCCTCGATGCACGGATCATCAGACATATTAGACAAATCTGTACGATTCCAATGGTGGCTACTTGATCGCCGGGAGACTGTCAATACTGGGTGATTCCGTTGCTTGTCAACTGAGTTCGCTGAGTACGTCTGACGGCACGAGTCCGACAGGTGTACACCATGGGTTTATCCATTGAATTCGGTGAGGAAGTGACATGGCCGACTCGCTACACCTGTACATGGAGCCGAGGGGCCATCGGAATTCCGGCGTGATGGGACCGCTCGAAGGATTGCGTGTCGTCGAGTTCGCGAGCGACATCGCGGGTCCTTCTGCTCAAAGCTGCTCGCCGACCTCGGCGCCGATGTCACCAAGATCGAGCCACCGTCAGGAGATCGACTCCGGCGCTGGGGGCAGGCCGTTTCCAGGGAGCGTTCCCGACTCCAATCGCTCCGGAGTGTTCGAGTACCTCAATGCAGGGAAGCGCGGGGCGACAATCGATCTCGATAGCGACGCTCGCCGCGCTCGAACATCGGCGCCGCACGGGCGAAGGCCAACTCATCGAAGTCGCGCAGATCGAGGTCGCGGCATGCGTTGCCGCCGAGCCGGTGATCGAATACTCGATGAACGCGAATGCCCAGCCGCGCGAGGGCAATCGCAGCCGCGGTCACGTGCAAGGTGTCTACCCAACCGCTGTCGACGACGCATGGGTGGCGCTATGCGTGCGCGATGACGCCGACTGGGCGCGCATGGTCGAGGCAATGCGGCGATCTGATCTGCTGCCGACGCGCGATTCGCGTCGGCGGAACAACGGCGCCTCGCCCACGATGAGTTCGACGGCTGTGGTCGCCGATTGGACGCGGACCCAAACGCCGTCGGAAATCATCAATACCCTTAACGCACAGCATGTTCCGGCTGAGCAGGCGCTGACACCCGAATCGATGTATGACATACCGTAACTCGATGCGAGGGGATTCTACGAAGAGGTCGAGCATCCGGTCACCGGACCGCACCGCTACCCGGGTTGGCCATTCAGGATGACGCCCGGTCCTCGCCGCCACCACCGGTTCGCGCCGCCGACGCTTGGGCAGCACAACGAGGAGATGCTGCGGGGTCTTGGCGTAAACCGATGACGAGCTGGAAGAACTGCGCGCGCGACGTGTCATCGGTGCCACCCGCCGTGAACGCATGGCCGTCAAGCGGCGTTGCTCGTTGGTCCTTCAGATTGTCCCTGCGAGGTCGAGCCGCTCGGCGTCGGATCAGTGGGGCCGGAACTCGGTGTAGTTGACGCCGGCTTCTTCTTGGGGGTAAGGAATCCCTTAAAGGTGTCGGCCAACTGCGTGAATAAGTTTTTCTTGGGTGATGTGATCTTGCTGGAGGTGGTGTTCGGGGTGGCTTTGTTGCCGTCCACGATGACCTCTCCGAGCGTTGGCCCTGAGTTCGACAGGGGAGAGACCGGTGCTAGGGTCGGCGCCGGGTCTGAGCCGGACGGAGTCTGCGGCGGCGCCGGGTCTGTTGTACCAGCGCTGGGCGGCGCCGGGTCCGTTGCCCCGGCGCTGGGCGGGTCGGTGTTCATCAGCGACTCTTGCGGCTCCTGAGGCAGCGTCCTCGCGTTGATCGAGGGTGAGTTCGTCGGCGCAATCGTGGGAGCGACCGGCGCCGGGATCGACGTGGGGAGCGACCCGCTTCCGGTGGTGAGGTCGTTCACCCCTTGTCCTAGCGCACCCGGAACCTTGGCGATGGTCCCGATGATTCTGGCCGGCGGTGTAATCAACGAAAACTTCACGGGGACTTCGGGATTCAGATTCTGGCGATCGGTGTAGCCCATGTCCACGAGCAACCGCAGCACCGGCTCGATGGCGGCCAGCACCGGCTCGGTCAGCGGCGTCAAGCCTAAGGCGCCGAAGATTTGCCGCGCCGGAGCAAGCAGTGGCAGATGCGCGGCCGGAACAAACACATATTTGTCGGTCCCGCCAGCGGAGTTCGTGACGGGTTTCACCAAGACAGGCGTGGTACCGGTGCCGGTCAACGGGTCGTAGTCGATACTGTCGTAGTACTGGTCCGGGTGAACGTACGCCAACGCGAAGAGGCTGTTCAGCAACGACAGCGGGTTGAAGTACGCGGGGAAATCGGAATACGGGTCGTACTCATTCGTCACATACGTGGTGCCGTACGGCGACGGTTGCGCGGCGCCGTTCGACGTGACGAAGAACGGGATCTTCAGACCGGGGAATCGCGAGAAGATGCCGCCGTTCGGGACATTCGGCGACGCGATCATGACGAACTGCAGTCCGTCCTTCGGTGGCGCGCCGTCGGCATCGGGCACAAGATTGCGTCGTACCTTCTCGGCGACGATCGTTCCCTCCGAATAGCCGACGACAAGAAGGAACGTGCAGGTTTCGGCCGGATCACCGCAGGACGGATTCCTGATCGTCCGGTCCAGCACCGGTACACCCGCGGCGACGCTGCTGTCGATGAAAAATGACGCCGGGTAGTTAACCGGAATGTAGGCGAAATCTTCAGGAACTTTAGGAACTTTAGGAACGACGTTGCCCTGCAGTTTGTTCGGGACCTTGGCCGCGGCGGGATCGCCGCGGCCGCCGATGCCGATGGTCGCAGCAGCCGCGAGTTGCACTTGTGAATTGTCCGCAGTGTTGTTGGTCGCATGACCGAAGACGAGGACGGTAGACACCGCCGCCGCGGTGATGCTGAGGAGTAGCACGGACGGCGACCGTCGTCGCTTTCGAATCGTCTGCTTTGCCGAGGAAGCCAGACGAATCTCTTGCCGATGCTTTGCCACAACCCGCTCCTCACGGTCGCCGCGGTGTCGGACCCGCGTCGGAGGCTACCGCATGACACGGGGATTGGCGAGCAAATCGGTGCGAAACGTTCGATCGGCGCCTCTTAGCTGGAGCGGTCCCCGGAACTTAGCTCAGTGGGCGTGGCGCCGGTGATCATCGACCAGTACATCTCTTCGCGCTCAGTCAGCTCGTTCGACGTGATCGCACCGAACGCAGCGGCATCGCGAGCGAACCGGGCCGGGGCGTCGGCAAGGGCGTCGGGCCCCTCCAGCCGGAAGCAGCTCGGCGCAAGGGGGCCGAACAGCAGGGCACGGCGCAGGTGCGGCCAATTCTCCAAGCGGGGTTCGACACCCGCGGCCCTCGCGAACGCCAAAGCCACCAGGTTCATCCGGGTTTTCTGCGGGGTCCCCCGCCGCAAGCGATACGCATCGATGGACGACCGCTGGGCGGCCGCACTCATCGGCGAGATCGCCCCGCCCCACGTGTACGCGATCCAGCGTGCCTGTAGCTCCAGCGGCACGAAGTACCCGCCCGACTGGTCCCACATGCCGACGAAAGCCAGCCCCGGCAGGTCGGGATGAAAGGTATAGCGGTCCGCGTCCATGTGCACCGCGTCGAGGTGGCTCAGAAACGGCAGGTTCAGATCGAACCCCGTGCCGAACACAACGCCGTCGAACTCCTCAGCACCGCCGTCGGAGAAGGTCACGGCAGTGTTCGTGATCGCGGCCTGCCACGGTCGCACCGTGATCAGGCCCTCCGCCACCAGCGGTAGGTACTGCTGGCTGAGAGTGACCCCCGCGGCGAAGAGCGACGGATCGGGCGCGGGGGCGCCGTACTGCTCCGGGCTTCCACCGGCCTCGACAACGATCTCTTCCAGCTGCCGGTCGATCTCCGGTGCGGGCAGGTGCTCGTTCGCGATGGCTCCGTATCGCGTGAAGATCCGATGGTCGGAGGGGACACCCGCAGCGAACTTGGGCAGTACGTACCGCTGCCGCCGCTGAGTGACGACAACGCGGGCCGCGCCGAATTGGGCGAGCTCGGCGGCGATCTCCAGGGCGCTGATCGCGCCGCCCGCGACGAGCACACGCCTGCCGAAGTAGGGTGCGGGGTCCCGGTACTGGCATGTGGAGATCACGCCAGCCGAACCCGAGAACGTGTCGAGCCCCGGAACGGCCGGAATGGCGGGGACTGGAACCTGCCGGTTGCCACCACGACCCTGTCGTAGCGCTCGGTCATGCCTGAGTGACGCACCTGCCAGCCGGTGTCCGATCTGCTGAGGGGCTCGACCCGCGTGCCGAACCGGATGCGCGACACGAGTCCGAACGTGTCGGCATAGCGACCCAGGTAGGCGAGGATGTCGCGGCCTTACGGGTACACCTTGTCGGTCTCGTGCTCGAGGTCGCCGAAAGCGGTCAGGACGCGACTGGTGTTGGTGTGCATGGTCGGCCAGACACCAGTGAGACCAGGAAGGCCCGGTCCACTGGCCGCCAAGCACCGGAGCCTGATCGAAGATCGTCGGCTCGAATCCCTGCGACAGCAGCCAGCGCGCTGTGGCCAGCCCGCCCGGTCCGGCACCGATCACGGCGACACTTCCCGCCATCGGGGAACTGTCGCATGACGTCGAGGAAGCTGCGGCTTGTTTGTCGACAGCCGCGGCATCAAATGATCACGTCTGCGGAAGTGCGGGCTTAGGGTCCAAGATGTCCCGAGCGCGAGGAGGCGCCAATGGCCAGGTTGAGGTTCGGATACTTCATCGCACCGTTTCACCGCGCGGGAACCAACCCGACGTTGGCGCTGCAGCGCGACCTCGAATTCGCCGAGCATCTCGACGCACTGGGATTCGACGAGGTGTGGTACGGCGAGCACCACTCGGCGGGCAGCGAGATCATCAGCTCACCCGAGATCTTCATCGCCGCGGCCGCCGAACGGGCGAAGAGAATCCGCTTCGGCACGGGCGTCATCTCGCTGGCGTACCACAACCCGCTCTGGGTAGCCGATCGCTTGATGCTGCTCGATCACCTCACCCACGGCCGGATCATCGGTGGGATGGGGCCGGGCTCGCTGCCCAGTGACTCCGCGATGATCGGCTTGACGCCCACCGATACTCGCGAGCTCCTGGAGACCAACCTCGATATCGTCGTTCGCTTGTTAGCGGGGGAGACCGTGACGGCGAAAACCCCCACGCACGAATTGATCGACGCGCGACTGCAACTCGCCCCGTATTCCAGCGGAGGCATTCCGCTGGCCGTGGCTGCGGTCGCCTCACCGACGGGCGCACGGCTGGCGGGCAAGCATGGCATCGGCCTGCTCTCAATAGGGGCGACACTGGTCGTCGAAGGCTTCGACGCACTCGCCTATCACTGGGGCATTGTCGAAGAGCGCGCGGCCGCGTTCGGGACGCAGGTCGACCGCAGCAACTGGACCCTGGTCGGGCCGATGCACATCGCCGAGACCGAGGAACAGGCGCGCGCCGACGTGAAGTTCGGGATCGAGCCCTGGTTCCGGTACTTCCAGAAGGTCGCCGCGTTCCCACAGATGACTATCCCGGGCGATCAGATCGACGACATGATCAACATCATCAACGATGCGGGTGCCGGCGTCGTCGGTACGCCCGAACAGGCGCGCGCCCAGGTGCAGCGACTGTGGGATCAGTCCGGCGGTTTCGGATGCATGCTGCAGATGGGCCATGAATGGGCGAATCCGGCCGCGACCAAGCGATCTGCGGAACTGTTCGCCGCCGAGGTAATACCTCACTTCCAGGGACAGGCACAGCCGACGCTCGACGCCGCGACGCGGGCCAGCGAGGTTCGGGACGATCTGGCGCAGACACAGCTGCAGGCGATCGACCACATGACGAAGAAGTACCAGGACGAAGTCGACTCGAAGTGACGGTCGCGCCGTCGGCGGCCTAGCTCTCGCTGCGCGCAGTCCTCATATGTGGCTGTCGCTCGCAGATTGATCACTTCATCCGGGGTCAATTCCGGCTAGCCGGAATCTCGGAACTCCGGTCTGCAGGCCGACGAATGGCAGCTAGCGGTGATGACGCGAGTTGTGCCGTGGGACAGATTCTTCGGCAAGGCAGGCATTCGCCCGCTGTTCCGCCAATGTACACCTCGACTCTAGAGATTGGTGAATCCGATGACTGATCAGAAGACCGTTCACGACGTGACCTACGATCTGCTCCGAAAGCTGGGGCTGACAACAGTTTTCGGAAACCCAGGGTCCACCGAGCAGACGTTCCTGCAGGACTTCCCCGGTGATTTCACCTATGTGCTGGCGTTGCAGGAGGCGTCGGCCTTGGCGATGGCCGACGGCTTCGCGCAGTCGACCGGTAAGCCCGCAGTGGTCAACCTGCACACGGCCGCCGGCACTGGCAACGCCATGGGCAGCCTGGTGGCGGCCTACCGCGCCAACACCCCGCTGATCGTCACTGCGGGGCAACAGACCCGCGAAATGTCGTTGTGCGACCCCTATTTGAATAACAGGGATGCGACCGAGATGCCCAAACCGTGGATCAAGTGGTCGTACGAGCCCGCGCGGGCCGAGGACGTGCCCGCCGCCTTCATGCAGGCGTACGCAGTAGCCATGCAGGAGCCCAAGGGTCCGGTGTTCCTGTCGATACCTCTCGACGATTGGCAGAAGCCCGCTCTCGGCCCGGCGGTGGTGAGAACCGTGAGCCAGCACACCGCACCTGATGTCGACCGGCTCCGCGAGTTTGCCGACCGGATCAACCGTGCCGAACGGCCGCTGCTTGTCTTGGGCCCCGAGGTTGATCGGGCCGGTGGGTGGGATGCCGGTATCGCATTCGCCGAGAAGCTCGTTGCACCCGTCCACGGCAGTGCTCTGACCGACCGGGTCTCGTTCCCCGAGAATCACCCGCTGTACGCGGGTCCGATGCCGATGACGATCGCCGAAGTCAACCAGGTGCTAGATGGTCACGACCTTGTCATCGTGATCGGTGCGCAGGTCTTCCGCTACTACCCCTACGTGGCGGGCGATTACCTGCCGAAGGGCACCGAGCTGATTCAGCTCACGGTTGATCCGCACCTCGCGTCCGTCGCGCCGGTCGGTGACAGCCTGCTCGGCGATGTCCGGGTGGCGCTGGAACAGCTGGTCGACATGATCGATATCCCCGTCGGCCGCCCGGCGCCAACCCCGTTGAATCGGGATCGTACCGTGCGGTCCTCGGCGCCGTCGGAGCCACTGACGGCGGACGAGGTCTATGCGACCTTGAGCACCGTCAACCCCGAGGAGTCGGCAGTGGTGATGGAATCCACCTCGACGATGGCCGAACTGCTGCAGTGGCTGCCCACCACGCGGTCGGGCAGCTTCTTCGCCACCGGAAGCGGTGGCATCGGCTGGGGCGTCCCGGGAGCCGTTGGCGTCGCACTCGGCGACCGCGAGCGGGGAGTGAAACGGCACATCGTCGCCACGATCGGCGACGGCTCGTTCCAGTACTCCATCCAGTCCATCTGGACGGCCGCTCAACACAAGCTGCCCATCGTCTTCGTGGTGTTGCGCAACGGGGCGTACGCGATCCTCAAGTCCTTCGCATTGCTGGAGAAGACTCCGAATGTGCCGGCGTTGGATCTCCCGGGACTCGATATTGCCTCGTTGGCAACTGGTTTCGGGTGTCGGACGGCTAATGTCACCACGACTGACGAGCTCGCAAGCGAGTTCAAGGAAGCGCTCCAGGCCGACGGGCCCACCGTGATCGTGGTGCCGACGAAACCAGAGTTGCCACACCTCGGTTGATCCGACAACCCGTCTAGGACGAGCCATGCCCGTCTACACGTGCACAACGGAACAAACAACGTTGAGTGCCGACATCAAGGCGGCCCTCGCCGGAGAAATCACCCGTATCCACTCGACTGTCAATCATGTGCCGACTACCTACGTGAATGTGGTGTTTCACGGGCTCGCCGCCGACGACGTCTACACGGACGGTCGCCGGGCCCAACCCTTGCTGATCAACGGGTGGGTGCGAACTGGGCATCCTGACGACGAGACCAGCCGACTGGTAGCCCAAATCGCTGATGCCGCAACGCGAGTGACCGGAATACCGGCCGATCGTGTACTTGTCGTTATCCAGAACAGCCCGGCTCATTTCGCCATCGAGGGCGGCAGGGTGCTGCCCGAACCTGGCGAAGAGCAAGCCTGGCTCGCTGCGAAATGAAGGGGGCGACGAGCACGCGATCGAGGTCCTCGAACTAGGTGGTCCGGATGTTCTGACCTACATCGAAAGGGATGTCCCATCGCCGGGCCCGGGGAGGTGTCGATCAAGGCGGATGGGATCGGCGTGTCTGACCCGACCGCTGCGGACTAGTTTCAATCGGACGTACGACGAGTTCTCGTGGCGCGCAAAAGAATTGTTCGATGCGCCGGGGGTCGCATCAACATCACGGTTGGCGAGTGGTACCCGCTCGAGGACGCCGCGCAGACGCACCGCGATCTGGAGGGCCGCAAGACTCACGGCTCGACGGTGCTGACGCCGTCAGCCCAGCTCACCGGGGCGCCGCCGTCGCCTCCGTCACGATGTCGGGTTCGTGTTCCGGGTGCCGCCTGGTTGCCAGGACGCAACCGGTCAGAACGAGCGCCAACGCGGCCACG
>Ga0207688_10001937_pt1 | contig 11086 bp, 8 predicted proteins | sample KBSMiscanthusM4_FD_184296 | JGI IMG/M metagenome (GOLD analysis project Ga0207688, IMG submission 184296) | Miscanthus rhizosphere microbial communities from Kellogg Biological Station, Michigan, USA - M4 (SPAdes) (version 2) | ecosystem: Host-associated > Plants > Roots > Rhizosphere ...
GCGGGTCTGCGCGCCCGACTGGTAATGCGTGCGCGAGCGGCCCGTCGTCAGCACGTAGGGGAACCGACCATCGGGCCGCTCGACCGCGCCGCGGTGACTCGCCGGGACGAAGCGGGCCCGCCCGTCGGGGGTCGGGAAGGTGTCGAGGAACAGCCGCGGCGAGCCCGGATGGGCCTCGTCCGGGCACGGCCAGAAGAGCTCCTCACCGGCGTCGAGGCGGTCCCACGAGATGCCCGCGTAGTCGGCGGTCCCACCGGCGCTGGCCCGGCGCAGCTCGTCGTAGACCGTGCGCGGCTCGACGGAGAAGTGCTCGCCCGTCCGCAGCCGCGACGCCAGCGCATGCCAGATCTCCAACTCGCTGCGGACGCCCGCAGGCGGGTCGAGCGCCTTCCGGCGGCGCAGCACGCGGCCCTCCAGGTTGGTCAGCGTGCCGTCCTCCTCGGCGAACTGGGTGGTCGGCAGCACGACGTCGGCCATCCGGGCGCTCTCGGACAGCACGAAGTCGGTGACGACGAGCAGATCGAGCGCGCCCAGCCGCTCGGTGACGTGGGCGGCGTTCGGCGCCGAGACGGCCGGGTTGGACGCACCCAGCAGGAGGACCTTCACGGCGCCACCGAGGGCGTCGAGCAGCTCGTAGGCGGAGATTCCCGGAGCAGGCAGGGTGTCCGGGGCGACACCCCAGACCGCGGCGACGTGCGCGCGGGCGGCCGGGTCGGCGAGCGCGCGGTAGCCCGGGAGCTGGTCGGCCTTGAGCCCGTGCTCGCGTCCGCCCTGTCCGTTGCCCTGGCCCGTGATGGTGGCGTAGCCCGACCCGATGCCCCGCCCGGGTAGGCCGAGCGCGAGCGCGAGGTTGATCCACGCCGTCACGGTGGCCGTGCCGTCGGCGTGCTGCTCGGCCCCACGCGCGGTGAGGATCATGGCCCGCTCCGCGGTCGCGAGGGCGTGGACGGTGCGCTCCAGGTCTGCCACGGCGATGCCGGTCGTCCGTTCGGTGCGGTCGGGCCAGTCGGCGCGGACGGCGCGACGGACGGCGGCCCAGCCCGTCGTCCGGTCGCGGACGTAGGCCTCGTCGACCAGTCCGTCCCGGATCGCGATGTGCAGCAGGCCGTTTGCCAGGGCGAGGTCCGTGCCGGGCAACGCGCGCAGGTGCCGGTGCGCGAGCGCAGCCGTCGCCGTTCGCCGCGGGTCGACCACGATGTGCTGCGCGCCCCGCTCCCGCCCGACCTCGAACCAGCGCATCGCAGGCGGCATGGTGTCCGCGGGGTTGCTGCCGACGAGCAGGGCCACGTCGGCCTCGGCGATGTCGGGCAAGGGGAACGGCAGGCCGCGGTCGATCCCGAACGCCCTGTTCGTCGCCGCGGCGGCTGACGACATGCAGAAGCGGCCGTTGTAGTCGACGTGCCGGGTGCGCAGCGCGACGCGCGCGAACTTGCCCAGCTGGTAGGCCTTCTCGTTGGTCAGGCCCCCGCCGCCGAAGCACGCGACGGCGTCGGGGCCGTGCTCCGCCTGAGTGCGCAGGATCGCGGCCGCGACGCGGTCGAGGGCCTCGTCCCAGGAGACGGGCCCCAGCGCGGCACCCTTGTGATCGCGAGCCAGTGGCGTGGTGAGCCGGTCGGGATGGCGCAGCAGCGCTCCCGCGGTGGCGCCCTTCCGGCACAGCCCGCCGCGGTTCGTCGGGAACTCACGGCCCGACACAGCGATGCCGTCGACGTCCACGCCGCACTGCAACGAGCAGTACGGACAGTGCGTGGCGGTGACCATCACGGCCCAGGTTGGCTCGCGGCGGTTATCTCCCCGTGTGCGCGGTGTTACGACGAGCCGTCGTGATCCTCATCGGCCGCGCGGCGGCGCTGTGAGGACTCGCGTGTGACATCGCCGAACGCGCCCCGAGCGTGGTGAGCGCCCCCGCACGTGATAGCAGGCGTACATGGTCATGGCGCACCGCTCGCCGATGCGCCGAGGACGACGTCGATGGGCGGCGAGTCCATCGTGAAGCCGGCTAGGCGGAACCAAGAGGCCTCGCGCTCGACCTGCCGCTCGGCGGTCTTCGCTTGGAGGTCGAGCACAGCGGGGATGTCGGCTCCGTTGCCCGCCGCGACGTCGGCGTAGAGCCGTTCGCAAAGGACCTTCATCCGGCGGGTCTGTTCGGTGATCGTCGGCAGCGGAAGCTGAGCATCGTTGGGTGCCGGACCGTCCTCGGCGAGGACGTCGGTCACGTCGGTAGACGAATTCGACGCCCGCCCGGCCAACTCCTTCAGGAGTGTCCGGTACTCGGCGTTCTCCACGACGGCGTACCGGTACTCGTGCGCGTGACATTCGATCAGGAAATCGAGCGCTGCTCCGATCAGGAGCACCTGCTGGCGGGCGAATGCTGCTTCGGGAGGCAATTCGGGCGCCACCGACGTCACGAGACTGCGTTTGATGGACTCGAGTTGTTGCGTCACAGTGGGAATCATCGCCCCGCTCCCGTCAGCCTGCGGTCGAGCTCGCGGCAGAACACGGCGCCGAGCCCTGGGTAGATGAAGTTGTACATGACGTCCAGCTGGGTCAGTTGAAGATCGGCATTGCGGGGTGCGGTGCCGATCAGGGAGATCACGGCCCAATACAGGTTGTAAACCATGTAGTAGTCGAGCCGTTGTCGGTCGACCTCCAGCCCGGAGATCCGCTCGTACTCCTCGATGAACCGGTCGGTGTCCATCAGCCCGGCGTTGAGGAACTCGCCGTTCTCGCCCGGTGAACCCCACGCCGGGAGCATGGCGTACGCCAAGTCGGAATGGCGATCGCCGAGGTAGCACAGCTCCCAGTCGACCACAGCCTGGATCTCGCCCGTGTCCTCGTCGAACAGGAAGTTGCCGTTGCGGTAGTCGCCGTGCAGCAACGACACGTGGTCAACGACGGGTCGATTGCGCCAGAGCCACTCGCGGGTCATCGTGATCGTCGGGTGGGGTTCGAACGCGTCCTGGTTCCAGGATCGGTCCCAGAACGCCAATCGCCAGTCCAGGGCTTCGGTGGTCTGCGGCCGCGGGACGTCGAAGCCGTCGAGCGGCTGCGAAGCCCAGTCGTAGGAGTGCAGCCGGGCGAGATGCTGCACGAACTGCGGTGCGAGGAGCTTCGACAGACGCGGTCCGTACACGGTTCCGAGACCCGTCGCGAGCGGGACGTCCTTAGTGGGCGCCGCGACGCCGTCGACGAAGCTGGTGATCAGCGCCGGGGCGCCGAAATCGTCGGGCTCGGGCGCCACCCAGTACGGCTCGGGGACGGGGAGGATCGAGCCGACGGTCGAGAGCATGACGAACTCCCGTTGGGCATCGGTTGCGCAGCAGGCGCCCGGTGACTTGATCCGCAGAACGCACCGTCGCGACTGGTCTCCGTGCGCGACGTGGAAGCGATAGCTCTCGTTCGCCCCGCCCCCGGCCAGCTGAACGACGTCGGTGACCTCGACGTCCCCGTCGAGACGACCCGTGAGGAAGGCGGTCAGACGGGCGTGGGCGTCCTCCGCGGTGAGCCCTGGCCGATCTTCGCCGCCCTTGTCCCGGCGCTTCAACCGTTCGTCGAGAACGGCCTGCAGGTTCGTCTCCAGTCGGCGCTCGCCGTCATTCACGGACGAACTGGACCTGTCCACGGGCATGCGTGATCATCCTCTCCCTTGAGGTCGGTGAACTCGCTCAGCTGCTCATCGACGGTGGTCGCGCGTCCATCGTGGACAACGGCGTGGCCACCAGTTCGCCTGCGTCGATGCGGTCGCGGAGCACGAACTTCTGGATCTTCCCCGTCGGTGTTGCGGGCAGCGCGTCGACGAGGAACCAGTTGGCGGGGGTCTTGAAGGCGGCCAGCCGCTCCCGGCAGAAGGCGCGCAGCTCGTCGGGCGACGGTGGTGCGGCGGGGTCGACGGGCCGGATGGCGGCGTTCACCGTCTCCCCCCAGGTCGGGTGCGCGACCCCGAGCACGGCCGCCTCGGCGACCTTCGGATGCGAGGCGAGGAGGTCCTCGATCTCGCGCGGGTAGATGTTGACCCCACCGCGGATGATCATGTCCTTCAGCCTGCCGGTGATGGTCAGGTAGCCGCGTTCGTCCATCGCGCCCAGGTCGCCGGAGTGCAGCCAGCCATCCGCGGTGATCGCGGCCGCCGTGGCGTCGGGCAACTCGAAGTAGGAGTCCATCGTCTGGTAGCCGCGCACGCAGATCTCGCCCGACGCCCCGATCGGCAGCGTCTCGTCCGTCGCCGGGTCGACGATCCGCACCTCGGCTTGGGGGAGCGGGCGCCCGATGGTGCGGGACTGGTCCTCGGGCGAGTCGGTGGTGGCGGTCTGGGAGATCACGCCGTGCATCTCGGTCTGGCCGAACAGGATGCTGAACCCGCAGCCGAGCTCCTCCTTCGTCCGGCGCACCAGCTCGGCAGGCACGATCGACGCACCCGACAGGACCGTCTGCACGCTGGAGAGGTCACGCCGTGCGCGGTCGGGGTGGTCGAGCACCGCCAACAGCATGGTCGGGACCAGCAGCATCGTCGTGCCGCGGTAGGTCTCGGTGAGCTCCAGCTGCAGGCCCGCGTCGAAGCCCGGCATGACAACGTAGGTGCCGCGCATGGCCAGCGTGCCGATGCCGGTCACCGCGCCGCCGCCGATGTGGAACATCGGCATCGAGTTGATGCACACCGCGCCGTCCGCCGCGTCGGCCCGTTGGAAGACGAACCGGGACGCGTTGACGATGCCGAGGTGGTGCAGCAGCGCGCCCTTGGGGAACCCGGTGGTGCCCGAGGTGTACTGGATCTGCACGTGGTCACGGGGGTCGATGACGGGTAGCGGGGCCGCAGGGTCGCCGCTCTCGAGGAACGCGTCGAGCTCGCTGATCGAGACGCTCGCCAGCTCGTGCCCCACGGTCTCCTTCGCCTGGGCGACCGCGGCGGCGATGTCGAAACCCCGGTAGGCGTCGGCGTGGAAGACGACGGCGGCCCGGGACTGGGACAAGACGTACTCGAGCTCGGTGTGCCGGTAGGCGGGGTTCACCGGCACGAGCACCATCCCCGCGAGGCTCACGCCGTGCTGGACGATCAGCCACTCGGCGCAGTTCGGCGCGTAGATCGCCACGCGGTCGCCGCGGGAGTACCGCGACCGGAGCGCTCGCGCCACCCGCTCGGCGACGGCGAGGAACTCCGCGTAGGTCCACGTCCGCCGCAGCGCGGGGTCGGGCACGGCGTCGATCAGCGCGAGCCGGTCGGGCACGGCGGTCGCGGCGTCGCGCAACAGCTGCGCCACCGAGGTGTCGAGGAGCGGGGTCCCGCTGTCGGCGGCCCAGTACGACTCGGTGAGCGGTGCCGGCATTCTTCGGTCTCCTGCGTCGTCGCGGGGTGGCCTGAGTCGCGCGTCCGACTGACAATCTACAGGCGAAGTGTCTCAGGATCTAGATGTGTCGACTATGAAACTGCTGTTCGCGGGTTATGGTCGACGGCATGCGCGACGCAGTTGCCGACCGTGTCGGCGGATCTGTCCCGGTTCTGCTCACTCCGTACGGCGGCCCGGAGGCGCTGTTCCGGCTCGGGCGGATCGCGGTCGACGATACCGGCGCCTCGGCAGCCACGATGGCTGTCGGGCCCTGGCTCGTCGTCGACGGGCGGCCTGCGGCGGGATCGCTCGGCGTGCTGATGGACGACGTCCTCGGCCAGGCCGTGATCGTCGGGCGGCCCGAAGGGCACTGGGCGGTGACCACGGAGCTCACGGTCGACGTCTGCTCTCCACTGCCGTCCACCGGTCGTCTGCATGCGGCGGGTGAGCTCGTCTCCGTCGACGGTGCGGGCGGGATCGCGCGGGGCACCGTCCGCGACGACACCGGGCACCTCGTGGCCGTCGGGACGACGTGGTCGCGCTACATCCCCTTCCTCCCCGAGGGGGTCCGTTCCGGGACGCGCGCCGTTCCGCCGACGGCGGGTGACCCGGCACCGCATGAGCTGCTCCACCGCACCACCGACGGCGTCGTGATCGGCGCGCGTCCCGAATTCGGCAATCCCGGCGGTGTGGTGCACGGTGGCGTGCTGACCTGGGTGGCCGAGCTGGCCAGCCGATGGCTCGTCGAGCCCAGCGCGTTGCACACCGCATCAATCCGCACGGCGTACGTACGGCCCGCCATCGCGCCGGTGGTGGTGGCGGCGCGGATCGTGCACGGCGGCCGGTCGTTCACCGTGATCGAGGCGGTGGCCCGCGCCCGCGACGGCAGGCCGTGCACCCTCGCCACGGTGACCATGCGCGCCGCATCCCTAGGCTGATCGGCGTGTCAGCGGCCCCCACGGAGAACGGCACCCGGCGTCCCCTGGTCAGCGCGGGCAGCGCCCGGTCGTTGTTGCTCACGGTGCTGGGCGAGCTCGTGCTGCCCTCCGGAGAGCCCGTGTGGACCTCGGCGCTGCTGTACGTGCTGCGCGGGGTGGGCGTCGAGGAGCAGACGGCCCGGCAGGCGATCGCGCGCGGCGCCGCTGCGGGTTGGATCGAGGGCACCAGGCGCGGCCGCGAGGTGCGCTGGGAGATCACGCCTGCGGGCCGCCAGCTCATCGAGGAGGGCACCCGGCGCGTGTACTCCCTCAGCGCGGGCGCGCCCGCGTGGGACGGCCGCTGGCTCATCCTGCTGATCACCATCCCGCACGAGCTGCGAGCGGTGCGCAAGAAGCTCTACGGCGCGCTGAGCTGGGCGGGGTTCGGCAATCCCGCGACCAGTGTCTGGCTCACTCCGCATCCGGAGCGGGTCGCGGAGGCCGAGCGCGTGGTCGACGACCTCGGGCTGCGCGCCTCGACGCTGTCCTTCGTCGGGCCTTCGTCGGCCGCGGGTCTGACCGATGCCGAGATCGTCGAACGCGCCTGGGACCTCGATGCGCTCCTTGCGATGTACAGGGAGTTGCTGCGCACCCACACCGGTCTGCGGCCGGAGCCCGGTGACCCGGTGCTGTTCACGCACGTGGAGTTGGTGAGCCAGTACCAGCGCTTCCCGTTCGTCGATCCGCAGCTGCCCGAGGAACTGCTGCCCGACTGGGTCGGGCGGCGCGCGGCGGCGATGTTCAAGGAGCAGCGCGAGGAGTGGTCCGCCGCCGCGCACGCGCGGTGGCGCGAGGTCGTCACCGAGACCTCACCGATGTAGGTTCGCCGTCAGCCCCTCAAGTACTTTCGCCGCTTCCTCGGCCATGTTCGGGATGAACTCGGCGACGCGGATGACGTCGTCGATGGCGCCTGCGACCTGCCCGGTCATCACCAGGCTGTGCTCGACGTCGCCTTCGGTCTGGGCCCGGGCCATCGATGCGATCTTGTGTCGGATCAGCTCGACGGGGTCGGCGTCGGGGTCGGACTGCGCCACCAGCAGTTCCTCGGACGCGGCGTTGCGCAACCCGCGGCACGGCCCGTACACGCCGTTGAACGCGACGTCGTCGCCCTCCTTCGCATCGAGCAGCGCCTGCAGGTAGGCGGGGTGCCAGTCGGAGTTCTCCTCGGCGAGGATGAACCGGGTGCCCAGGGCCACGGCGTCGGCGCCCATGCACAGGGCTGCGGCCAGCGTCCGTCCGTCGCGAGCGCCGCCGGTCAGCACGACGGGGACGTCCACGCTCTCGGTCACCCGCGGGACGAGCACGAACGTGTGCACTCCCGCCGCGGGCGCGTGCCCGCCCATCTCGAAGCCTGCCGCGATGACGACGTCGACGCCTGCGTCGGCGGCCTTCACGGCCTGGCGGGTCGAGCCCACCTTGTGCTGGTGGACCAGGCCCGCGTCCTTGATCATGCCGACGTAGGCGCCGGGGAATCCTGCCGAGGTCGTCAGGACGGTGAGCTGGGCGGCGAGTGCGCTGTCCGCGCGGCGTGCGTCGAGCACCGCGCGGATGTAGACGTCGGTGAACTCGACGACCTGGCCGTGCGCGTCCACGCCGACGGGGATGTTCACCGCGAACGGCTTGTCGGTCAGCGATGCGCACTCGTCGATGTGCGCGCGGAAGGTGCGGGCGCCTTCCCGCAGGTCCTCGGGCATGCCGGGCATGCTCACGGTGCCCAGGCCGCCCGCCTGCGAGACGGCCGCGGCCAGTTTCGAGGTGCGGTAGGGCCCGAGCCCCTCCTGGACGATCGGGTGCTCGATGCCGACGAGGCGGGTGTAGCGGTTGCTGATCGGGCCCATGCGTTGACACTCTACATCTGAGGAAACAGAATGGCCTCAAATGTAGGAGGTTGTCGTGACGGGTGGGCGGGTCGCAGGCAAGGTCGCTCTCGTGACGGGTGCCGCCCGCGGGCAGGGCCGCAGCCATGCGGTCGTGCTGGCGGAGGAGGGCGCGGACGTCATCGCGGTCGACGTCTGCGCCGACAACCCGGTCGCGGAGTACCCGCTCGCTACCGCGGAGGACCTGGAGCAGACCGTCAAGGCCGTGGAGGCGCTGGACCAGCGCATCGTCGCCGTGCAGGCGGACGTCCGCGATGCCGAGGCGCTCACGGCGGCGGTCGCGCAGGGCGTCGCGAGGCTGGGCAGGCTCGACGTCGTCGTCGCCAACGCCGGGATCTGCGTGCTCAAGACGTGGGACGAGGTCACGCCCGCGATCTGGCAGGAGATCCTCGACGTCAACCTGACGGGCGTCTGGAACACGATGACGGCCACCGTGCCCCATCTGATCGCGGCAGGCGGCGGCTCGATCATCTGCACGGGTTCGACGACGGCGCTCAAGGGCGTGCCGTTCTTCGCGCCCTACGTCGCGGCCAAGCACGGCGTGGTCGGGCTGGCCGAGATGATGGCCAACGAGCTCGGTCAGCACAGCATCCGCGTCAACACGGTGCACCCGACGGGTGTCCGCACGACGCTCACCGACGGGCTGGCCGATCTCGACCGGCTCATCGCCGCCAACCCGTCCGTCGGCGGGATCTTCCTCAACACGATGCCGGTGAAGTTCGTGGCTCCGCGCGACGTCAGCAACGCCGTGGTCTACCTGGCCTCGGACGAGTCGCGCTACGTCACGGGCCTGTCCCTCACGGTCGACGCGGGCAACACGATCCGTTAAGTGAGTTCGGCGATCTCCGCATCGGTCAACCCGGCCTCGCCCAGCACCTCCGCCGTGTGCTGACCCGCGCGGGGGGGAGGGGCGACCGTGGCCCGGACCTCCCCGTCCCAGCGGATCGGCGCGTCGACCGACTCCACCCCGGCACCCGCGACCTCGACCCACGCCCCGGTCGCGCGGGCCTGGGGGTCCTCGCGCACCTCGGCAGGCGTCTGGATCGGGGCCCAGAACACGTCGTGGGCGTCGAACACCGTCGCCCAGTGCCCCAGCGGCTGCGCGGCGAAGGCGGCGTCGAGGATCGCGATGACGTCACCGCGGTTCTTCGTGAGCGCCCGGGCGCCCGCGAAGCGCTCGTCGTCGCCGAGGTCCTTGCGGTCGATCGCGGCGAGCACCTTCGGCAGCTGCCGCTTCGCGTCGACGCCGACGAGGTAGAACCAGCGGTCGTCGGCCGTGCAGTAGGAGTTGTACATCGGGGTCGGGCAGTTCTCCCGCGGGTACGGAGCACGGACGCGCCCGCCCATCGCGGTGGTGCCGTGCTCCCCGGCCAGCGCCCACATCCCGGTCCGCAGCAGCGACGCCTCCACGTGCCGTCCACGTCCGCTGGTAGCCCGCTCGACCAGCGCCGCCGAGATCCCGGCCACGGCGGTCATCGCGGTGAAGGTGTCGCCGAACCCCGACCACATCGCCGGTGGCGGCGTGCCCTGCGTGGTGACGGCCGCGGCGACGCCCGCCCTCCCGAAGAACCCCGCCAGGTCATAGCCCGCGCGTTCCTGGTCGGGCCCACCCCAGCCGTACGCGGTGACCGTGCAGAGCACGAGCTTCGGCCAGCGCTCGCGGACGTCGGCGGGGGAGAGGCCGAGCCGCTCCAGCGCGGAGGGCCGCAGGTTCGACAGCAGGACGTCGGCGGTCTCGAGCAGGCGCCCGAGCGCCGCCCGGCCGCCCTCGCTGCGCACGTCCAGCTCGACGGAGCGCTTCCCGCGGTTCGCCGAGGTGAACGCGCCGTTGGGGGCGTCGGGGTTGGCCCCGGCGGCGCCCCAGATCGTGCGCATCGGCTCACCGCCGGGCGGTTCGATCTTGACGACGTCGGCGCCCCAGTCGGCGAGCACCCCGCCCGCGGCGGGGCCGGCCATCCAGTGACCCAGCTCGACCACGCGGACGCCCTGCAGCGGTGCCGCCGTCACGTCTGCTCCTCACTGACGCTCGTCCCCGACGTGCCCGGCCGTGCTGTGTCCGATGGCGACCTCGCAAGCTCGGTCACGCGATCACCTCGACGTCGACGCGCTCGGGGCCGCGGGTCTGTCCGCCGCTCCACTCGACGCCGTCGGGATCGGTGAGCCGGAAGTGCGGCATCACCGCGAGCCACTCCTCCAGCGCGATCCGCAGCTCCAGCCGGGCCAGGTTCGAGCCGAGGCAGCGGTGGGCACCGGTGCCGAAGGTGAGGTGGCGGTTGCGCCTGCGGTCGATGCGAACCTCCTCGGGGTCGTCGAACACCTCCGGGTCGCGGTTGGCCGCGCCGAACGGGAGGATCACGCGTTTCCCGGCGTGCACGCAGCGGCCGTGCAGCTCGACGTCTTCGGTGGTGATGCGGCCTACCGACACCGGTGCGTAGGCGCGCAGCAGCTCCTCGACCGCGGTCGACATGAGCGTGGGCTCGGCGAGCAGCCGTCGCCGGTCCTCGTCGTGGGTGGCGAGGTGCCAGATGCTCGCGCCGATCGCGCTCCACGTGGTGTCGGCGCCCGCGATGAGGACCAGGAACGCCGCGCCCAGCTTGTGCTTGCGGGTGAGCGGCTCGCCTTCCATCTCGGCGTCGACGAGGTAGCTCATGAGATCGGTACCGCCCGTCGGGTGCGCAGTGCGCTCCACGAGGATGCCGTCGAGGTAAGCGAGGATCTCTTGCACGGCCTCGGCCCGCACGGCCTGGTCACGCGGCCCGATCCGGATCATGCGCACCATCCACTCGCCGAACCGGCCGCCCGGCGGCACCCCGAGCAGCTCCGACAGGACGGCGAGCGTGAGGTGCTGGGCGTAGTCGCCGACGGCGTCACCGCGTCCGCGGGCGGCGATCTCGGCGGCCAAGGTCCGCGA
>Ga0207688_10001938_pt1 | contig 11081 bp, 11 predicted proteins | sample KBSMiscanthusM4_FD_184296 | JGI IMG/M metagenome (GOLD analysis project Ga0207688, IMG submission 184296) | Miscanthus rhizosphere microbial communities from Kellogg Biological Station, Michigan, USA - M4 (SPAdes) (version 2) | ecosystem: Host-associated > Plants > Roots > Rhizosphere ...
CCGCGGGGCCCTTGTTCGCGGTGACGACGTGGCATCCCGAGGCGAGCGCGGCTTCGACGTGGTCGATCGCCGGACGGCCGTTCTCGATCCCGAGCGTCGTCGTTTCGATGACGACCCGCAGCGGCGCATCCGTGGTCGCGAGCGCGGCGATCACGTCGGCGGCAGTGCTGACGGTCGTGGGCGCGATCGCGTCGAGCCGGCGCCCATCTTCGAACTGCTTCACGGCCAACGCCGCGTCCACACCGTCTGTGTGGTGCATCGCACCATGCCGGCGGGTGGCAATCCCGACGATCCGATACTCCAGGCCTTCGTCTGCCGCGAGCCGGTGCCGTTGCTCGTCGAGCAGCCGGACGAACCGCCGGGCGACATTGCCGAACCCAATCAAGGCAAGATCAGCACGCATCAGTGGTCGGGACGATTATTCATCTGCCATCTGCCATCTGCCATCTGCCATCTGCCATTTGCCATCGGCCATGCCCCGGCGCTGAGCGCGAAGCCCCCAAAGTGTATCGTGACGGCCTGAGCCGGCTCCCGACTCCGGCGCCACCCCGATCGTCCAAATCGCAGAGAATGTCGTAGGGTGAGGCTGGCGGCTCCAGCCGGGAGGATCGATCGCCATGCTGATACTGACAACGACAGCGGCGGTGGCCGCGATGGCCTGGGCCAGCCTGGCGACGGCGCAGACGTCCGCGCCCAAGGAGTCGGACTTGCCGGTCGTGGTGACGAGCGGGGAGGCGACGGTCAAGCGCGCGCCCGACCGCGCGTTCGTGGCGATCTCCGCCGAGTCGCGGGCCAAGACGTCCCGCGAAGCGCAGAAGGCCAACGCCGACGCGATGACCGCCGTCCTCGCCAAGCTGAAGTCGGCCGGCCTCGCCGGCGACGCCATCCAGACCACGAACTACGACATCCAGCCGGAGTTCGACTACAACAACGGCAAGCAGACGCTGCGCGACTACGTCGCGCGCAACGCCATCGAGGTGCGGGTGGATGATCTGCCGAAGCTCGGCGACATCCTCGATCTCGCGGTCGGCGCCGGTGCGACGTCGGTCGCGGGTGTGCGTTTCGACTTGAAGGATCGGACCGGAGCCGAGCGTGAGGCGCTGCAGAAGGCGGTCGAGGACGCGCGGGCGCGGGCCAACGCCGCGGCCGCCGGCGCAGGCTTGAAAGTCGAGCGTATCGTCCGGATCGAGGAGCAGCGGGCGACGGTCATGCCCCCGCCGAGGCCCATGGCGATGCGCAACATGGCGATGGCCGAAACGGCGCCGACCCCGGTGGTCGCGGGGGATCTCGAAATCCGCGCCACGGTGACCCTCACCGCCGCCATCCGTTAGCTCAGCTCTCCCCCTTGACGACGACGCCATCGACCGCGTCGTCGTCGAAGAGCCCGACCAGTTCCGGCGCGCCGAGCGGGCGCGCGGTCTGATCAATCGGCGACAGGTCCGGCAGCGCCTCCGGGGCGCTGATTCCGCTGTCCTTCAGCCGCCGCGCCGTGACCAGCACGCGGCTCTCGAGGGAGCCGATCGCCCGGTTGTACGCGTCCACCGACTTGGTCAGCCCGCGTGCAACCTCCTCGAAGTGCACCGCCATGACCCGGATGCGATCGTAGAGCTGACGCCCGAGCTCGCTGATTTCCTGCGCGTTCTTGGCGATCTTTTCCTGCTGCCAGCCATACGCGACGGCGCGCAGCAGCGCCATCAACGTGGACGGCGTCGCCAGCATCACGCCGCGGGCCAGACTGAATTCGAGGAGCGCCGGGTCGTGCTGGAGGGCGGCGCTGAGGAGCGTTTCGCCCGGCACGAACATGATCACGAGATCCGGCGCGGGCTGGAAGTGCTGCCAGTAGGTCTTGTTCCCGAGCTTGATCACGTGGTCGCGGACCTGGCGCGCGTGCTGCCGCAGCTTCGGGTCGCGCAACCCTTCGTCCGTTTCCATCGCGTCGAGGAACGCCGATGAGGGCACTTTCGCGTCCACCACGACGTTCTTGCCGCCGGGCAGGCGGACGATCAGATCGGGAGTGAGCCGGCCGCCATCTCCGTTCACCGATTCCTTGAGATCGAAGTCACAGTAGTTGAGCATGCCGGCCGCTTCGACGACGCGGCGCAGCTGGAGCTCGCCCCATTGGCCGCGAACGTTGGGCGACCGCAGCGCCTGCACCAGGCGGTTGGTTTCGACCTGCAGCGTCTGCTGCGACGCGTGCAGCGACTTGAGTTGCTCGGTAATCGCGGAGTGCGTCCCCACCCGATTCTGCTCGACCTGCTGGAGCTTGCCGTCGACCAGGCTGAGCGACTCTTTCAGCGGCTGGACGAGGTCCTCGATCGCTTTCTGGCGGCCCGACAGCTCGACGCGCGCGGTCTGCTGGAATTCCGCGAGGGAGGACTTGGCCAGCGCCAGGAAGGATTGATTGTTTTCCCGCAGTGCGGCGGAGGACAGGGCCGTGAAGGCATCGCGCATACGCGCTTCGGCCTGGCCCAGGAGTTGGAGCTTTTCTGCTGCCGCGCGGCGTTCCGCCGCGACTTCTGCTTCGAGCCGGGCACGGTCCTGCTGCGCCTCGCTGAGCGCGCGCTGCAGAGCCGCGATTTCTGCGCTTCGTTCGTCGAGTTCGGCTGAGAGGTCGCTGGTGCGCCGGACGGCTTCTTCGGCGTGGGCCTGCGCGGCGGCGAGCGCGGATTGAAGGCTTGCCGTACCGACGGCCCGCTCGCGATCCAGTCGGGCCTGCAGGACGAACCACGCAGCGAGGCCAAGGACCAGTACCAGCACAACAGCCAGCAGAAGGGCCGGAAAGGTGACCACTGCACGAAGTTTAGGCGAAACCGCCGCGGAACGGTAGGGTCGCCGAGCGTTTTTCCCCGTTCGGGCTTTACGTGTGGAGGGCGAGCGACTAATATAGGACTGTTATGGTCGGCTTTGCGGCGCGCCATGGGGGCTCCGCCGCGGATCCGGGTGCGATCATGCTGCAAATCAGCGAGAACGCAGGACAGTTGATCAAGAAGATGACCGCGCGCCATGGGCTGCCCGGCGGCGGGCTGCGCATCGGCATCAAGGCGGGCGGGTGCTCCGGTTTCAGCTACACGTTCGCGTGGGAAGCGGCCGCGCGCGAAGGTGACTTCGTATTCGAGGGCCAGGACGGCGCGAAGGTGTTCATCGATCCCAGGAGCCACCGCCTGATCGACGGCACCACGCTGGACTACGACACCAGCCTGGTCAGCCGCGGCTTCATCTTCAGTAATCCCAACGCCAAGAGCACGTGTGGTTGCGGGACGAGTTTCAGCGTGTAAGCTGCCCGGTTCCAGCTTCCAGCTTCCCGCTGGATGGGGCTGGGAGTGACGTGCTGAAAAGCGACGCCGTTCACCGGGATCAAGTCGGAACGTGGAAGCGGGAAGCGGAAAGCGTTTTAGCTGGCAGCCGGAAGCTGGCAGCTGGAAGCCAAGAGCGAAGAGATAAATGTCTACTTCTACCGAGACCATCGAAGACCTCGCCACACGCGAGTACAAGTACGGCTTCGTCACCGACGTCGAGAGCGAGACGATCCCCAAGGGGCTCAGCGAGGACGTGGTCCGGCTGATCTCCCAGAAGAAGGGGGAGCCGGAGTGGCTGCTCGACTGGCGGCTCAAGGCGTATCGACTCTGGCTCACGATGAAGGAGCCGACCTGGCAGAACGTTCATTACGATCCGATCAACTACCAGGACATCGCCTACTACTCGGCACCCAAGAAAAAGAAGGCGCTCAACAGCCTCGACGAGGTCGATCCCGAGGTCCGCGCTACCTTCAACAAGCTGGGGATTCCGCTCGAGGAGCAGATGCTGCTCGCCGGCGTCGCGGTCGACGCGGTGTTCGACAGCGTCTCGGTAGCGACGACGTTCCGCGAGAAGCTGGCGTCGGTCGGGATCATCTTCATGTCCTTCTCGGACGCGGTGCGTGAGCATCCCGAGCTGGTCCGCAAGTATCTCGGCTCCGTCGTGCCCCACACCGACAACTTCTTCGCCGCGCTCAACTCGGCAGTCTTCAGCGACGGGTCGTTCGTCTACATCCCCAAGGGCGTCCGCTGCCCGATGGAGCTGTCGACCTACTTCCGCATCAATGCCAAGGACACCGGCCAGTTCGAGCGCACGCTGATCGTCGCGGACGAGGGCTCGTTCGTCAGCTACCTCGAAGGCTGCACCGCGCCGATGCGGGACGAGAATCAGCTCCACGCCGCGGTCGTCGAGCTCGTGGCGCATGACGACGCGACGATCAAGTACTCGACGATCCAGAACTGGTATCCCGGCGACAAGAACGGGAAGGGCGGCATTTACAACTTCGTGACCAAGCGGGGTCTGTGCGAGGGACGCGGCTCGAAGATCACCTGGACCCAGGTCGAAACCGGGTCGGCGATCACCTGGAAGTATCCGGGCTGCATCCTCAAGGGTGACAACTCGATCGGCGAGTTCTACTCGGTGGCGACGACCAACAATCGCCAGCAGGCCGACACCGGCACCAAGATGGTCCATCTCGGGAAGAACACCCGCAGCACCATCGTGTCGAAGGGGATCTCGGCGGGCTTCGGCCAGAACACCTATCGCGGGCTGGTGCGGGTCGGCAAGAACGCCAAGAACGCGCGCAACTACTCGCAGTGCGACTCGCTGTTGATCGGCGACAAGTGCGGCGCGCACACGTTCCCGTACCTCGAAATCCGGAATACCTCGGCCCGGGTCGAGCACGAGGCCTCGACCTCGAAGATCGGCGAGGACCAGATTTTCTACTGCCGGCAGCGCGGCCTGACGACCGAGGACGCGGTCAACATGATCGTCAGCGGATTCTGCAAGGAAGTGTTCCGGGAGCTCCCGATGGAGTTCGCGGTCGAAGCGCAGAAGCTGCTCAGCATTTCATTGGAAGGGTCCGTAGGTTAGACAAGACATGCTCATCATCAAAAATCTGCAGGTTCGCGCGGAGGGCAAGGAGATCCTGAAGGGGATCGATCTGACCGTCAACGCCGGTGAAGTCCACGCCATCATGGGGCCGAACGGCTCCGGCAAGAGCACGCTGGCGCGGGCCATCTCCGGCCATCCCGAGTACGAGGTGACCGGCGGCGAGATCCTCTACAACGGCGCCGACCTGCTGGACATGGACCCGGACGAGCGCGCGCGGGAAGGCGTGTTCATGGCCTTCCAGTACCCGGTCGAGATCGCCGGCGTGAACAACGCCTACTTCCTCAAGGCGGCAGTCAACGCCAAGCGCAAGCACCTCGGCCTGCCCGAGTACGACGCGATGGAGTTCATGCAACTGATCAAGGAGAAATCGAAGCTCCTGGAAATCGATCAGAGCATGCTGAGCCGCGCGGTCAACGAAGGCTTCTCGGGCGGCGAGAAGAAGCGCAACGAGATCTTCCAGATGGCGCTGCTCGAGCCGAAGCTCGCGGTGCTCGACGAGACTGACTCCGGCCTCGACATCGACGCGCTGAAGATCGTCGCCAACGGTGTCAACGCGATGCGCAGCCCCGAGCGCGCCGCGATTGTCGTCACGCACTACCAGCGGCTGCTCGACTACATCGTGCCGGACTTCGTGCACGTGCTCAGCGGCGGCCGGATCGTCAAGTCGGGCGGCAAGGAGCTGGCGCTCGAGCTCGAACAGAAGGGTTACGGCTGGATCGAAGCGGCATAGCCGCCGCTGACTGGTTGACGTGCAGGGCAGATGGCGGATGAGAAGCCTCCTAGTGGCAGTCTCTGAAACCGATGCCGTTCGGGTTGGCTTTCTCAGGATCCAGCTGGAAGCTGGAAGCTGAGAGTTGGCAGCTAAGAAGAGATATGACCCAAGTAGTCGAAAAGCATTCGCCCTGGCTGACCGCACTCGAGGAGCGCCTGACCTCCGGGCCGGCGTGGCTCGAAGAGCTCCGGTCGCGCGGCGCGGCGCGGTTCGCGGCGCTCGGATTTCCGACGGTGCGCAACGAGGAGTGGCGCTTCACGAACATCGCGCCGATTGCCCGCGCCGAACTGTCGCCGGCTCCCGCGGTTGCGGTGGACGAGGCGCAGCTGGCGGGATTCCCGTACTCCGAGGCGGCGCTGCGCCTGGTGTTCGTGAACGGCCGGTTCGCCTCACCGCTGTCGCGGACCTCGGGGCTGCCGGCCGGTGTGACCGTCGGCTCGCTCGCCGCCGCCTTTGAGAGCGACCCCGCGGTGGAATGGCTCTTCGGCCGTGACGTCGATCTCGACAGCCGCGCCTTTGCCGCGCTGAACACCGCCTTCGCGGCGGACGGCGCCTACGTGTCGGTGCCGGACGGCGTCGTGCTCGAGGAACCGATCCACCTGATGTTCGTGTCGCTCGCGCCGAGCCTGGCAACAGGCACGATGTCTCACCCCCGCACGCTGATCGTCCTGGGCGCAAACAGTCAGGCCCGGGTCGTCGAGTCGTATGTCGGGTTGCCGGGCCAGCAGTACTTGTCGAACGCCGTCACCGAGGTGGTGGTCGGCGAGCACGCAGTGCTCGATCACTACAAGGTGCAGGAAGAGCGGCTGGACGCGTTCCACGTCGCCAGCATGCACATCCGGACGGCGCGCAGCGCCACCGTCTCGTCACACTCGTTCACGCTTGGCGCGAAGCTGACCCGCAATGACGCGATCGCCACGCTCGCCGGCGAAGGCTCCGAGTGCACCCTCAACGGCCTCTACGTCGGGGATGCCGACCGCCTGATCGACAATCACACGACGATCGATCATGCGGAGCCGCACTGCCCGAGCCACGAGATCTACAAGGGCATCCTCGGCGGCAAGGCGCGCGCGGTGTTCAACGGCAAGATCATCGTCCGCCAGGATGCGCAGAAGACCGACGCCAAGCAGACCAACCGGGCACTGCTCCTCTCGGACGACGCGACGATCAATACCAAGCCGCAGCTCGAGATCTTCGCTGACGACGTCAAGTGTACGCACGGCGCGGCGATCGGGCAGCTCGACGAAGACGCGCTGTTCTACCTGCGGGCCCGCGGCCTGACATTCCAGGAGGCGCGCGACATGCTGATCCACGCGTTTGCCGGGGACATCCTCAACCGCGTCAGGATCGAGCCGCTGAAAATCGCGCTGGAGCGTGAGCTGTACGCGCAATTGGCCAGGGATCTCGCGGAGGTGGACGGCAAATGACCTCACTTGCCACGGCCGGCACGGCCCTCGATGTCGCGCGGATCCGCGCCGACTTCCCGATTCTGAGCCGCCAGGTCCGCGGCAAGCCGCTCGTGTATCTCGACAACGCCGCGACCACCCAGAAGCCGCAGGTCGTGCTCGACGCGTTGCAGCACTACTACACCGACATCAACGCCAACGTGCACCGCGGGGTGCACGAGTTGAGCGGTCTGGCGACCGACGCTTACGAAGGAGCACGCGAAAAGATCCGCGGCTTCTTCAATGCTGCCAGCGTCCAGGAGGTCGTCTTCACGCGCAACGCGACCGAGAGCATCAACCTGGTGGCGTTCGCGTTCGTCCGGCCGATCCTGGCCCCGGGCGACGAGGTATTGATCTCGGCGATGGAGCACCACTCGAACATCGTGCCCTGGCAGATCGTCTGCGAGGAGCGCGGTGCGCGTCTGCGGGTCGCGCCGATCGATGACCACGGCGCGCTGATCCTGGACGAGCTCGAACGGCTGATCACGCCGCGCACCCGGATCGTGTCGATCGCGCACATGTCGAACGCGCTCGGCACGGTCAACCCGGTCGAGCAGATCGTCGCCATGGCCCAGGCCCGCGGCGTGCCGGTGATGATCGACGGCTCGCAGGCGGCGTATCACCTGCCGGTGGACGTGCAGGCGATCGGCTGTGACTTCTATGCCGCCACCGGTCACAAGCTCTACGGCCCGACGGGCATCGGCCTGCTGATTGGCAAGACCGTGCGGCTCGAGGCCATGCCCCCGTTCATGGGCGGCGGCGACATGATCCGCAGCGTCACGTTCGAGCGCTCGACGTGGAACGACCTGCCGTACAAGTTCGAGGCCGGCACGCCGAACATCGCCGGCGCGGTGGGCCTCGGCGCGGCGATTGACTACATCCAGCAGGTCGGGCGCACGGCGATTGCCGCGCACGAGCACGAGCTGCTCGAGTACGGAACGGGGCTGCTCGAGGCGATCCCCGGTGTGCGGCTGATCGGCACGGCGCCGGGCAAGTCGAGCATTCTGTCCTTCGTGATGGACGGCATCCATCCGCACGACATCGGGACGATTGTCGATCGCGAAGGCGTCGCGGTGCGGACCGGGCATCACTGTGCCCAGCCGGTCATGGATCGATTCTGCATTCCGGCGACGGCACGGGCCTCGCTGGCGATGTACAACACCAGGGAAGACCTGGACGCGCTCGGACGCGCGCTGGTAAAAGTGCGCGAGGTATTCAGCTGATGTCGGATTTGAGCGATCTCTATCAGGAGGTCATCCTCGACCACAACAAGCGGCCCAGGAACTTCCACGTCATCGACAGTGCCAGCCACCAGGCTGAAGGCTTCAACCCGCTCTGCGGCGATCGCCTGCACCTCTATCTGAAGGTCGAAGACGACGTGGTCACGGAGGTCGGGTTTCAGGGGTCGGGCTGCGCCATCTCGAAGGCCTCGGCGTCGATCATGACCGACAGCGTGAAGGGCCGTCCGGTCGCGGAAGTCCACGACCTCTTCCGCCGTTTTCACACCATGGTGACCACCCCGCCGGATCAATCGGTGGAGGACATGGGCAAGCTGTCGGCGCTGGCCGGCGTGCGCGAGTTTCCGGTGCGCGTGAAGTGCGCCAGCCTGGCGTGGCACACGTTGAAGGCCGCGCTCGAGCGCGACCCGATTGCCTCGACCGAATAGGCGTAAGATGAAAACCCTTCCGATGATCCCCGACGCTCCGGCTCAACCGGCGGCAACCTCCAGCGATACCACCAGGATGGTCGCAGACGCCGCTCGCACCGAGGCGTTGAAGCCGGCGATCGTCGAGGCGATTCAGACCGTCTACGACCCCGAGATCCCGGTGAACATCTGGGAGCTCGGCCTGATCTACGACGTCATCGTGGATGCCGCGGGCGTCGCCGGTGTGCGGATGACGCTGACCGCCCCTGGTTGCCCGGCGGCGCAGTCGCTGCCAGGGGAGGTCGCGGAGAAGGTCAAGGCCGTGCCCGGCGTCGCCGACGCGAAGGTCGATGTGGTGTGGGATCCGGCGTGGACCAAGGACCGCATGTCCGAGGTTGCGAAGCTTCAGCTGGGGATGTGGTGATGCTGCGCCTGTCGAAGAAGGCCGATTACGCGCTCATGGCCATGAAACATCTGACGGGCCGCGCCGACGTGCCGTCGGCGAGCGCGCGCGAGATTGCCGAGGCCTACGACATTCCGGTCGAGCTGATGGCCAAGGTGCTGCAGCGCCTGGTGCGCCGCGGGCTCCTGTCGTCCCACCAGGGCACGCGCGGCGGCTACCGCCTGTCGCGCCCGGCCTCGATGATCTCGGTCGCGGACATCATCCAGGCGATCGACGGGCCGCTGACGGTGACCGCGTGCTCGACCGAAGCCGAGAACTGCGGCCAGTACTCGAAGTGCAGCATTCGTGATCCGCTGTGGCGGATCAAGGATCGGATTGTCTCCGCGCTCGCCACGTGCTCGCTGCAGGAGATGTCAGCGGACGCGCCGCTCGAGGACGTCGGGTCGCCGCTCGCGTTCACGGTGTCGAGACGGTCGTGACCTCGAGACCGGTCTACCTCGATTATCACGCCACGACACCCGTCGACCCGCGGGTCCTGGAAGCGATGCTGCCGTACTTCTCGGAGGAGTTCGGGAACCCGGCGAGCCGCCAGCATGCCTACGGCTGGAAGGCCGAAGAGGCCGTCGAGAACGCCCGTGCCCAAGTGGCGGCCTTGATCGGCGCGTCGCCGCGCGAGATTGTCTTCACCAGCGGCGCCACGGAATCCAACAACCTCGCGCTCAAGGGCTGCGCCGATGCGCTCCGCTCTCGCGGCGATCACATCGTCACGGTCGCGACCGAGCACAAGTCAGTCCTCGATTCCTGCAAACGGCTCGAGGCGCAAGGGTGGCGCGTGACGCGGCTTGGCGTTCAGCGCGATGGCCTTCTCGATCTCGACGCGCTGCGGGATGCCGTCACCGCCAAGACCGTGCTCGTTTCGGTAATGATCGCAAACAACGAGATCGGCGTGCTTCAGCCGATGCCCGAGATCGCGCGCATCGTCCACGAGGCCGGGGCGCTGCTGCACACCGACGCCGCGCAAGCAGCCGGTAAAGTGCCGATCGACGTCACCGAGTCCGGCGTCGATCTGCTGTCCCTGACCGGTCACAAGTACTACGGCCCGAAGGGTGAGGGTGCGCTGTACATGCGGCGGCAGAAGCCGAAGATCCAGCTCGGATGCCAGATCGACGGCGGCGGGCACGAAAGCGGACTGCGCTCGGGCACGCTCAACGTGCCCGGCATCGTCGGCCTCGGCAAGGCTGCCGAGATCTGCGCCCGCGAGATGCCGGACGAGGGGCCTCGTCTCGCGACGCTGCGCGATCGCCTCCTCACCGGGCTCCGCGCCAATCTCGATGGCGTGCACGTCAACGGCTCACTGACGCACCGCCTGCCGCACAACCTGCACGTCAGCTTCGAGGGGGTCGACGGCGAGGGGCTGCTGATGGCGCTCGGCGATCTGGCGGTGTCGACCGGCTCCGCGTGCAGTTCCGGGAGCCAGGCTCCCTCCCACGTCCTCCAAGCCATCGGCGCCGTCGGTGAGGGCGTCGGCGCGGTGGTCCGCTTCGGCCTCGGCCGCGGCACCACCGAACCGCACATCCAGTTCGCCATCGATCGCCTGTCCGCCGTAGTCAGCAGTCTGCGCCGCTCGGCCGTCGCACACTGACACTTCACGCCCGACCTGAAGGTCGGGCCTACAGACGCGATTAGGGACACCTCTCGCCTGGCCGATGACGCTTCCATCATCACTGCGCTCGAAGCCCATCACTCGTGCGGACCTCGAGCCGCGCACTTGAGTCGAGGCTGCGGTGTGGCAATCGTCTTGCTGAGCGACACAGGCATGCCGGAGGTTTCACCGAACACCGGTCATTCACTACTCGCTGGGTCCAACCGCGACTCGTATTTACACACGCGCCGGCCGGATGGCTGGAC
>Ga0207688_10001940_pt1 | contig 11078 bp, 10 predicted proteins | sample KBSMiscanthusM4_FD_184296 | JGI IMG/M metagenome (GOLD analysis project Ga0207688, IMG submission 184296) | Miscanthus rhizosphere microbial communities from Kellogg Biological Station, Michigan, USA - M4 (SPAdes) (version 2) | ecosystem: Host-associated > Plants > Roots > Rhizosphere ...
TGTCTGCCTACGGCACAGTGGACGAGACCAACGCGGTGATCGGCGTGGTGCGGCTGCATCTTGGCGACGCGCGGGAGCTCGATGCGATGCTGGGGCGGATCCAGAACGATCTGTTCGACCTCGGCGCCGACCTCGCGGTCCCTGAGCGCGAGGGCAAGGCCGAGCGATTGCGCATGCTGGCGAGCCAGGTCGAGCGGCTCGAGCACGATATCGACCAGCTCAACGCGCAGCTGGCGCCACTGACCTCCTTCGTGCTGCCCGGCGGTACGCCCGCATCGACGTCTACCTGTTCGGCATCGGTGACCCCGAGGGTCGCGCGGCCGAGACGATCTCCCGCGCCGGCGTCTACGCGGAGGCCGGCGCGGACGGGATCTTCGTGCCCGGGGTGACCGACCTCGACCTGCTCCGGACGCTGGTGGCCGAGATCCCGCTGCCGGTCAACGTGCTCACCGGGCCGCACGCGCCGACCGTCGACGAGTTCGCCGCGGTCGGGGTGCGGCGGGTCAGCGTGGGCACCGGCCTGGCCCAGGCGGCCTACGCGGCGGCCGACCGGGCCGCCCGCGAGCTGCTCGCCACCGGGACCTACCGATCGCTCGAGGACGCCCTGAGCTACGGCGAGCTGCAGAAACTGCTCGACTAGGCGTGTCTGCCGAGCCGTCGCGAGACGCGCCCTGCCGGTCAGGCCAGGCAGGCCCGCACGCCACCCTGGGCGCCCTGGTTGAACGCGCTGATCCGCTCTCGCGCGTCACCGTGGTCGCTCTCGTTCGTCCACGGGTAGTCGTCGGCGACCGCGGCCAGCGTCTCCTGCAGCTCCTGGGTGTCCCCGCGCTCGAACTGCAGCAGGCCGCGCTCGGCCGCCCCGAACAGGGTCGCGCCGGCGAAGCAGTCGGCCTGCAGCTCGGCGGCGACCGAGACCTGGTCGGCGCGCAGCCGGGCCTGGATCGCGTGCCCCCACTCGTGCGCGATGATCAGGTACACCCAGGCGTCGCCGATCCGCTCGTAGCCGGCGGCCATGAGGTTCTCGTCCCAGGCGAGGAAGTCCTGCGACGGGCAGTAGAACGCGTTGAACGGCACCGACGGCTGGCCGCCGCAGCTCGGCCCGGCCTCGCCGACGTACCCGCCGAGCACCCGGGGCGGCCGGTACGACTGGCGGAAGTCGTCGGGGAACGTCTCCCGCCAGTACGCGTCGGTCGCGCTGACGGCGCCGCGCTCGTCCTCGTCCAGGTCGGCGCGGTTGACCGAGTCGATCGGACTGTCCGTGCCGCTGCTGCCGCTGCCGCTGCCGCCGCCGCTGCCGCTGCCGCCGCCGCTGTCGACGGCGATGGCGCAGCCACCCAGCAGCACGGCCGCGAGCAGCGCGAGCAGCGCGCGGAACACCCGGCCGCCGCGGCGGTGGACAGGGCGCAGGGCGCCGCGCGGATGCATGCCGTCTTCAGTACCCGGGCTCGCTGTGCGCAGACCCTGAATCCGGATAGCGGAGACGACGCCGGCCCGGAACAAACGGGCCGACGGCGGGGTCGAGGATCTAGGCAGCCCGTTCCCCGACGGAGAGGACACCGATGAGCCGGCGCGGCTGGGTCCTGTTCGCGACCATGTCGGTGATCTGGGGCATTCCATACCTGATGATCAAGGTGGCGGTCGAGGAGCTCGCGCCGTCGACGCTGGTGCTGCTCCGGTGCGGGATCGCCACCGTGCTGCTGCTGCCGATCGCGCTGTTCCGGGGCCAGATCCGGCCGCTGCTGCCGCGCTGGAAGCCGCTGCTGTTCTACACGGCGGTGGAGATCTGCGGGCCGTGGCTGCTGCTCGGGTTCGCCGAGCAGCGCCTGTCCAGCTCGCTGACCGGGCTGCTCATCGCCGGCGTGCCGCTGGTCGGCGCGCTGCTGGCCCGGTTCGGGCCGGACCGGGAGCGGCTCGGCGGCCGCCGGCTGACCGGACTGCTGGTCGGCCTGGCCGGGGTCGGCGCGCTGGTCGGGTTCGAGGCCGGCGCCGGCGACGCCCGGGCGATCGTCGCGGTCGCGCTGACCGTGCTCGGGTACGCGCTGGGTCCGGCGATCCTCAGCCGCTCGCTGGCCGACCTGCCGTCGCTGGGGGTAGTGGCCGCCTCGCTGGCGATCGCGGCCGTGGTCTACCTGCCGGCCGGCATCCTGCAGGCGCCGGATGCCTGGCCGTCGGCGCGGGTGACGCTGGCCGTGCTCGGCCTGGCGGTGATCTGCACGGCCGTCGCGTTCCTGGTCTTCTTCCAGCTCATCGCCGAGGTCGGGCCGGCCCGGTCGACGGTGATCACGTACGTGAACCCGGCCGTCGCGGTACTGCTCGGCGTGCTGATCCTGGACGAGGCGTTCACCGCGGCGACCGCCGTCGGGTTCGTGCTCATCCTGGCCGGCTCGGTGCTGGCGACCTCGCGCAAGGCGCCGGTCGAGCCGGCCGTCGCGCTGGCCCCGGAGGCGGCTCGGACCGCTCCCTGACCCCTGACCCGCGCCGGTCAGCTCGGCGACGGGGTCGCGCTGGACGGCGAGACGCTCGGCTCCGGCGGCGCCGACGTGGTGGTCGCGGACGCGGCCGAGTCGCTGGTCGCGTCGCCGGACGGGGACGGCGCGGGCGGAGGCGGCGTCGTGCTCGGCGTCGCCGGCGGCGGCGCAGTGCTGCTCGGCGGCGGGGCCGGTGCGCTGCTGTGCGGCTCGCTGCTCGTCGGAGCCGGCGTGGTCGGGTCCGGCGCGGCCGAGGAGGTGGCCGGAGAACCGGTGCCGGACGTCGAGCCGCTGGGCTGCTGGCTGCCGGCCGGGCTGCTGCCGCCGGACGCGCTGCTTGCCGGCGCCGTGCTCCCCGGCGAGGTGGTGCCCGGCGAGGTGGTGCCCGGCGACGTGCCGCCCGGCGACGTGCTGCCCGGCGACGTGCTGCCCGGCGCGCTGGTCCCCGGGGAGGTGGAGCCGCCCGGCGAGGTCGTGCCCGGCGAGCTGGTCCCCGGTGACGTCGAGCCCGGTGACGTGCTGCCCGGCGATGCGCTGCCCGGTGCGCTGGTCCCCGGGGTGCCGTCCGCCGACGTGGTGCCGGCCTGCGGCGACGCTGCGGACTGGTGCTGGATCCGTGGCCGCGGGTCGGGCGGCGACAGCACCGGCGGTGGCGGTGACCCGTCCCGCATCGCGTCGCCGACCGGCGTGATCCCGGTGCCCGGCACCCCGACCGGCACCGGCGGCAGCGCCGCGGTCGCCGGCCCGGTGGCCACCCGGACCGCCCCGGCATACCCGCTCAGCCACATCGTGGTGACCTCGACGAACTCGCCCGGCTGCGGGGACTGCACGATCTTGCCGTCGCCCAGGTAGAGCGCGACGTGGTGCACGGTCGACAGGTCGCTCGGGTCGTATGCCCAGAACAGCAGGTCACCGGGCAGCAGGTCGGGCAGGTCGACCGCCTTGCCGACCCGCGCCTGCTCCCGGGAGGTGCGCGGCAGCGCGATCCCGGCCATCGCGTACGAGCGCTGCACGAGGCCGGAGCAGTCGTACGAGTCGGGCCCGGTCGCGCCCCACACGTACGGCTTGCCGACCTGGGCCAGCGCATACCGGATCGCGACCGAGACGGCCTGCGGCGCGGCCAGCGTGGTGCCCTGGCCGAGCGCGGACCGCGGGATGGGCAGGGACGTCGGCGACGCCTGCGGTGCCGGCGCGGCGGTCGCGGTGCGGCTGACGATCGAGGTCGCGGCAGCCTTCGCGGTGGCCGCCCGGCGGTCCTTCTCCCGGTTCAGCAGCAGGTCGAGGGAGCGGCGCTGCTCCGCCGGGTCGCGCACGGTCCAGCCCGGCCAGTCGAGCCCGGTGCCCTCCGGTTGGGCGGCCAGCCGGACGACGGTCGGTGCGGGCCGGTGGTCGGACGTGGCGGAGCCGAGCACCGCCATTGTGCCGACCGAGATGGCGCCGACCGCGGTCCAGCGGCAGATCGCGCACCAGCCGGGGAACCCGAAGCTGCGCTGCAAAGGCCTTCCCTCCGTCCGGTCCGTCCCTTCCTGATCCTGCCTGACGTTTCACGGGATGGCACGGGTTCCATCCCGACGTGGTTCGAAAGGACTACGTTCGCACGACCATCACCAGCGCGGGGTGAAATCCCCGTCAGGAACCGGCGGCGGTGCCAGGCCGGGGTGTGCCGGACCGGCACCTGGACCGGGTCCGCGAAGCTGGTGCGATAGTTCGCCTACTCCACCTAGCGAGGGAGTTGACGCACATGGGAGTCACGCTCGGCTACAACCAGTACGGCAAGGCGGAGACCCGGGTCGTGCGGGTCTACCGCGACGCGGACCCCCACGAGCTCGTCGACTACAACGTGAGCGTCGCCCTCTCCGGCGACTTCGCCGAGGTCTACCTGACCGGGGACAACGCGAACTGCCTGACCACGGACGCGACGAAGAACACTGTCTACGCCTTCGCGGTGGAGCACGGCGAGCAGGCGCGCCAGCCGGAGTCGTTCGGGCTCGCGCTGGCCCGGCACTTCGTCGAGGACGTCGAGCCGGTCCGGCGGGCGCGGGTCAGCGTGGAGATGTACCCGTGGGTGCGGCTCCAGCAGGCCGGCGCGCCGCACCCGCACGCGTTCGCCCGGGACGGTAGCCACCTGCGCACCGCCGGCGTCACCTGCGAGGCCGGCCGCGTCTGGGTCGTGTCCGGGGTGCGCGAGCTGGTCCTGCTCAAGACCACGGACTCGGAGTTCCACGACTTCCTGCGCGACCGCTACACGACGCTGGCGCCGACCGACGATCGCATCATGGCGACCTCGGTGACGGCGCAGTGGTGGCACACGGACACCGGCGTCGACTGGTCGAAGTCGCACGCGGCCGTGCTGGCGACGATGACCGAGGTGTTCGCCGGCCACCACAGCCTCGCCCTGCAGCAGACCCTGTACGCGATGGGTGCGGCGGTGCTCGAGGAGCAACCGGGCATCGCCGAGATGCGCTTCTCGCTGCCCAACAAGCACCACTTCGCCGTGGACCTGAGCCCGTTCGGGCTGGACAACCGCAACGAGGTCTTCCACGCCGACGACCGCCCGTACGGCCTCATCGAGGGGACCGTGCGGCGCGAGGGCGCACCGGACCCCGGGCCCGCATTCGATCCGGGCCAGGGCTGGTAGGAAGAGCCGTGTCCGTCATCGCCCGACCCTCGACGCTGCAGGACGCCTTCGACGCGCTGGACGCCCTCCCGGACGCGCACCTGCTCGCCGGCGGCACCGACTTCATGGTGGAGGTCAACTTCGGCCACCGCCGGCCGCCGGCGGTCGTCGCCATCCGCCGGGTGCCGCAGCTGCAGGGCTACGAGATCCGTGCCGACGAGGTCGACATCGGCGCCGCGGTCACCTGGACGACCATCGAGCGCGAGCTCGCCGGCGAGCTGCCCGCGCTCGCCGCCGCGGCCCGCACCGTCGGCTCGCCGCAGATGCGCAACGCCGCCACCATCGGCGGCAACATCGCCACCGCGAGCCCGGCCGGCGACGGGCTGCCGGTGCTGCTGGCCGCCGACGCCACGGTGGTGCTGGCCAGCCGGCAGGGGGAGCGCACGGTGCCCATCGCCGAGTTCGTCACCGGCGTCAAGCGCACGGTCCTGCGGCCGGGCGAGATCATCACCAGGGTGCGGGTGCCGCGACTGACCGGGCCGCAGGAGTTCCTCAAGGTCGGCACCCGCAACGCGATGGTGATCTCGATCTGCTGCGCCGCGCTGCTGGTCGACCGGGTCGGCCGCACCGTACGGATCGGGCTCGGCTCGGTCGCGCCGACGCCGGTCCGGGCGCCGGAGGCCGAGTCCTACATCGCCGCGGAGATCGACTGGGACGCGCTCTGGGCGCCGCCGGAGTCGGTCGCCCGCTTCGGCGAGCTGGTGCGGGACGCGGTCCGGCCGATCACCGACCACCGCGGCACCGCTGCGTACCGTTCCCGTGCGGTGCAGGTCATCGCCACCCGTGCGCTGGAGAGGAGCCTGGCGTGAGTGACCCGGACGGCGGCCGCGGGGTGAGCGACGCCCTGCACGATCCGACGACGGCCGACAGTCGCGGCGGCCAGGGCTATCCGCGCTCGGACGGAGACCGGGACCTTCCGCTGGAGACCTACGTCCTGTCGGTGAACGACCGCGACCTGCCGGTCGACGACGCCTGGGTCGGGGAGAGCCTGCTCTACGTGCTGCGCGAGCGGCTCGGCCAGCCCGGTTCGAAGAACGCCTGCGAGCAGGGCGAGTGCGGGTCCTGCTCGGTGCTGATGGACGGTGCGGTGGTCGCCTCCTGCTGCGTGCTCGCCGCCGACGCGGTGGGCTCGGCGATCACCACGGTCGAGGGCCTCACCGGCGAGGGCGAGCTGTCCGACGTGCAGCGGGCCTTCATCGACCAGGGCGCGGTGCAGTGCGGCTTCTGCATCCCCGGCATGATCGTGGCGCTCACCGACCTGCTCGACCGCAGCCCCGCAGCGAGCGAGCTGGAGATGCGCGAGGCGATCTCGGGCAACCTGTGCCGCTGCACCGGCTACGGGCGCATCTTCGCGGCGTTCCGCCAGGTCCAGCAGGAGCGTGCCGATGCCCGCGCCTAGCCTGCCGGCCACCTTCACCCGCCGTCGCCGGGCGCCGGGCCTCGGCGAGAGCGTGCTGTGCCCGGACGCGCCGCCGAAGGTCAGGGGCGAGTTCGCGTTCTCCTCCGACCTGTACGTGGACGGCATGGTCTGGGGCAAGACGCTGCGCAGCCCGCACCCGCACGCGCGCATCCTGCGGATCGACATCACCGGCGCGCTCGCCATGCCCGGCGTGCACGCCGTCGTGACGCAGGACGACGTGTGGGGCTCCCGCACGTACGGTCTGGAGCGCCACGACCAGCCGGTGTTCGCCGACGGCGTCGTGCGGTTCCACGGCGAGCCGATCGCCGCGGTCGCGGCCGACCACCCGGAGCTCGCCGCCCGCGCCTGCGCCGCGATCGAGGTCGAGTACGAGGTGCTCGAGCCGCTGGTGGACGCCGAGGCGGCGATCACGGCGCCGCCGATCCACCCGGACGGCAACGTGTTCCGGCACATCCGGCTGCGCCACGGCGACCCGGAGGCCACCGGCGACGTGGTCGTCGAGGGCACGTACCAGGTGGGCATGCAGGACCAGGCCTTCCTCGGGCCGGAGTCGGGGCTGGCCGTGCCGAGCGAGGACGGCGGGGTCGAGCTGTTCGTGGCGACCCAGTGGCTGCACGTCGACCGCGACCAGATCGCGGCCTGCCTCAACCTGCCCCGGGAGAAGGTCAGGCTCTCCCTCGCCGGCACCGGCGGCGCCTTCGGCGGCCGCGAGGACGTGTCGATGCAGATCCACGCCTGCCTGCTCGCGCTCGTCACGCGCCGGCCGGTGAAGATGGTCTACTCCCGCGAGGAGTCCTTCTTCGGCCACGTCCACCGGCACCCGGCGAAGCTCTGGTTCCGGCACCACGCCCGGCGCGACGGCACGCTGGTCACCGTCGAGTCCAGGATGGTCTTCGACGGCGGCGCCTACACGTCGTCGAGCACCGCGGTCATCGCCAACGCGACCTGCTTCGCCGCCGGCCCGTACCGCGTCCCGAACGCGAAGGTGGACGGCTACGCGGTACGGACGAACAACCCGCCGTGCGGCGCCATGCGCGGCTTCGGTGCGGTGCAGACCTCGTTCGCCGCCGAGGCGCAGATGGACAAGCTCGCCGCTGCGCTCGGGATGGACCCGGTCGAGCTGCGCCTGAAGAACGCGCTCAGGCCCCACGACCAGCTGCTCACCGGGCAGGTGATCACGGGCGTCGCGCCGGTCGAGGAGTGCATCCGCGCCTGCCGGGAGCTGCCGCTGCCGCCCGCCGCTGACCCCGACGCCGACCTCATGACGCTGCCCGGCGGCGCCGGTCGGACGGCACTGTCGCACAACGTCCGGCGCGGCGTCGGCTTCGCGGTCGGGTTCAAGAACCTCGCCTTCTCCGAGGGCTTCGACGACTACTCCTCGGCCCGGGTACGGCTGGAGCTCGGCGCCGACGGCGAGCCGGTGGCCACCGTGCACGTCGCCACCGCCGAGGTCGGCCAGGGCTTCGTAACGCTCGCCCAGCAGATCGCCAGGGCCGAGCTCGGGGTCAGCTCGGTCGTGCTGCACCCGGCCGACACCCAGGTCGGTTCCGCCGGCTCCACCAGCGCCTCGCGGCAGACGATGATCAGCGGCGGCGCTGTGCAGATGGCCTGCGCCGGCGTCCGCGAGGTCGTCCTCGAGCGGGCGGCCCTCGACCTGCACCTCGCCCCGGCCGACATGGTGCTCGGCGACGGCGAGCTGACCACCAAGGACGGCGAGCGCAGCGTGTCTCTCGCCGCCGCGCTGCAGGCCGGCCCGGTCGAGGCGTACCGGGAGTTCCACCACGCGCCGACCGACCCGCTCGACGAGAACGGGCAGGGCAACGCGCACTGGTCGCTCGCGTTCGCCGCGCACCGGGCCGTCGTCGACGTGGACGAGGAGCTGGGACTGGTCCGGGTGGTGCAGGTCGCCACCGCCCAGGACGTCGGCAAGGCGCTGAACCCGCTCGCGGTCACCGGCCAGATCGAGGGCGGCATCGCGCAGGGTCTCGGGCTCGCGGTGATGGAGGAGATCGTCGTCGCGGACGGGCGGATCCGGAACCCGTCGTTCACCGACTACCTGCTGCCGACTCCGCTGGACATGCCGCCGGTCGTCCAGACGTGGATCGAGCAGCCGGAGCCCGGCGCCCCGTACGGGGCCAAGGGCGTCGGTGAGCCGCCGACGATCTCCTCGACCGGGGCGATCGTGGCCGCGATCCGGGCGGCGACCGGCCGGCCGCTCGACCGCGTCCCGGTCCGGCCGGACGACATCGCGCTGCCCGCGCCGACCACCGCGGCGTCATGAGCCGCACCGTCCTGCGCGGCGCGCGCTGGCCGGGCGACGTCGCCTTCTCCGGCGGTCGCATCACCGCTGTCGGCGACGTCCCGCCGGAGGACGGCGACACCGTGGTGGACTGCGACGGCGACATCGTCACCGCCGGGCTGGTCAACACCCACCACCACTTCTACCAGTGGATGACCCGGGGCTGGGCGCACGACTGTGACCTGTTCGGCTGGCTGACCACGCTCTACCCGGTGTGGGCCCGGCTGACGCCGGAGGACGTGGCGGCGGCTTCGGCGGTGGCGCTGGCCGAGCTCGCGCTGACCGGCTGCACGACGGCGGCCGACCACCACTACCTGGTGCCGGGCGGCGACGACTCGGTCTTCGACGCGATCGCCGGCGCCGCCCGCACCATCGGCATCCGGGTGCACATCGCCCGCGGCTCCATGGACCTCGGCGAGAGCGCCGGCGGACTGCCGCCGGACTCCGTGGTCGAGGGCCGGGACGCGATCCTGGCCTCGACCAAGGCGGTCTACGACCGGCTGCACGACGGTGACCGCATCGTGGTCACGGTCGCGCCGTGCAGCCCGTTCAGCGTCACCACCGGCCTGATGACCGAGTCCGCCGAGCTGGCCAGGCGACTGGGCGTGCGGCTGCACACGCACCTGGCGGAGACCCTCGACGAGGAGCGGTCCTGCCTGCAGCGCTTCGGCAGGCGGCCGCTGGAGGTGCTCGACGACCTGGGCTGGATCGCGCCGGACGTGTGGGTGGCCCACGGCATCCACTTCGACGACGCCGAGGTGGCCAGGCTGGGGCAGGCCGGCACGGGCGTCGCGCACTGCCCGTCGAGCAACTGCCGGCTGGGCGCGGGCATCTGCCGGACCACCGACCTGGTCGCCGCCGGTGCGCCGGTCGGCCTCGGCGTGGACGGGGTGGCGTCCAACGAGATCGGCGGGCTGCTGCCGGAACTGCGGATGGCGACGTTCCTCGCCCGGCAGCGCGGCCTGGACCCGACCGCGTTCGGGCCGGCGGACGCGCTGCGGCTGGCGACCGAGGGCGGCGCCCGCTGCCTCGGTCGCGACGACGTGGGCCGGCTGGAGCCCGGGCTGCGGGCCGACGTGGTGGTCTGGCCGGGCGACGACCTCGCCGACGTGCTCGACCCGCTCGCCGGCCTCGTGCTCGGCCCGGAGCGCACCGCCCGGCACGTGTTCGTCGAGGGCGACTACGTCGTCCGGGACGGCACGCTCGTCGGCGCCGACCTGGCAACGCTGCGCGCCGAGCTGGCCCGCCGGGTCCGGCGGCTGTGGCCGGCGTGAGTGATCCGGCGCCCGGCTCACCACGCGCCGGGCGGCTCGACGCCGCGTTCCTGCTCGGGATCGACCGCCGGCTCGCCGACGCCGACCGGTTGGTCGCCGCCCGCTACCCGGGCGACGCCGGCGACCGGCAGCCGCTGCACACCGTCTACGTTCCGGCGGACCAGGTCGGCCTCGACACCCCGGCGCGGTGGGGAGCGCGGGCCCTCGACCTGCTGGCCGCGGCCGTGCCGGACGCGCCGAGCGCGACCAGGGTCACCGGCCTCGACGGAGTCGACGAGGAGGTGCACCGCCGGGTGCGGGCCAAGCTGGCCGGGCAGCCGGTGGAGGACCTGCGGGTGGACTTCGAGGACGGCTACGGCGCCCGGCCCGACGCGGAGGAGGACGCGGCTGCGACCTCCGCCGGCGCCGCGCTGGCCGGCCTGCTCACCGCGCCGGGCGGACCGTCGTTCGCCGGCATCCGGTTCAAGAGCCTGGAGCCGCCCACCCGCCGGCGCGGCCTGCGGACGCTCGACCTCGTCCTCGGCGCCCTGCTCGACGCCGGCCCGCTGCCGGGCGGCTTCCTGGTCACGCTGCCCAAGGTGACCTCGACCGATCAGGTGCTGGCGATGGCGGAGGTCTGCGAGCGGCTCGAGGGCCTGTACGGGCTGGCCGCGGGCGCGCTGCGGTTCGAGATCCAGGTGGAGACCCCGCAGGCGATCCTCGGCGCGGACGGCGTCGCGACCGTCGCGGTGCTGGTGCACGCGGCCGGCCGCCGCTGCGTCGGGCTCCACTACGGCACCTACGACTACAGCGCGGCCTGCGACGTGGCCGCGGCGTACCAGAGCCTCGACCACCCGGTGGCCGACCACGCCAAGGCCGTCATGCAGGTGGCGGCGGCCGGCACCGGGGTCAGGCTCTCGGACGGCTCGACCAACGTCGTGCCAGCCGGCAGCCCGGAGCA